>WNFU01000285.1_pt1 | contig 67326 bp, 61 predicted proteins | sample 5400121 | NCBI WGS metagenome assembly WNFU01 (sample SAMN13153360, study PRJNA577476) | soil metagenome | isolation source: 100 cm soil or saprolite under grassland replicate 1 | place: USA:California | collected 2016-06-15 | reverse complement strand
CCGGCCGGCGCCGCCGGCGCGGCGGGCTGCGCCCGCTACGCGGACGCCGGCCCCGGCTTCTCCACCACCCGGAAGGTGATGCCGGCCCTCTCCAGCCGGATCCGCAGCACGGGTCCCATGGCCACGGCCGTGGTGACCTGCCCGGCGGTCTCCGGTAGCCGGTCCGTGGCCAGGCACATCGCCGCCTCGGCGAGCATCTTCGCGGTCTCGTCGTAGCCCGGGTCGCCGCCGGCCACCTCGGTGGTGACGCGGTGCCCGTCGCTGTCGCCGAAGAACGTCACCCGGAACCAGCTCTTCGCGCGCCGTTCCGGGTCCGGTCCCGCGCCGGGCGGGCGCAGCCGCAGCAGCAGGTCACGGGTTGGCGGGAGCTGGGCGAGGGCGAACGTGCCGGCGACGCCAACCGCGAGCCCGGCGACGACCAGCGGGCTGCGCACGGCGCCGAAGTGGCCGTAGGCGAAGTCCGGCCCGTACCGGTCCAGCGCCCACGCCGAGCGCAGGACGATCTGCGGATCGATGGTGGGCAGCGGGAACACCCACGCCTCGAGCTCCCGGTGATACCCCGGGCGGCCGGGCAGGGCGCGGACCCGGCGGCCGGTGCGGCGGGGCTCCGCGGCGCGGCGTTCCCGGTGGGCGGCGGCGGCGTGGCGGTACCGCGCCAGCCCGGTGACCGCGGACTCGAACGTGCCGCCGGAGGGCAGCCCGCTGGCGGTCACGTACCCGCGCAGCACGATCGGCGCGCCGGCGGGCAGCCGTTCGACGGTGAACTGGGCGCCGAGGTCGTGCGGGACGGAGTCGAAGCCGCAGGCGTGTACCAGGCGGGCACCGGTCTTCTCGGCGGTGGCGTGGTGGCGCAGGTACATGCGGTCGACGAACTCGGGTTCGCCGGACAGGTCCAGGTAGCCGGTACCTTCCCGGGCGCACGCGGCGACCAGCGGCTCGCCGTACCGGACGTAGGGCCCGACGGTCGTGGCGACCACGCGGGCGGAGGCGGCCAGCCGGCCCAGGGAGTCCGGGTCCTCGACGTCGGCTGCCAGCGTGGCCACGTCGACACCGAGCCGGTCGCGCAGCGCGGCGAGCCGGTCGGGGCTGCGCCCGGCCAACGCCCACCTGAGGCCGGCCGGGGCGTGCGCCGCGAGGTACGCGGCGGTCAGGCCACCGGTGAACCCGGTGGCACCGAACAGGATGATGTCCAGGTCGCGTGGGGGAGAGGTCACCAGGCCAGGCTAGTCAGGCAGCTCGGTCGGCGCCGCCGGGACGCCGAGATCTTGGACGCTGACTCCCTGGAGGGGGAACGAGGGTCCAAGATCTCGACAGGTGGGGCGGGTGAGCGGCGAACCGCTCAGGCGCATTCCCGGCAGACGTCCGGTCCACCCGGTCCGCTGGCCCGCTGGCTCTTGTGATGGACCAGGAAGCAGCGTGAGCAGCGGAACTCGTCGGCCTGCATGGGGATGACCGACACGGTCAGCTCCTCGCCGGACAGGTCGGCGCCGGGCAGTTCGAAGCCTTCGGCGGCCTCGGCCTCGTCGACGTCCAGCGCCGGCGACTGCGCCGTGGTACGCCGCGCCTTGAGCTCCTCAAGGCTGTCCTCTTCAAGGTCGACAACGGAACGGCGCGGTGCGTCGTAGTCGGTCGTGGTCATCGGGCTCACCCTCCCCGGGCTTGGGCTAGTGGGATAACGAACGCGATCGAGGATGGGCGTGTTCCGGCTTCGGAGAAAAACTTCTACTGCGACGGTTGCGGGACCTGACAATTGATCTTCGGGTTGACGCCGATGTAGTTGAGCGGGCCGGCGAGGATCGTGACGATCGTGGTACCGGCCTTGGCGCAGTTGTCCTGCGAGCTGCTGAAGTACCCGCGCTGACCAGCGGCGATCACACCGATGACCAGCCAGATGACGACGATGACCGCGCCTATGCCTCCGGTGCGCACGTGCCCTCCCAAAGAAACGTCGGGATGGAACCGATGGGGCTAGGTACCCCGGTCGCCGCCGGGTCCAAACGAACCGGACAGCCGGTCGCACCCGGTTGGAACCGTTCCGCCCGGCATCCGCCAGTTCATGGTTCATGCCGGTGGGTACAGATCACTTGTGGTCGGCAACGCGGCCGGGTCGCGGTTCATCCACGACGCGCTGGTCTACGGTACGGACGCGGAGCTGGTGGCCGTGGTCGTACCGCTCCTGCGCGCCGGGCTGGCCGCCGGGGAGTGGGTGGTGATCGTGTGTGCCGGCACCACCGCCAACCTACTGTGCGGGAGGCTCGACGGGGATTCGCGGGTCGAGCGGCTGCCACCCCGGGAGACGTACGCGCGCGCCGCGAAGGCGATCGCCGCGTACGGGCGGGTGGTCGAGCAGGCGCTGGCCGCCGGCGCACCTCGGGTACGGCTGGTCGGCGAGGTCGACGCCGGGCTGGACCGGCACGGGTGGACCGAGTGGTGCCGGTTCGAAGCGGCGTCCAACGTGGCGCTGCGCCGGTACCCGCTGTGGTCGGTGTGCCTGTACGACACCCGGCGGCTGCCCGCGCCGGTGGTGGACGCCGTGGGCCAGACCCACCCGCACCTGATGACCGCAGCCGCCCGTACCCGCAGCGACCGGTACGTGCCGCCGGCCGACCTCCTGCGCCGGACCGATCCGGCCGGGCCGGACCCGCTCGAGGCGACCGCCCCGGTGCTCGCCGTCGAGGAGCCCGGCGACCTCAGCCGGCTGCGCACGGACCTGCTCGCCGCGCTGGCCTGGGCCGGCCGCACCGGACCGGTCGCCCAGGACTTCGTCTTCGCGGTGAGCGAGGTCACCACGAACGCGTTGCGGCACGGCAGCCCACCGGTCCGGGTCCGGCTGTGGTCGACCGCGGACCGCTCGGTGTGCGCGGTCACCGACGCCGGCCCCGGGTTCGACGACCCGCTCGCGGGGTACGCCCCGGCGCACGGCACCGACCTGTCGCACGGCGGGATGGGCCTGTGGCTGGCCCGGCAGCTCTGCGACCATGTGTCCATGGCCCGGACCGCGGACGGCTTCACCGTCCGCCTCGCCACGGCGCGCTGACATGGTCTCGCCCCGGACCGCGCCGATCCCTCGGGTGCGCCATCCGCTGATGTTCCAGCGGTGGCGGCACCTGACCTTCCTGCACTGGCGGTACCCGCCCGACGTGGTGCAGGCCCGGCTGCCCGCCGGGCTGACCGTGGAGACCTGCGACGGCAGCGCCTGGGTGGGGCTGATCCCGTTCCTGATGGTGGACGTGCGCGCCCCAGGGGTGCCGCCGTTGCCGTGGCTGTCGCGGTTTCCGGAGACCAACGTGCGCACCTACGTGCGGGGGCCGGACGGGCGCAGCGGGATCTGGTTCTTCTCCCTCGACGCCGCGCGGCTGCCCGCGGTGCTGGCCGCCCGGGCGGGATTCGGGCTGCCGTACATGTGGTCGGACATGACCGTTCAGGTGACCGCCACGACGCTGCGGTACCGGTCCCGGCGGCGCTGGCCCGGACCGCCCGGGGCCACCTGCGAGGCCGACGTCGAGCTCGGCGACCCGCTCGCCCCGGCCGACGTCGGCCCGCTGGAGGAGTTCCTCACCGCCCGGTTCCGGCTCTACAGCACGTTCGCCGGCCGGCTCGTCGTCGCCGAGGCCGAGCACCCGCCGTGGCAGGTGCACCGGGCCCGGGTGGCGCGGCTGGACCAGGACCTGGTCCCGGCCGCCGGCCTACCCGGGCCGGAGCACGACCCGCTGGTGCACGCCTCACCCGGGGTCAGCGTCCGCGTAGGATCCTGGCGCGTGGCGCGAACCTGAGCACCGGATGCCGCGGCGCGACCGGTGCCGCCTCGGGCGACGGCGCCGCGTCCAGCCGGTCCCGCGGGAACTCGAACGAGCGCGACTGGCGGTAGAACACGTCGCTCGGGTTGGCGGCGGTGGCCCCGTCGGTGGTGACGAAGAGCGCCCGGAAGCGGTCCCCGTTGGCCACCAGCGCCTGGTAGTCGCCGAGGAAGAAGCCCCCGGCGAAGGGCGCCAGCAGGTGGTCGAAGACTGGCGCGAGCGGCCGTTCGTGGCCGAACCGCCGCCCGCCGCGCGGGGACACCGTCAGGAAGGTGCTCGTCGGCAGCGTGGTGGTGTTGCCCGGGCGCAGGGTGCGCAGGTCGTAGTAGGTCACCCCGACGTCGCCGTCGTGCGTCACCGCGATGCTCGGGGTGAACGCCGGGGTGGTCGGGTCGCCGTTGACCCGCACCGGCCGGCTCCAGGTGCGGCCCCGGTCGGTGCTGTGCACGAGCTGGATCTGGTTGTACCGGCCGGCGGTGAAGTCCGTGCCCTCGTAGGCGACGTACAACTCGCCGGTGCGCGGGTCGATCGCCGGGAACGGCAGGCCCGCGCCGGTGCGCAGCACCTTGGTGGGGTCGTTGGGGTCGACGTCGGCCACGCTCGTGTCCGGCGCGACGACCGACGGCCTGCTCCAGGTGCGCCCGCCGTCGACCGAGCGCACCACCTCGAAGCGCACGAACACCACGTCGTTGGTCGTGGCATCGGTGTACTGGATCGAGGTGTAGAAGTTGTCGAGCGCGCCGGTGCGCGGGTCCGCGACGATCACGTTGCCGATGGTCTGCTGGAACGGTGCGGTGTCCACGATCACCTGCGGGCGGCCCCAGGTCCGGCCGCCGTCGCGGGTGGTGGACATCAGCGTCGGGCCGGTGACGAAGAGGCTGCCGTCGGGAGTGAACTGCAGGCGGTCCCAGACCTGGTACGCGCGGCCGCGCCGGACCGGGTCGGCGGTGACCGAGTTCTTGTCGTTGAAGAAGGCCAGCTCGGTGTCGGCGATGACCGGGGTGGTGTTGCGCCAGGTCCGGCCGCCGTCGTAGGAGGTGGTCGCGACGACCGCGTTGCGCGCGGTGTCGGCGTCGAAGGTCAGCGCGCTGCCGTAGACGATGCCGTCGGGTCCGGCGCTGACCCACGGGTCGGAGGCGCGCTGGTAGTCGATGCCGCCCGGCGCGCAACGGGTCACCGGCCAGGTGACCTCGTGGAAGGTACGCCCGCCGTCGGTGGAGAAGCCGGCGGCGATGCCGTGCGCGCCGCCGTCGCTCCAGCGGTCCTGCTGCCACGCGCCGACCACGCGGTTGCTCCGGTGCGGATCGCCGGTGACCGAGGGTTCCACCTCACCGCCCGTGAAGATGCGGGAGGTGTCGGTACCCCCGATGGTGCAGGCGGCGTAGGGGCTGGGCCCGGAGACCCGGACCGGTCCGGTCCGGAGGTCTTCGGGGGCCGCGCCCGCCGCGCCCGCCGGGAGAAGGGTCAGGAACGCGACGGCCCCCACCGTCGCCAGCCTTGCCGGGACGCGCATGACGCCTCCTTCGGGTCGATGCTGTCCCCACCCTATGAAGCGCATCGATTAATCGAAACCCATCAAATAAGGTTGAGGGGCGCGATGGGGGTACCGGACGCGCGGCGTATTCTGCACGCCGCGAGCGCGAAGGGGGCGGGGTGGGATGCGGGCGGCGTGGTACGAGCGCACCGGTCCGGCGCGGGAGGTGCTCCAGGTGGGGGAGCTGCCGGACCCGGAGCCCGGGCCGGGTGAGGTCCGGGTCCGGCTGACCCGGTCGGGCGTGAACCCGGGTGACGTCAAGAAGCGGCAGGGCTGGCTGGGCGCGCCGATGCCGTACCCCCGGGTGGTGCCGCACAGCGACGGCGCGGGCACGGTCGACGCGGTGGGGCCGGGGGTGGACCCGGCCCGGGTGGGCCGGCGGGCCTGGGTGTTCGGCGCCCAGTCGTACCGCCCCTTCGGCACCGCGGCGGATGCGACGGTGGTCCCGCAGGGCCTCGCGGTCGACCTGCCCGACGGGGTCGGCGACGAGCTGGGCGCGGCGCTGGGCATCCCGGGCATCACCGCGCACCGCGCCGTGTACGGCGACGGCCCGGTCCGGGACCGGGTGGTGCTCGTGCACGGGGTGCTCGGCGCGGTCGGCTCCCTGGCGGCGCAGCTCGCGACGTGGGGTGGCGCGACCGTCGTCGGTACCGTCCGGCGCGGCGCCGACCTCGAACAGGCACCGGTCCCCGCGGTGGCGCTGGACGCGCCGGACGCCGCCGCGCGGATCCGCACGCTCGCGCCGGACGGGGTGGAACGGATCGTCGAGGTGGCGCTGTCCGCCAACGCCGACCTGGACGCCGAGATCGCCGCGCAGGGTGCGGTCGTCGCAGCCTACGCCTCGCCCGACCCGCGGCCGGCGCTGCCGTTCTGGCCGCTGCTGTTCGCCAACGTGACGCTGCGCCTGCTGGGCAGCGACGACTTTCCCGCCGAGGCGAAGGCCCAGGCGGCCCGCGACCTCACCGAGGCGGCGGCTGCCGGGGCGCTGCGCGTGCCGGTCGCCGCGGTGTACCCGCTGGAGGATATCGCCGCCGCGCACGAGGCGGTGGAGGCGGGCAGCCCGACCGGGCGGATCCTGCTGGCCACCGGACCGGACTGAGCCCGTGCTGCCGCTCGTCCTGGCGGTGGCGGTTCTCGTCGCGGCGAACGTGCTCAACAACCGGGTGGCGCCCCGCTGGTACCTGCTGACCTCGCTGGCCGCGACCGCGGTACTGCTGGCGCTCTACGCCTGGGCCGGCGCGCCCTGGGCCTTCGCCGGGCTCGGCCCCGGGGCGGTGCGGCGCGGCCTGCCGTGGGCGCTGCTGTTCGCCGGCCTCGTCGCGCTGGTGTTCGCCGTGGGCGCGGTGCTGCCGGCGACCCGGCCGGTGTTCGAGGACCGGCGGGTGCGCGGCGCCGGCCCCGGCGAGCTGGCCTACCAGGTGCTGCTGCGGATCCCGGTGGGCACGGTGCTGCTGGAGGAGGTGGCGTTCCGGGGCGTGCTCTACGGCATGGTGCGGCAGCCCGGTGGCGCCGGGTGGGCCACCGCCGTCGGCGCCGCGCTGTTCGGGCTCTGGCACGTGCTGCCCGCCGCCGGCCTGGTCCGGGACAACCCGGTCGCGGGCCGGGCCTTCGCGGGGCGGCGGGCGCTCGTCGTGCCGGTGTCGGTACTGGCGACCGGGCTCGCCGGGGTGCTGCTGAGCGAGGCCCAGCGGCGCACCGGCAGCCTGCTCCCGCCGTTCACCCTGCACTGGGCGCTCAACGGGCTGGGCTACCTGACCGCCTACCTGGTCGGCCGCCGGCTCATCCGGTAGCCGGCCGGGGGATGGCCACGGCGTTGTACGGCGTGGTCGGCGTCGGCATCACGGTGAACTGCGCGTTGGGCAGGTAGAGCCGGTGCCGGAACGCGGCGACGGTGGTGGGGATCGCGAACCGCGGGTCGGTCACCCGGGTGACCAGCCGGGCCCGGGTACCGGCCCGGTTCAGGCGCAGTACCGCGACCACGTTGAGCCGGTTCTGCACGACGAAGAGGGTCCGCCCGATCCGCAGCAGCCCGTCGCCGTTGGTCAGCGTCTCGGTGCCGATGTCGACGGTCCTCGTGGCGCCGGTGCGCGGGTCGACCCGGAAGAGCTTGCCGGTGTTGGACTGGACCACGATAAGTCCACGGCCGTCTGGCGTGGTGACGATGCCGTTGGCGTTGGTACCGGCGCCGAACACCAGGTCGCCCGTCAGCGGCAGGCGGGTCGCGGTGGCCGGCAGTGCGCCGTGCCGGCCGAAGGTGAGCTTGTACAGCACCGGGTTGGCCGAGTCGGTGAACCAGGCCGCGTCCCGGGTGAGCACCACGTCGTTGACGAAGCCCGGCGAGATCAGCGGGTACCGGGCCAGCACCGCACCGGTACGGGCGTCGATCACGCGGGCGTCGGCGCCGGTGCCGCCGGCGACGAACAGCCGTCCCCGCCGGTCGATCTTCAGGCCGAGCGAGGGCGTACCCGGCCCGGGGCTGATGATCCGGCCGGCCCCGGTGCGCAGGTCGGCCCGGTAGATCGAGCCGTCCAGGCGGGAGCCGAAGTAGGCGAAGGTACCGCCGATCGCGATGCCCTCGGGCGGGAAGCCCAGCGGCAGCGCGATGGTGGTGGGGAAGCGGTCGTGGCCGGCCGGCGCGGTCGCCGGCGCCGCCGCGGTGGCGGCACCGGCCGGGACCAGCAGGCCCGCCGTCATCATGAGCAAGGTCAGGACACGTCTCATCCGTCCTGCCTATCCGCAGGCGTCGGGCAGCACCATCACAGGTATCGATGTTTTCGCGGTGTGCGAAAGCTAGCGCCGCTGGTCGGGCAGCAGCAGGCAGCTGTCCCCGAACTCGTGCCACAGGTACCGGTTGCGCACCGCCTCGTCGTAGGCCCGCTGGGTCAGCTCCGGGCCGGCGACGGCCTCCAGCAGGAGCAGGTGCGAGGCCTGCGGCTCGTGCCAGCCGGTGACCAGCCCGTCGACCACGCGGGCCGGGCGGTCCGGGCCGAGCACCAGGTCGGTCCAGCCGGCCCCGGCGACGACCGTGCCGTCCGGCCGGGCCACGCTCTCCAGCGCCCGCGCCACGGTGGTACCGACGGCCACCACCCGGCCGCCGCGGGCGCGGGCCCAGGTGACCAGGCCCGCCGTGTGCTGCGGGACCCGGAAGCGCTCGGGCTGCGGCGGTTCCCCCGTCTCCAGCGAGGAGACGCCGGTGTGCAGCGTGACCGGGGCGACCGTGATCCCCGCGCCGACGAGCGCGGTCACCAGCTCGGTGCTGAACGGCCGGCCGGCGCTGGGCATCTCCGCGCTGCCCGGGTCGCGGGCGAACACCGTCTGGTACGCGGCCAGCGGCCACCGGCCGCGCAGGTACCCGTAGCTGATCGGCCGGCCGTACCGGGACAGGTACCGCAGGACGCCGCCGCCGGGGACCGCGACGCGGGCCCGCCAGAGCCGTTCGCGCTCGCCGACCGGGGCGCGCAGCCTCACCGCCCCGCCGCCCGGCAGGGTGATCCGCTCGCCGGCGACCACGTCCCGGGCCGGGCCGGACTGGTCGGGGCGGCGCGGCTCGACCACCCAGTCGCCGTCGTCGCGTGGCGCCGAGAAGTGCACCACGACCGGGCCGGCGTCGACCGCGGCGGCGAGCGTGGCCGACGTGTTGACCACCACCACGTCCCCGGGGTCGAGGAACCGGCCCAGGTCCCGGAAGCGGGCGTGCCAGCTGGCGGTCTCGTCGGCGACCAGCAGCCGCACCTGGTCCCGCGCCAGTCCGCGCGCCTCCGGCGGCTCGCCGGCCGACAGCTCGGGCGGCAGCACGAACCGGGTGCGGGCGGTGGCCGTGGCGGTCACGCGCCGCCGCCAGGGGCATGACCCGCGCGAGCGTAGCGAGCGCCAGCTAGCCCGGTCACGCCGGCACCGCCAGGTCGGCCACCCGGTACCGGCCGCTGGGCAGGTCGCCGTCGAGCAGGCGCAGCAGGGCCGGTACCACGGTCTCCGGCTCCGGCCGGTCGGAGATGTCCTCGCCGGGGAACGCCTGCTGGTGCAGGTCGGTGCGCATGTCCCCGGGGTCGAACCCGTACACCTTGAGGTCCGGCCGCTCGGCGGCGACGATCGCCGTCACCTGGTCCAGCGCGGCCTTGGCCGAACCGTACCCGCCCCAGCCCGGGTACGGTTCGACCGCGGCGTCCGAGCTGACGTTCACGATCCGGCCACCGGCGCGGGTCAGGGCGGGCAGCAGGAGCTGGATCAGCCCGACCGGCGCGAACACGTTGACCTGGTACACCCGGGCCAGCTCGGCCAGCGGGTAGTCGGCCAGCGCCGGCTGCGGGCTGGGCCCGAGCGCGCTGGCGTTGTTGACGAGCAGGTCCAGCCGGCCCAGCTCGGCGACCACGGTGGCCAGCTCCCGGCGGTGGGCGGCGTCGGCGACGTCGCCGGCCACCGCGATGACCTCGGTCCAGCCGCGCAGCTCGGTCGCGACGGCGTCCAGGTCGGGGGCGCCGCGGGCGTCGAGGACGAGGGCGAAGCCGCGGGCGGCGAGCGTGCGGGCCAGCGCCCGGCCCAGGCCGCGGGAGGCACCGGTGATCAGCGCGACGGGTCGGTCGGTGTGTTCAGCCATGCCTTCGAGTCTGCTAGTTGAAGTTAACTTCAAGTCAAGGCGAGCCAGCGCGGACCGGAGTGACTCGGCTAACGTGCACCCCCATGGGGATGCTTGACCGGTTCGCCGGATCGCCGCGGGACCGCTTCGCGCGCAGGGTCCTGGCCACCGTCCGCAGCGCCGGCATGGCGCAGGCGTGGTACGACAGCGACCGCTTCGCGGTGGCGTACCGCCGCGAGCCGGGCGGCGACGCCCCCGACGGCTGGATCTACCTGGGCAACGTCTTCCACGAGTGCCAGGGCGCCCGGCCGGCCGAGCGCGACGAGCGCATCGCCGGGCTGGTGGAGAGCGTCGTGCACAGCCCGGGGCCGCCGCAGACCTGGCAGGAGGCCCGCGCGGACCTGCGCCCGGTGCTGCGCTCGGGCACGTTCGCGCTGAACGTGCCGGAGCCGGCCAAGGCGCCGCTGCGCCGCCCGGCGCTGCCCTACCTGGACGAGCTGGTGGTCCTCGACCGCCCCACCTCGATGGCCTACGTGTCGCACGACATGGCCGCGACGTGGGGGGTACCAGCGACAGAGGTGTTCGCGACGGCGCGGAACAACCTCGCCGCCGGCGCGAGCCTCCCGGAGCCCTCGGGCGAGCAGAACGCGGTCCTGCGCTTCGTCGACGACGGCAGCGGTTACTTCGTCTCCCGGCTGCTGCTCGACGGCTGGCTGGGCGCGCTGGCCACGCACGTCCGGGGGCGGCCGGTGGCGTTCGTGCCCGACCACAACACGCTCATGGTGGCCTCCGACGAGCCCGGCCTGCTCGGCGAGCTGTTCCGCCTGGCCGAGAAGGAGTACGAGGAGGCGGCGCGGCAGCTCTCCCCGCAGGCGTACACGCTGGACCCGTACGGCCGGGTCGAGCCGTACCAGGCGCCGGAGGGGCACCCGCTGGCCGCCGCGGTGGGGCGGGCCGACGCCCTGCTCGCGTGCGCCGAGTACGCCGCGCAGGGGGAGTGGCTCACCGAGCTGTACGAGCGCACCGGACGCGACGTCTTCGTCGCCACCCTGAGCCGGGCCGGCCGTCCCGACGGCACGGCGTTCACATTCGCCACCTGGGGGGAGGACGTGGACACGCTGCTTCCCCGCGCGGATCACGTCGCCTTCGCCAGCGACCGGTTCCCGCCGTTCTTCGTCTCGTGGGACGTGCTGACCCGCGAGGTCGACCTGACCCCCGTCGAGGGGCTGCGGCCCGAGCGGTACCGGCTGACCGGGTGGCCGCCCGAGCCGGTCGTGGAACGGCTGCGGTCCCGCGCCGCCATGCCGTGACCGCGCGACGGTAACGCGTTACTTCGCGGAGAGCACGTCCACGACGAAGCGCAGCGGGCCGTTGGTCGGGCTGTCGCCTGGGCCGTAGGCGAGGTCGGCCGGGATGTCCAGCTGGACCCGGCTGCCCACCTTCACGCCGACCAGACCCTGGTCCCAGCCCTTGATGACCTGGCCCTGGCCGAGCGTCAGGGAGAACGGCTGGGAGCGCGACCAGGACGAGTCGAACTCCTTGCAGTCCTTGAACGAGACGCCCACATAGCTGACCTCGATGGTCTGGCCGTTTTGGGTGACCGCGCCCTTGCCCGGGATCAGGGTCGTGACCTGAAGCTTGGTCGGGTCGCCCGACGGCGGCGCGACCACGGGCTTGGTGGCGAGGGCCGGGTCGGCACCGGCCGGCAGCTTGGGGAGGCCGCTGACGGCGGCCGACGGGCTCGCCGACCCCGACGCCGACGGGCCGGCACTCGGTGAGCCCGACGCCTGCGGCGTGGCGCTGGCGGACGCGCAGGACGGGCCGGCCGCGGTCGGTTTGCTCCCCCGGCTGCTGAAGAACCAGACCGTCCCGGCGGCCGCCGCGAGGACCACCAGCGTGGTGAGCCCGGCGATGGTCAGTTGCCGGCGCCGCCTGGCTGTCCGGCGGCGCGCGGCCGCGGCCTGCTTGTTCCGGCGCTTGGTCTCCCGGCGGATCGCCGCCGGGGTCATCCGCCGGGAGGCCTGGTCACTCACGTCCTGTTCCCCCTGTTACCTCGGACCCGATCACGACTGGGCAGGATATCCTGCCGGCCGCAGATGCCGCCGGCCGGCCCGCATTCCCGTTGCCGATGCCGAAACGGTTGATGCTGCGCCGCAGGCCGCCTAGCGTCCAGGGAGAAAGGCGGTGAGCCATGGAGCGGATGAGCACCCTGGACGCGGGGTTCTACTTCATCGAGCACGAGAACACGCCGATGCACGTCGGCTCGGTGCTGCTGTTCGAAGGCCCGCCACCGAGCTACGGCGACCTGGTCCGGCTGCTCGCCGGCAAGCTGCACAAAGTGCCGCGGTACCGGCAGCGGGTGCGCACGGTACCGCTGCACCTGGGCCGCCCGGCCTGGGTCGACGACGAGCACTTCGAGATCCTGTACCACGTCCGGCACACCGCGGTCCCCACGCCCGGCGGCACCGAGCAGTTGCGCAACCTGGCCGGCCGGGTCTTCGCCCAGCGCCTCGACATGGCCAAGCCGCTGTGGGAGCTGTGGCTGGTCGAGGGGCTGCAGGACAACCGCTGGGCGGCGATCTCCAAGGTGCACCACTGCATGATCGACGGGATGGCCGGCTGGGACCTCGCCGCGATGCTGCTCGACCTGACTCCCGACGCGGAGCATCCGGCCGTGCCCGACGGCTGGTCGGCGCGACCGGCACCGTCGCGGTCGGAGCTGATCGCCGGCGGCGTGCGCGACGCGGTGGGCGCGCCGTTGCAGCAGCTCAGCCGGGTACCGCAGCTGGCCCGCACGGTGCTGCGCCCGGACAAGCTGCTCACCTTCGGCCGGGGCCTGCCGGGCACCGCCCGGCGCCTGGGCGGCAACACCGCCCGCTCGCTCAACGGGCCCAGCGGGCCGCACCGGCGCTGGGAGTGGACCCAGGCCGACCTGGGCGAGATCAAGCGGATCCGCGGTGAGTTCGGCGGCACCGTCAACGACGTCGTCCTGGCCGCCGTGACCCGGGGCTTCCGGGACCTGCTCGCCGGCCGGGGCGAGCTGGTCGAGGGCCAGATGGTCCGCTCACTGGTCCCCGTCTCGGTCCGGTCCCGTGAGGAGAAGGGGCTGCTGAACAACCGCGTCTCGGGGGTTCTGGTCAACCTGCCGGTGGGCGAGACCGACCCGGTCAAGCGCCTGGAGCTGCTGCGGGAGCAGATGGACGACGTGAAGAACAGCCAGCAGGCGATCGGCGCGCAGGCGCTGACCGAGCTGGCCGGGTTCGCCGCGCCGACGCTGCTCGCCCTCGGTACCCGGGTCGCGATGCGCTTCCCGCAGCCGGTGATGCAGACCGCGACGACCAACGTGCCCGGTCCCCGGTTCCCGCTCTACCTGCTCGGCCGGCGGATGGTGGAGGTCCACCCGTACGTCCCGATCGCCAACAACATCCTCACCGCGATCGGCATCTTCTCCTACCTGGACCAGCTCAACTTCGGGATCACCGGAGACTTCGACGCGGTACCCGACATCGGGGTGCTCGCCGCCGGGATCCGCGCCGGTGTCGACGAGCTGCTCGACCGCGTGGCCACGCCGGCGCAGCCGGTACCGGTCAAGAAGGCGAAGAAGGTGCCGGCGAAGAAGGTCGCCAAGAGCGCGGTCAAGCGGCCCGCGACCGCGGCGCCGGACGGCTGAGCACGGCCGCGCTGGTCCGCAGCGACGTCTCCAGCACTGGCCCGCGCCGGGCCGGGTTCATCAGGTTGGCGCCCATCGCCGCGAGGTCCTCCGGGCCCGGGGTGAGCACGGTGACCCTGGTGCCCGTGGCGGCCACCCGCCGCACCTCGCGGGTGAGGCTGAGCGTCATGACGCGGCGGAAGACCCGTTCCAGCCGCAGCGCCGGGTGCCACGGGTTGTCCAGCTCGTAACTGGCCATCGGCGCGAGCACGTACACCTCGTCGAGCCCGGCGCGGGCCAGCAGGTCCAGCGAGGTGCTGGAGCACACCCCGCCGTCGACGTACTGCCGGCCGTCGATGTCCTTCGGCTCGTACCAGCCAGGGATCGAGCAGGACGCGACCACCGCGTCGGCCAGCGGCACCGCCGGGTCGCCCGCGCGGCCGAAGGCGATGCGCCGGCCGGAGTGGTAGTCCACCGCGATGATCCAGGTCTCACCCCGGCTGGGCCAGTGCACGCCGTGGCCGTCGAACACCTGCATCGCCTCGACTAGCGCGCCCAGCTTGCGCAGCTGGCCGCGGCCCTGCAGCACCAGCGCGCTCGCGGCGACCCAGGGCCGGACCCGGTGCGGCGCGATCGCGGTGCGCGCCAGCAGCCGGGGCGACCCGATGCGCAGCCGGGGCAGCGCGGGCAGCGGTCCGGTGTCGCCGTCCAGCTCGCTCAGCTGGGGCAGGGTGAGCAGCCGGCCGCCGCGCTGGTGTTCCACGATCTCGTCGACGCCGACCCCGCAGCGCAGCGCGGCGGCCATGATGCTGCCGGCGCTGGTGCCGATGATGTGGTCGACCTCGCCGAGCGGGCGGGTCAGGCGGCGCTGCAACGCCACGAGCGCGCCGGCCGTCCAGGCCGCACCCAGGACGCCACCGGCGCCGAGTACCACGCCGATGCGCTGCCGCCTGCGTCCCACTGGCACCTCCTGGTGTTACGGCGACGTGTCGGGCCTGTGGAGTACCCGTTACGGTAGCGCCCTACACCAAGACTGCGCCTTACCCCGAGCCGCCGGAGGCGGCTCGGGCCGCGGGACGACCCGGGCCGTCGAGCCAGTCGAGTACCGCGCGGGCGGTCTCCTTCGGCAGTTCGAGCTGCGGCGCGTGGCCGACGTCGGGGAGCACGACCAGCGACCAGGCCGGGTTGGCGCGGGCCGTGGCCCGGGCCGCCGCGAGCGGTACCAACCGGTCCCGCTCGCCGTGCAGCATCAGCACCGGCGCCCGGACGCCGCGGATCCCGCGCCGGTAGGGCTGCCCGCGCAGGTACCCGGAGGTGGACATCACGGACCGGGCGGCGGCGAGGAAGTCGGTGCCGACGTCGTCGAACTCGCGCCGCTTCCGGGCCACCTCGACGTGCTGGGCGAGCACGTCGGGCGGGACCCGGGACGGGTCCACGCAGACCAGCGCGAGGATCACGCCGACCTGCTGCTCCGGGGTCATCCGGGCGCGCCGGCGCATCATCATATGGGCCACGCCCGGGAGGGCGTACGCGGTGAACAGCGCGGTGACCGCCGGGTCCGGGCGCACCGGCATGACCGGCAGCGCAGGGTCGACGAGGATCAACCCGGCGACCGTGTCTGGGGCGGCGTTCGCCTCCAGCAGCGAGATCATTCCGCCCATCGAGTTACCCATAAGGATGACCGGGCGATCCGCGACCTTCTCCACGAACCGGTGCAGCAGCACCCGGTTGGCCGCCACCCGGGTGCCCCGGCCGAGCGACCGGGTCAGCCCGTGCCCGGCGAGGTCCGGGGCCAGGATCCGGCAGCGGTCGGTAAGCAGCGGCGCGATGGCCGCCCAGTTGACCGCCGAGCCGCCCAGCCCGTGCACGGCGATCACGAGCGGCCCGTCGGCCGGGCCGCCGTAGTCGAGGTAGTGCACCGGGCCGTCGAGGTCGATCCAGCGCGAGCCGTCCGTCACGCGACCACCGTACGACATGCCCCGGCCGACCGGCGCGAACGGCAGCCGCGGGGACGCGCCGGCGGGCCGGCTCAGCCGGCGCGCCGGCGGCCGGCTCAGCCGGGCGTCGAGCTCGTCGCGCGGATGCGCGGCGCCGCACCGGTCGTGGTCCTGGTGTCCGTCACGGTCCAGCCCGCCACCCGGGTGAACCCGATGTCGTACGGGCTGCCGCCGCCCCGCGCCAGCACCACCCCGGCCAGCTTCACGGTCGACGCGTCGTCGGTGCGGAACGCCGGCCGCCCGTCGTCGCGGTCGAAGCGCACCGCGCAGCCGGTGAACGTGACGCCGGTCGCATGGCGCAGCCACCACCCGTACGCCGGCCGGGTGCCGTAGATCTTCGGCGCGTGCTTGGCGTTGTTCTCCGGGGGGACGATGCCGGCGTCCGACGCCGGGTGCCCGCCCCGCACGGTCAGGTTCACGTTGGTCAGCGTCACGTTCTCCACCTTCGCAGCGGACGAGGCGCCGGCGATGGTACTGGTGAACTCCGGCGCGCCGCTCACCGGCGACACCGCGTTGGTACCGGTCACGTTGCTGATGCTGACGTTGCGGATCCGCCCGACCCCGGGGTGACCGGGGCAGGAGTGCCGGTCGCCGATCTTGAGGTAGATCGGGACCGCGGTGCGGCTCATCGTGATGTCGGAGTAGCTGATCCCGTCGATCACCGAGCCGTCCATCGACACCATGCCGATGCCGGCCTTGCCCGCGCCGGTAATGGTGAGGTGGTCGAATCGGACGTCGGAGAAGTCGCCGCAGGTCTCCGAGCCGAACTGGGTGGCGTTGTTGACGGTGGACCGGATCGTCGAGTCGTGCACCCGGACGTGGTGGCTGGGGAAGGTGCGGCCGAGCGCGAAGTCGCTCTTGAGCACGACCGCGTCGTCGGCGCTCTCGATGCGGGAGTTGCCGATGTCCACGTTCCAGCTGTTGACGATGTTGATCCCGTCGCGGTCGCCGGTGGACAGGATCTTCACGTTGCTGAACGTCACGTCGTGGCAGCCGTTGAACAGCACCGCGAAGTGGCCGCCGCGCCGGAAGGTGACCCCGTCGACGCGGACGTTGCTGCACAGCCTCAGCGACAGCGCCTTGTCGCCGACGCCGTTCGCCACGGAGTTGCCGGTGACCAGGCCGTCGCCGTCGATCGTGCCGGTACCCGTGATCGCCACGTCGTGTACCCCGTCGCCCCACATGAGGGCGTTGTGGAAGTGGCTGTGCCCGAAGTCCTGCCACTGGGAGAACGAGTTCGGCTCGGCCGCGTCCATCCCGCTGGCCGCCGCGCGGATCGTGGCCCCGGACCCGAGCTGCAGCGTCACGTTGCTGGCCAGGTGGATCGAGCGGGACAGGTACGTGCCGGCGGGGAAGAGCACGGTACCGCCGCCGGCTCCGGCCGCCGCCGCGATCGCCTTGTTGATCGCGGGGGAGTCGATCGCCGACCCGTTGCCCTTGGCCCCGAAGCTGCGCACGTTGACCGTGCCGGCCGCCCACGCCGGCAGCCCGGCCGCGGTGACCAGGCCTGCGCCGAGCAGTACGGCCGCCGCGGCGATCGCCCACTTACGCATCGCGACCTCCCACAATGTGACCCACGTCGATATCCGACGACCCGCTCGTCCGGCCGGTCAAGCGGAAGATCCGCCGCACAGAATCGTGAGTAGACTCCGCTCGTGGCGTTCCGTGGCTGGCCGACCGAGGCCCTGGAGTTCTTCGAGGGCTTGGCGGCGGACAACTCCAAGACCTACTGGCAGGCCCACAGGCAGGTGTACGAGGAGCAGGTACTGGCGCCGATGACGGCGCTGCTGGCCGGGCTGGAGCCGGAGTTCGGCGCCGGGAAGATCTTCCGGCCCTACCGGGATGTGCGGTTCAGCGCGGACAAGTCGCCGTACAAGACCCACATCGGGGCGACGCTGGAGGACGGCGGTTACGTCCAGCTCTCCGCCGAGGGGCTGGCCGCCGGCGCCGGGATGTACCAGCTCGCGCCCGACCAGCTCGACCGGTACCGGCAGGCGGTGGTCGACGACGGCAGCGGCGCGGAGCTGGCGAAGCTCATCGCCGCCCTTGAGCGCAAGGACATCACCGCCACCGGGTTCGACCGCCTCAAGACCGTGCCGCGCGGGTACCCGCGCGACCATCCGCGCGCCGAGCTGTTGCGCCAGAAGGGCCTGGTGGCCTGGAAGCAGTGGCCGGCGGCGGCGTGGCTGGGCACGTCCGGGGCGAAGAAGCGCCTGGTCGACTTCTTCCACGCCGCCCGCCCGCTGCGCGACTGGCTGGACACCCACGTCGGCCCGTCCACGCGGCCACCCCGGCAGCGCTGAAGGCTCACGCAGCCACCCCGGCGGCGCTGAAGGCTCACGCAGCCACCCCGGCGGCGCTGAAGGCTCACGCAGCCACCCCGGCGGCGCTGAAGGCTCAGGCCTCCACCGGCACCGGAACCACCCCGTCGCGCAGCGCGGCCAGCGCGGCGGGGTCACGCTCGGCCAGCCGGCGCCGGGCCGCGTTGCGGTAACGCACCACCTGGACCGCGCCGACCGCCCACAGCACGTACTGCAGCGCGAACGCCCACCGGAACGCGCCGAGCGGATGCCCCGCCGCGCCCGCGGGGGTCAGCGCGTCCAGTACCGCGCCGATCCCGATGATCAGCAGGATCGAGGCGCAGAACCCGCCGACGTTGACCATCCCCGACGCGCTGCCCAGCCGCCCGGCCGGGTTGAACGTGCGGGCGTAGTCGAACGCGATCATCGAGCCGGGCCCGTTGACCGCCAGCACGACCACCAGCACGACGAGCAGCCACAGCGGCGCCCGGCCGGGCCAGGCCAGCACGGCGGTCCAGGCCGCGGCGGTGCTGCCGGCGATCGTCAGGACGAGCACCGAGCGGTGGTACGGCAGCCGCCCGCACAGGTGCCCGACCGTGGGACCGCCGACGAGCAGCACGAGGTTGAGCAGCGACAGCAGGCCGGCGGCGGTGGCGGGCGACAGCCCCTCGCCGTCGACCAGGAAGGGGTACCCCCAGAGCAGGCCGAACGTGAACCCGGAGAACTGGGTGACGAAATGGGTCCACAACCCCAGGCGGGTACCCGGCTCGGCCCACGCGCCCCGGATCGCCGTCCGTGCCGGGGTCCGGGCCGGCATCGGTGCCGTGCCGCCGGCCGGCCGGTCCCGGATCGCCACCGCGACCAGCCCGACCGCGACCAGCCCGACCGCGGCCGCGCTGAGGTAGGTGGCGGTCCACCCCGCGTCGCGCAGCAGCACCACGACCGGTACCGCCGAGGCCACCGAGCCCAGTTGCCCGAGCACGCCGGTGAGCTGGACGAACACCGGGTTGCGCCGGGGCGGGAACCACATCGCCACCACGCGCAGCACGCTGATGAACGTCATCGCGTCGCCGACGCCGATCACCAGCCGGGCGCCGATCGCCAGCCACACGTCCGACGCCAGCGCGAACGCGAGCTGCCCGGCGGCCATCAACCCGGCGCCGACCATCAGCAGCCGGCGCGAGCCGAACCGGTCCAGCAGCAGCCCGACCGGGATCTGCATGCCGGCATACATGGCGAGCTGCGCCACGGAGAACAGCCCCAGCGCCGAGGCGCCGATCCCGAACCGCTGCGCGGCGGTCACCCCGGCCACCGCCAGCGAGGACCGGTGGAACACCGCGACGACGTAGACGAATACCCCGACGCCCCAGACGAGCAGCGCCCTGCGGTTCATCGGGCCGGCCGCAGGTGCCCGGCGGCCGCGATGTCGGCGGGGGTATCAGCGTCCAAGATCTGCCTGTCCGGCCTGTCCCGGGGTGCGGCGGCGCCGGTTGGCGCGGATCACGCGGACCACCATCCGGGGCGTGAACAGCGCCCCGGGCGGCCGGACGAGCTGCTGCACGGCGGTGAACGTACGCCGCAGCCGCGGATCCACCAGGGCGCCGAGCTGCAAGCGGCGCGAGTACCCGTTGAGCAGCGTGATCCCGCGCGGCCGCGGCCCGGTCGTCTCCGGCCAGGCGAAGTCCGCGCCCACCGCGAACTGCCACGGCGTCTTGATGATCCGCGCCGCCTCCCGGTAGAACCCGCGCGCCAGCCCGGCACCGTCCAGGCCGCGGTCCAGCAGCCGCCCCAGCGCGACCGCCTCCAGCGCCGCGCACGTCATGCCCTGCCCGTAGACCGGGTTGAAGCTGCACACCGCGTCACCCATGGCGAGGTAACCGCCGGGCGGGCGGCGCATTGCCTCGAACCGGCGCCGCCGGCTGCTCGGGAACTGGTGGGTGAAGATTTCGGTGACCGGCTCGGAGTCGGCCAGCACCTTGGCGATGGCGGGGTCGGACAGGTCGCGGGCGTACGCGTGGAAGCCCTCGGTGCCGTCGTCCGGGTGCTCACCGTGCCAGCCGCCCATCCCGACCAGCCAGCGGTCGCCCTCCACGGCGAGCGCGAGGCCGGTGCGCTTCTCGTCCGGGGGCGTGGGCAGCACGAGGGTGCCCACCCCGTCGGCGAGGGTGCGGTCGTCGCGGCGCAGGATCTGCGTGGAGTACCGCACGCCGATCTTCACCTCGACGACCTCGGGCGCCGGCAGGCCCAGCGCCCCGAGCCAGCGGTCGGAGCGGCTGCCCCGTCCGGAGCAGTCGACCACGAGGTCGGCCGGCACCTCGGTGCCGTCATCGAGCACGACGCCGGTGACCCGGCGGGCGTCACCGGTCAGACCGGCTACCGCCACGCCGGTGCGCAGCTCGACGGCCGGCAGCGCGGCGACCCGGCGGCGCAGGGTCAGCTCCAGCAGCGGCCGGGTCATGGCGAGGACCTGCAGGCCGCTGGGCACCCGGGGCCACAGCGTGCCGAAGCGGTGGAAGCCCAGGCCGGCACCGGGGTCGAACGGGATGGCTCCGGCGGCGACGAGCTCGTCGCCCAGCCCGGGTACCAGCTCCTCCAGGGCGCGCTGGCCGGCGGCGAGCAGGACGTGCCCGTGATAGCTCTGCGGCACTCCCCGGCGGGGGACGGGGTCGTCCGGAAGCTCGTCGCGGTCGAAGAGGATGACCTTCGCGAACCGGTCGGCGAGCGCGGCCACCGCGGACAGCCCCGCGATCCCCGCCCCGACGACAACGGCTACCGAGCGCACAGGCATGGCCTCATTCTGCCGGAAGGACGGATCGCGCAGGAGTCGTGCATGCCTTGACAGAAATATAACCGGCTGGAAATGTAGTACCCGTGACCGCAATCTTCGAGGTGCTCGCCGACGCCAACCGGCGCCGCATCCTGGACCTGCTGCGGCGGGCCGAGCGCCCGGTCGGCGAGCTGGTCCGCGACCTGGGCGTCAGCCAACCCGCGGTCTCCAAGCACCTGCGCATCCTGCGCGAGGCCGGGCTGGTCGACGTGCGCTCGCAGGCCCAGCGCCGGCTCTACCGCATCAACGTCGCCCCGCTGCAGGCCGTCGACGAGTGGCTCGCGCCCTACCGGCTGCTGTGGGGCGACCGCCTCGACGACCTCGCCGCGCACCTCGACACGATGCCCGACTGACGATTCGGAGGAACGCCATGACCGGACAGCTGGAACAGGCGGACGGACGCTGGTGGCTGCGGTTCACCCGCCGCCTCGCCCACCCGCCGGAGAAGGTGTGGCGAGCGCTGACCGAGCCCCAGCACCTCGCCGCCTGGTTCCCCACCACGGTCGAGGGGGAGCGCGCCGAGGGCGCGAAGCTGCGCTTCACCTTCCCGAACGACGAGGCGCCGCCCTTTGACGGGGAGCTGCTCAGCTACCGGCCGCCGGAGCTGCTGGAGTTCCGGTGGGGCCCGGATACGCTGCGCTTCGAGCTGCGCCCCGACGGCGCCGGTACCGAGCTGACGCTCTTCGACGTGCTGGAGGAGAAGGGCAAGGCGGCGCGGGACGGGGCCGGCTGGCACGTCTGCCTCGACTGGCTCGGCCGGCACCTCGACGGCGTCGACACCGGGCGCGCGGAGTCCGACGAGTGGAAGGCGGCCCACGCCAGCTACGTCGAGCGGTTCGGACCGGACGCCGCAACGATCGGCCCGCCGGAAGGCATGGGCTGATCAGCTCGACGGCACCGGGAACGCGACCGGGCTGCGGTGCCCGTCGCGGTCCACCGCCCGCACCCCGAAGAACACGTTGTCCTTGGAGAGCTTGACCGTCGTGCTGGTCACGCCGCCGACGGGGATCACGGTGGTCCACCGCGGCTCGGTGCTCTCCCGCCAGACCACCTCGTACCCGGCGAGGTCGGCCTCGGTACCCCGATCCCACAGCAGCGTCGTGTCGTTGGTCAGGCCGGAGGTGTCGATCCGGACGTTGCGCGGGGTCGCCGGGGCCTGGGCGAGGGACCACAGCACGGCCGCGTTCACCCGGGCGACCCGGGCGACGTAGCCGAAGTCGCAGAACTCGGGCAGGTCGCCGAACTGCTTGCCGTTCTCCACGCGGGTGTCCTGGTGCTGGTGGGCGAAGTCCTCGACCGGCTCGGTGAAGCGCAGGCCGGGGTAGCCCTGGCGCAGGTACGAGATGTGGTCGCTGCCGCGCAGGTACCGGTCGCGGCGGTGGATGACCCGCACGCGCATGCCGGTCGCGCCGTTCTGCGCGACGTCCTGCACGAACCGGGCGAGCTGCCGGGCCGGCGAGTCGTTCTCCCCGCCGACCGCCTGGCGCACCGAGGCCTGGGCGGGCGTCTCCGTCGGCGGTACCCCGTCGGCGAACAGCCGCACCACGGCCGGGTTGCGGGTCCCGTCGTCGGCGGTGCTGCTGCCGACGATGTCGTTGCTGAACATCGCCTGCACGTCCACACCGGCGGTCTTGTACTGCTGGGCCTGGAACGCCGACCCGTACAGGCCCTGCTCCTCACCGGCCACGGCGGTGAACACGATCGTCGCCTCGGTGGGCCGGGTGGCGAACAGCCGGGCCAGTTCGAGGACCACGGCCACGCCGGAGGCGTCGTCGTCGGCGCCGGGCGCGTCGCTGGTGAAATTCATGATGTCGGTGACCCGCGAGTCGTAGTGGCCGGAGATGACGTACGTCCGGCCGGGCGCCGAGCCGCCGCGCAGCGTGGCCACCAGGTTGGTGATGGTCGTCGGTACCGGGATCCGCGACGCCACGGGCTGCACGAACGCCTGCTTCTCCACCGTCATCCGGCCGCCCGAGGTGGCGGCGATCGCCTGCATCCGCGCGAAGATCCAGTCGCGGGCGGCGCCGATGCCCCGGCTCGGGTCGTCCTGGCTGGACAGGGTGTGCCGGGTGCCGAACGCGGCCAGCTGCCGCACCGTCGCCTCGATCCGGCTCGGGCTGACCTGCCGGAGTAGCTGGCGGAGCTGGCGGTCCGGCGGCTGCGGCCGGATCGCCACGCCCGGCCCGGCGGGCGGATTGGCGGCCGCCGCCGGGGCGGGGGACAGCGGCGCGCTCGCGGCGACCCCCGCGGTCACCACGGAGGCCGACAGGAGGGTACGGCGACTGGTGGTCCCGCGACGCGCGCGACCTTCATTGATGCCCATTTATGGAATGGTGGTCGGCCGGCCCGGCGCTGTCCAGGGTCCGGATGTGCGGATGGGGCGCTCAGGCCACGAGCAACTGGTGGCTGGCCAGCTCCCGGTACAGCGGGCTGGAGTCGGTCAGCTCGTCGTGCCGGCCCACCGCGACCACGCGCCCGCCGTCGAGCACCACGATCTGGTCGGCATCGACCACAGTGGACAGTCGATGCGCGACGATGAGCAGGGTGTGCCGGGTGGCGACGGTGCCGATGGCGGCGCGCAGCGCGGCCTCGTTGCGCGCGTCGAGGTTGCTGGTCGGCTCGTCGAGCAGCAGGATCGGCGGCGCGGCGAGCAGGGTACGGGCGATGGCCAGGCGCTGGCGCTCCCCGCCGGACAGCAGCACCCCGCCCTCGCCGACCTGGGCGTCCAGGCCGTGCGGGCTGCGCGCGGCGATGTCGGACAGGTTCACCGCGGCCAGCACCGCGTGCAGTTGCGGGTCGGTGGCGTCGGGGACGGTCAGCCGCAGGTTGTCCCGGATGGTACCGGCGAGCACCGGTGCCTCCTGCTCGACGTACCCGAGCTGGCGGCGCAGTTCGGTGCGGGGCAGGTCGCGCACGTCGACGCCGCTCACCCGCACGGTGCCGGCGCCGACCTCGTAGAAGCGCTCGACGAGGGCGAGCACGGTGGACTTGCCGGCGCCGGAGGGCCCGACGAGCGCGGTGCGGGTACCGTACGGCACCCGGAAGCTCACCTCGCGCAGCACGGGTTCGTTGTCCGGGTAGGCGAAGGTGACCCGGTCGAACTCGACCGCCGGCGCCGCCCGGGAGACGACCGCGCCGGAACCGGGCCGGTCGGCCGCCTCCTCGTCGGGCAGGTCGAGGACCTCCTCCATCCGGTGCAGCGCACCGAGCCCCGTCTGCAGCTGGGTGTACGCGTGCATCGCCTGCGCCAGCGGCATCACCAGGAAGAACAGGAACAGCACGAACGCCACCAGGTCACCGATGGACATCGTGCCGCGGGCGACGCGGGTACCCCCGATGCCGACGACGACCAGGAACGCGCCCTGCACGACGGCGGTGCCGGCGGGGCCGACCAGGGCGCGCAGCCGGGCCACCCGCAGCCCGCTGGCGAACGCCGCCCGCGCCGCGGCGGCGACCCCGGCGGTCTCGCGCTCCTGAGCGTTGCTGGCCCGGATGGTCCGCGCGGCGCTGATCGCCCGCTCGACGGCCGCGGTCATGTCTCCGATCCGGGCCTGGGCCTCCTTGGAGGCCGGCCGGACCCGGCGCGCGAACACCAGCGAGAAGGCCAGCGCGACGCCGATCCCCACCAGGGTCACGGCGAACAGCAGCGGATCGATGACCAGCATGCCGATCGCGGCGCCGACGGCCATCACCGCACCGGTCACGGTCTCGAACAACCCCGAGGTGACCACCGCCCGCAGCAGCGTGGTGTCCGCGCCGACGCGGGAGAGCAGGTCGCCGGTGCGCCGCTGGTCGTACTCGGCGATCGGCAGCCGCAGCAGGTGCGCGGTCAGCCGCTGGCGGGCGGTCAGCACGATGCCCTCCGCCGTGCGGGCCAGCAGGTAGTCCTGGATACCGTCGAGCGCGGCGACGGCGAGGACGACCAGGACGAGCAGCAGTACCGGACCCCAGACGGACACCCGCCCCACCCCGTTGAGCACCGTGCGGGTCAGCAGCGGCTGCAGCAGCGTACCCCCGGCGCGCACCAGCGACAGCACCGCGACCAGCGCGAGCGCCAGCCGGTGCACGCGCAGGTAGGGCAGCAGCGAGCGCAGCCCGACGGTGCGGTTCGGCATGCCACCGAGCCTATTGCGGCGATGCTGAGAATCCGGCCAGCAGGTTGACGGTCCAGCGGACCGGGCGCCGCTGCACGGTGCGCGCGAACGCGGTGCCGCTGCGGCAGAACCGGGTGAACGTCCGCCAGCCGGGCGGGGTGGCCAACGCCGCGTGGAAGGCGCCCGGGTGCCGGCTGAACGCCGCGAGCAGCCGCTGGCCGGCGCGCATCTCCGGGATCAGGCTCCGGGCCAGCTCGGCGCCGTAGTCGTCCAGGCGGCCCGACGCCGCGGCGGTCCCGGCGGCCCGCCCCGAGCGCAGGGCGAAGCTGATCCCCTCGCGCGTCCACGGTTCGAGCAGGCCGGCCGCGTCACCGGCGACGAGCACCCGGCCCCGGCGCAGCGGCGAGCCGGCGGTCCGGCACCGGGTGAGGTGGCCGGAGTCCTCGGCCGGCTCGATGCCGGACAGGCCCAGCCGGTCGAGGAACGCCCGCAGGTAGGCGCGGGTCCGCTCGCCCTGCCCGCGGGCGGCGATGACGCCGACGGTCAGCCGGTCGTCCTTGGGGAACACCCAGCCGTAGGAGCCGGGCAGCGGGCCCCAGTCGATGAGCAGCCGGCCGCGCCAGTCCCGCCGGACCGGCTCCGGTACCGGCAGCTCGACCTCCAGCCCGAGGTCCACCTGTCCACAGTGGACACCGACGTGGCGGGCGGTCACGCCGGCCGAGCCGTCCGCGCCGACCACGACACCGGCGCGGATCCGGGTACCGTCGGCGAGCCGGACGTACGCCCCGGTGTCGTCCTGTTCCACGGCGCGCACCGCGGCCCGTTGCCGTACCGTCACCCCGGCCTGCTGCGCCGCGGCCCGCAGCACGTCGTCGAACTCCTCCCGGCGCACCATCGCGATCAGCGGCGCGTCCGCACGCCGGGTGAACCGGCGCCGCCCGTCGTGGGTGAACGTCGCCGCGTGGACGCGGTCCCGGGCCACCGCCCCGACCGGCCCGGCCGCCCCCAGCGCCTCGACCACCGCGAGGGACGCGCCGACCAGGCCGCCGCCGCACGTCTTGTAGCGCGGATGCGCCGCTCGCTCCAGGACGAGGGTCCGGGCGCCGGCGCCCGCGGCGGCGTGCGCGGCGGCCAGACCGGCCGGCCCGGCGCCCACCACGACCACGTCCCAGCTCTCGGACTTCCGCATTCCCGCAGCGTAGCCGGGCACGGTAAGCTGCCCCGACCCCCGTGATCGGAGTACCTCCCATGGCGCAGCCCCGGACAGCGCTGGGCGGCGTGCAGCTGCCGCCCGAGGTGGCCGCGCTGGCCTTCCAGCGCCAGCTCGGCCCGCATCTGCACACGTTCCTCCCCAAGCAGCTCGGCCTGGGCAAGCTCGTCCTGCACCTGGCGCTCATCCTGGTGCCGCTGGCGGTGGGGGTGGCCGCGGTGGCCGCCGGGATCTGGGTCGTGGTGGTGCTCTGCCTGTTCCTGGCCGGGCTGTTCGCGTTCTTCCTGTTCCGCCACCCCAACCTCAACCCCCGGGTCGCCGCCCGCCGGGTGTACCTCTTCCAGAACGGCTTCGTCCACGACGGTGGCAAGGGCCTGGTCGACTACCGCTGGGACGCGATCGCCTGGGTACAGCAGAAGATCACCGAGCAGTACTACAACGGGGTGCACGTCGGCACGTTCCACATCTACACGGTCGCCCGCAAGGACGGGCCCATCGTCAAGCTGACCGTGTTCTTCGACGGCATCGCCGACCTGGGCCGGCACATCTCCGAGCAGGTCACCCGGGTCAAGCTGCCCAACGCGATCGCGCTGGTCGAGCAGGGCCAGACGGTGTCCTTCGGCGACCTGGCCATCAACGCCCAGGGCCTGGTGAGCAGCCGGCACGGCCTGCTGCCGTGGCGCGAGCTGGAGCAGGTGCAGGTGGTCCAGGGGTACGTGAAGCTGCGCAAGGCCGGCAAGTGGCTGGCGTGGTCGAACAAACCGGCCGCGGACATCCCCAACCTGTACGTCTTCCTGACCCTCGCCAGCGTGCTCCAGCGCGCCGCCCGCGGCGGCTGATCCGCTATGCTGGTACCCATGACGCGTCCGGCCGCCATCGTGATTCCCGCCGCCCTGGTGATCATGCCCCGCTAGCGGGGCCGTCGACGCTGTTCTTTCAGGCCCCCTGCGGGGCCTGAACTCGTTTCGGAGCCCCGTGTCCGCGACGAGAGGTTCCGATGACGTCCTACGTGACCACCACCATCCCTTACGTCAACGCGCGCCCGCATCTGGGGTTCGTCCTGGAGCTGGTGCAGGCCGACGTGCTGGCCCGGCACCGCCGCGTCCGGGGTGACGCGGTGCGGCTGCTCACCGGTACCGACGACAACTCGCTCAAGAACGTGCTGGCGGCGCAGGCCGAAGGGGTACCGACGGCGCGGCTGGTCGACCGCAACGCCGCCGCGTTCGCCGCGTTGCACCGGCCGCTGTCGCTGTCCTTCGACGACTTCATCCGCACCAGCCGGGACCCGCGCCACCGTCCCGGCGTGGAACGCCTCTGGCAGGCCTGCGCGGCGTCCGGCGACCTGTACCGCAAGCACTACGCCGGGCTGTACTGCGTGGGATGCGAGCAGTTCTACCCGCCGGCGGAGCTGCCGGGTGGGCGCTGCCCCGAGCACGGCACCGAGCCGACCGCGGTGGCCGAGGAGAACTGGTTCTTCCGGCTGTCCCGGTACCAGGAGCGGCTGTCCGACCTGGTCAGCGGCGGCACGCTGCGGATCGAACCGGCGGCCCGGCGTAACGAGGTGCTCGCGTTCATCGCCGGCGGGCTGACCGACTTCAGCATCTCCCGCTCGGCGCGCCGGGCCCACGGCTGGGGCATCCCCGTGCCGGGCGATCCCGACCAGGTCGTCTACGTGTGGTGGGACGCGCTCGGCAACTACCTCAGCGCGCTGGACTACGGCGTGGACGGCCCGGACTACCACCGCTGGTGGGTGGCCGCCGACCGGCGGGTGCATCTGGTCGGCAAGGGCGTCGTGCGCTTCCACGCGGTGTACTGGCCGGCGATGCTGCTGTCGGCCGGAGTACCGCTGCCCACCGACATCCTCGTGCACGACTACCTCACCGTGGCGGGGCAGCGGCTGAGCAAGTCCGCCGGCAACGGGGTGGATCCGCTGGAGCTGGTGGACCGGTACGGCACCGACGCGGTGCGCTGGTGGCTGCTGCGTGAGGTACCCCGGGTCGGGGATACCGACTTCACCGTCGGCAAGCTGGTCGCCCGCGCCGACGAGGACCTCGCCAACGGGCTGGGCAACCTGGTCAACCGGGTGGTGAGCATGGTGCACCGGTACCGCGGGGGACAGGTGCCGGGCGCGGCGGCGCCGGATGCCGGACCGCTGGGCGCGGCCGTCTCGCAGGCGGCCGGACGGGTCGACGCCGCGCTGGCCGGCTTCGACCTGCGCGCCGGGACGGCGGCCGTCTGGCGGATCGTCGAGGAGGCCAACCGGTACGTCGAGCGGGTCCGTCCGTGGGAGCTGGCCCGCGCCGCCGATCGGGCCGCCGACCTCGACGCGGCGCTGGCCGTTCTGGTCGGGGCGTGCCGCCGGGTGGCGGCGGAGCTGGCGCCGTTCGTCCCGGACGCGGCGGCGCGGGTCGCCGCGGCCTGCACAGCCGGCCCCGACGGCCGGCTGCCCGCGCCGCGACCGCTGTTCCGTCGGCTGGGGTGAGGTCATCTGCGCGTAGCGCGACGCGCACGCCGCGGGCGACGCGCCGCCCCGACTGGCCCGGGGGCCGGTCGGGGTGAGATTATCGGGGCCCGTCGCCGTCGATCCCCGCGCCTCGTCGGATTCTCGATACGCGTGGCTGATGACCACTGTGACGGCGATGGTTAGCATCTAAACCGAACCCGCTTCGTATGCCCTCAGGTGACGCGATCCCGGAAGAGAGAACAAGAATTGGACTTTTGGGACCTCACGAAGCTCATCTTCCGGCGCTGGAAGATAGCCCTCCCCTTGCTGCTGGTCACCATCGCGGCCACCGGGGTCACCGCGGCGGCGGCGAAGCCCGACTACGTCATGACGTCCTATGTCCAGCTCATCCCGGCCACGATCAGCCCGACGGACAACCCGACCAGCGCGTCCGCGCGCAACCCGTGGAACCAGCTCGGGCTCAACACGCTCGGCCAGGCGTCGATCTACGCCACCCAGGACCAGAAGTTCCTCGACTCGCTCAAGGCCGCGCACCACACCGAGAACTTCTCGCTCACCATGACCTACCCGGACCCGATCGTCACGGTGCAGGTCGTCGGCAAGACGCCGCAGGACGCGACGGAGACCGCCCAACTGGTGATCAAGCGGCTCCGGGACACGGCCGAGGCGCTGCAGCGGCAGGCCGGGGTACGCCCGTCGGACATGATCGCTACGCAACGGTTGGACCAGGGCGAAAACCTCAAGCCGTCGGGCGGCAAGGTCAAGCGCGCCATCATCGCCGTGGCGGTGGCCGGTTTGCTGCTCACCGGCGGTATCACCGTACTGTTCGACGCGGTCGCCCGGCGCCGGGCCCGCCGGCGCGAGCAGCACGAGAAGGCCAACCCGGTGGCCGTCGAGCTGGCGCTGGCCCGGGAGGCCGCGGCCCCGGCCACCAACGGCCAAGAGCTTCCCGTGGTATCGAAGGTGCCGGCGGACCGCACGGAGATCATCCAGCTCGGGCGGCCCCCGGCCGAGCCGGTGGCACCGACCTCGGGCGGCCCGGCCGGCTCCGCGCCCGCGATGCCGGCGAGCAGCGCGGGGCGCACCTTGCAGGCGGGCACGTACCGGTCCGTCAACGCCGCGGTCGAGCCGGAGAGCCCGTCCGCCCCCGCCCCGCCGGAGTCCGCCCCGGCCGTCCCGACCATGCCCGCCGACGTCACCATCGTGCTGCAGCCGGAGTGGGTGACCGGCGAAAACGGCAACAAGCGCCACTGACCCTGCCCCGCTGGCGCGAACGGGCCGTTCCGACCGCCCGACCCGCCGGTCATCCGGTCCACCGCGGGGCCGGGGATGGATCGTCGGTCGGCCGCCACGAACTGTTCGGCCGGCAGACCCGTGCGCCGCCCGCCGATAGGCTGTTGCGGCGCCCATGGTCCCGGCCGCACCTCGGGTCGGCACCCCGGTCCGGCGCCCGGACGGCGGGTCTGACGCCTTTCTTACAGCGCGTGTCCGGGTCCTCGCGGGACCACTAGGTTGGGCGTCGACCAAGGCGGATGAGGCTGGCAGATGTGGGGGCCCGATGACCGCGGCGACATGCCGACTGTGCGATGCGCGACTGACCGAGACCTTCGTCGACCTGGGCATGTCACCACTGTGTGAAAGCTACGTACCGGCCGAGGCGCTGGACGGCCCGGAGACCTTCTACCCGCTGCACGTGCGGATCTGCTCATCCTGCCTGCTGGTGCAGCTACCGGCCTACGTGCCCGGCGAGGACATCTTCTCCGACTACGCCTACTTCTCCTCCTACTCCGACTCGTGGGTGGCGCACGCCAGGCGCTACGCCGACCAGATGACCGCCCGGCTGGGCCTGGGTCCCGACTCGCTGGTCACCGAGGTGGCCAGCAACGACGGGTACCTGTTGCAGCATTTCGTCGCCGCCGGCATCCCGGTGCTGGGGGTCGAGCCGGCCGGCAACGTCGCGGAAGCCGCCCGGGCCAAGGGGATCCGCACCGAGGTGCACTTCCTCGGCGGGCGCACCGGGGCCGAGCTCGCCGGGAAGTTCGGGCGCGCCGACCTGGTCACGGCCAACAACGTGTACGCCCACGTCCCGGACATCCGTGACTTCACCGCCGGCCTGGCCGCGCTGGCCAAGCCGTCCGGCCTGGTGACGCTGGAGTTCCCGCACCTGCTGCGGCTCATCGAGGGGCGCCAGTACGACACCATCTACCACGAGCACTACCAGTACCTGTCGCTGCTGACCGCGGCGCGGGCGCTGGCCAGCGGTGGGCTGACCGTGGTCGACGTCGACGAGCTGACCACCCACGGCGGCTCGTTGCGGGTGCACGCCCGGCACGCCGACGCCGCGGGCGAGCCGTCGGCCAACGTCAAGGCGGTCCTCGCCGCCGAGGAGGCGGCCGGCCTGCACACCCTGTCCGGCCACGCCGGGTTCGCCGAGGCGGTCTTCGGCATCAAGCGGGACCTGGTGTCGTTCCTGCTGAGCGCCCGTGCCGAGGGGAGGACGGTGGTCGGCTACGGCGCCCCGGGCAAGGGCAACACGCTGCTCAACCACTGCGGGATCCGGTCGGACCTGCTGGCCTACACGGTCGACCGCAGCCCGCACAAGCAGGGCCGGTTCCTGCCGGGTACGCACATCCCGATCCACCACCCGGACCGCATCGCCGCCGACCGGCCCGACTACGTCCTGATCCTGCCCTGGAACCTGCGCACCGAGCTGACCGCGCAGCTCGGCTACGTCCGCGACTGGGGCGGGCGCCTGGTCTTCCCCATCCCCACGCTGGAGGTGGTGTGACATGAAGGTCGTGCTGTTCTGCGGGGGCCTCGGCATGCGCATGCGCGAGGGCCCGGCCAGCGCGCCCAAGCCGATGAACATGATCGGCGACCGGCCGCTGCTGTGGCACGTGATGCGCTACTACGCACACTTCGGCCACACCGACTTCATCCTCTGCCTCGGGTACGGCGCCGCGGCCGTGAAGGACTACTTCCTGCGCTACGACGAGACCCAGTCCAACGACTTCACGCTCGTCGCCGGTAGCCGCGACATCGAGATGCACCGCACCGACATCACCGACTGGAAGATCTCCTTCATCGACACCGGGCTGCACTCGTCGATCGGTGAGCGGCTGATGCGGGTGCGCGCGCTGGTGGACAACGACGAGATGTTCCTGGCCAACTACGCGGACACCCTCACCGACGCGCCGCTGGACCAGCTGGTCGACCGGTTCCGCCGCACGCCCGAGGCGACGGTGAGCATGCTCGCGGTACCGCCGGTGTCCACCCACCACGTGGTCGAGGTGGGCGAGCAGGGGGAGGTCACCGGGGTCCGCGCGGTCACCGAGCTGATGCAGTGGGAGAACGGCGGCTACTTCGTCATGCGCCCGGGCATCTTCGACGCCCTGCGCGAGGGCGAGGACATGGTGCCGCACGCATTCCACCGCCTGGTGCCGCAGCGGCGGCTGCTGGCGCACCGGTACACCGGGTTCTGGCGGGCCGCGGACACCTTCAAGGACCGGGCCGAGCTGGAGGACATGTTCCACCGCGGCCAGTGCCCGTGGATGCTCTGGGATCGGCTGCGCGGCGGCGCCGCGTCGCTGACCGTCGACACCGTGCTGGCCGGCTAGCGCATGCTCGGGCTGTCGCTGACCGGGGTCCGGTCGCTGGTGGCCGTGGGCGCGCACCCCGACGACATCGAGATCGCCGCCGGCGGCCTGCTGCTGTCGCTGGCGGCGGCCAGTCCGGGGGTACGGGTGCACTACGTGCTCTGCACGGGCAGCCCGGAGCGGCAGGCGGAGGCCCGGGCCGCCGCCGCCGCGTTCCTGCCGGGCGCGGACCTGTCGTTCGCCCTGCACCGGTTGCCCGACGGCCGGCTGCCGGCGCACTGGGGCGCGGTGAAGGAGCTGCTGCACGAGGCGATCGGCGAGCTGTCGCCGGACCTGGTCATCTGCCCGGCGCAGGGCGACGCCCACCAGGACCACCGGCTGCTGGCCGAGCAGGTACCGACGGTCTTCCGGGACCAGCTCGTGCTGCACTACGAGATTCCCAAGTGGGACGGGGACCTGGCCCGGCGTAACGTCTACCTGCCCCTGGCCGACGACGTGGCGCGGCGCAAGGTGGAGCTGCTGCACGCCTCGTTCCCGTCGCAGAAGGCCCGGGACTGGTGGGACGACGAGGTGTTCCTGGGCCTGGCCCGGCTGCGCGGCATGGAGTGCCGGTCGCGCTACGCCGAGGCGTTCGACTGCGCCAAGGCCGTGCTGCGGCTCGCCTGACGCCGGCGGCGCTCAGGCCACCAGGATTTCGGCGTCGACACCGAGGTCGCGGAGCTGGGCGCCGATCTCGGTGCGGTAGGCCGGGTTGGTGATGATGACCGCCGCCGGGCGCAGCTCGGCCAGCCGCGCGGGCGACTCCACCCGGTGCGCGGTGACCGGCAGGTACCGGCCCCACTTGCGCGGGTTGACGTCGACCACGGCGGACAGCCGCCGCCCGGGGTCGACGAACGTCAGGAACTGGACGCCCCGCGACCCGGCCCCCCACAGCACGGGCTGTGCCCCGCGCGCGGCGAGGTCGGCGATGCGCGTGCGCCAGGCGGCGCGCTCGGCCTCGTGGCGCGCGTGGAACCCGGCCACCGCGGCGAGCTGGCGGTCCCGTTCGGCCGGGCCGGGTACCGGCTGCTGCCCGCGCCGCGGCTCGTCCTCCGCGTTGGCGGACATCTCGATGAACCGAAACATCCCGTTGAACAGCGTGCCGGTGTCCTCGACCCGCCACCCGGCCCGTTGCACGATCCGCACGAGCGAGGACGCGTCGAAGTACGACACGTGCGGGTAGATGACCTCCCAGCCGGCGGTGGACAGGTCGTAGACGGCGTCCGGCACCTCCAGGTAGCCGTACACCCGCCGGTCGCCGGCCCGCCGGCGCAGGTCGGCCAGGAACTCGTACGGGTCGTCCAGGTGCTCGAACCAGTGCCGCGAGGTCACCAGGTCGTACGCGGGCAGCGCCGCGCCGCGCGGGGAGTGTCCACTGTGGAACGTCGCGCCGGACCCGTCGGGCCCGACCGGCCCGGCGTACATCGCGTCGTAGCCCACGCCCGTGCAGCCGGCGGTGTGGCACAGTTCCCGCAGGAACTCACCCTGCCCGCAGCCGATGTCCAGCACCCGCTTGCCGGCCAGGGCGTACCGGTCGGCCAGGTGCTTGACCAGCTCGGCGGAGAACGCCTGGAACGCCGGCGAGTGGTGCAGGTTGGTGTCCATCGTCGTGTCGTACACCATGACGGCCGGGTCGAACGCCACGTTGCGCACGTACGCGCAGGACGGGCAGGACGCCAGCATCATCCGACCGACCGGGCTGGCCGCCGCCGCCTCGGCGTCGGCCCAGTGCACCCCGCACAGCACCGGGATGTCGCCGAGGTCGGCGAAGGGCACCAGGGTCGCTTCGGCACACGCGTCGCAGACGCGATCGGGCAGCTCGGTGGTCACGCGGTCTCTCCGTTCAGGTCCCGGCCAGGCGGGCGACGATCGGGGCGGCGGCGGCCGGGTCGCCGCCGAGGTGGATGTAGTCCAGGCCGTACTCCTCGCGGCGGCGCTGGAGCGTCTCGACGCAGTACCCGACGCTACCCTGCAGCACGGCGGGGGAGTCGGCCAGGACGGCCGGGTCGGTCACGTCGGCGGCGAGGCTGGACACCCACGGCCGGGCCTCGGGCACGTCGGCGACGGACAGCGCCACGATCGCGATCTGGTACCGCAGTGCCGCGGGGTCCCGTCCGGCGGCCCGCGCCGCCGCCCGTACCGTGGCCAGCTTCGCCGCCACCCGCGCACCGGTGAGGTCCAGCAGCGCCGACCCGGCCGGGACGCCGGCGCGCATCCGGGCGTTGATCCCGGCGATGTCGGCGGCGGCGCCGGCCAGTTGCAGCACGCGCGTGCTGCCGCCGCCGATGAGCAGCGGCGGGTGCGGTGCCTGGACCGGCTTGGGCAGCCCGTCCAGCCCGGTGATCTGGTAGTGCTTGCCCCGGTAGGTCAGCGGGTCGGCGGCGAAGAGCCCCTTGAGCGCGTCGACCGCCTCGGCGAGCCGGTCCACCCGGACCCCCGCCGGGTCGAGCGGGATGCCGGCGGCCGCGTAGTCGCTGGGCATCCATCCTGCGCCGAGGCCGATCTCCACCCGGCCGCCGGAGAGTACGTCGAGCGTGGCGAGCGCCTTGTGCAGCAGGACCGGGTGCCGGTAGTCGTTGCCCAGCACCAGGCTCTGCACGCGCAGCGTGCTGGTCGCCTCGGCCGCGGCGGTCATCGCGACCAGCGGTTCCAGCATCCAGCCCCGGGTGAAGTGGTCGGAGATCGCCACCGCCGAGAAGCCCAGGTCCTCGATGCGGCGCAGCTCGGCGCGCCAGGCGGCCACGGACGGGCCCAGCTTCGGCATCGCGGCGCTGAACCGGAAGGGATGCGGCATCGTGGCTCCTCAGCCGGCCGGCCCGGGCGGAGGTACCGCCGGTGCCGGTTTTCTCGCGCGGATCGCGGCGATCCAGGTGCGCAGGTCCTCCCTGGGGATCGCGGTGACCAGGTAGGCCGCGAGGCCGGCGGTGCCGGCCACGGCGAGCTGCACGAACGGGTTCCCGCCGACGACCAGGTGCAGCAGCAGCGCCACCCCGGCGGCCAGGGCGCCGGCGAGCAGCGGCCGCAGCAGCCGCGGCGCGATCGGCCCCAGCCGTACCCCCGCCCGGTGCAGCGCGACCACCGCGAGCGGCAGGGCGACCAGCAGCCCGACGAGCGCCTGCGCCACGGCCGCGCCGCGGCCGCCGTCGAGCGTGGTACCGAGCCACAGCGCGGGGATCACCGCCGCCGCCCACCCCAGGTTGATCAGCAGGGTCCATGTGGTGGCGCCGGTGCTCATGAGGATGTCCATCGCCACGCCGGTGAGCATCCGCACGACCATGAGGACCATCAGGAACCGCAGCGGCTGCGCGGCGGGCCGCCAGGTCGCGCCGTACAGGAACGTGATCGTCGGCTCGGCGAGCACCGCGATGAGGACGGCGATCGGGACCAGCCCGAGCACCAGCAACGGCACGGTGGTCTGCACTCCCCGGGACAGGCTGCCGGAATCCTTCTCCGACAGCCGGGCGAAGCCGGGCAGCGCGACGAACCGGATGGCCGTGCCGATCAGCCCCGGCGCCCAGCTGGAGATGCTCACCGCCAGCAGGTAGAAGCCGAGGACGGTGGCGCCCATGAGCCGCCCGACGATCACCTTGTCGGCCTGTTCGAGCACCGACTCGACGCCCAGGCTGGCGGCCAGCGGCACGCCGTAGGCCATCAGCCGGCGGGCGATCGCGAAGTCCACGCCCACCTTGAGCGGCAACCCGGCCCAGACGAACACCAGCACCCCGGTGATCAGCGAGCTGGCCAGCTGCCCCGCGGCGAGGCTCATCGCGCCCGCGCCGGCGAGGGACAGCCCGATCGCCACCGCGGCGTTGGCGAGGATGCCGGCCATGTTGGCCTTGACGTAGCGGTTCTGCTGGAACGTGCGCAGCAGGTAGGCGCTGCGGACGGCGGTGATGCCGTCGACGAGGATCGTCAGGGTGAACAACCGGATGACCGGGGTCGCCTCGGGCACCCCGGAGAAATGGGCGAACGGCGGCGCGGCAAACCAGAATCCGACGTAGATGACCGTGCTGAAGAGCGCGGCCAGCGTCGCGGCGGTCGGCGCCATGTCCTCCAGCTGGCCGCGCCATTGGATCGTCGCCGGGATCAGCCCGACGTCGTTGATGTGGATGACGAACTGCATGGCGGCCAGCGCCACCGCGTAGACACCGAAGTCGTGGGGCACCAGCAGGCGGGCCAGCGCGAGACTGGTGGCGAACGAACCGACCTTGGTGACCGCGTTGCCCACCAGGCTCCAGCCGAGCCCACGGCCTGCCTGGCGACCGATCGACTCGGTCTGCAGGGTCGCTTCGGTCACCCGGTTACCGCCTTGCTCTCCGCCCCGCCCCCAACCCACCGCTGAGCACTGTACGCAGGCGCGGTCTCACCCGGTCGAGGGCACTGACGGATTTCTTACAAGGCGTTCCCGCGCCCCGGGACATCCGGTATCACCAGGCCGGACAGGGTGTCCAGGCCGGCGGGCCGGGTCCGGCGCGGTGGCCGGGACGGTAGGGTCGCCTTCAGCATCCGGGTGCGTAGCCAGGGGGACGATGAGCACGGACATGGGCCCGCCGGCCACGGTGTGGCGGCGGGCACTGGTCATCGGTGGTTCCTGCGCCGCCCTCCTGACCGTCGTCTACCTGCTGGCCGTCTGGACGCCGGCGGGGCAACGGTTCGAGGACGCGGTCCTGCGCGCGGCCGACCCGTACTCGGCCAGCGCCGTGCGGGCCACCGGGCTGCTGGACCGGGTCACGGTACCGTCGATCGCCGCCGCGCTGCTCGTGGTGCTCTCGGTCGGGGTGCTGCGCCGCAAGGTGTCCCTGGGGTTGCTGAGCGCCGGGGTGATCGCCGCGTCCGTGCTCACCGTGCAGGTCCTACGCCGCGCCGCGCTGCGTCCGGTGCTGCTGCACTCCGGTAACCGCCGGGAGGACCAGAGCTTTCCCAGCGGGCACGTGGCCGTGGCCATGTCGGTGATGTGCGCGCTGGCGATGGTGGCGCCGTACCGGTTGCGCGGTGCCGTGCTGCTGCTGGCGTCCCTGGGGGCGGCCAGCGTCACCGTGGCCACCGTGACGTCGACCTGGCACCGGCCCAGCGACACCGTCGGCAGCGACCTCATCGTGGTGCTCTACGCCTGTGCCGCCGTGGCGGTGCTGGCGCGGCGCGGCCGGGTCGGCGAGGCGGCGTCGCCCACGCGCGCCAGGCGCACCGCCCGGGGGCTGCTGGTGGGCGGGTACGCCGGGGTCGCGCTCGCCACCCTCGCCGTCGCGGCGGTCGCGGTGGCGGCCGTCCTCGCCGATCCCGACCGGGGCGGCACGGGTACCGCGGTCTTCGTCGCGGGGCGGGCGCTCGCCCTGTCCGGCAGCGCCGCCGTCGCCCTGGCCCTGCTCGCGCTGCTGCGCCGGGTCGACCTGGACGCATCGCCCACCGAGGAACGGAAGACCTGATGCCGACCGTGAACCCGCTCGTGTCCATTGGCCTGCCGGTCCGCAACGCCGGTGACCGGGTGGCCGAGGTCGTCAAGTCCGTGCTGGCCCAGGACCACGCGCACGTCGAGCTGGTCATCACCGACAACGCCTCCACCGACGACACCGAGGCGGTGTGCCGCGAGCTGGCCGCCTCGGACAGCCGGATCGTCTACCACCGCCAGGCGGAGAACATCGGGCTGCTGGGCAACTTCCAGTACGCGATCCGGGCGGCCAGCGGTACCTTCTTCCGCTGGATCGGCGACGACGACCGGCTGGAGCCCACGTTCGCCTCGCGGTGCCTCGCGGTGTTCGCCGAGGATCCCGAGCTCATCCTCGTCACCACCGGCATCTCCTACACCGGGCCAGACGGGCCGGCGCAGACCGCGCGGTACTCCGGCTCGGCGCTGGGCTCGACCGACCCGGTCGAGCGGTTCCGCGAGATGCTGCGCCTGCTCAACCAGAGCCACCTGCTCATCGACCCGCTGTACGGGATGGTGCGCCGCGCCCCGGTCGCGGCGATCCCGCGGCGCAACATGCTGCGCGAGGACGAGGTGTTCGCCACGAAGCTGGCGCTGGCCGGGCCGTGGGGGCACGTGCCGGACGTGCTCGCGCACCGGGTGTGGAAGGCCGAGCGCCTCGGCGTCGTGGGGCGCCGGCTGGGAGTACCGGCCTGGCAGGCGCGCTTCGCCAACACGGTGCAGGTGCGGGAGATGCTGCGCTGGCTGCGCAGCATCGACCTCACCGCCGAGCAGCGGCGCCGGGCCCGCGCCGCCGTGTACGGAATGTATCTGCGCCGCGAGTGGGGCATGGTGCGGCGGCGCGGCCGCAAGCTGGTACGGATGGCCCTCGCCCGCTAGGCGGCACCCGCCACGGCATCAAGCCCCGGCGCCCGCTGCGATCACCTGCACATCCGGTATTTCTTCCCCTGCACCACGGACTCCGCCCGGTCGATGTACGCAGTCTGAACCGTGGCGACCTCGTTGCTGCATGGGAGCTGCACGGTGCGTCCGAAACAGGCCCGCGACAAGCCGGTGTTGAGCGTGCTCACATAGCAATGCCCGGAGCTGACGGTGAACCCATCGGGATAACCGACCTCCACCATGATGGGCGCTTCGATCTCGATCGGATCACCGGAGAGGTTGCCAATGATCATTACTGGTTGGGTGTAGGTGCGGTTGATGACCACGCAGGCTTCCATGTAGACCTGCTTCGGCGGCGGCACGATCTCCTTCCGGTCGCAGTGCCAGTGGTCCGAGTCCTTGTGGTACTCCTGCCAGAACGGCCCGGCGTGGGCGGCTGCGGACACCACGACGGTCAGCCCGACGATGGTCGCTACCACGAGAAGAACGCGTGCCAGCAGCGACCGCTTGGAGGTGGATCTGTTATTCGGCCCGGTCATGTCTCCCCCGTTCGATGCAGACATAGGCTGCCTCCACCGAACCAGATCTGGACGTTGTCCGGAACCCGGCTGGTCGCCGGACAACGGCTCGTTTGGCTTACCAGGCTCGTAGCGGCGTGTTCTGGTAGCCGACGAAGATCCAGCCGCCACCGATCTTCTGGGCGGTCACGGTGTAGATGGCCGCCGCCGGTGATGTAGTCCGCCTCGGCGCTGAAGCACTCGGCGTACGCGGGGGCGTCGAGCCAGCAGTCCAGCATCCTGCGGTACCGGGCCCGGATCTCGGCCTCGTCATCCGTGGGCGTCGTCGCGGCCGTCTGCGGCTGTACACGTGCGTTCGTCCCTTAAGGCTCGGCGGGCTCGGGCTCGGGCACCGGCTCCGGGCGCACCGGCTCGGCGATCGGCGCCGGTGCCGGGCGCAGCCGGGCCCGTACCGCCGCCCGCAGCGGCGCCCAGCTCCGGTACCGCTGGAACGGGATCTCGAACACGGCGGCGAACAGCCGGGCCGACACCACCGACGTAGGTACCGCCAGCGCCAGCGTGACGAAGAACGTCGGCAGGCCGGGCCGCAGGTGCGGCGCGACCAGGTGGCTGATCGCCACGACGATCGGCGCGTGGATGAGGTACAGGCTGTAGGAGAAGGACCCGAGGCTGCGCATCGGCCGGGTGTTCAGCAGCCGTACCAGCGGCGCCGGCCGGCGGGTGGCCACGGCGGCCAGGAGCAGCGCGACCGCCGGGCCGACCGCGAGGTCCACCCAGAAGTAGTGCGTGACGGTCCAGACCGAACCCCGCACGGCGATCAGGACCAGTACGGGCACCGCGGCGAGGCCGGCCAGCCACTGCCACGGCAGGCGGCGCACCCGTTCCGTGGCGGGGATGACGGCGGCGGCGACCAGGCCGAGCGCGAACAGCGGGGCGAACTGCGGGGTCAGCCGCATCAGCTTGTCCACAATGGACACCTGCGGGGCGAGCAGGCCGACGGCGAGGGCCGGCACGGTGACCGCGGCGACCACCGCGGCCGCGCCGGCCCGGCGCAGGATCACCAGCAGCACGGGGAACACCAGGTACAGCTGGGCCTCGATGGCGATGGACCAGAACGCCCCATTGGGTACCGGCGCGCCGAACACGTCCTGCAGCAGCAGCCCGTAGACCACCACGGACTTGGCGTTCGGGGTACCGGCGCCGGGCTGCGGCACCACGATCCACGCGACGACGAGGCTGAACACCAGCGCCGCCCAGTACGGCGGCAGGATCCGCCAGGCGCGGCGCTGGGCGAAGCGGGCCTTGCCGCCCAGCGCCCAGCCGTGCCGGGCGGGGGAGACCGCCAGGGAGAACCCGGACAGCGTGATGAACACGACCACCGCCAGGTGCCCGTACAGCAGGAAGCCGGTCCACGCCGGCCCGGTGTTCGCCGGGTACCCGGGGTAGGACAGCAGCCAGCAGTGGTGCAGGACGACGAACAGCGCGGCGAGCCCGCGGATGCCGTCCAGCCCGACCAGCCGGCCACCCGCCGACCGGCCCTGGTTGGCCGGACCGGCCGGCGCCACCGGATCGGCCGAACCGGGCCCCCGCCCCGGCCGGCTCACCGGTGCCCCCTCGGGTGCGGGCGGCTATCCTGGCCACCGGCACGAACCGGGAGGAACGAGTGAGCGCAGCCAAGCCCGTGGTCAGCATCGTCGTCCCGGCGCACAACGAGGAAGCGGTCATCGCTGGAAACCTGCGCCGGCTGCTGGCCGGCACCGCCCGGGGCGAGTTCGACGTCATCGTGGTCGCCAACGCGTGTACCGACGGCACGGCCGAGGCGGCCCGGCAGATGGCCGTGCGGGTCCTCGAGACGCCGGTGCCGGGCAAGCCGCACGCGATCCGGCTCGGCGACGAGGCGTGCCGCACCTTCCCCCGTATCTACCTGGACGCCGACGTCGAGCTGGACGCCGTGTCGGTGCGCGCGCTGGTCGCCGCGTGCGCGCAGCCGGGGGTGCTGGCCGGTGCCCCGGTCCCGGAGCTGGACCTGGCCGGCGTCGGCGCGATCGCGCGCCGGGTGCACCGCGTGCACGACCGGCTGATCGCCCCGAACCGGGCGCTGGCCGGCGTCGGTGCCTACGTGCTCACCGAACGCGGACACGCCCGGGTGTTCCCGATGCCCGACCGGCTCATCTCCGACGATGGTTGGGTACATGCCAGTTTCGCCCCCAATGAACGGGTGGTGGTGCCCGCGGCCCGGTCGCTAGTCCGTCCCGCCCGGACCGTCCCGGCCTACCTGAACCGGCGGGTCCGCGTGCGGCGCGGCAACCGGCAGCTCGCCGAGCTGGGCCGGGTGCTGCCCGAGGGCCGGCTCACGCTGGGCGCCCTCGTCCGGCTGGTGACCGGCCGGCGGGTGAGCCCGCTGGACGGGGGCTGTTACCTGGCCGTCCTCGCCCTCGACAAGGCGCTGACGCGGCTGCGCGGCCGGCGTGGCGCCGCGTGGGGGAGCGATGCCAGCAGTCGCCTCGCCCGGGCCGGGGACTGACCGCCCGCCCGCGCGCGCGGCCGCGTAGGCGGCCAGCAGCGCGACCCGGGAGTGTTCCCAGGACAGCGGTCCGGCGACCCGCGCCCGCCCCAGCTCGCCCATCCGGCGGCGCTCGTCGGGGTCGTCGAGCAGCCGGGCGATCAGCTTGGCGAACGCCGACTCGTCGTTGGGCGGGGCGTACACCGCCGCGTCACCCGCCGACACCCGCGCCTCCCGCAGGTCGAAGGAGACGATCGGCCGCGACATCGCCATGTACTCCATGACCTTGTTCATCGTGGACACGTCGTTGAGCGGGTTGAGCGGGTCCGGCGACAAGCACACGTCGGCCGTGGACAGGTAGCGCATCAGGTCCGCATCGGGGATCCGGCCGGTGAACTCCACGCAGTCGGCCAGGCCGAGCTCGTCGCGCAGCGTGAGCATGGCGTCGAAGGTGTCCCCGCCGCCGACGAACACCGCGTGCCAGTCGGTACGCCCCTGCTCGTCCCGCAGCCTGGCCAGCGACCGCAGGGCGTAGTCCACGCCGTCCTGCGGGCCCATCACGCCGAGGTAGCACAGCAGGTACGGCTTGCCGCGCCGGATCGACCCGTCCGGCGGTACCCAATGGAACCGTTCCACCGCGGGCGCGCTGCGCACCACGAACACCTCGTCGGGCCGCTTGCCGCCCCGCTCCAGCGCGGCGGCGCGGTAGCTCTCGTTGGTCGCGATGACCACGTCGGCGAGGCGGTAGGTGCGCCGTTCCAGCCAGCACACCGCGCGGTAGAGCAGGTCCTCGCCGCGGCCGAAGCGGGACAGGTACAGCTCCGGCACCAAGTCGTGCTGGTCGAAGACGAACCGCGCGCCGCGCCGCTTGAGCCGGCGGGCGACGAGGAAGAACAGGTCCGGCGGGTTGCAGGCGTGCACCACGTCGACCCGCCCGATCTTGCGGGCCAGCCGGAACGTGTGCCACAGCATCGAGCCGTACTCCTGCACGAACCCGAGCGGGCCGCCCACCGCGGCGCGTAGCGGGTAGCGGTAGATGTGCACCCCGTCGAGCTCCACGTAGGGCTCGGTGTCCCGCTTGGTCCCTTGTGGACAGATGACGTGCACCTCCCAGCCCGCGTCGCGCAGCGCCAGGCTCTCCTGCCACACGCGCCGGTCGAACGGCACCGAGAGGTTCTCGACGAGGATGAGTGCTTTACCAGCCAAGGCCCACGTACCCATCGGTCGCCCGGCGCGCGCTGGCGTCGGGAAGGCGGACGAGGTCGACGATCGTGCGGTCGCCGGCCGCGTCGAGCGCGGCGAGGACGGCGGGATCGGCGCAGCCGACGACGCAGACCTCGGCGTGCGCGAGGACCTTGTCGACGGAGTTGCTGAGCAGGTCACCCAGGTGCGGCAGCCGGCTCTCCACGTAGTCGCGGTTGGCCCCCACCAGCCGGGACAGCGCCACGTTGGCGTCGTAGATGCGCAGGTCGTACCCCTTGCCCAGCAGCCGCTCGGCCAGCTCGACCAGCGGGCTCTCCCGCAGGTCGTCGGTGCCGGGCTTGAACGACAGGCCGAACAGCCCGATCCGGCGCCGGCCGCTCGCGGTCACCAGGTCGAAGGCGCGGCGCAGGTGCTCCTCGTTGGAGGGCAGCACGTGCGACAGCAGCGGTACCGCGACGTCGGCGCGGCGGGCCGCGTACACCAGGCCGCGCAGGTCCTTGGGCAGGCACGAGCCGCCGAACGCGAAGCCCGGCCGCAGGTAGGCCGGGCTGACGTTGAGCTTGCGGTCGGCGAGGAACACGTCGATCACCTGGTGCGAGTCCACGCCTAGCGCGTGGCAGATCGCGCCCAGCTCGTTGGCGAAGGCGATCTTCATGCCGTGGAACGCGTTGTCGGCGTACTTGGTCATCTCGGCGACCGCGATGGGTACCCGGAACACCTCGCCCGGCAGGCCCTCGTACATCGCGGCCACCGCGTCCGCGCTGGCCGTGTCGAACTCCCCGATGACGGTCTTGGGCGGGTCGAAGAAGTCGCGCACACTGGAGCCCTCGCGCAGGAACTCCGGGTTGACCGCCACGCCGAAGCCCACGCCGGCGGTCTTGCCCGAGGCCTTCTCCAGGATCGGGATGAGCAGCTCCGTGCAGGTGCCGGGCAGCATGGTGCTGCGGAACACCACGGTGTGCCAGCGGTCGGTGCCGGCCAGCACCGCGCCGATCTGCTCGGCGACCCGCTCCAGGTAGGTGGTGGACAGGCTGCCGCCCCGGGCGCTGGGGGTACCGACGCAGACCAGCGAGATCTCGGTGGCGGCGACGGCCTCGGCCACGTCGGTGGTCGCCCGTAACGCCCCCGCCCGCACCACGTCCGCGGTCAGCGCGCCGATGCGCTCCTCGACCACCGGCGCCTGGCCGCGCGCGATCAGCTCGACCTTGGTCGGGTTGACGTCGACGCCGACGACCTCGTGCCCGCGCGCCGCCAGGCACGCGGCCGACACGCAGCCCACGTAGCCCAGCCCGAACACGCTGATTCTCATCGTTGCCCCCTAACGGTTGAGTGCCCGCAGCCGGCGTACGGCGTGGCGCAGCCCGGGCGCGAGCGCCGAGGACTTCGCCGCCGCCATCAGCGAGTTGCGGGCGCGCCGCAACGCCATCCGGGCAGTGCTGCGCGTCACGACCCCCTGGCAGACGACCGTCTCGCCGGTCTTGGCCCGCCGCTTGTACTCGTCGTCGCCGCGCCCCAGGTCGATGCGGGTGATGCCGAGCGCAGGGGCGGCGCCGAGCAGCTCGCGCAGCAGCATCCAGCCCGGCGCGAGGCCGGCGAACTGCGGATCGTAGACCGGGAACCACCAGTGCAGCACGGCCCCGGCGCGGATGCCGAAATGCGCGGCGAGCAGGTGCGGCCCGGCGTGCAGGGTGGACAGCACGCCGCCGAACTCGGGGTCGCGGGTGTGCAGCAGCCGGCGCAGCAGCTCGTGGCGGTCCGGTTCGGCGAAGTAGTCCCGGGCGCCGGTCGCCGCGTACTGCGCGCGTTTGAGCTCGACGACCTGGGCCAGCGCGGCCTCGTCGACCACGTCGGCGGCGAACCGGACGGTGCCGTGGGACCGCTCGGCCTTGGCGGTGCGCCGGCGGGCCTGCCCGATGTTGTCCTTGCCGCTGCGCGACGCGCGGCCCAGGTACCCGTCGAGCCCGCCGGAGGCGTCCACGTAGGGTGACACCCGGCTGGACTCCACCCACGGCGCGAAGTCCCCGACGGGATCCAGCAGGTGGTCGAACGCGTACCCGCGGATGCCGCCGGTGAGCAGCTTCAGCGGCGGGAACCCGGTGCCCGGGGCGCGGATCGGCCCCTGGAAGTCGGCGCCCGGCCAGCCGGCCGGGCGCAGCAGGGTGCGGTCGCGGTGGCCGGGCAGCAGCGCGCAGATCTCACCCCGTTCGTCCCGCCCGACGGCCACTTGCACCGGGCGCCCGCTGGCGTGCACGGCCGCGGCGAAGCCCGGGTGGAAGTACGGGCTGTCCAGGTCCGGGTTGGCCGCGCGCAGCCGGTGCCAGGCGTCCAGTTCGGCCGACCCGAGCGCGTCGAACGCCACCGTCCGCACGGTGGCGGCCCGCGCGGCGGCGCTCACGGGCGCTCCCCGGTGATTGCGCGGATGAGCTGGTCGCGGCGGGACGGGCGGACCAGTGCCACGGTCGAGGCCCGCGCGGTGCGGCGGCCGGCGAGCGCCCGCACCGCCTCCCCGGCGGTGACCGCGAGGTGGTACCCGCCCGAGGCCAGCGCGCCGTGCCGGCGCCGGAAGAGCCGGACCTTGTTGACGACCATCAGCGCGTACAGCGTCGGGTTGGTCGCCGAGTCGCCGCCGATGTGCTCGACCACGGCGGCCGGCTCGTACCACAGCGTCCAGCCCCGGTCGGCGGCGCGCAGCTGGTACTCGGTCTCCTCGCTGTAGAGCAGGAAGGACTCGTCCCACGGGCCGAGGTCGCGCAGGGCCTCGGCGGAGATGAGCACGGCCGCGCCGGTGGCCCAGGCGAACGGGCCGGGCCGCTCGTACTCCCTGGGATCGGTGACCAGCTCCCCGAGCCTGCCGGCGCGGCCGGCGCGGTCGCCGCCGATGACCGCCTCGACCAGCGCCCGGCCCACGGTGGGCGCGCGCCGCAGCGACGGCTGCAGCGACCCGTCCGGGTTGACCATCAACGGTACCGCCATCGCCCGGCCCGGTTGGCGCAACGCCTGCGCCAGCCGCAGCAGCGCGTCGGGGCGCAGCCGGCAATCGGGGTTCATCACGAAGACCGCGTCGAGCTTGCGGGTGTCCAGCACCCCGATGCCGGCGTTGATGGCCGCGGCGAAGCCGGCGTTGCGGCCCATCTGCACGGTCCGGACCGGCAGGTCGGTCACCGACTCGGCGAGCGCGAGGCAGCCGTCCTTCGAGGCGTTGTCGGCGACCACGACGTCAGTCACGCACACGCCCTGGGACCGTAGTGAGCGCAGGCAGTCCGCCAACACATCGGCGCTGTTAAATGTGACGATCACCACGGCGACGCGCGAGGCGGTCTCGGTCTCCTCGCTCATTGCCCCCCCGGTTCGCTCGCTCCGCGGCGCCGCCAGACGCCGTCCTCCTCCGTCGCTACGCTCCTCCACCCGGACAGCGTCGCGCCGCTGCGCTCGCTCATGGCGTACCACGGACCCGCTTGACGGTGCGCGCGGCGAGCCGCCGGGCGCGGAGCGGCAGGGGTGGGGCGCGGTGCACGACCCGGGCGATCCAGCCGGCGTCGAGGTCGCTGCGCAGGCTGTTGCGGGCCTGCAGCCACGAGCCGGGCCGGGCCCGCCCGCCGTCGCTGGTGTAGGCGCGGGTCACCTTCGCCTGCCGCAACCGGCGCAGCACGTGCCGGTCGTACGAGCCGAACGGGATGGACACCCGGGACACCGGCTGCCCGGCCAGCTCGTCGAGCACGCGGTGCGCGTCGACCAGCTCCTCGCGCACCTGCGCGTGGTCCAGCCGGCGCCAGTCGCGGTGCGCCCAGCCGTGCGAGCCCAGGCGCATGCCGGCGCGGCACAGCTCGCGTACCCCGTCGCGGTCCAGCCGGCCCGGCTCGCCCAGCAGCCCGGCGGCGATGAAGAACTCCGCGGTGAGCCCGCGCTCCAGCAGGCGGGGCAGGGCGATCTCGATGTCGGAGGCGTTGCCGTCGTCGAAGGTGATCCGGACGTCCGGCCGGCCGGCCGCCGCGTCGAGCACCGCCTCGAACTGCTCCACGCTGACCCACGCGACGTCCTCGCCGGGGTCGAGCTCGCGGGGCGGTTTACCGATGCCGTGCACGGTGAGGTTGACGACCGATGTCGCACTGACGCCCTGCAAAGCACCCACCGTTCGATTCACTCGGTCCAGTCACTGGCCCGGCCATCGTGGATCGTCACCATGCGGGCGGAACATCGGTAGATCGGGCGAACCAGTTATCCGTCTGGCGACAGGCTTTGCCACCCCTGGCGATCGTGCCGTACGCCAGCGCGGACGCGGTGATCAGGGCCGATGCGGGCGGCGGCGTGTCGGGATTCCGACTGCGCCGCGGTGGAAACCCGCGATTCGGGTGCCGCATGCTGAGCAGGTTGCCCGGACGGACGAGGGGACCGACGATGGACCGGAGAAACCGCCGCCCGGACGGGGGATGAACCCGACGTGACGACCGCCGCCACCCCCCGCCGCACCCGACCGTCCGATCCGGAACCGTCCGATCTGGAACCGTCGCTCGTCTCCGCCCAGACGTACGTGACCCGTCGGCGGCCGACCTACATCGACGCCGGTGTCCTGTTGAGCGTGATGGTCATCTTCATCACCCTCATCCCGGCGCGGCTCATCGTTCCGGGCATGACCGACCTGGGCCGGCCCGGGCTCGTCGTCGGGTTCGCGTTGTTCTGCTGGTGGATTCTGGCCCGGTTCAGCCCGCACCTGGTGATGACCGGGCCGCAGCCGTTGCGGTGGGCCTTCTTCGCCTTGTTCGTCACGTTGCTGGCGTCCTACGCGGTCGGGTTCATGCGCGGCCTGACCACCATGGAGTCCAATGCCGCGGACCGCACGATGCTGTTCTTCTGCGTGTTCGGCGGGGCGATCCTGACCGCCGCCGACGGCCTGGGCAACTGGGTGCGGCTGGGCACCGTGCTCAAGGTGCTGGTGTGCTGCTCGGCCGTGGTGGCGGCGATCGGCGTCCTGGAGTACGTGCTGCGCCGGGACCTGACCACCTACCTGGCCATTCCCGGCCTGCAGGCCAAGGGCTGGACCCCGGAGTTCGAGGTCCGTGGCGGCGGGGTGCGGGTGGCCAGCACCACCTCCCACTACATCGAGCTGGCCGCGTTCCTGGCCACGACGCTGCCGTTCGCCATCCACTTCGCCATGTTCAGCCGGCGGCCCCAGCGCCGCCGGGTTGCCCTGGTAACCGCGGTCATCATCGCCGCCGGGATCGCCTCGACCATCTCCCGTACCGGCATCGTCGCCGTCGCGCTCCTGGTGATCGTGCTGTTCCCGGTGTGGAACTGGCGGATGCGGTACAACATCGGCGGGCTGTTCGTCATCCTGGCCGCGGCCGGCATGGCGGCCAGCCCGAGGCTCGTCAACACGCTGCTGCACCTGTTCGACAACCCGACGCAGAACTCCTCCATCGCGGTGCGGTACGCCCGCTACCCGCTGGCGTTCAGCTACATCGCCCAGCGCCCGTGGCTGGGCCGGGGTACCGGCACCTGGGTCGCGCCGCAGTACCAGATCATGGACAACCAGTGGCTGGCGACGTTGCTGTCCAACGGCATGATCGGCGCGGCGGCGCTGGCCGGGTTGCACATCACCGGCATCGTGCTGGCCTGGTTGGCGCTCAAGCGCTCGGCCGCGGTGGAGGACCGCCACCTGTGCGCCGCGCTGATCTCCACCCAGGTCATCGCGCTGGCCGTGGCGGCGACGTTCGACTCGATGAGCTTCCTGACCTACGCGACGACGGTCGGGTTGACCCTCGGGCTGTGCGGCACGGTGTGGCGGTTGACCCACCCGGCGCGGATGGTCCGCACGTCCACCACGCGCTGGTTCCTCGACCGGTAGCCGGCACTTCTACTCCAGCGCGGCGGCCGGTTCGCGGCGCCGCAGCGCGTCCAGCCACTGACGCAACTGGTCGCGGGGGACCGCGACGGGCACGTAGACCAGCATGCCGGCGGTGCCGGCGAGGACCAGCCGCACGAACGGGTGCGGGCCGGCGACGTGCGCCACCGCCGCGGCGGCGGCGGCCGCGAGACCGGCGGCCAGCAGCGGGCGGACCAGTGGCGGGCCCAGCGGCGCGAGCGCGACCCGGGCACGGTGCAGCGCCAGGGCGGCGAGCGGGATGACGACGAGGATCCCCACGCCGGTCTGCGCTACGGCCGCGCCCCGGATGCCGTCGAGCGCGGTCGCGACCCACAGGGTCGGAAGGAGCACCACCGCCCAGCCCACGTTCACCCACAGCGTGGCCCGGGTGGCGCCGGCGCCCATGAGCACGTCCATCGCCAGGCCGGTAACCATCCGCACGAGGGTGAGCCCGACGAGGATGCGCAGCACCGGCCCGGCCGGCGCCCACTCCCCGCCGTACAGCAGCGCCACCAGCGGCGCGGCGAGCACCGCGGTCAGCGCCACGATCGGCGCCACCACGGTCACCAGCAGCGGCATCGACTGGCGCACCCCGGCCGACAGCGCCTCGTCGTCATGTTCGGACAGCCGGGAGTACCCGGCGACGGACACGTACCGGATCGCCGTACCGAGGACGGTCTGCGCCCAGCTCGACACATTGAACGCGAGCAGGTAGAAGCCGAGCTCGGTGGCTCCGGTGAGCCGCCCGATGACGGCGAACTGCACGTTGGTCACCACGGCCTCGACGCCCAGGCTCGCCGCGAGTGGTACCCCGAAGCGCATCAGCTTGCGCGCAACCGCCCGGTCGAAGCCGACCCGAACAGGTACCCGGGCGAAAGCGAAGACCAGCACGCCGGTGACGAAGGCGCCGGCGAGCTGCCCCCAGGCGAAGCTGAACGCCCCCGCGCCCCCCAGCGCGAGCGAGATGGCCACCGTCGCGTTGACGGCCAGGCCCGCGGAGTTGGCCGTGACCAGCTTGCCCTGCTGGAAGTTGCGCATCAGCGCGGCGCTGCGCACCGCGGTCAGGCCGTCGATCACGATGATCAGCGTGAGCAGCTGGACCACCGGCGCCGCGGCGCGGTTGCCGGCCGCCGCGGCGAAGGCCGGCGCGGCCAGCCAGAACAGGCCGTAGGTGACGATGCCGAAGCCGGCGGCCAGGGTGGCCGCGGTCGGCGCCATGTCCTCCAGCCGGCCGCGCCACTGCACGGTGGCCGCGATCAGCCCGACGTCGTTGATGTGCATGAGCACGCCGGTGGCCGCGAGGGCGATCGCGTACACCCCGAAGTCAGCCGGGGCGAGCAGCCGGGCCAGCACCAGGCCCATGGCGAACGAGCCGGCCTTGGTGAGCAGAGTGCCCAGCAGGCTCCAGCGGAGCCCCCGCCCCGCCTGGCGCCCGATCGACTCGGTGACCGCCGCGCTGGCGGTCACTCCGCCCCGCTCAGCGCCGACTGGGCCGTCGCGGCGTGCCCGTCCCGGGGCGCGGGGATCGCCGGGTCGTTGACCTTCTCCAGCCAGATCTCCCGCCAGTACGGCGTGATCGCCCGGGGGCAGCTGGCGTTGTAGGCGCCTTCGCAGACCACGTCCTCCAGCACGATGCACGGGTGGCGCATCCGCAGCATCTTCCCGGTGCGCTCGTCGATGATGTGGTCGACGCGGCGGGCCACGCGCGTGGTGCGGCCGCAGAACCGGGCCATCTCGGCATCGAAGCCCATGCCCCGGTTGAGCAGGTCGGCGTTGAGGGTCGGCTCGATCTGGGCCCGCGACTTGATCCGCACGAGGTCACCGGGGCGCAGGTCGGTGTGCCCGGTCGGGGTCTTCCCGGCGGTGCCGCGCAGGTAGCCCCAGTGCCGGCCGCCGCGGATGCGCAGCCACCTGGGCAGGTACCGGACGCCGGCGTCCTGCAGGCGGTTGTACAGCGCGACGAGGAACGCGCGGGCCGACCACCACGGGCCCACGTTGCCGGTACGCACGTCCTGCACGAACTGGCTCAGGTCCCGCAGGCGCAGCTGCTGCGGCGCCGCGCGCAGCAGCTCGGTGGCCTGGCACCGGTACCGTTCCGCGCCGTCCTCGTCCGGCGGCCGCCGGCTCGCGATGGTGAGCAGGGGCAGCAGCGGGGCCGGGTCGGGGGTCACGGCGGGCGGCGGGGGCGCCTCGGCCGGGTCGACCTTGCGCAGCCACGCGTTCTTCCAGTAGATCAGGCAGGCCGCTTGGCAGCCGCCGTGGCCGGCGCCGTCGCAGCGCGCGCCGGTCAGGTGGACGGCGTTCTCCATCCGCCGGATGCCGCCCCGGGTCAGCGTGTCGCAGGCCTTGTGCGCCACCTTCTGCACGGTCATGCGCCGGCCGCAGTACTTCAGCATCTCGGGCATGAACGGCAGCGACTCCAGCTCGCCGTTCTCGTCGAGGGTCGCGCGGATCTCCTCGGGGCTGCGGACTTCGACGACATCGCCGACCCGCAGGTCGAGGGAGGTGCTCCCGGGGCCGGTGGCCGGCATCTAGGCGGCCTCCGTCCAGCGCAGGGTGGCGTCGAGCGCGCCGGCCTGGCGCAGCGCGGTGATCCGGCGCAGCCGCTGGTGCCGCTCGCCCATCAGCGCGTCGAGCGTGAGCCCGTGCCGCTCGTACGCCTCGGCGAGCTGTTCGATGCCCTTGCGCAGTGTCCACTGTGGACGGAATGTGGGTACCTCGCGGGCGATCCGGTCGCAGGAGACCCGGTAGTTGCGCGCGTCCGCGCCGGCCCCCTCGGCAAAGGTCACCTCCCCGCCGACCACCTCCCGGACCAGGTTGGCCACGTCGCGGATCAGGTAGTTCTCGGCGGTGTCGCCGACGTTGAAGGCGCGCGCGTGCACGGCCTCCCGGGGCGCCTCCAGCAGCGCCAGGAAGGCGCCGGCGATGTCGTCGGCGTGCACGAGCGGTCGCCACGCCATGCCGTCGCTGCGCAGCCCGACCACGCCGGCCAGCAGCGCGTTGCCGACCAGGTCGTTGACCACGAGGTCACCGCGCAGCCGCGGGGAGAAGCCGTAGGCGGTGGCGTTGCGCAGGAACACCGGGGAGAAGTCGTCGCCGGCCAGGGCCACCAGGTCGTGCTCGGAGCGGATCTTCGACTCGCCGTACGGGGTGAGCGGGGCGAACGCCGCGTTCTCGCCCAGCGGCGTGTCGTCGGTACCGGCGCCGTAGAGGCTGCACGAGGAGGAGAACAGGAACCGTGGCACGCCGGCCGCCTTGGCCGCCCGCGCCAGCCGTACCGTGGCCAGGTGGTTGACGTCGTAGGTCAGCCCCGGGTCGAGGTTGCCCAACGGGTCGTTGCACAGCGCCGCGAGGTGGACGACGGCGTCCGGCGCGATCTCGGCGAGCTGGTCGGCGGTCACGTCCCGCAGGTCGGTGCGCAGGGTCGGGACCGGCTCCGGCGCCGGACCCAGCGTGCAGTCCGCGAACAGGCCGGTGTCCAGCCCGACCACCTCGTGGCCGGCGGCCGCGAACCGGGGAACCAGTACGCTGCCGAGGTATCCCTCGTGGCCGGTGACGAGAACACGCATGCAGGACTCCAGCCTACGGGGGGACAGGGCGGGGAGATTGTATGCAAGCCGGCCCCGGGCGTCTCCGGGTACTGACGGATTTGCGACGCGGCATCCGGCACTTCTCGTCGTGACGGCACTACTTTGTGTACCTAGGGTCAGGCGTGCCTGTCGAGTATGGTCGGCGGGTGTCCCACCACGGCTTCCCCCGTGCGCGAGAGGGATGATGATGCCTCGACCAGTCGGGCCATGGATGCTCGCCCTGTTCGGTGCATTACTGCTCACCTTATCCGGCGGGTGTGCCGGCGCCGCCCAGCCCGCCGCGTTCTGGGGCGACCCGCCCGGCCCGACCGCGAGCAGCGGGCCCTCCGCCAGCGCCTCGCCCAGCCCGTCGGCCAGTCCCTCCCCGAGCCCGTCGGCGTCGCGGCCGGCCTCGAAGGGCCCCGTCCCGCCGCCCGCGCCCCGGACCGGCAAGCCCGGCCGCACCAACACCGGCGTCGTACCCGGTACCGTACTGACCGTGGTCAACGGCGACCAGACGTTCGCCACCAGCGGGGCGGTCATCACCGGCAAGGACTTCCACGGGTTCGTCCGGGTGACCGGAAGCAACATCACCTTCCGCAACTGCATCTTCCGGGGCGGGGTGCCCAGGGGCAACGGCGCGCTGCTGGACACCGAGCGCGGCACCAACACCGTCGTGCAGGACTCGGAGTTCGTCCCGGCGCACCCGGCGGCCACCATCGACGGCATCTGGGCCAAGCGGACCAGCATCTACCGGGCCAACATCCACGGCGGCGTCGACGGCATGAAGGCCGGCTCCGGGGTCCTGGTGCAGGACTCGTACATCCACGACATGTCATGGTTCGCCAGCGATCCCAATCAGGGTGGCGGTTCCACCCACAACGACGGCGTCCAGGCGTTCTCCGGTGACTCGGGGATCACGCTGCGGCACAACACCATCGACATGTCGACGACCCACGACCCCAACGCCGCGCTGCAGGACTCGGCCCGCGACGTCCACGTCGAGAGCAACTGGCTGGACGGTGGCGGCTGCACGCTCAACTTCGCCCACGACGGCGGCCCGCTGGGCAGCCTCCACGTGACGAACAACCGGTTCGGGCGGCACTCCGCCTTCCAGTGCCCGATCATCGTCAGCACCCAGACGACCCTGACCACTAACTCGGGCAACGTCTGGGACGACACCGGCGGCCCGATCCCGCCGCCGCAGCGGCACGACTAACACTCCTCGCGGGTCAGGGCGCTCTTCGCGGATCGGCGCGCTGCCGGGCTAATCGCCGCCGACGGGTTGCAGGGTGTTGTCCCAGACGTTTCCGCTCACCTGGCCGGCGTTGCCGCAGTCGGTCCACGGGCCGTAGGCGCCACTCTTGGCGGAGAACAGCGTGCTGAACCGGTTGCTGATCACGCGGTAGCTGCCGACCGCGCCTTTCGGGCAGTACAGCGAATAGGCGCCGCCGGCGAGCAGGTTTCCGGTCACGGTGACGTCGGAGACCGCGCTGCCGTTGCTGATGATCGCCGAGGTGCCGCCGGGATTGAAGATCGTGTTGTGGCTGATCGTCACGTGCGTGCCGACGGCCAGCTGGATTCCGTCGGAGTGCCCGCTGCTGCCCTCAAAGAGATCGTGGATATACGAGTCGGCGACGGTGACGCTGCTGTCGACGTCGAATCCGTTCTCGCAGTTGTGGATGTTCAGCCGGCGCCCGGTCACCCCGTACGAGCCCACGCCGTTTCCGTTGGTGCTGCGGCAGTCGATCTCCACGTCCTCGATGACCAGCCCGCCACCCTTGTACCGCTCGGTGAAACTGGACACCCCGTAGAAGCTGGTGCACGTGATCTTCGAACGCCGGATGGTCACATTCGCGGCCCGGATGTCGACGCAGCCCCGGATGTCCTTACCGTCGATCACGGCACCGGCCTGGCTCACCGTCATATTGCCGTTGACGACGGTCAACTTGGTGCCGGCCGGTACGCCGGTGTTGGAGGCGTCGGGAAAACCGCAGCCGCTGGGCTTGGGCGCGCAGTTGGGTTTATGCGGGTCGACCGGGCCGCCGGCGCGCGGGGTGCTGCCGGCCGACCGGGACGGCGAGGGTGACGGGGACGGCGACGCCGAGGGCGACGGGGACGCCGAGGCTACCGGTTCGGGGGTCGGTCCGCCCGGCTCGGTCAGCGTGAGGCCGGTGGCGTGCGGGCGCCCGAGGCCGCTGACGGCCAGCACCGCGACCCCGGCCAGCACCACGGCGAGCAGCCCGAGCAGCCAGCCCCGGCGGCCCAGCCAGCCCAGCGCCCGGCGCCGCCGGCCAGGCTGGCGCAGCCGGGCCGGGTTGGCGTGCCGACGAGGATCCGGCGGATGTTGCGCGGGCATCTGGACTCCCTTCCCCGCCCGGGTGATTCGCCGTCGGCCGACCCACGGGTGCCGAACGGCGAGCCGAGTTGCAGCCTAGCCAATCAGCGCGGATCTGGCCGCTTGGTGTGCCGTTGTTGGCATAAGCAGAAGATGCACAATGCCGGCGCCGTGGCGCTGGGGAACATGAACCCGGCGTAGACTCGCGTTCGCCTATTTCGACCGCCCCGTCAGGTCAGCCGTGATTCGAAGGGGATGGTGTCAATGGCTACCACACGTGGAGTCCGTCCGCCCTCGCTCCGGCGGGCCGTCACCGGTACCCGGCATTTTGTCGGGGAGTTGCTCTTCGAGCGGCGCTACCGGGTCCGTACCTCCGGACGCCTGATCCTGGATATGCATGACGAGGAGAGTATCTGTTACGTCGCGATGAAATGGCGGCAGTTACGCCGGACCCTGCCGGTCGGGTCGGTGACGGATCGGGATGTGTTCATCGACATCGGTTCCGGGATGGGGCGGGCGGTACTGGAAGCTGCCGCCCGTTATCCGTTCGCCCGGGTGATCGGTGTCGAATTGTGCGAGGAACTGCATGAGGTGGCCAAGCGCAACATGGCGACCACCACCCGCCGGCTGCGCTGCCCGAATGTCGAGCTGATCTGCGGGGATATCCGGGACTATCGCATTCCCGACGACGTGACGGTGGTATTCATCAACAACTCGGTGCGTGGGTCGATATTCGCTGGGGTGGTCGAGCAGATCTCCGAGTCGATGCGACGGTATCCGCGGCCGATGCGGCTCATCTACGGTAATCCGCTGGAGGAGGACGCCCTCCTGGCCACCGGGCAATGGCGCAAGGTGCGCACGATCGCCCCGCGCCGGTCCCGGTCGCGGTACGGGGTGACGTGCGTGTACGAGTGGGTCGACGGGGCCGGCTGACCCACCGTGCCGGTGCGCATCCGGGCCCCGACCGCGCCCCGGCCGGGGCCCGGGTCACGTTGCCGCCCGGGTCACATGGCGGTCAGTAGGCCCCGGCGCTGCGCAGGACCGCGTTGCAGGTGCGGGCGAGGATGGCCAGGTCCATCGCCAGGGACCAGTTCTCGACGTAGGTCAGGTCGAGCCGGATCGACTCCTCCCAGGACAGGTCGGAACGGCCGGACACCTGCCACAGCCCGGTCAGGCCGGGCTTGACGACCAGGCGCCGGCGCATGTCCGCCGGGTACCCGGCCACCTCCTGGGCCAGCGGCGGCCGCGGCCCGACCAGCGACATCTCGCCCCGCAGCACGTTGATCAGCTGGGGCAGCTCGTCCAGCGAGAGCTTGCGCAGCCACCGGCCGGTCCGGGTGACCCGGGGGTCGTTGCGCATCTTGAACAGCTCGCCGTCGGTGTCGTTGTGCGCGCGCAGCTCGGCCAGCCGGGCCTCGGCGTCGACGTGCATGGTGCGGAACTTGTAGAGGGTGAAGGGGCGGCCGTCCTTGCCCACCCGCTCCTGCCGGAAGATGACCGGCCCCCGGGAGTCCCGGGCGAAGCGGATCATCGCCGCGATCAGCACCATCACCGGCGCGGCGAGCGTCAGCAGCAGCAGGGCGCCGCTCCGGTCGAACGCTTCCTTCACCACCCGCCGGCCGCCCTTGAGCCGGGGGTGCTCCACGTGCAGCATGGGCAGGCCGTCGACCGGCCGGATGGTGGTCCGGTCACCGGCGACGTCGACCAGCGTGCTGGCCACGATCAGGTCCACCTCGTCGCGTTCCAGCTGCCAGGCCAGCCGGCGCAGCTCCGGGCCGTCGATCTCCGGGCAGGCCAGGACGACCACGGTGTCGGCGTGGGCCCGGTTGACGGCCAGCGCCACGTCCTCGAAGGTGCCGTAGACCGCGGGCAGGCCCGGCACCAGCCGCCGCGCCTCGAGCCCGGCCGGCAGGCAGGCCCCGATGACGTCCAGGCCGTGCCGGCGCTCCCGGCGCAGGCGGCGGGTCATGTCGGCCACCGCGCGCTCGTGCCCGACCAGGATCACCCGGTGCAGCCGCTCGCCGCGGGTCCAGGCGCGGTGCAACTGCCGGCGGGCCACGTACCGGGCGACGATGCCGACAACGGTGGCCAACGGCATGGCGATAATCACGTAACCGCGGGCCAGACGAAGGTCGAAGGTAAAGGAAACAATGGCCAGGGCGGCGGTCAGCCCAATTCCGGATCGGAATACCCGGGCGTACTCGTCGGTGCCGACGAACAGATGACGCGGCTCATACGCGCGGTTGATGGCCAGGGCGGCCAACCAGGCGAGCGGCAATACCAGGGTCAGCAGCAGATAGCCGCGCAGGTAGGGCTCGTCACGGGACGGGCCGAATCGCAGCACCAGCGCCCAGGAGGAGGAGCAGAGCCCGACCAGGAAGTCGAGGAAGCACAGCGTGACGACGTAGCGGGACTGCCAGCCCACGCGCAGCGCGCCGGCCAGGTTGGCCGACGCCGGACTTGGCAGGACTTGGGTGTCTATCCCGCTGATATCGAGGGTGGGTACTGTTTCGACCGTGCGCATGCCCGCCTCCGCCATTCGCCCGACGACCTCACTATTCGGCTCGTATCTCCCATCCCGTCGCGCATGGTGCGCGCGCCGGGACACCCCCTGCGAAGAAACGGACCGTCCGATACCCGAGAGGCCCACGGGAAAGATTGCTCAATCCGGCGGAGAAAAGCCACCCCCTTTCCGTCCACTTGTCGGGCGGAGTCGAGTAGCTGACAAATGAGCAAGCACCAGGCCGCCGGAATCCGGCCCGTCCCGGTGCGGGACGTCCGCGAACACCCGCGCCCGACGAGCGATGATGGCCGACCGGACGATGCCTTGTCGACAGCAGATTGTCGACCGGATGACGCCATGTAAACCGCAATTGTCGACGGCGAATACCGCTCGCCGGAATGGCGGAATGGCTAGACCCGTCCGGCCGATTCGGAGTAGGCCCGACAGGTGCCGTAGTCCGGCAGCAGGCCGGCCGCGCGGGCGTCGGCGAGGCTGGACGCGGCGGCGTCGCGGGGGGAGAGCAGCGGCACGGCGGCCGGCCACGAGATACCTAGCGCCGGGTCGAGCGGATGCACAATGTGTTCCCGCTCCGGCGCGTACCCGGTCGAGCACAGGTAGGTCACCACCGCCTGCGGGGACAGCGCGCAGAACCCGTGCCCGAGCCCTTCGGCGACGTAGACCGCGCGGCGGTCGGCGTCGTCGAGCCGCACCGCCTCCCACTGGCCGTAGGTCGGCGAGCCGACCCGCACGTCGACCACCACGTCCAGGACCGCGCCGGTCACGCACATGACGTACTTGGCCTGCCCGGGTGGGACGTCGGCGAAGTGGATGCCGCGGACCACGTCCCGTGCCGACACCGACAGGTTGGCCTGGGCCAGCGCGAACCGGTGCCCGACCGTGGCGGACAGCAGGTCCAGCCGGTACCACTCCAGGAACGTGCCGCGCGTGTCGGTGTGCTGGACCGGGGTGACCTCGTAGGCCCCCTCGATGGTCAGCGGCCGGAGCTTCACCGCACGCCGCCGTACGAGTCGTGCTCCAGCAGGCGCAGCAGGTAGTCGCCGTACCCGCTCTTGGTCAGCGGCCCGGCCAGCGCGCCGAGCTGGTCGTCGGAGATGAACCCGGCCCGCCAGGCCGCCTCCTCGACGCAGCCGATCTTCAGGCCCTGCCGCTCCTCGATGACCCGCACGAACTCGGCGGCCTGCACGAGCGAGGCGAAGGTACCGGTGTCCAGCCAGGCGGTGCCGCGGTCGAGCACGGTCACGGTGAGCCGGCCGCGGCGCAGGTACTCGTCGTTGACCGCGGTGATCTCCAGCTCGCCCCGCGCGCTGGGCACCAGCTCCTTGGCGATCTGGACGACCTCGCTGTCGTAGAAGTACAACCCGGGCACCACGTAGCGGGACTTGGGCCGGGCCGGCTTCTCCTCGATGGAGAGCACCTGCCCCTGCGGGTCGAACTCCACCACGCCGTAGCGCTGCGGGTCGGCGACCGGGTAGGCGAAGATCCGCCCGCCGGTCGGGCGGGTGTGCGCGCGCAACTGCTCGCCCAGTCCGGTGCCGTGGAAGATGTTGTCGCCCAGGATCAGCGCGACCGGCTCGGCGCCGATGAAGTCCGCGCCGATCAGGAACGCCTGGGCGATGCCCTCGGGCTGGGGCTGCACGGCGTAGGACAGGGCCAGCCCGAACTGGCCGCCGTCACCGAGCAGCCGCTGGAAGTGCGGCCGGTCCTCGGGCGTGGTGACGACCAGGATGTCGCGGATGCCGGCCGAGACCAGGGTGGTCAGCGGGTAGTAGATCATCGGCTTGTCGAAGACGGGCATCAGCTGCTTGGACATCGCCAGCGTCAACGGCCACAACCGGGAGCCGGTACCACCGGCCAGCAGGATTCCACGCACGCCCGGAAGCGTAGACCGCACAGGGATGGCGACTACACTGCTTCAGCCGTGAGGATTCTCGTCACCGGCGGTGCCGGTTTCATCGGTTCCTGTTACGTCCGGACGGCTTTGACCGGCGGTTACCCGGGTCTGGCCAGCGCGTCGGTGACTGTCTTGGACGCCCTGACGTACTCGGGAAACCGTGCGAATCTCCCGGTGACGCATTCCCGACTCAACGTCGTGACGGGCGATATCCGGGACGCTGACCTGGTTCGCGACCTGATGCCGGGTCACGACGTCGTCGTCCATTTCGCGGCCGAGTCGCACGTCGACCGCTCCATCGCCGGCGCGGTGCCGTTCGCCAGCACCAACGTGGTCGGCACCCAGGTGCTGCTGGACGCCGCCCGGGCCGCCGGGGTGGGCCGGTTCGTGCACGTGTCCACCGACGAGGTGTACGGCTCGATCGAGTACGGCTCCTGGACCGAGGAGTGGCCGCTCGCGCCCAACTCGCCCTACGCCGCGTCCAAGGCCGGCTCGGACCTGCTGGTCCTGGCCGCGCACCGGACCCACGGGATGGACGTCGTGGTGACCCGCTGCTCCAACAACTACGGGCCGTACCAGTTCCCGGAGAAGGTCGTCCCGCTGTTCGTGACCAACCTGCTCGACGGGCACCCCGTGCCGCTGTACGGCGACGGCGGCAACGTGCGCGACTGGCTGCACGTCGAGGACCACTGCCGGGGCATCCAGCTGGTGGTCGACAAGGGCCGGCCGGGCGAGGTGTACCACATCGGCGGCGGCACCGAGCTGACCAACCGGGAGCTCACCGAGCGGCTGCTGGCCGCGTGCGGGGCCGGCGGGGACATGGTGCGACCGGTACCCGACCGCAAGGGTCACGACCGGCGGTACTCGCTGGCCATCACGAAGATCTGCGAGGAGCTCGGGTACGTCCCCCGGATCGGGCTCGACGACGGCCTGGCCGCCACGGTCGCCTGGTACCGGGAGAACCGGCCCTGGTGGGAGCCGCTCAAGGCGCGCGCGGCCCGGGCCGGCGGCTGATGCGCTGGCTGGTCACCGGCGCCGGCGGGATGCTCGGCCGCGACCTGTGCGCCGTGCTCGGCGAGGCGGGGGAGAGCGACGTTCGCGCGGCGACCCGGGACCGGTTGGACATCACCGACGCCGTGGCGGTGCGGGAGGCGACCGGCGGCGTCGACGTGGTGGTCAACGCCGCCGCGTGGACCGACGTCGACGGCGCCGAGGCCGCCGAGGCGGCGGCGACCCGGGTCAACGGCGACGGCGTGGCGACGCTCGCCGGGGCGTGCGCGGCGACCGGGGCGCTGCTGCTGCACGTCTCCACCGACTACGTGTTCGACGGCACCGCCACCGCGCCCTACGCCGAGGACGCCGCGCCCGCGCCGGTCAACGCGTACGGGCGCAGCAAGCTGGCCGGCGAGCGGGCCGCGCTCGCGGCGGGCGGGTACGTGGTGCGCACCGCGTGGCTCTACGGCGCGCACGGGCGCAACTTCGTCGCCACGATGCTGCGGCTGGCGGGGGAGCGGGAGACCGTGGACGTGGTGGCCGACCAGGAGGGGCCGCCGACGTGGTCCTACGCCCTGGCCGCCCAGGTGGTCGCCCTGGCCGGGGCGGCGGTGGCGGGCCGGGCCGCGCCGGGGGTCTATCACGGTACCGCCGCCGGCCAGACCAGTTGGTACGGCCTGGCGCGCGCGGTCTTCGCCGAGGCCGGGCTGGACCCGGCGCGGGTCCGGCCGACCACGAGCGCGGCGTTCCCGCGCCCGGCCCGGCGCCCCACCTACAGCGTGCTGGGCCACGACCGCTGGGCCGGTACCAGTGTCGTCCCGCTGCCCGGCTGGCGCGCCATGCTCACCACCGCGATGGCCCGGTGTGGTTGGTGCGGCGCCGATGTGTCATCCTCACCGCACCATGGCGACGGGGCAGGACACCACGGTCAGCGGGCGCAACGCGTACGTTGACTGGCTGCGCGCGGTCAGCCTGCTCGTGGTGATCGTGTGGCACTGGGCGTTCACGCTGATCACCTGGAGCCGGGCCGACGGCCCACACGTGACCAGCCCGCTGGGCTTCACCAAGGGCTTCTGGGTCCTCACCTGGCTGCTGCAGGTGATGCCGCTGTTCTTCTACATCGGCGGGTACGTGCACCTGCGGTCGTGGGACCGGGCGAAGGCCCGGGGCGAGCGGCTGGGCCGGTTCGTCGGGCGGCGGCTGCGCCAGCTCGCCGTCCCGGCCGTGCTGCTCGTCGTCACCTGGGCCGCGCTCGGCGCGGCGCTCGGCCGGTACTTCGAGATCAACGGAACGGTCGTCGGCCGTACCGTCAAGCTGATCGTCAGCCCGCTGTGGTTCCTCGCCGTCTACCTGATGCTGATCGCCCTGCTGCCGGTGGCTCTGTGGCTGCACCGGCGCTGGGGCGTGCTGGTGCTGGTCTGGCTGGGCGGCCTGGCGATGAGCGTCGACGTGCTGCGCTTCCACTTCCACCTCGACGCGCTGGCCTGGCTCAACATGATCTTCGTGTGGGCGCTGGCGCACCAGGCCGGGTTCTTCTACGACAAGACCGTCGCGGCGCTCCGGCAGGTCGACTGGGCGCTGCTGTGGGCCGGCCTGTTCGGCCTGGTCGGGCTGGTCTTCTCCGGCCTGTACCCGGGGTCGATGGTGGGAGTACCGGGGGACCGGTTCTCCAACATGGCCCCGCCCACGTTCGTCATGGTGGCGCTGCTGCTCTTCCAGGTCGGCGTGGTGGAGGTGCTGCGGCCCACCATGGAACGGGTGCTGGCCCGGCCGCGCTGGGCCGCGGCCACCGGTGCCATCACCCGCTTCGCGCTGCCGCTGTACCTGTTCCACTCCACCGGCATGGCGCTGGCCCGGTTCCTCACGTGGCGGTTGGGCCTGCACGCCACCGACGAGACGCCGCCGGACCTGACCTGGTGGCTGCTGCGCCCGGTGGCCATCCTCGGGCCGCTGGTGTGCACGCTGCCGGTCATCTTCCTGTTCGGCCGCCGCTGGATCCGCACCGCCCGGCCGCCGACCTCACCCACCCTGGCCACCTCCGAGACGCCCGGCTGACGCCGGTGGCGGCTCAGGTACCGCCGGTCTGCGGATACCGGTAGTGTGGCGAAATGATCACGCTGGACGAGCTGCGGGCGGCCGCGTCCCACACCGGCGAGAACGCGATCGACACGGTGGTGCTGGGGATCGTCGACATGCAGGGCCGGCTGCAGGGCAAACGGTTCGACGCCCGGCACTTCCTGGAGACGGTCGTCGCGGAGGGCGCCGAGGGCTGCAACTACCTGCTGGCCGTGGACGTGGAGATGAACACCGTCGACGGGTACGCGATGTCGGGGTGGTCCGGCGGGTACGGCGACTTCGCGATGGTGCCCGACCTGTCCACGCTGCGCCGCATCCCGTGGCATCCGGCGACCGCGCTGCTGCTGGCCGACGTCACCTGGTTCGACGGGTCGCCGGTGGCCGTCTCGCCCCGCGACATCCTGCGCCGCCAGCTCGACCGGCTGGCCGACCGGGGGCTGCAGGCCTTCGCCGGTACCGAGCTGGAGTTCATCCTCTACCGCGACACCTACGAGGAGGCCGGCCAGAAGGGGTACCGCGACCTGATCCCGGCCAACCAGTACAACGTGGACTACTCGTTGCTCGGCACGGCCCGGGTGGAGCCGCTGCTGCGCCGGATCCGGCGCGAGATGGCCGGCGCCGGGCTGCAACCGGAGAGTGCCAAGGGCGAGTGCAACCTCGGCCAGCACGAGATCGCCTTCCGCTACGCCGACGCGGTCACCTGTGCCGACGGCCACGCCATCTACAAGACCGGGGCCAAGGAGATCGCCGCCCAGGAGGGCATGGCACTGACCTTCATGGCCAAGCCCAACGAGCGGGAGGGCAACTCCTGCCACATCCACTTCTCGCTGCGCGCCGCCGACACCGGGCAGGCGGTGTTCGCCGCGTCCGGCGGGCACGGCATGTCGGCGCTGATGCGCCAGGCGCTGGCCGGGATGCTCGCGACGATGCGGGAGTTCACCCTGCTGTACGCGCCGAACGTCAACTCGTACAAGCGGTTCCAGCCGGGCTCGTTCGCGCCGACCGCGCTGCGCTGGGGTACGGACAACCGCACCTGCGCGCTGCGTGTGGTCGGGCACACCCCGGCGGGGCTGCGCTTCGAGAACCGGGTACCGGGCGGGGACGTGAACCCCTACCTGGCGCTGGCCGGCATGACCGCCGGCGCGCTGCACGGCATCGAGAACGAGCTGCCGCTGGAGGAGGCGTACGCCGGCAACGCCTACCTCGACGCCGACGCGCCCCGCGTACCCGGCACGCTGCGCGAGGCGGCCGAGCTGTGGAGCGGCAGCGCCCTGGCCCGGCAGGTCTTCGGCGACGCGGTGGTGGACCACTACGCCAACAACGCCCGGGTGGAGCTGGCCGCGTTCGACGCCGCGGTCACCGACTGGGAGCTGTGCCGTGGCTTCGAGAGGCTCTGAGCCGTGGACGTGATCAACCCGGCGACCGAGGAGGTCCTCGCGCACGTGTCGCCGGCGTCCCCGGCGGAGGTGGATCGCGCCATCGAGCAGGCGGTGGCCGCGTTCCCGGCCTGGCGGGCCGTCGCGCCGGGCGACCGGGCCCGGCTGCTGCGCCGCTTCGCGTCTATCGTGGACAGTCACGTCGAGGAGCTGGCCCGGCTGGAGGTGGGCAACGCGGGACACACCATCGGCAACGCCCGGTGGGAGGCTGGCAACGTCCGCGACGTCCTGGACTACTACGCCGGCGCGCCGGAACGGTTGACCGGCCGGCAGATCCCGGTACCGGGCGGGGTGGACGTCACCTTCCACGAGCCGCTCGGCGTGGTCGGGGTGATCGTGCCGTGGAACTTCCCGATGCCGATCGCCGCGTGGGGCTTCGCCCCGGCCCTCGCGGCCGGCAACACGGTGGTGCTCAAACCGGCCAAGGTGACGCCGCTGACCGCGCTGCGCCTGGCGGAGCTGGGCCGGGATGCGGGGCTGCCCGAGGGCGTGTTCACCGTCGTGCCGGGGCGCGGATCCGTGGTGGGGCAACGGTTCGTGACCCATCCGGCGGTGCGCAAGGTGTGCTTCACCGGCTCGACCGAGGTCGGCAAGCAGATCATGGCCGGCTGCGCCGAACAGGTGAAGCGGGTGACGCTGGAGCTGGGCGGCAAGAGCGCCAACATCGTGTTCGCCGACGCCGACCTGGCAGCCGCGGCCGCGGCCGCGCCGGCCGGGGTCTTCGACAACGCCGGCCAGGACTGTTGCGCGCGCTCGCGGATCCTCGTCGAGGCCCAGGTGTACGACCGCTTCCTGGCGCTGCTGGAACCGGCGGTGCGCGCGTTCCGGGTGGCGGACCCGTCCATCGAGGAGTCGCAGATGGGCCCGCTGATCTCGGCCCGGCAGCGGGCGACCGTGTCGTCCTATGTGGACGGCGCCGAGGTGGCCTTCCGCGGGTCGTGCCCGTCGGGCCCCGGATTCTGGTACCCCCCGACGGTTCTGCTGAGCCGGACCGGCGACGAGCCGCACTGGCGCGAGGAGGTCTTCGGTCCGGTGGTGTCGGTCCGGCCGTTCCGGGACGAGGCCGAGGCGGTGGCGCTGGCCAACGACAGCCCGTACGGGTTGTCCGGGTCGATCTGGACCCGCGACGTCGGCCGGGCGCTGCGGGTGGCCCGGGCGGTGGACACCGGGACACTGAGTGTCAACTCGCACTCCTCGGTGCGGTACTGGACGCCCTTCGGCGGGATGAAGCAGTCCGGGCTGGGCCGGGAGCTGGGCCCCGACGCGCTGGCCGGGTTCACCGACGTGAAGAACGTCTTCATCAACACCGCGGAGGGGTGACGTGGAACGGTTGCGGGACCGGGTGGCGGTGGTCACCGGCGGCGGCAGCGGGATCGGGCTGGCCACCGCGCGCCGCTTCGCCGCCGAGGGCGCGCGGGTCGTGGTGGTCGACGTCGACGCCGACGCGGGCGCGGCGGCGGCGTCCGAAGTGGACGGTGAGTTCGTCGGGTGCGACGTGTCCGACGAGGCGTCGGTGGCGGCGCTGTTCGACGGGGTGGTGGCGCGGCACGGCCGGGTGGACGTGGCGTTCAACAACGCCGGCATCTCCCCGCCGGAGGACGACTCGATCCTGGTCACCGCCCTGGACGCGTGGGAGCGGGTGCACCGGGTCAACCTCACCAGCGTGTACCTGTGCTGCAAGCAGGTGCTGTCGCACATGCGCCGGCAGGGCAAGGGTTCGGTCATCAACACCGCGAGCTTCGTGGCGCTGATGGGCGCGGCCACCTCGCAGATCGCCTACACCGCGAGCAAGGGCGGGGTGCTGGCACTGAGCCGCGAGCTGGGCGTGCAGTTCGCCCGGGAGGGCATCCGGGTCAACGCGCTGTGTCCCGGGCCGGTGGCCACGCCGCTGCTGATGGAGCTGTTCGCCAAGGATCCGGAGCGGGCCGCGCGGCGGCTGGTGCACATCCCGATGGGGCGCTTCGCGCAGCCGGAGGAGATCGCGGCGGCGGTGGCGTTCCTCGCCAGCGACGACGCCAGCTTCATCACGGCGTCGGCGTTCCTGGTCGACGGCGGCCTCACCGGGGCCTACGTCACCCCGCTGTAGCCGCTCCGGTCAGCCGACCCGCGTGGCGGTACCCCGGCGGGTCCAGGACGTGTGCGAGGGGCGGCCGCGCTGGACGGCCTCGGGCGTCGGCCGCGCGCTACCCGGCGGACACCACCGGCTCGTGGTGGACCGGGAAGTTGACCGAGTTGGCGATGAAGCACATCCGGTGCGCGGTCCCGTGCAGCTCGACCGCGCGCCCGACCGAGTCCGCTGCGGCCACGGTCACCCGGGGCCGCAGGGTCACCTCGGTGAACCGGCCGCCGCCGTCGTCGTCCTCGGCCATCAACCCGGTGGGGGTGTCGGTGTAGCCGGTCACCACGACCCCGGCCTCCGCGCACAGGTGCAGGTACCAGAGCAGGTGGCACTGCGCGAGCGCGGCGACCAGCAGCTGTTCCGGGTTCCACCGGTCGGGATCGCCGCGGAAGGTCGGGTCCGACGAGCCGGGCAGCGGCGGCCGCCCGGCGGCGGTCACCTCGTGCGCGCGGCTGTAGGCGCGGTACCCGCTCGTGCCGGTACCCCGGTCGCCGGTCCACGTGACGGTCAGCTCGTACGTGTGCGTCCTGGCCATCCCGCCATGGTAAGGATCGCCAAGCCCTTCCGGCCGGCAGGAGAAGACATCGCCAGGCGCCGATGCCTATGAGAACGTCGGGCAGGTTGCCCTGGGGACGTCTCACGGAGGAGGACCGCCATGCACCGGCGCACCGCGATCGCTCTGGGCCTCACCACCGCCGCCGCGCCGACCCTGCTCGCCGGATCACCGGTATCCGCGCACGGTACCGACCGCGACGGGCACGGCCGGCGCCGGCACCGGTTGACCGTGATCGGGCACCGCGGCGCGTGGGGCTACCGGCCCGAGCACACGCTGGAGTCGTACCGCCTGGCCGTCTCGTTCGGCGCCGACTACATCGAACAGGACCTGGTACCGACGAAGGATCTCGTCCTGATCGCCCGCAACAGCCCCGAGCTGTCCAGCACCACCGACGTGGCCAACCACCCGGAGTTCGCCGACCGCAGGACCACCAAGGTGATCGACGGGGCAGCCATGACCGGCTGGTTCAGCCACGAGTTCACGCTGGCCGAGATCAAGCGGCTGCGCGCCCGGGAGCGGATGCCCGACATCCGGCCCCGCAACGCCGCCTTCGACGGCAGGCTGACCATCCCGACCCTGCAGGAGGTCATCAACCTGGCGCGGGCCGAGGGCTGCCGGCGCGGCCGGCGCATCGGCATCTACCCGGAGACCAAGCGGCCCACCTACTACCGGTCGATCGGCATCGACTTCGAGGAGCTGCTCGTGCGGACCCTGCGCCGCAACGGGCTGGTCCGCCCGCACGCCGACGTGCCGGTGTTCCTGCAGTCGTTCGAGCCGAGCAGCCTGCAACGGCTCAAGAAGATGACCGGCCTGCCGGTGGCGCAGCTGGTCGACGCGGTCGGCGCCCCGTACGACTTCGTCGCGGCCGGCGACCCCCGCCAGTTCAAGGATCTGGTGACCCCCGAGGGGCTGCGCTTCGTGCGCAGGTATGCCGACGTGGTCGCGGTGAACAAGGACCTCATCATCCCGCGCGACGCGACCGGCCACCTGCTCGCCCCGACATCGCTGGTGGGTGACGCGCACCGCGCCGGGCTCGATGTGCACGCGTGGCGCTTCGCCAACGAGAACACGTTCCTCCCCGCGGACCTGCGCAAGGGTACCGACCCGGCGGCGTTGGGCGACTTCGCGGCGGAGTACCCGCTGTTCTTCCGGCTCGGCATCGACGGGGTGCTCACCGACTTCCCCGACGCGGCCGTGGCGGCCCGGGCCCGGGCGCACCTCTAGCCCCGTATTTCGCAGGTGGGGTTGAGTGGCCGCGCGTTATGGCCAGCGGGGTTGGGTGGGGTCGATGTGGAGGAGGCTCAGGAGTTGGGTTTGTAGCCATCCGGGTTTGGGGATGGTGGGTGGTTGGCTGTG
>WNFU01000330.1_pt1 | contig 67538 bp, 71 predicted proteins | sample 5400121 | NCBI WGS metagenome assembly WNFU01 (sample SAMN13153360, study PRJNA577476) | soil metagenome | isolation source: 100 cm soil or saprolite under grassland replicate 1 | place: USA:California | collected 2016-06-15 | reverse complement strand
GTCCACGACCGCGATCTGCGCGCGGGGTCGCATCGGCACACGTCGAGGCTGCTTCGAGATACCCATACGCGGAAAACTAGATGATCACGCGTCCGTCACGCACGTTGCTCAAACCCATGTGCGAAAGACGGGTCTAGCCCACCGGCGGCTCAGCCGACCAGGTCGGTCAGCGGTACCTTCGGGTCGGCGAGCCGGGCCGGGTCGACCGCCTGGCCCGCGTAGCCGGCCCGGACCAGTGCCTGGATCTCGTCGGCCACGTCCCACACGTTGACGTTCATCCCGGCCAGCACCCGGTCCTGCGCGGTCCAGAAGACCACGAACTCGCCGCTGGCCCGATCGCCGCGGAACACCACCCGGTCGTACCCGCCGCGCGGCACGTAGCCGCTGTACTCCATGCCGAGGTCGTACTGGTCGGTGAAGAAGTACGGCACCCGGTCGTAGGTGACCGGCTGGCCGAGCAGGGCCAGCCCCGCCGCCTTGCCGCCGTTGAGCGCGTTGGACCAGTGCTCGACCCGGATGCGCTGGCCGAGCATCGGGTGCTCGACGCTCGCCACGTCGCCACAGGCGTAGATGTCGGGGTCGCTGGTGCGCAGCCCGGCGTCGACCGCGACGCCGTTGTCGACGGCGAGCCCGGCCGCGACCGCCAGCTCGGTGTTGGGCTGGATCCCGATGCCCACGATCGCCAGGTCGGCGGGCAGCTCGATGCCGTCGGTGAGGACCACCGAGCGGAGCTGGCCGCCGAGGCCGCGGAACTCGCGCACGCCGGTGCCGAACCGGAACGCCACCCCGTGCCCGCGGTGCAGGTCGGCGAAGACGCCGGCGACCTCGTCGCCGAGGACCGCGCGCAGCGGCGCGCTGTCCAGCTCGACGATGGTGACGGTGGCGCCGTGGGTACGGGCGGCGGCCGCGGTCTCCAGCCCGATCCAGCCGGCCCCGATGACGACGACGTTGGCCGCCGTGCGCAGGTGGTCCAGCAGCGCGTCGGACTCTGGCATCGTCCGTAGGTAGCGCACCCCGGCCAGGTCGGTGCCGGGCACGTCCAGCCGCCGGACCCGCGACCCGGTGGCGAGCAGCAGCTTGTCGTAGCGCAGCGGCTCGTACCCGTCGAGGGTCAGCGTGTGCGCACCGGGGTCGAGGTCGGTGGCCCGGACCCCGAGCAGGAGCTCCACGTCGTGGTCGGGGTACCACTGTGCCTCGTGCACGTAGGCCTTCTCGCGCGGCTGCTGGCCGAGCAGGTACCCCTTGGACAGCGGCGGCCGTTCGTACGGCCGTTCGGTCTCCTCCCCGATCAGCACGACCCGACCGGTGAACCCGTTGTCCCGCAAGCCTTCGGCGGCCTTCGCCCCTGCCAGGGACGCGCCCACGATCGCGACAGTCGTCATACCCGCAGGCTAGTGGCCGACCAGGCGGCGGTGCCAGTCGAACGCCGCGGGATCGGTCAGGCTGGCCACCTGGTCGACCACCACGCGTAGCCGGGCCGGGTCGTCCGGGGCGGCCCGCCACAGCGGCGCGAACACCGGGTCCAGCCCGTCCGGCGCCCGCCCGACCAGCGCCTGGACCAGGCCGGTGAGGATCTCCTGCTGGTGGGCGTAGCGCTCCGCCGAGCCGGGCCGGCGCATCACGTAGCGCAACGCCAGCCCCTTCAGCAACGCGCACTCGGCCCGGGTGCGGCGCGGGACCACCAGGTCGGCGGCGTACCGGCGCAGCGGTCCGGGGCCGAACTTGGCCCGCGTCGCGGCGACCGCGGCCGCCACCAGCCGCCCGGTCAGCACGCTGGTCGCGTGCTTGAGCACGACCTGCGCCGGGTGGCTGCCGTCGTAGTCGAACAGCGGGGTCAGGACCGGGTCGTCGAGCAGCTCGTCGAGGACCGCCCCGAGGTCGGCGGTGGACTCGGCGGAGTAGCTCCCGGCCACGTCGGCGCAGAGCGCGGCGCGCTCGTCGGGGTCGGTATGCAGCCGGGCGAGCCTGATGTACCCGCCGTGGATGCCGTCCTCGACGTCGTGCACCGAGTAGGCGACGTCGTCGGCCCAGTCCATCACCTGGGCCTCCAGGCACCGCTGCTCCGGCTCGGCGCCGGCGCGCAGCCAGGCGAAGACCGGCGCGTCGTCGGGGTACACCCCGAACTTGCGCCGGCCCTCGGTCCGGAACCAGGGGTACTTGGTGCACGCGTCGAGCGCGGCCCGGGTGAGGTTGAGGCCGGCGGACGCGCCGTCCGGGCCGACCACCTTGGCCTCCAGCCGGGTCAGTACCCGCAGCGTCTGGGCGTTGCCCTCGAACCCGCCGGCGGACCGGGCCAGCTCATCGAGCACGTCCTCGCCGTTGTGCCCGAACGGCGGGTGGCCGAGGTCGTGCGCGAGCCCGGCGGTATCCACCACGTCGGGGTCGCAGCCCAGCCGGCCACCCATCTCCCGGGCGATCTGGGCCACCTCCAGCGAGTGGGTCAGCCGGGTGCGCAGGAAGTCGTCGGTAACGAAGGTGCCGGCTCGGGCAGCTTCGCCGGCCATCCCGGCGCCTCCGCCCGCGACGTGTACCTGGGTCTTGGCGGCCAGCCGGCGGAACGCGGCCGAATGCAGCACCCGGGCCCGATCGTGCTGGTACGGGTTGCGCTCGTCCTCGGCCGGCAGGACCCGGGTGTCCTTGGCCGGCTCGTCGACATAGCGTTCCTCATCGGCGGCGGTGTCAACCATCGGCCTGGATGCTAGCCTCGTCCGCCGCCGGCTCCTCGTCGCGGGCCCGGATCATCGGCGCCGCGATGACCCGGATGGCCGCGGCGACCGGGATCGCCATGACGGCACCGACCAGCCCGAGCACGGAACCGCCGAGCAGGGCGGCCAGCAGTACCGCCACGGCCGACATCTGCACCGAGTCGCGCATCACGCGCGGCACGATGAGGTAGTTCTCCACCTGCTGGTACAGCACGAAGAACGCGGCGACCAGGATGGTCTGCGGCCACAGGTTGGACGTCGCGAACGCCACGATGACGCACACCACCGCCCCGAGCGTGGCGCCGATCATCGGGATCAGGTCGGTCACCGCGACGAACACCGCCAGCGGCAGCGCGAACGGGACCCGGAGCGCGGTCAGCGCGATGAACGTGGCGACGCCGGCGATGGCCGACACGATCAGGTTTCCGATCATGTAGGAGCCGACCTTGTCGATGACGACGTTCACGGCCTCGTTGACCGTCCGCCGGTGCCGCCGGGCGAAGAGCCGGACCAGGCCCCGCCGCAACCGGGGCAGGTCGAGCATGAAGTAGATGGTCAGGACGAGCACCAGCAGCGCGGACACCAGCGCACCCAGGAACCGCTGTCCGAACGCCAGCGCCTGGCGGCCGAGCTTGCTCGGCACGGTCTCCGCGAAGTTGTGGATGCTCTGCTGGAGATGGAAGCGGTCCTCGATGCTGCGCAGGCTGGGTGAGCGGTCCCGCAGGCCGTCCAGGTATGCGGGGAAGTCGCTGACCAGGCCGGTGCCCTGCTTGATCAGTGGGGGCAGGAACGCGAGCAGGAAGACGACCAGCATCAGCGTGACGCCCAGGAAGATGATGGCGACCGCCTGCCCGCGCTTGAGCCCGCGCCGGATCAGCCACCGGACGGCCGGGTCCAGGCTGACCGCGATGAACGCCGCGATCAGCACCTGGACCAGCACGTTGCCCATCAGGATCACCGCACGGTACCCGAGGTAGACCGCCAGCACGCCGAGCGCGGCCGCCACTCCCCAGCGGAACACCGTCCGGGTGCTGACCGGCTCGGTGGCGGCCTCCTCGTCGGCATGCCGGACCGCCGCCTCGATGTGCTCCTCGCTCGTCATGGCAGACAGCTTGCCATCGCGACGGCGTCAGCGCGTGGCGGCGCCCAGGACGCAGAACTCGTTGCCCTCCGGGTCGGCCAGCACCACCCACGGCACCGCCCGGCTCTGCCCGATGTCGACGTGCCGGGCGCCCATGTCGAGCAGGCGCTCGACCTCGGCGTCCTGGTCGGGTGGGGTCAGGTCGAGGTGCAGCCGGTTCTTGCCGTCCTTCGGGTCGGGTACCGCGACGAAGCACAGCTGCGGGTAGGCGTCGTCGGTGGGGCTGATGACCACCTCGTCAGGTGCCTCGGACAGCACCTGGTAGTCCAGTACCTCGGCCCACCAGTGTCCTAACCGGACCGGGTCCAGCGCGTCGACGACGACCTGGGACCACCGGCTGACCATCCGAAGAACCTCCCGCGACGCCCGACGTGTCGCCCCAGGTTACGCCACAGCCGCGCAGCTTGTCGGAGCGGCTTCGATCAGCGGTTGTCAGCCGCGCAGCTTGTCGGAGCGGCTTCGATCAGCGGTTGTCAGCCGCGCGCCCGGCCTCCAGACGACTGACCGGTACCCGGAACGGCGAGCAGGACACGTAATCCAGCCCGACCTCGTGGAAGAAGTGCACGGAGTCGGGGTCGCCGCCGTGCTCGCCGCACACGCCGATCTTGAGGTTGGGCCGGGCCGCGCGCCCCTCCTCCACGGCGATGCGCACCAGCCGGCCGACCCCCTCGGTGTCCAGGGACTCGAACGGCGACACCCCGAAGATGCCCAGCTCCAGGTAGCGCGAGAAGAACGAGCCCTCCACGTCGTCGCGGGAGAAGCCCCAGCCCATCTGCGTCAGGTCGTTGGTGCCGAAGGAGAAGAACTCGGCCGCGCCGGCGATCTGCCCGGCGGTCATCGCCGCCCGGGGTACCTCGATCATCGTGCCGATCGGGATCCCGGCGACCCCTTCGATGCGCTCGGCCTCCGCCCGTACCGTCTCCAGCTCCTGCACGGCGCCGACCAGCGGCACCATGATCTCCGGCCGCGGGTCACCGCCCGCCGCCCGGACCGCCGCGGCGGCCTCGGCGATGGCCCGGATCTGCATGGCGAACAACCCCGGCACCGCCAGCCCGAGCCGTACCCCGCGCAGCCCCAGCATCGGGTTGGACTCGTGCATCCGGCGCACCGCGCCGAGCAGCTTCACGTCCCGCCCGGGGTCCTCCCCGCGCGCCTCGGCGACCGCGACCTTGACCGCCAGCTCCTCGAGCGAGGGCAGGAACTCGTGCAGCGGCGGGTCGATCAGCCGCACCACCACCGGCAGCCCGGACATCGCCGACAGGATGCCCTCGAAGTCCTTGCGCTGCAACGGAAGCAGCGCGTCCAGGGCGGCCTGCCGGGCCTCGTCGCCATCGGCGAGGATGAGCGCCTCGACCAGCTCGCGCCGCTCGCCGAGGAACATGTGCTCGGTGCGGCACAGCCCGATGCCCTCCGCGCCGAAGCGGCGGGCCCGCGCGGCGTCCTCCGGGGTGTCGGCGTTGGCCCACACGCCCAGCCGCCGCTTGCTGTCGGCGTGGGCCAGCAGCCGGTGCACCGCCGCCACCAACGGATCCTCGCCGAGCTCACCGGTCTCGAAGTAGCGCACCACCTTCGACGGCTGTACCGGTACCTCGCCGAGGTAGACCTTCCCGCTCGTCCCGTCGATGGAGACGACGTCGCCCTCGCGGACCGCGTGACCGTCCACACTGAACTGTCCATTGTGGCCGTCGACTTCGATGCGGTCGGCGCCGCAGACACAGGTCTTGCCCATGCCGCGCGCGACCACGGCGGCGTGGCTGGTCTTACCGCCGCGCGAGGTGAGGATGCCCTGGGAGGCGATCATGCCGGGCAGGTCGTCGGGGTTGGTCTCGCGCCGGACGAGGATGACCTTGTCCCCCTGCGCGGCGCGCTCGGCCGCCCGGTGGGAGTCGAAAACCACCTTGCCGACCGCGGCACCCGGCGAGGCGGCGACGCCCTTGGCCAGCTCCTCGGGATTGGCGGACAGGTCGAACGTGGGGAACATGAGATGCGCGAGCTGGGCGCCGCTGACCCGTTGCAGCGCCTCGTCGAGGTCGATGGTGCCCTCGTCGACGAGCTGGCTGGCGATGATGAACGCGGCGGCGGCCGTGCGCTTGCCGACCCGGGTCTGCAGCATCCACAGCTTGCCGCGCTCGATGGTGAACTCGATGTCGCACAGGTCCCGGTAGTGGTCCTCCAGGACGCGCATGATGCGCATCAGCTCGTCGAAGCTGTTCTTGTCCAGCTGCTCCAGCTCGTCCAGGGGGACGGTATTACGGATGCCGGCGACGACGTCCTCGCCCTGGGCGTTGGACAGGTAGTCGCCGTAGACGCCCTGCTCGCCGGTGCCGGGGTCGCGGGTGAACGCGACGCCGGTACCCGAGTCGGGGCCGAGGTTGCCGAACACCATCGCGACGATGTTGACCGCGGTGCCGAGGTCGGCCGGGATGCGCTCCTGGCGCCGGTACAGGACGGCGCGGTCGGCGTTCCAGGAGTTGAAGACCGCCCGGACGGCCAGGTCGAGCTGCTCGCGCGGGTCCTGCGGGAACTCCCGCCCGGTGTGCTCGGAGAAGATCTTCTTGAACGTGTCGACCACCGCGCTCATGTCCTCCGCGCCCAGGTCGACGTCCTGCCGGACGCCCTTGGCCTTCTTGGCCTCGTCGAGCGCGTGCTCGAACGCCGAGCCGGGGACGTCGCAGACGGTCTTCCCGAACATCTGCACCAGGCGGCGGTACGAGTCCCAGGCGAAGCGCTCGTTGCCGCCGGCCTGCTTGGCTAGGCCGTGCACGGACTCGTCGTTGAGGCCGACGTTGAGCACCGTCTCCATCATGCCGGGCATGGAGAACTTCGACCCCGAGCGGACCGACACCAGCAGCGGGTCGACCGGGTCGCCCAGGCGGCGGCCCATCTTCTCCTCCAGCGCGGCCAGGTGCTGGTCGATCTGGGCGGCCAGCTCCGCGGGCTCGTCGCCGGTGGTCAGGTACTGCCGGCAGGCCTCGGTGCTGATGATGAACCCGGGCGGCACCGGCAGGCCGAGATTGGTCATCTCGGCGAGGTTGGCGCCCTTTCCACCCAGCAGATCCTTGAGGTCCTTGTTGCCCTCGGCAAAGTCGTACACGTACTTAACCGACACGTCGGCCTCCCGCGCCTCGTCCCCTGACTCGGGTGTACCTTACGCCGCCCGCTTGTGCCCGCCGTCACGGGGAAGGCACCGGACGGTGGGCCCGTCCGAAATGCCGGGCACTTCCCGTCCGAAGGGTTTCGGTGGAGCACTTCCGCGATCAGAATCGCGCACGGAGGAGGGGGCGCCGCCCCCACGCGGCGCCCCCTCCGGGATAACGCTCAGCCGACCGGAGTCAGCTCCGGCTCCGGCGCCCGGTGCTGCCCTGCCGGTACCGGCACCGCCCGCCGGTCCCGCGCCCGCAGGAAGCGCGGCGCCCACCAGTTGGCGTTGCCCAGGAGGGTCATCAGCGACGGCAGCACCACCGCCCGGATGATGGTCGCGTCGATCAGGATCGCGCTGGCCAGCCCGACCCCGAGCTGCTTCATGTCCAATGTGGACAGGGTGCCGAAGATGGCGAACACGCCCACCATCACGATCGCCGCGCTCGTCACCACGCCGGCCGACCGGGTGATGCCCTGCGCGACCGCCTCCCGGTTGGGTACCCCCTGCCGCACCGCCTCGCGGATCCGGCTCACCACGAACACGTGGTAGTCCATGGAGAGCCCGAACAGGACCACGAAGAGGAACAGCGGCAGCCACGAGATGACCCCGTGGTTGGAGCGGAAGTCCAGCAGCTTCTCCGCCCAGGTGTGCTGGAAGACCACGACCAGCAGGCCGTACGCGGCCCCGACCGAGAGCATGTTCAGCACGATGGCGGTCAGCGCCACCACGACCGAGCGGAACGTCCACGTCATCACCAGGAACGTCAGCAGCAGCACGAACCCGACGACCCAGGGCAGCTTCTCCTTCACGTGCTCGGAGTAGTCGGTGGTCCCGGCGATCTCCCCCGTCACCGCGAACTGCACCCCGGGCACCTTGCCGACCGTCTGCGGTACCAGCTCGGTGCGCAGCCGGTCCAGCGAGCGCTTCGCGTCGGCGGTACCCGGGACGGCCGGGGTGCCGATGCTCAGCATCGTGACGGTGCCGTCGGGTGAGACGGTCGCGTCGGGCCCGCGGTCGTGGGCGAACAGCGGGTCGGTCGCGGTGCGCGCGCTGAGCCGCTCCAGCGCGGCCCTGACCGCGGCCGCCTGCGCCGGCGACGCCTTGACGACCACCACATGGTCGGTACCGGTGCTCGGGAACGCCGCGGTCATCCGGTCGTAGGCCTGCATCACGGGGGTACTGCGCGGCACGTCCTGCAGGCCGGTGAGCTTCAGGGTCATACCGAGCGCCGGGGCGGCCAGGGCCACCAGCGCACCGGCCGAGATCATCAGGGTCACCAGGGGGTACCGCAGCGCCGGGCGCAGCACGGCCGACCAGAAGCGCGGGTGCGCGGCGGTACCGTCGGCGGCCCGCCGGGACGCGGTCAGCCGCCACAGGACCGGGATGCGCGGACGGTCCACCCAGCGGCCGAGCTTGGCCAGCAGGGCCGGCAGCACGGTCAGCGAGCCCAGCACGGACACCGCGACGACGAGGATCGAGCCGACCCCGAAGGAGGCGAAGATGGCGTCGCCGGCCAGGAACATGCCGGCCATCGAGATGATGACCGCGATGCCGGAGACCACGACCGCGTGACCCGAGGTGGCCGCCGCGATCTCGACCGCGTCGAGGTGCCCCGCGCCCTTGGCCCGCTCCTCGCGCTCACGGCGCAGGTAGAACAGCGAGTAGTCGACGCCGACCGCCATGCCGATCAGCAGGATCACGCTGCTGAGCGCCTCCTGTGCCGGTACCAGGTAGGAGGTCAGCGAGGACAGCCCGATGGCCGCACCGACGGCCGACAGCGCCAGCAGCAGCGGCACCCCCGCCGCGATCAGCGCGCCGAACGCGACCAGCAGGATCAGCAGCGTCACCGGCAGGCTGAACAGCTCGGCCCGCTGGAAGTCCTGGCCGATCGTAGCGTCCAGGGCCTTGTGGATGGAGGCACGGCCGACCTCCTCGACGCGCAGCGCGGCGTGGTCGCGCTGCACCGCCGCCGTGGCGTCCAGCAACGGCTGTACCCGGTCCTCGGCGGTGTCCGGGTCGCCGGCCATGGTGACCGGCACCATCAGCATGGTGCCGTCCGGCGCGGGGACCGGCTCCTCGACCTTGCTCACCTCCGGCAGCACCCGCAGCCGCGCCGCGGCGTCCGCCGCGGCGGTCTTGGCGGCGGCGAGGTCCAGCGGGCCGGACCGGGAGCTGATCAGGATCCGCTCCACGGACGGCTCCTGCGGGAAGTTGCCACTCTTGATCATTTGCTCGGCACGGGCGGTCTCGCCGACGTTGCCGGCGTTCTCCGCCTCGTGGGTGCCGGAGAGGTTCCCCAGCACGATCGACGCCGTCACGAACACCACCCACAGCGCCATGGCGCGCCAGGGGTGGGTCGCGCTCCAGCGCGCGATCCGTACGGTCAACGGCCTGCGCTCCATGGTGTCATCCCCTCGTCTCGTTCGTCAGGGCTGACGTTATGGACCTTCGTGCGGCCTGACATCCGGGCTCCGACCTGACCGTTCCCTGAGAGGGCCAGCAGGTGGATCGCCGTAGGGGTAACCGGATTGCGCGCGGCGGGCAGCGACGCGTTCCCGGCGTTTCGCCGCGGGATGCGCGGCCTGACTCGGTCGTTCGGCGGACCGGCCGGTGTCCGTTTCCCCTAAGGGTGGGCGGCGCTCAGCCCCCTGAGTCGTCGAGTTCGGCACCGGCCGGGACGGTGTCGGCTTCCCGATCGTCCAGCCACCCCTCGGGCAGCGCCACCCGTCCGGGCGACGTGGTGCGCCCGCGCGGCATGCCGAGCACCTCGACGGGGTAGGGCGCGTCGGGGTCCAGCTTGCCCAGCAGGTCGTCCAGCTCCGCCAGCGAGGAGGTCATCGCCAGCGCGCGGCGCAGCGTTGAACCGAGCGGGAAGCCCTTGAGGTACCACGCGACGTGCTTGCGGAAGTCGACACACCCGGCCGCTTCGTCCCCGAGCCACTCCCCCAGGAGCACCGCGTGCCGCCGCATCGTCGCGGCCACCTCACCGAGCCGGGGCAGTACCCGGTCGGGCCGGCCGGCGAAGGCGTGCGCCAGGTCGGCGAACAGCCACGGCCGCCCGAGGCAGCCCCGGCCGACCACGACCCCGTCGACCCCGGTCTCCCGGACCATCCGCAGCGCGTCGTCGGCCTCCCACACGTCGCCGTTGCCGAGCACGGGAATGTCCAGCGCCTGCTTCAGCGCCGCGAGCGCCGCCCAGTCGGCCACGCCGGAGTACCGCTGCGCCGCGGTGCGCCCGTGCAGCGCCACCCAGGCCACGCCCGCGTCCTGGGCGATGCGGCCGGCGTCGAGGTAGGTGATGTGATCGTCGTCGATGCCCATGCGCATCTTGACGGTGACCGGCCGGTCCCCGGCGGCTTTGACGGCCGCCTCGACGATTCGGGCGAAGAGGCGCCGCCGCCACGGCAGCGCGGCCCCGCCGCCCTTGCGGGTCACCTTCGGTACCGGGCAGCCGACGTTGAGGTCCATGTGGTCGGCGAGGTCCTCCTCGACCACCATGCGTACCGCCCGGCCCACGATGTCCGGGTCGACCCCGTAGAGCTGCAGGCTGCGTGGGCGCTCGTGCGCGGTGAACGCGACCATGCGCAGCGTCTTCGGGTTGCGCTCGACCAGCGCCCGGGTGGTGACCATCTCGCACACGTACAGGCCCGCGCCGTGTTCCCGGCACAACCGCCGGAACGCGACATTGGTGATGCCGGCCATCGGGGCCAGCACCACCGGCGGGTCGACCCGGTACGGGCCGAGGGTCAAGGGCACGCCACCGAGTCTAGAGTCGGCATGTGGCCCACTCCGATCCTCGTGGTCCGGCACCTGGGCCGGACCAGCAAAGCGGCGATTATCTGTGTGACCTCGCGCACGGCATCGGCGACGTGCCGGTGCCCGACCGGACCCTGGTCGCGGTCTTCGACTCGCCGGTCGCCGGGTACCTGCTGCACTTCGGGCACCACCTCGGCTTCCGTACCGTCCTGGTCGACCCGGCACCGGTCGCCGACCCGCCGCCGGCCGACACCGTCGCCGACGCGCTGGATCCGTCCTTTGTGGACAAGAGCGCCGATGTCGTGGTCACCGACCACGACCGGCCCGAGCTCGGCGCGGTGCTGCGCAACGCGCTCGCCCTGCCGGCCCGCTGGATCGGCGTGATGGGCAGCATCCGGCACACGGCCCCGCACGTCGAGGCGCTGCGCACGCTCGGTACGAGCGAGGCGGACATCGCCCGGGTGCACCGGCCGATCGGGCTGAACATCGGCTCGCACACCCCACCGGAGATCGCCGTTGCCACCCTGGCCGGGCTGCTGGCCGACCGGGCGGGCCGGCCGGGCGGGTTCGTGTTCTGATGCCGACCTCCCTCGCCCTGGCCCCGAGCCCCAGTCCGAGCCCGGCGCCCGGCGCCGGAAACAACCCGGCCGGCATCGGCGTCATCGTGCTCGTCGCGGCGCTGGCGGTCCTCGCGATCATGGGGATCCGCCGCGCCGCCGCCCGGTACCGCCGCCGCGTCCACGACGAGTAGCCGCGGCCGGGCTGAGCCGCGCTCGGCCCGGCCACGAAGATCAGCAGCCCGGTAGGCGCTCGATCAGGTAGCGCTCGACCTGATCGAGCGAGATCCGCTCCTGCGCCATGGTGTCCCGGTCCCGGACCGTCACCGCGTCGTCCTGCACCGTGTCGAAGTCGACGGTGACGCAGAACGGGGTACCGATCTCGTCCTGGCGCCGGTAGCGCCGGCCGATCGCCTGCGCGTCATCGAACTCGACGACCCACCGCCGGCGCAGGACCGCCGCGAGGTCGCGCGCCTTCGGGGACAGCTCGGGGTTGCGTGACAGCGGAAGCACCGCCACCTTCACCGGCGCCAGCCGGGCGTCGAACCGCATCACCGTGCGCTTGTCCACGCCGCCCTTGGTGTTGGGCGCCTCGTCCTCGTCATAGGCCTCCAGCAGGAACGCCAGTACCGCGCGGGTCAGGCCGGCCGCCGGCTCGATCACGTACGGCACCCAGCGCTCGCCCTTGTCGGGATCGAAGTAGGACAGGTCCACGCCGCTGTGCTTGGTGTGCGTGGTCAGGTCGAAGTCGGTGCGGTTGGCGATGCCCTCCAGCTCGGCGAACTCGCTGCCGCCGAACTGGAAGCGGTACTCGATGTCGACGGTGCGCTTGGAGTAGTGGGAGAGCTTCTCCTTGGGGTGCTCGAAGTAGCGCAGGTTGGCCTCGGACAATCCCAGCCCCGTGTACCAGTTCCAGCGCTCGGCCAGCCAGTACTCGTGCCACCGCTCGTCACTGCCGGGCTCGACGAAGTACTCCATCTCCATCTGCTCGAACTCGCGGGTGCGGAAGATGAAGTTGCCCGGGGTGATCTCGTTGCGGAAGCTCTTGCCCACCTGCGCGATGCCGAACGGCGGCTTCTTGCGGGCCGAGGTCATCACGTTGGCGAAGTTGACGAAGATGCCCTGCGCGGTCTCCGGCCGCAGGTAGTGCAGGCCCTCGTCGCTCTCCACCGGGCCGAGGTAGGTCTTCATCAGGCCGTTGAACATCCGCGGCTCGGTGAAGCTGCCCTTGGTGCCGCAGTTGGGGCAGTTGACCTCGGCGAGCGAGGTCGGCGGGCGGCCGTGCCTGGCCTCGAACGCCTCCTCCAGATGGTCGGCCCGGAACCGCTTGTGGCAGGCCTGGCACTCGGTCAGCGGATCGACGAACTCGGCGATGTGACCGGACGCGACCCACACGTCGCGGGCGAGGATGACCGCGGAGTCCAGCCCCACGATGTCGTCGCGCTCCTGGACCATCGACCGCCACCACTGGCGGCGGATGTTCTCCTTCAGCTCCACGCCCAGCGGACCGTAGTCCCACGCCGACCGGGTACCGCCGTAGATCTCGCTGGACGGGTAGACGAAGCCCCGGCGCTTGGCGAGGGACACCACGGAGTCGATGCGGTCAGCGGGCACGGGATCCTCCTCGGGTACACCGCCGGCTGGGCCGGCACCACCTTACTCGCCGGCGCAGATCCGCAGCCCGGCCGGATCCTCCTCCTCGACCAGCGCGTACACCCGGCGCAGCTCGCGACCGTCCGCGGTCTGCACGGTCGCGGGCACCAGCACCTGGGTGCCGCTGATCGAGGCGGTGCCGATGGTGAAGTCGGTGACCCGTGACTGGCGCTGCTGCGAGGTGAACCGGGCCTGGCCGAGCCGGTCGCGCAGCGGCGTGCACAGCAACCCGAACGCGGCGGGGTAGTTCTGCGCCCGCAGGTCGCTCAGGTACTGCCCGACCACCGAGACGGCCTCGGTGCGCAGGGCGTTGGTCCGGTTGACCACCAGCGCGCCGATCCCGAACGCCCCGCCGCCGCAGCAGAGCACCAGCAGCACCGCGCCGAGGCCCAGGCCGATCCACAGCCGCTTGCGGTCGCGTTCGCTCGGCGGGGCGGCGAACGGCGTCTGCACTCCGGGGCCGCGCGGTGGTGGCGGAATCTGGCCGCCCGGCTCCGGCGGCGGGAAGGTCCCCGGCCAGTCGTCCGTCGGGACCGTCACGAGGCCGCCTCGCTCGCGCGGTCGCTCGGTGCGGTACTGACCACGCCGTCCGGTCCGGCCTCGACGAGCACCTCGAACGCGGACGGCTCGTCCAGCGACTGCGCCAGCAGCGGGGTGGCGTTGACCTTGACTTCGTACGCGGACAGCGCGCGCCGGTACGCCCCCACCGACTCCCACTCGGTCAGCAGCGTCCACCGGGTCGGGTCGTCGTACCCGCGCCCGAGCCGCCCGCGCACGTATCCCGGCCGGGCGGCGAGCGCCGCCAGCGCCGCGGCCGCCCGGACCCGGAAGTCCGCGTCGTCGCCCGCGACGACGAACCGGTTCACCACGAGCACGGGTCCCCTCCGGGGTGCGGTTGAATGGGCGGATGCAGCGGCTGGCCAGAGTCAACCGTACCCAGGCGTTTCTCGGCGCGCTCGCCCTGGTGCTCGGCGGGCTGTTCGCGCCGGGCTGGTACGGCGCGGCGGTGCTGTTCGCCCTGGTCGCCGCGCTGCTCGTCGGGCTGGTCAGGACCGCCCGCGACACCCGGCCCGGGATCCTGCTGGTCCGCCTGGCGATCCTCGCCGGCGTCGTGGCCGTCGCGGTGTCCAAGGTGACCTGAGCCCGTTCGTCTGAGCCGTTCGTCCGGGTCACGGAGCGGCCAGGGGTGAACCGGCGCCGGATCGGGGATCCTTTCCGGCATGAAGCTCTACGCCGACACCCCCGGGCGGCGCGGCTGGCAACTGGTCACCGACCTGTTCGTCGTCGCCTGGCTGTGGTTCTGGATCTGGCTCGCGACCAAGCTCTACGGGCTGGTGCTCAAGCTGGGAGTACCCGGGCAGAAGCTCGCCGGCGCCGGCGACGGCATGGCCGACGGGCTGGCCGACGCCGGGTCCAAGGTGCACCGGGTACCGGTGGCCGGCGACTCGCTCGCCGGACCGTTCACGAAGGCGGCCGACGCGGCCCGATCGCTGGCCGATGCCGGGCGCGAGGAGCAGCAGGTCGTCCACCAGCTCGCCTGGGTGCTGGCGCTGCTGCTGCTCGCGGTACCCGTGGCGCTGGTACTCCTGGGCTGGCTGCCCCTGCGGCTGCGCTGGATCCGGCGGGCCGGCGCGGCGGTCGGCTGGCGCGGCGCCGGCGGAGCCGGCGACGACCTGCTCGCGCTGCGGGCGCTGGCCACCCAGCCGTTACGCCGGCTGTCCGCGGTGGACGACGACCCGGTCGCGGCCTGGCGCCAGGGCGACCCGGAAACCGTGGCCGCCCTGGCCGACCTGGAACTGCGCCGGCTGGGCCTACGCCGTCACAAGCGGCGCCGGACATCCTCCACAGTGGACGGTCCGGGCTCGTAGTGAGCGACCCAGTCGCCGGATTCGTCCAGTGGCAGGATGCCCTCCTCCAAGAAGGCGTACCGGCCCTCGGTGACCCGCTTGGCCACCCGGACGTCCAGCGCGTCGGTGTTGTCCCACAGCGTGTCGAACAGCGCCTCGATCCGCCGCCGGGACTGCTGGCAGAACAGCTCGGCCAGCTCCCGGCCGGCGGGGTCGTTGTCGGACTTGGCGCGCACGCAGGTCGCCGCGATCGCGAACAGCTCCGCCCCGATGTCCACCACCCGGCCGAGGAAGCCCTGCTTGCGCTCCATCTTGCCGCGCCAGCGGGCCATCGCGTAGAACGTCTCGCGGGACAGCTTGCGGGAGGCCCGCTCCACGTACCGCACGTGCCGCGCCAGCGGCCCGAAGTCGCCGTACCCGCCGGGTACCTGGCCCTTGCCGACGGTCAGCGTCGGCAGCCAGCGCGCGTAGAACGCCCCGGCCCGCGCCCCGGCACGGGCCTTCTTGCCGAACGGCGCGTCCGGGTCGATGATGTCGCCGGCCACCGAGAGGTGCGCGTCGACCGCCTCGCGGGCGATGAACAGCTGCATGATCTCGGTCGAGCCCTCGAAGATCCGGTTGATCCGCAGGTCCCGCAGGATCTGCTCGGCCGGGATCGCCTTCTCGCCCCGGGCGGCGAGCGAGTCGGCCGTCTCGTACCCCCGGCCGCCCCGGATCTGGATCAGCTCGTCCGCGATCAGCCAGGCCATCTCGGAAGCGAACAGCTTGATCAGCGCCGCCTCGATCCGGATGTCGTTGCGGTTGTCGTCGGCGAGCAGGCAGCACAGGTCGAGCATGGACTCCATGCCGTACGTGGTCGCCGCGATGAACGCGATCTTCTTGGCCACCGCCTCGTGCTGGGCGACCGGGCGGCCCCACTGCACCCGCTCGGCGGCCCACTGGCGGGCCACGGCCAGGCACCACTTGCCGGCGCCGACGCATGCGGCGGGCAGCGAGAGCCGGCCGGTGTTCAGCGTGGTCAGCGCGATCTTCAGGCCCAGACCCTCGCGGCCGATGACGTTCTCGGCGGGGACGAACACGTCGTGGAAGCGGGTGAGGCTGTTCTCCAGCCCGCGCAGGCCCATGAACCGGTTGCGCCGCTCCACGATCACGCCCGGCGAGTCGCCCTCGACGACGAACGCGGTGATCCCGCCGCGGTGCCCCTCGGACGGGGGTACCTGGGCCATCACGACCAGCAGCGTGGCCAGCGTGCCGTTGGTGGCCCACAGCTTCACGCCGTTGAGCTGGTACCCGCCCTCGACCGGTACGGCCGTGGTGGCCAGCCGGGCCGGGTCGGAGCCCACGTCGGACTCGGTGAGCAGGAACGCCGACACCTCACCGGCGGCGAGCCGGGGCAGGTACTTCTTCTTCTGCTCCTCGGTGCCGAACAGCTTGAGCGGCTGCGGTACCCCGATCGACTGGTGCGCCGACAGCAGCGCGTTGACGGAGGGGTTCGCCGTGCCGATCAGGGCCAGCGCCTTGGTGTAGTACAGGTTGCTCAGGCCGAGCCCGCCGTACTTCTCGTCGATCTTCATCCCGAAGGCGCCGAGGCCGGCGAGGTCCCGGAGCACCTCATCGGGGATCCGCGCGTCCCGCTCGATCTGGGCGCCGTCGATGGTCTTGGCGTACTCGCCCAGCTTGGCGAGGAAGTCCTCGCCCCGGGCCACAGCGGCCTGATCCGGCGCTGGCCACGGGTCGATCAGCTCGATCCGCAGCCGGCCCAGGAACAGCTCCTTGCCGAAGCTCGGCTTGCGCCACTCCGCTTCCCGTGCGGCCTCGGCGACCTGCCGGGCCTGCTTCTCGTCGACCCGGGCGCCGGGGGCGACATGGGTGGTGTCAGGCTGCGCATCGGTGCTCATGCCGCTTAGGCTACCCGCCAGTAGTACCGTGTGGTAGGCAAACCCCCGGGTGTATGTTCAGGCCCACAAGTACACATCCGACAGGGGAGCGCACAGCGCTGAGAGTGCGGCAGATCGCCGCAGACCCTCCAACCTGATCTGGGTAATGCCAGCGCAGGGAGTTCGGGATCTCCAGCCGCGCCATGTCCGGACAATCGGATCATGGCGTGCGTCTTCTCCTGGTAGCCCACCGGGAGGACACAGTCATGAATGTCAATCGTTGGCGCACCGTCGACATCGTTGTCGCCGCCATCCTCGCGATCGCCTTCGGCGTCGTCTTCTACGCCTGGGACCGGCTCTGGGCCGGCACCGAGAGCCTGTTCACCGGCTTCCCGCCCGGCCGGGCGGCGATCGCCGGGGTCTGGTTCCTGCCCGCCGTCCTCGGGCCGCTGGTGATCCGCAAGCCCGGCGCCGGGGTCTTCACCGAGACCGTCGCGGCCGCCGTGTCCGCCCTGCTCGGCGCGCAGTGGGGCCTGGTCACCGTGCTGTACGGGCTGGTGCAAGGGGTCGGCGGGGAGGCACCGTTCGCGGCCACCGGGTACCGCAACAGCCGGCTGGTCACCGCGCTCGTCGGCGGGGCGCTGGCCGGCGCCGGAGCCGGGTACCTCGACCTGGTGCTGTACTACCCGACCTACTCGGCCGGCTGGAAGGTCGCCCAGGTCGCGATCTCGGCCGCGAGCGGGCTGGTCATCGCGGGCGGCGGCGGCTGGCTGCTCACCCGCGCGCTGGCCCGGACCGGCGTGCTCGACCGCTTCCCGTCCGGCCGCGAGCGGGTCGCCGTCTGACCCGTGAGTGAGCGCACTGTGATTCGCCTCACCGGTTTCGGTTGGCGGTATGCCGGGCGCCGCGCCTGGGCGGTGCGGGGGGTGGACCTGCGGATCGAGGACGGCGAGCGGGTGCTGCTGCTCGGCCTGTCCGGCGCGGGCAAGAGCACGCTGCTCGCCGCGCTCGCCGGGCTGCTCAGCGAGGAGTCCGGGGAGCGGGAGGGCGAGATCCACGTCGACGGTCGCGCCGGGATCCTGTTCCAGGATCCGCAGGCCCAGCTGGTGATGGCCCGCTGCGGCGACGACGTGGCGTTCGGCCCGGAGAACCTGGGGGTACCGGAGGACGCGATCTGGCCCCGGGTACGTGAGGCCGTCGACGCGGTCGGGTTCGGGTACCCGCTGGACCGGTCCACCCACGCGCTGTCCGGCGGCGAGCAGCAACGGCTGGCGCTCGCGGGGGTGCTCGCGCTGCGTCCGTCCGTGCTGCTGCTCGACGAGCCAACCGCCAACCTCGACCCGCCCGGGGCGGCGCTGGTCCGGGATGCGCTCGCCCGGCTCGACACCACGATGGTGCTTGTCGAGCACCGGGTCGCCGACGCGCTGCCCCTCGTGGACCGGGTGGTCGTGCTGACCCCGGAGGGGATCCGCGCGGACGGCAGCCCGTCGGCGGTGTTCGCCGAGTACGGCGACGAGCTCGCGGACGGCGGGGTGTGGGTGCCGCAGCATCCCGTGCTCCCCCGGCGCGCGGCCGCCCCGCCCGGTGCGCCGCTCCTGGCGGCCCACGGCGTGGCCGTGCCCGGCCGGCTGCGCGCCACCGACGTCGAGGTCCGCGCCGGGGAGGCGCTCGCCGTCGTCGGCCCCAACGGCGCCGGCAAGTCGACGCTGGCGCTCGTGCTCGGCGGACTGTTGCGCCCGGGCTCGGGAGCCGTGACCGCGACCCCCGCGCTCGCCGGGCCCGACGCGCACCGCCCCCCGTACCGCTGGCCGGCCACCGCCGTCGCCACCCGGATCGGGTCGGTCTTCCAGAACCCGGAGCACCAGTTCGTCACCGCCCGGGTGAGCGACGAGCTGGCGCTCGGGCCGCGCCGGGCCGGGGCCGGGCCGGCCTCGGCCCGCGCCACGGTCGACGACCTGCTCGCCCGGCTGCGCCTGGACCGGCTGGCCGGTGCGAACCCGTACACCCTGTCGGGCGGCGAGCAGCGCCGGCTGTCGGTGGCCACGGCCCTGGCCACCGCGCCCCGGGTCCTCGTGCTGGACGAACCCACCTTCGGCCAGGACCGGCGGACCTGGACCGAGCTGGTCGACCTGCTCGCCAAACTGCGCGACGACGGATGCGCGGTGGTGACCGTCACCCACGACGCGGACTTCGTCGACGCGCTCGCCGACCGAACGGTGGCATTGTGAGGGACGTGCCGCGCTGCGGCGCCGGGCCGGCCGACCCGATGTCCGCACCGGCCGGCCCCGCCGCCGCCGCACTCGCCCGCCGGAACCCGGTCGCCAAGCTGATCGCGGCGCTCCTGCCGACGCTGGCACTGCTCACCACGCTCGACCCGGTGACACCGGCCCTGTTCCTGGCCGTCGAGCTGGCCGTGCTCCCGCTCTTCGGGTTGCGCCTGGCGACGCTGGCCCGGCGAGGCTGGCCGCTGCTGGTCACCGCGGCCGGGGTGGCGGTGGCCCAGCAGCTCTTCGGCACCGGTGGAGTGCTGGTCTCGGCGGGACTGGCGCTGCGGGTACTGGCGGTGGCGGTACCCGGGATCGTGGTGTTCGCCACCACCGACCCGACCGACCTCGCCGACGCCCTGGTGCAGAACGCCCGCTTCCCGGCCCGCTTCGCCATCGGCGCGCTCGCCGCGTTCCGGCTGGTACCGCTGCTGGGTCAGGAGTGGCAGTCGCTGGCGCTGGCCCGGCGGGCCCGGGGCATCGACGCCGGTCGCAACCCGCTGGCACACCTGCGGCTGTTCGGCTCGCTCACGTTCGGCCTGCTGGTCGGCGCGATCCGGCGGGGTACCCGGCTGGCCACCGCGATGGACGCCCGCGGCTTCGACTCCGGCGCCCCCCGGACCTTCGCGCGCCGGCAACGGATCGGCGCCGCCGACGTGGCACTGGTCATCGGCGGCGCTGTGGTCACGGCGGCCCTGCCGGCGGTCACGATCGCGCTCGGAATGTTCCACCCGGTCCTGTACTGAGCTGCGTGAAGAGCTGGCGCAGCGCGGCCGCGCTCGTCCGGGCCCACCCTGAGGCACCGAGCCACCTGCTGGAGATCGCGAGCGCACCGGTCGCGATCCTGAAGGATCTGGCGCGCCGGCTCACGCCGGGCTCATGAGCCCGTCCGGCGCGGGCGCGGGGGCCTCCCTCGTCGGCGGCGACCGGCGGGTCTCGCGGAACGGCACCACGGCCGCGACCGCCAGCGCGAGCAGCCCCCGGGCGTTGTCGGTGAGGTACGGCACCGGGAGGAGCCAGTCCGACGGGACGATCATGACAACGAGGACCGCGAGCCGCCAGGCCCACCACCCGGCCGGCCGGGAGCCGACCGTCCCGGCCGCGGCCAGGACCAGCCAGATCTGGTGGTGCGTCCACGACACCGGGGAGACCGCGACGCACACCGCGCCGGCGATCGCGAGGCCCACGAGCGGGTACCCGCCACGCGCGGCGCGGGCAGCCCGGAGCAGCCCGACCCCGAGGACCACCACGACGAGCACGGCCCACACCGGCCGTACCCACCCGGACGGCAGCCCCGAGCGCAGCAGCAGCCCGTTGAGCGACTGATTCCCGGTCAGCGCCAGGTTGCCGATGCGGTCGGTGTGCCACAGCTCGCTGAACCAGTACCGGGTCGAGTCGGCCGGCAGCACCAGCCAGGCCAGCGCCGTGGCGCTCGCGAAGGTCGCACCGGCCGTGAGCGCGGCCCGGCGGCGGCCGGCGAGCCACAGGTGCGGGACGAACACCAGCGGGGTGAGCTTGACCGCGGCCGCGATCCCCGTGGCGAGCCCACGGCCCCGGCCCAGCCCGTCGAGCAGGACCAGCCCCGCCAGCAGCACGCTCACCTGCCCGAACCGGACGTCGCGCACGACCGGCGCGCTCGCGAGCAGGGCAAGGAGCACGAGCGGCGCCGGGGTCCACGGCAGCCGGCGCGCGATGAGCAGCGCGCAGGCGGCGACCGCGGCCAGGGTCAGCGCCGTCCACAGCACCCGCAGCACCGGCTCCGGCGGCCCCGCGAGCGGCGCGAGCACCAGCCCCGCGAACGGCGGGTAGGTGAACGGGTCACCGTTGCCGGCGACGAACGAGTACAGGCTCTCGCCGTGCCACATCGCGCGCACGGCGCCCCGGTACACATGAAGGTCGTCGAGTGGCCGGCGCAGCGCCCAGATCGCCTCGACCACCGCGAACGCCGCAGCCGCCAGCCACCCGGCCCGCCGCCACATCAGACCGGCGCGACCGGGTTGGGGATCGCACCCCCATAGCGGCGGTCCCGCTTGGCGAACAGCTCGCAGCCGTACCACAGGTGCCGCCGGTCGAAGTCCGGCCAGAGCGTGTCCAGCGAGACGAACTCCGCGTACGCCGCCTGCCAGATCAGGTAGTTGGACAGCCGCTGCTCCCCCGACGAGCGCAGCACCAGGTCCACGTCGGGCACGTCGGGGCAGTACAGGTACCGGTGCACCGTGCGCTCGCTGATCTTGTCGGGGTTGAGCCGTCCGGCCGCCACGTCGCGCCCCATCGCGGCGAACGCGTCCGCCAGCTCGGCGCGCCCCCCGTAGTTCACGCAGAACTGCAGGGTGATGAGATCGTTGTGCCGGCTCATCCGCTCGGCGATCTCCAGCTCATGGATGACCGAACGCCACAGCCGGGGCCGCCGCCCGGCCCACCGTACCCGTACCCCCATCGCCACGAACTGGTCCCGCCGCCGGTGGATCACCTCACGGTTGAACCCCATCAGCCAGCGCACCTCATCGGGCGAGCGCTTCCAGTTCTCCGTGGAGAACGCGTACGCCGACAGGTACCGCACGCCCAGCTCGATCGCGCCCTCGATGACGTCGAACAGGGCCGCCTCGCCCATCCGGTGCCCCTCGATCCGGGGCAGCCCGCGCGCCTTGGCCCAGCGGCCGTTGCCGTCCATGATGACCGCGACGTGGTTCGGGATGGCCTCGCGCGGCAGGTCGGGCGGCTTCGCCCTGGACGGATGCGGCGACGGCGGCGTGTATCGCGTCACGCTGCCTCCCGGTTCGCTGCGCGCCGCCGCCTGGAGGCGCGGCCATCGCCCCACGCCGCGCCCCGGCTCCGCCGGCGCGTCGTGCGGCTCAAGCCACGCCGCGACACCGCTCCGCTCACGCTGCCTCCCGGTTCGCTGCGCCCCGGCTCCGCCGGCGCGTCGCACGACTCAAGCCACGCCGCGGCACCGCTCCGCTCACGTGCGCTCCCCGTCGGATCGGTCCACCAGCGGCAGCGAGCGTAGCGCGCGCTCCAGGTGCCACTGCAGGTGCGCGGCGACCAGCCCGGAGGTCTCCCGCCGGGCAGCCGGCTCGGACGTATCGGCGGCGCGCCAGTCGCCCTCCGCGAGGGCGGCCATCAGGTCCAGGGTGGCCGGCGCCGGATGAGCGGCGCCGGGTGGCCGGCAGTCCGGGCACACACAACCTCCGGCCGGTACCGAGAAAGCCCGGTGCCGCCCCTGCGTCCCGCACACGGCACAGGCCGACAGCGCCGGGGCCCAGCCCGCGGACGCCATCGCCCGCAGCAGGTACGAGTCGAGCACCAGCGTCCCGGCGTATTCGCCGCCGGCCAGTGCCCGCAAAGCGCCCAGCGTCAGCAGGTACAGCCGCAGGGCCGGCTCCTCCTCGACCGGGGTGAGCCGCTCGGCCGTCTCCGCGATCGCGCTCGCCACCGTGTAGCGCGGGTAGTCGTCGACGAACCGCTTACCGAACAGCTCGATCCCCTCGACCTGCCCGATCACGTGCAACGTGCGCCCCTCCACGACCTGCACGTCGATGTGCCCGAACGGCTCCAGCCGCGCGCCGAACTTCGACGTCGTGCGCCGTACCCCCTTGGCCACCGCGCGGACCCGGCCGTGCCGGCGGGTGAACAGCGTGACGATCCGGTCGGACTCGCCGAGCTTCTGCCCGCGCAGCACTACCGCGTCGTCGCGGTACAGCTTCGTGCGGAACCCGGTCACCGATCGAACCCTACGGAAGGGTGCCCGCCGGGGCGACCCACTCGCAACGCGGGCCACCGACGTCGGCGATCAAGTCGAAGTCGAAGTCGTAGTGCACGACGGTCGCGCCGTACTCAGCGGCTGACGCGGCGACGATCAGGTCGACCGGGCTCGCCGCGCGATGGTGGCCGCGCTGCGTCAACGCGAGCTGAAGGTCCCTTGCCCGGGTGGCGACCGCGGTCGTGATCGGTAGCTCGGTCATGAGCTCGCCGCGTCGGTTACGCATCGACGTGGCATCGCGGAAGCTCCGCGCACTGCGACCGTCCTCCAGATCCAGGGGGAGGCAGGTCGCCGCGAGCCCGGCCTCGAGGATCGCGAAGATCCTCTTGCGGACCGGCGGCCCGTTCAGGCGCGACCAGGCCGAGGCGTCGATGATGTACAGGCCCGCAGGGACGCTCATCGGTCACGCCACGTCCCGGTCGGTGTCCGGCACCTTGTCGTCATCCACGATGCCCGTCCAGTCACGGTCGATGGAGAGCAGCTCCTGGATCGCCTCCAGGCGGGCCCCCCGCTCGGCGACCAGTCGGAGCGCCTCGTGGATGGTGTCCTTCTTGGTCTTGGTACCGAGTTGCCGGCGGGCCCGGTCGAGCAGTTCCTCGTCCACGTCGACGACGGTCTTCATGGCCTGAGCATACGACAAAGTAAATCCGATCTTATATACGCTTAGAAGCCCAGCTTGCGGAGCTGTTTCGGGTCGCGCTGCCAGTCCTTGGCCACCCGGACGTGCAGGTCGAGGTAGACCTTGCCACCGATGAGCTCCTCGATGGCGCGCCGGGCGGTGGTGCCGACCTCCTTGAGGCGCGCGCCCCGAGCGCCGATCACGATCGCCTTCTGGCTCTGCCGTTCCACGTAGACGTCGGCGTAGATCTTGGTCAGCGCGCCCTCGACGATCATCTCCTCGACCAGTACCGCGATCGAGTGCGGCAGCTCGTCCCGTACCCCTCCCAGCGCCGCCTCGCGGATCAGCTCGGCGATCAGCACCTGCTCGGGCTCGTCGGTGAGCATGTCGTCGGGATAGAGCCGGGGCGACTCGGGCAGGTGCCGCGTCAGCACGTCGACCAGCGTGTCCAGCCCTTCGCCGGTCACCGCGCTGACCGGTACCACGTCGGCGAAGTCGGCCAGCTCGCTGACCGCGACGAGCTGCGCGGCGAGCGCGGCCCGGGGTACCAGATCGGTCTTGGTCACCACCGCGACCACCGCGGCGTTCAGCCGGGCGATCTCGCCCGCGATGAACCGGTCGCCGCGCCCGATCTCCTCGTCGGCGGGGATACCCAGGCCGATCACGTCGACCTCGCTCCACGCCTCCCGTACCAGGTCGTTGAGGCGCTGCCCGAGTAGGGTACGGGGACGGTGCAGGCCGGGCGTGTCGACGAGCACGAGCTGCGCGTCCGGTCGGTGCAGCACGCCGCGCACGACGTGCCGGGTGGTCTGCGGCTTGGTCGAGGTGATTGCGATCTTCTGCCCGATCAGCGCGTTGATGAGGGTCGACTTGCCGGCGTTGGGCCGGCCGACGAAGCACGCGAACCCGGCCCGGAAATCACCCACGATCCGGCAGCCTACCGCCCGATTCCCGACCCGGCCCGCTGGCAACGCGCGGCCGGGTCCCGCGTGTCCCAGGCGAGAACGGGGAGGACATGATGAACCGAAGCGCACTGCTGGCCGCCGGCGTGCTAGGCATCCTCGTGGCGGCCGGCGGCTGCGGCCGGCCGCAGGCCGCGCCGCCGTCGGCGGCGGGAAGCACGGCACCGCCGACCGTCCCGGCGTCCGGGCCGGCCCCGACCACGGCCGGTCCGCCGACCGGCGCGGCCGGAGCCGACTGCGGCCCCGAGGACCTCGACCCGCACCCGACCTACAGCGACGGCGCGGCGATGGGAAGCCACGGCCAGGAGGTCGTGGTCCGCAACACCGGCCGGGTCCCGTGCCGGCTCGCCGTGTACCCCGTCCTGCTCTACACCGATTCCAGTGGCGAGGTGCGCACCATGCCGGCCGCCGACCACGCCGGGCAGGTGCAGGAACCGGTGACGCTGGCGCCGGGCGGCTCCGCCCGCTTCGTCGTGCTGACCGTGAACGGGCTCGGCGGCTACCAGCCGGACAGCCCGGACTGCGCGCACCCGCAGGAGTACCGGGACATGTACGTGGTGCTCGCCGGCGACCGGCGGTACCGGCTGCCCGGGTTCCGCGTCTCGTTCACCTGCGGGCAGCCCCGCATCCAGCCGTGGACGCCGGTCACCGACTCGACCCGGTGACGGGTCACGCCGCGACGGTACCCAGCAGCGTGCCGTCCGGGGCGGCCAGGTGCACCGACGCGTCCGGCCCGAGGTCCCGGACGGCCGCGTGGCCGGCATCGTCCACAGTGGACCCTTCGGTGACCACGGCGGCGGCAGCCAGCACTGTCGCCCCGGCGGCGGCGGCCGAGGCGACCGCCACCTGCAGGGCGGTCAGGGTCAGCGACGGCAGCGACACGCTCGCGCCGGCGTAGGTGCGCCCGTCGCCGTCGCGGACCGCCGCGCCTTCCACCGCGCCGATGCGGGCGCGCGCCGCCCGGGCGAGGGTGACGAGCTTCTGGTCCTCGGCGCTCAACTCAGACATCGGCGGGCTGCCTCTCTTCGTCTTCGACTGACCCGGCGCTCATTCCGGCGGCGTCAAGCCGCCGAACAAGTACGGTATCGATCCGGTTGCGTCGCCCGGTCGTCCCCTCCGCCACCAGGTGCAGCCCGTCGATGCGCGCCTCGGCGCCGGGGATCGGTACCCGCCCGAGCGCCTGCGCCAGCAGCCCGGCCACCGTCTCCACCTCGTCGTCGGGCAGCTCCACGCCGAACAGCTCGGCGAGGTCCTCGACCGACAGCCGGGCGCTGATCCGCACCGACCCGTCGCCGAGCCGTTCGACCGGCGGGCGCTCGACGTCGTACTCGTCGGTGATCTCACCGACGATCTCCTCCAGGATGTCCTCGATGGTGACCAGGCCGGCGGTGCCGCCGTACTCGTCTACCACGATCGCGATGTGGGTACGCGCGGCCTGCATCTCGCGCAGCAGGTCGTCGACCGGCTTGGACTCCGGGACGAACGTGGCGCTGCGCATGAGCACGCTGACCTGCACGTCCTGTTCGGCCCGGACGACGTCCTTGAGGTAGATGATGCCGAGCACGTCGTCGACGTTGTCGCCGATCACCGGGATCCGGGAGAAGCCGGAGCGGATGAACAGCACCAGCGCCTGCCGGACGGTCTTGCCGGCCTCGATCCAGACCGTCTCCGTGCGCGGCACCATCACCTCGCGCACGATCGTGTCGCCGAGGGAGAAGACCGAGTGGATCATCTCCCGCTCGCCGTGCTCCACGACGCCGCGCTGCTCGGCGAGGTCGACCAGCTCCCGCAGCTCCACCGTGGTGGAGAACGGCCCGTCGCGGAAGCCCCGCCCCGGGGTGACCGCGTTACCGACGAGGATGAGCAGCCGGGCCAGCGGCCCGAGCACGCGGCCGAGCCAGAGCACGAACGGCGCGGCGTACCGGCCGACCGTGTAGGCGTGCTGCCGCCCGATCGTGCGCGGCAGGACCCCGACGAGGACGAAGCTGACCACGGTCATCGACCCGGCGGTCACGGTACCGGCGAGCCAGCCCACCCCCCAGTACCGGATGGTCTCGACGGCGACCAGCGTCGTCGCGCTCAGCTCGCACAGCAGCCGCAGCAGGAGCAGCAGGTTGAGGTGGCGGACCACGTCGGCGGCCGCCGCCTGCAGCGGCCGGGCGCCGCGCACACCCTCGCGCGCCATCTCGGCCGCGCGGGCCGCCGAGACCCGGGACAGCGCCGAGTCGGTCATCGCGAACAGTCCCGCGAGGACGGTCAGCCCGACGGCCCAGACGAGCAGCATGACGGCCCCCGGTCAGCCGGGCCGGCGCGCCTGCGCCTGCCACCCGGCGAGCAGCCGGGACTGCAGCCCGAACATCTCCCGTTCCTCCTCCGGCTCGGCGTGGTCGTACCCGAGCAGGTGCAGCACCCCGTGCACGGTGAGCAGATGGAGCTCGTCGGCGGCGGAGTGCCCGGCGGTGACCGCCTGCTTGGCGGCCACGCCCGGGGCCAGCACGATGTCGCCGAGCAGGGCCGGCTCGCCGCCCGGCGCCTCGCCCGGGCCGTGGTCGATGCTGCCCTCGTCCATCGGGAAGGCCAGCACGTCGGTCGGCCCGTCGCCGCCCATCCAGCGGTGGTTCAGCTCCGCCATGTACTCGGTGTCGACCAGCAGCACGGACAGCTCGGCGAGCGGGTTGACGCCCATCTCGTCGAGCGTGTACCGGGCGACGCCGAGGATCGCGTCGGTATCGACCTCGGTACCCGACTCGTTGGCGATCTCGATGGACACGCGCCCCCCTAGCGCCGTCGACCCGTGCGGCCGTGTGCCGCCCGGTTACCCGGCAACGACGTCGGTACCGGCGCCTGCTGCGCGGCGTCCCACTTCGCATATGCGTCGACGATGTCGCTGACCAACCGGTGCCGCACCACGTCCGCGCTGCTCAGCCGCGCGAAGTGGACGTCCTCCACGCCGTCGAGGATCTCCTGCACCACCCGCAGCCCGCTCTTGGTCCCCCCGGGCAGGTCGACCTGGGTGATGTCGCCGGTGACCACGATCTTGGCGCCGAACCCGAGCCGGGTCAGGAACATCTTCATCTGCTCCGGCGTGGTGTTCTGCGCCTCGTCGAGGATGATGAACGCGTCGTTGAGCGTGCGTCCGCGCATGTAGGCCAGTGGCGCCACCTCGATCGTGCCGGCCGCCATGAGCTTGGGGATCGAGTCGGGGTCGAGCATGTCGTGCAGCGCGTCGTAGAGCGGGCGCAGGTACGGGTCGATCTTGTCGTAGAGCGTACCGGGCAGGAAGCCCAGCCGCTCCCCCGCCTCGACCGCCGGCCGGGTCAGGATGATCCGGTTGACCTGCTTGGCCTGCAGCGACTGCACCGCCTTGGCCATCGCCAGGTAGGTCTTGCCGGTGCCGGCCGGCCCGATGCCGAACACGATGGTGTGCTGGTCGATCGAGTCGACGTAGCGCTTCTGCCCGACCGTCTTGGGCCGGATGGTGCGCCCGCGCCGGGACAGGATGTTGAGCGTCAGCACGTCGGCGGGGCGCTCGGCGGTGCCCTGTTCGAGCATGCTCACCACGCGCCGCACGGCGTCGAGGGTGAGGATCTCGCCCTTCTGCACCAGCTCGAGGAGTTCGGCGAAGACCCGCTCGGCGAGCGCGTTGTCAGCCGGGGTACCGGAGATGGTGATCTCGTTGCCCCGCACGTGGATGTCGCTGGCGAGCGAGCGCTCGATGAGCTTGAGCACGTCGTCGCGGGCGCCGAGCAGGTTGACCATCTGCTGGTCGTCGGGGATCGTGATCTTCGTTTGAACCCGCGCGCCGCCAGCCGGGGCGGCGCTGGGGGGTGGGCTGGTCGTCATGGGTCGGCCACGCGGGCCTGCGGCCACCTTTCGGTCCGGGTCAGGTACGTCTCCCCATGGTATCGGCCGGCCGCCGGGGTGGCGGGCTATGCCGGGCGGCCCGTTTTTCGCCGACGGGGTCGGCCCGGCGCTAGTGGCCCTCGAAAGTCTCCTGACTCCGCGTGAACCGGTAGGTCGCCCAGTGCATGCGGACCACCTCGCCGCTGTCCGGGTCCCGGGTCAGCCGCAGCAGCTCGCCGACCTCCCGACCGGAGACGGTACGCAGCAGGTCCGGGCCGGCCTCGGCGAACGCCGCCGGGGGCCGGTCGGCCGGGTCGTCGACCCGCCGGGCCCGCAACGCGCCGTCGCGCCAGAAGAAGACGTACTCGTACCCCTCCCCCCACCACCGGCCCAGGACCGGACGCAGGTGCTCGGGCGCCGGCTCCCCCGGCCGCCACGGGGTGATCTCCGCGGGGTCGTCCTCCGCCGCCGCCTTCAGCAGCGCGTGGGCCAGGTCCAACACGGGGGTACCGGTACCCGACGCGCCCAGCGCCGCCACGCCCATCGCAGGCGGGGCATCGGGTCCGCGCCGGCCGTAGACCGCGGCCAGGAAGCCCGGCATCGCTCCGTCGTGCCCGACGTGGATCACCCGCTCACCCTGGTTGAACAGGATCAGGCCGAGGCCGAAGCCCAGCGCCCACAGCGCGTCGTCGGACAGCGTCAGCGGCCAGCGCATCTCCTCCAGGGTGGCGGCCGACAGCACTTCGCGGTCGGGGTCCACCCGGTCCGGATCGGCCAGGAACGCGCCCCACCGGGCCAGGTCGGCCGCGGTACCCCAGAGCTGCGCGGCCGGCCCGAGCGCACCCATGTCCGTCGGCGGTTCCGGCCGGGCATGGTCGGAGTAGGGCTCCACCAGGTACCCCGTCGCCGCCCCGGTGCCGTCCGGCCGGATCGAGCCGAGCCCGAGCGGACCCAGCACCCGGTCGGCGAGCACCTCCGCCCAGGTGCCGCCGCGCAGCTTCGCGGCGAGCTGCCCGAGCAGCGCGAACCCCAGGTTGGAGTAGTGGTACCGGCGCCCCGGCGGCAGTACCCGCTCGGCCCGTCCGAGCGCGCCGAGCAGCCCGTCGATGTCGGGCATCCGCAAGGTGTCCCACACGTCGCCGAACGGTTCCCGTTGCAGGCCGGAGGTGTGCGACAGCAGCCGGCGGACGGTCAGCTCCCCGTGCCGCGGCAGGTCCAGGTGCCGCCCGATCGGGTCGTCCAGGTCGAGCAGCCCGTCGTCGCGGCACTGCAGCACGAGCACCGCGGTGAACGTCTTGGTCACCGACCCGAGCCGGAACCGGGTGCCCTCCTCCGCCCCGACCTGGAACGTCCACAGTGGACGGTCAGCACGGTGCAGCGCCACGGACATCGCCGGGATCCGCCCGTCGACCTGCGCCCGCTGGGCCAGCCGCCGGTACCGCGGCGCCGGCTCGGTCATCGGCTGAGCATGGGCCCGAGCGGGGCGCCGCCGACCACGTGCGCGTGGACGTGGTCGACCTCCTGCCCGCCGTGGGCCCCGGTGTTGAAGATGACCCGGTACCCGCCGTCGACCAGCCCCTCGGCCTGCGCCACCGCGCTGGCGGTGCCGAGCACCGCGCCGGCGAGGGCCGGATCGGCGCTGGCCAGCTCGCCCACGTCGGCGTGGTGCGCCTTGGGGATCACCAGGACGTGCACCGGCGCCTTCGGCCCGATGTCGCGGAAGGCCAGCGTGGTCTCGGTCTCGTGCACCACGGTCGCCGGGATCTCCCGGGCCACGATCCGGCAGAACAGACAGCTATCAGTCACCCGAGCGATCCTATGCGCCGGTCCGACCGGCCGCCCGCTGCCGGGCTACCGCGCGCCGGCCGCGTGGGCCGCGTAGACGGTCGGGTAGATCGGGCGGAAGCCGAGCTCGCCGCGGATACGGCGGGTGTCCACGACGCCGTCCCACGGGTCGGCCGTTCCGGCGCCGCCCGGTGCCGGGCACCCGGTCAACGCACACAGCTCCCACGTGGTCAGCGCGGCGTCGTCGGCCAGGTTGTAGACCCGGCCGTCGGCGGCGTCGGAGTCCAACGCCAGCCGCAGCGCCTGGGCGACGTCGGCGTGGTGCACGGTCGGGATGCGCCGGTGCGCCGGGCCGTCCGCGATGCGGGGTAGCCACTCCGCGAGGTGCGGGTCGCCCTGGCCGTAGACGAACGACAACCGGACGATCCGCACGCCGAGGCCGTGGTCGCGGTGCAGGGCCAGGAGCGCGCGCTCGGCCGCGGCCTTGCTCCGGGGGTACGCGTGGGCCGGCGCGGGCTCGTCGTCCTCGTGCGCCGGGCGTCCCCGCCCAGGCCCGTAGACCAGGTTGGTACTGGCGAACACGAAGCGCCGCACGCCCGCCGCGAGCGCCGCACGCCCGAGCCGCTCGGTGGCGTCGCGGGTCACCTCCCCGGTCTCCGCCGCGTCGACCCCGCGGAACGCCGCGGCGAGATGCACCACCGCGTCCACGCCGGTGACCGCGCGCTTGACCGCGTCGGGGTCGCGCAGGTCGCCGAGTACCACGTCGGCGCCGCCGTCCCAGAACGGCCCGGCGCGTTCGGGATCGCGGACCAGCACCCGCAGCGGCCGGCTCACCGCCAGCCGCGGTACCAGCCGGCTGCCGACCCGACCGGTCGCTCCGGTGACGAGCGTCAGCATGGTTGACCTCCCGCTATCATTAGCTGAACAATGAAATACGTTAGTCGGCTAACGATATCGGGCCAAGTAGCGTGGACGACCGTGCAGCGTGACGACGAGTTCACCGGCGCGTTCTGGGCGGCGAAGCGGGCCCTGGCGACGGCCGCCGAGGCGGCCTACAACCGCCACGGGGTACGCGACGGGCAGCAGTTCATCCTGCGCTGCCTGTGGGAGAACGACGGGCAGGCGCCCGGGGAGATCGCCAAGCACCTGGGCCTCGCCACCCCCACGGTGACCCGGGCGGCCAGCCGCATGGAAGCCGCCGGCCTGCTGCGCCGGGCCCCGCACCCGAGCGACGCCCGGCTGGTCCGGCTCTGCCTCACCGCCAAGGGCCGGGCGCTGGAGAACACCATCGCCGACGAGATGCGCCAGCTCACCGCCCGTGCCCTGCACGGTCTCGACAGCGCCGAACGCAAGGCGCTCATCGCCGCCCTGCACTCCGTCCGCGACAACCTGCGCTAGATCTTGGACGTTGGTACCCCCCGGAGGGGGCGCTAGCGTCCAAGGTCTCGGCGTTACCAGCGGTCGAGGCGCGCGGACAGGACGGACAGCGCGGCGACGCCGGCGGTCGAGGTGCGCAGCACGGTGTCGCCGAGCCGGACCGGTACCGCCCCGGCGTCGGTGAAGGCCGCCAGCTCCTCCGGCGCCACGCCCCCCTCGGGGCCCACGACGACGACGATCTCCGGACGCACCGGAAGCTCCACAGTGGACAGCCGCTCGGTCGCGTTCTCGTGGAGCACGAACGTGGCCCGGGGCGCCAGCGCGGCGGTCCCGACCGGTGCCGACACGACGGGCAGCCACGCCCGGCGGGCCTGTTTCGCCGCCTCCCGCGCGACGGCGCGCCACCGCTCCAGCGGCCGCCCGTCCTTCCACCGGGCCACCGAGCGGGCCGCCGGCCAGGGCACGATCTCGTCGACCCCGACCTCGGTCATCGCCTGGACGGCCAGCTCGCCCCGGTCCCCCTTGGCGATGGCCTGGGCGACCACCAGGCGCGGGGCGGGCCGCTGCGCGTACCACTCGCCCTGGACGAACAGCTCCAGCCGGCCGCGGCCGACGGCCCGGACCACCGCCTCGGCCACGCGCCCGTGCCCGTCGGACAGCAGCAGCTCCGCACCGACCCGCAGGCGCAGGACGTCGGCCGCGTGATGCCCCTCCGGGCCCTCCAGGACGGTGATGTCGAACGAGTCGACGAGGAACAGCGGCCGGCTCATGCCATCGCCGCGCTCCGCACGGCGATGCATTCGCCGCGCACTGAGCCCACGGTTCGCTCGCTGCGCTCGCTCATGCCATCGCCGCGCACTGAGCCCACGGTTCGCTCGCTGCGCTCGCTCACCTAGTGGCCGTTGAACGCGTCGCGGACCCGCGAGAAGAAGCCGCCCTGCTTGGTCAGCTCGGCGACCTCCTCACCCCGGGCCTTGGCGAACTCGCGCAGGATGCGTTCCTGCTCGACGTCGAGCTTGGTGGGGGTGCGCACGTCGAGGTGCACGAACAGGTCACCCCGCCCGGTGCCGCGCAGGTGCGGTACCCCCTTGCCGCGGATGCGCAGGGTCGAGTTGGGCTGGGTGCCGGGGCGGCACTCGATGGTCTCCTCGCCGTCGAGGGTCTTGATGGTCAGCCGGGTACCGAGCGCCGCGGCGGTCATCGGCAGCGTGACCCGGCAGTGCAGGTCGTCGCCCTTGCGGGAGAACACGTCGTGCGGCCGCTCGTGGATCTCGACGTAGAGGTCGCCGGGCGGGCCGCCGCCGGGCCCGACCTCGCCCTGGCCGGCGAGGCGGATGCGCATCTGGTCCTCGACGCCGGCCGGGATCTTCACCGTCAGCGTGCGCCGGCTGCGGACCCGCCCGTCGCCGCCACAGGTCTGGCACGGGTTGGTGATCACCGTGCCGTACCCGGCACAGGCGCCGCACGGGCGCGACGAGACCACCTGGCCGAGGAAGGTGCGCTGGACCGACTGCACCTCGCCCCGGCCGCCGCACACCTCGCAGGTCACGAGATGGGTGCCGGGCGCGGTGCCGCCGCCGTGGCAGGTCTGGCAGAGCACGGCGGTGTCGACGGTGATGGGCGCCTCGACGCCGAACGCGGTCTCGTGCAGCTCCAGCGGCAGCGGCAGGATCGCGTCGGAACCGGGGCGGGTCCGCGGCCGCGGGCCCCGCGCGCCACCCGCGGCGGTGCCGAAGAAGGCGTCCATGATGTCCTGGAAGCCGACGAACGGGCCACCGCCCGGGCCGCCCGGGCCCATCCCGCCGCCCGGGGCGAGCGGGTCGCCGCCGAGGTCGACGATCTGGCGCTTCTGGTCGTCGGAGAGCACCTCGTAGGCCGCGGTGATCTCCTTGAACCGGTCCTGCGCCCCCGGGTCGGGGTTGATGTCGGGGTGGTACTGGCGCGCGAGCTTGCGGTAGGCCCGCTTGATGTCGTCCGCGGTGGCGTCGCGGGGTACGCCGAGAATCCCGTAGTAGTCGTTGGCCACTGCGTTATGCCCTCACTCAGCTCTGCGCCAGGATGTCGCCGACATACCGCGCCACGGCGCCGACCGTGGCGATGGTGCCCGGGTAGTCCATGCGGGTCGGGCCAAGTACGCCCAGTCCGCCGACCACGGTGCTGCCGGGCCCGTACCCGGTGCTGACCACCGAGGTGCCCCTCAGGTGCTCGATCTCGTTCTCGTCGCCGATGAGTACCCGGGTGATCGAAGGGTCGGACTCGGCCGAGCCGATCAGCTTGAGCAGCACGACCTCCTCCTCCAACGCCTCCAGGATCGGCCTGATCGACCCCTGGAAGTCCAGGATGCCACCCCGTGTCAGGTTGGCCGTGCCGGCCAGGGCGATGCGCTCGTCGGCGCGCTCGACCAGTGTCTCCAGCATCACGCTGGCCAGCGCCGACATCGGCTGGCGCAGGGCCGGCTTGCACTCGTCGAGCAGGGCGTGCACCAGCGGCGGGGTGTCCGCCAGCCGGATCCCGCCGAACTTCTCGTTGATCGCGGTGCGCATCCGCATGACCTCGGACTCGGGCAGCGGGGCGGGCAGCTCCACCAGGCGCTGCTCCACCCGGCCGGTGTCGGTGATCATGACGAACATGAGCCGGGTGGTGGAGATCGGGATCAGCTCCAGGTGGCGGACCGAGGAGCGGGCCAGGCTCGGGTACTGCACCACGGCCACCTGGCGGGTGAGCTGAGCCAGGAGCCGGACCGTCCGATGTACGACATCGTCGAGGTCCACCGCGCCGACCAGGAACCGTTCGATCGCCCGGCGCTCGGCCGGGCTCAGCGGCTTGATCCGGGACAGCTTGTCGACGAACAGGCGGTACCCGCGGTCGGTGGGTACCCGCCCGGCGCTCGTGTGCGGCTGGCGGATGTAGCCCTCCTCCTCGAGTACGGCCATGTCGTTGCGCACGGTCGCCGGGGACACCCGCAGGTGGTGGCGCTCCACCAACGCCTTGCTCCCGACCGGTTCCTGCGTCTCGACGTAGTCCTCGACGATGGCACGCAGTACCTCCAGCTTGCGGTCGTCCAGTGACATCGTCGACCTCCTCCGCCGCGCCGGGCCGTGCTGGCACTCCTGGGTAGCGAGTGCCAGTCTACGGCCGCGGGGCACCGGCTGGCGATCTGCGGTCGACGGGATTGCCGCGCGCCGATCCCGCGTTTTGCCTCCCGGCTTGGCGGGCGGCCCCTACCCTGTCGCTCATGAGCCAACCACCCCACCAGCCGTGGGACCCGAATGCCAACGATCCGGGCCACGGCTACCCCCCTCCGCAGCAGCCACCCGGCTACGGTCCCCCACCCGGCTACGGTCCCCCGCCCGGCTACGGTCCCCCGCCCGGCTACGGTCCCCCGCCCGGGTACGGCCCTCCGGCCGGCCCGCCGCCCGGCTACGCCTCCTCCGAGGAGAAGACCTACGCCCTGGTCGCCCACTTCGGCGGCGCGATCGGTACGTTCATCTCCGGCGGTGTGCTCAGCTTCGTCGGCCCGTTGATCGCCCTGCTGGCCAAGGGCAACACCTCGCCCACGGTCAAGGAGCACGCCCGCACGGCGCTCAACTTCTACCTCCCGCTGGCCGGCCTGGCGGCGTTGCTGTGGGTCGCCCGCGTGTGCAACGTGTTCCTCACGCCGAGCGGGCTCGACCTGCTGGTCAGCCTGCTGGTCGGGTTGGTGCAGCTGGGCGTCTGGGTCTGCGGCATCATCTTCGGCATCCTCGGCGGCATACGCGCCAACGAGGGACACATGTACAAGTACCCGGTGTCGTTCCCGATCATCAAGTGAGGCGGAAGAATGGCCGAGCAGGTGTCTGGCGTCACTAGATCGATGGCCCTTACGGTGACGCCATGACCCAACCACCCGACCCGAGGGACGACACGCCGGGCGACGCCGCGGCGGGTCCCCCTCCCCCACCCCCACCCCCACCCCCACCTCCGCCGGGCGCCTACCCAGCGCCTGGACCGGTGGCCCCACCTCCGGGCTACGCCAGCTCGGAGGACAAGACCTGGGTCCTGGTCGCCCACTTCGGCGGCGCGCTCGGCATGTTCGTCAGCGGCGGTACCGGCGGCTGGGTGGCACCACTCATCGCGATGCTCGTCCAGGGGCCCAAGTCCCCGCAGGTACGGGCGCACGCCGTCGGTGCCCTGAACTTCCAGCTCCTCCTGTCGATCATCGGCATCGTCGGCTGGAGCACCGTCTGCATCGTCATCGGCTTCATCATCTGGCCGATCGTGATGATCCTCGGGATCATCTTCGGCATCATCGCCGGCCTGCGTGCCAACGAGGGCGGGTTCTACCAGTACCCGTTCAACATCTCATTGATCAAGTAAGCGCGGAGCCCGGGCGCCGGCCCGGGCGCCGGCGCCTCCAGGTTCGCTGCGCGACGCCGCCTCCAGCCGCGGCACCGCTGCACTCACGGGAGTAGGTCCCGGACCACGGCGTCGGCCAGCAGCCGGCCGCGCAGGGTCAGCACGGCACGGCGGTCCCGGAAGGCGGCCACGTCCAGCAGCCCGTCGGCCAGCGCCCGCCGGGCGGCCCCCCGACCGGCGCGGTCCAATGTGGACAGTGGCAGCCCGTCGGCCAGCCGCAGCCGCAGCAGGACGTCCTCGCTGTGCCGCTCAGCGCCGGTGAGCACCTCCCGCGCGTGCCCGGGCGAGCGGCCCTCGGCCAGCCGGGCCGCATACGCGTGCGGGTGCTTCACGTTCCACCACCGCACCCCGCCGACGTGGCTGTGCGCGCCCGGCCCGAAGCCCCACCAGTCGCCACCGGTCCAGTAGAGCAGGTTGTGCCGGCAGCGGTCCGCGGCGCCGCGCGCCCAGTTGGAGACCTCGTACCAGGTGAACCCGGCCCCGGTCAGCGTGTAGTCGGCGACCAGGTACCGGTCGGCGACCACGTCGTCATCGGGGTACGGCAGCTCGCCCCGGCGCATCCGGGCGGCCAGGCGGGTGCCGTCCTCCACGATCAGCGCGTAGGCGCTGACGTGGTCCACCCCGGCGTCGAGCGCCATCGCGAGCGAGCCGGCGAAGTCGGCGGCGGTCTCCCCCGGCGTGCCGTAGATGAGGTCGAGGTTCACCTGGTCGAACCCCGCGGCGCGCGCCTCGGCCGCCGCGGCCGCCGCCCTTCCCGGCGTGTGCCGCCGGTCAAGCACGGCGAGCACGTGCGCCGCCGCCGACTGCATGCCCAGCGAGATCCGGGTGAACCCGGCGGCGCGCAGCTCCGCCAGCGACGTGGGTGTCACGGACTCCGGGTTGGCCTCGGTGGTCACCTCCGCGCCGGGCGCGAGGCCCCACACGCGGTCGATGCCGTCGAGGATCCGGCCCAGCTCGGCGGGGGGCAGTAGGGTCGGGGTACCCCCGCCGAAGAACACCGTGTCCACCCGGCGCGGCGGCGCGTCGTGCAGGACCCGCCCGGCCAGCGCCAGCTCGGCGAGCACGGTGTCCGCGTACCCCTCGGCGACCACCCCCTCGGCCGCGGTGTAGGTGTTGAAGTCGCAGTACCCGCACCGCGACGCACAGAACGGCACGTGCACGTACACGCCGAAGCCGCGCTCGCCCACCGCGCGCAGCGCCTCGGCGGGCAGCGCGCCGTCGCCGGGGACGGGCTGGCCGTCGGGAAGCACGCCGGGCATACCCACTAGTGTGCCGGCATGACCGGCACTCTCCTACAGACCGCCACCGCCCGGGGCGTCGCCACCCTGACGCTGGACAGCCCGGCCAACCGCAACGCGCTGTCCGGCGCGCTGATCGACCAGCTCCTCGACGCGCTGGCCGGCACCGCCGCCGACCCGGCTGTCCGGGTGGTCGTGCTCGGCCACACCGGTACCGTCTTCTGCTCCGGCGTGGACCTGACGGAGACCGAGGCCGCCCGCGCGTCGGGCGAGCTGCCGGCGGCCCGGATGGGCGAGCTGCTGGAGACCCTCTGGGGGTACCCGAAGCCGGTGGTCGCCCGGATCGGTGGCGCGGCACGGGCCGGGGGGCTGGGCCTGATCGCCGCCGCGGACATCGCGGTCAGCACGACCGACGCCACGTTCGCGTTCTCGGAGGTGCGCATCGGCGTGATCCCCGCGCTCATCTCGGCGACCGCGCTGCCCCGGCTGACCTCGCGGGCCGCCGCCGAGCTGTTCCTCACCGGGGAGGTCTTCGACGGCACCCGGGCCGCCCACGTCGGCCTGGTCACCACGGCGGTACCGGCGACCGAGCTGGACGCCGCCGTCGACCGGTACGTGGCCGCGCTGCTGCGCGCCGCGCCCGGCGCGGTGGCCGGCACCAAGGCGCTGTTGCGCCGGACCCCGCCGACTACCTTCGGTGACAACGTCGCCGAGCTGACCGCGCTCTCGCTGTCCTACTTCCGCTCGGCCGAAGGGCTGGAAGGCGTGGCGGCGTTCCGACAGAAGCGTGACCCGGCATGGATTCTCGTTGATTGACAAGGATTCCCCCCTTCGTGCCAGCGACCCGGCACGGGTGGGGCACCCCTCCGGCGCGGCGTACGCTTTTCGCACCTGACCACATTGGAGGGTTACCGTGCGTCTCCGGGTCGTCCTGGCGGCCGTCGTCGTGCTGGCCGTGCTCGCCGCGGTCGGCGTCTACCTGGTGGCGCGCAGCCTGCGCAGCGGCCTTCCGTTGCAGCTGCCCACACAGGAGTGTGTGGTGACCGCGGGCGGCACCGCGACGTTCGACCTGGAGCAGATGGCGAACGCCGCCACCATCGCGGCGGTCGGCATCCGGCGCTCGCTGCCCACCCAGGCGATCGTGGTGGCGCTGGCCACCGCCGAGCAGGAGTCCAAGCTGGAGAACGTGCGCGGGGGTGACCGAGACTCGGTCGGTCTCTTCCAGCAGCGGCCCAGCCAGGGGTGGGGCGATCCCGAGCAGCTCATGGACCCGCGCTACGCCACCGGCAAGTTCTACGACGCGCTGCTGAAGGTCAAGGGCTGGCAGCAGCTCACCGTCGCCCAGGCGGCCCAGGCAGTGCAGCACAGCGCCGACGGATCGGCCTACGCCCGGTGGGAGGACAAGGCCCGGGTCCTGACCAGCGCGCTGACCGGCGAGGTGGGCAGCGCGGTCGGCTGCACCATCCTCGCCACGCCCAGCCAGCGGGGGCCCGGCGCGGCGACCGCGTTGGCCGACGGCATGGCGGCCGACTGGGGCAAGGTACGCCGGGTGGACCAGCCGGGCCTGGTCGGCCTCGCGCTGGCCGTCGACGCGCCCCGCACCGGGTGGCAGTACGCGCACTGGCTGGTCGCGCACGCCGCCGACCAGAACATCCAGCGGGTCCGCTTCGGCGACCAGGTGTGGACGGTCAACGCCGCTAAGTGGGGTAAGAGCGACAAGCCCAGCCCCGACCACGTGGTCGCCGAGGTCTACGTTTGACGTGGTTCGGCCCGCCCGGAACGGGTCCGGGCGGGCCGAGGTCACCCGCCGCCGTTAGTAGGTGGAGCGGCGCCGGCTTCCGATACCGGCCACGAGCAGCACACCGAGCGCCGCCAGTCCGACCTGGATGGCGTGTTCGATCCAGTCGAAGCCGGACGTGTTCGACACGCCCATTGCCCTCGCGATCGCCGTACCGATGAACGCCGCCACGATACCGACGAGAATCGTCAGCCAGATCGGCATGTTCTGCCGACCGGGCACGACCAGGCGGCCCAGCGCGCCGACAACGGCGCCGATGACGATCGCCCAGATGATAGCTGCCACTGTCACGGCATCCTCCAAAGCGTGTTTCCGGGGTCGTCCGGGAGGTACCCGGCGTCGTCGGAGACAAAACCATTCGGAGGCGCTGTCCGATTAGTGGTACTACTTCGGTTTGGCGGCTCTGGTGTCGGTACCGTCCGATGTAGACAGAGCCGCGATGAAGGCCTCCTGCGGCACTTCCACCCGGCCCACCATCTTCATCCGCCGCTTGCCTTCCTTCTGCTTCTCCAGCAACTTGCGCTTGCGGGTGATGTCGCCGCCGTAGCACTTGGCGAGGACGTCCTTGCGCATCGCGCGGATGGTCTCGCGGGCGATCACCCGGTTACCGATGGCGGCCTGGATGGGTACCTCGAACTGCTGCCGCGGGATCAGCGCGCGCAGCTTGGCCGCGATCGACACCCCGTAGTTGTACGCCTTGTCCTTGTGCACGATGGCGGAGAACGCGTCCACGGTCTCCCCCTGCAGCAGGATGTCCACCTTCACCAGCTCGGCCCGCTGCTCGCCGGAGGGCTCGTAGTCCAGGCTGGCGTAGCCTTTGGTACGGGACTTGAGCTGGTCGAAGAAGTCGTAGATGATCTCGGCGAGCGGCAGCGTGTAGCGCAGCTCCACCCGGTCGGCGGACAGGTAGTCCATGCCGAGCAGGCTGCCCCGCCGGCCCTGGCACAGCTCCATCACCGCGCCCACGTAGTCGTTGGGCGTCAGCACGGTCGCCCGGACCACCGGCTCGTACACCTCAGCGACCTTGCCGGTCGGGAACTCGCTCGGGTTCGTGACGACGTGCTCGACGCCGTCCTCCATGGCGACCCGGTAGACCACGTTCGGGGCGGTGGAGATGAGGTCGAGGTCGAACTCGCGCTCCAGGCGCTCCCGGATGATCTCCAGGTGGAGCAGACCGAGGAAGCCGCAGCGGAACCCGAACCCGAGCGCCGCGCTGGTCTCCGGCTCGTAGTGCAGCGCGGCGTCGTTGAGCTTGAGCCTGTCCAGCGCGTCACGAAGGTTGGGATATTCGGAGCCGTCGATCGGGTACAGGCCCGAGTAGACCATCGGCTGCGGATCCTTGTACCCGCCCAGCGCCGTCTTCGCCGGCCGCGAGTTGATCGTGACGGTATCCCCGACCCGGGACTGGCGGACATCCTTCACGCCCGTCATCAGGTACCCCACCTCGCCGACGCCCAGCGCCTTCGACTTCATCGGCTCCGGCGAGATGACCCCGATCTCCAGCAGCTCGTGCACGGCGCCGGTGGACATCATCTTGATCCGGTCCCGGGCCTCGATCCGGCCGTCGATGACCCGGACATACGTGATCACACCGCGGTACACGTCGTAGACCGAGTCGAAGATCATCGCGCGGGCGGGTGCGGTCGCGTCGCCCACCGGTGGCGGGAACTGGCGGACGATCTCGTCGAGCAGGTGGGACACCCCCTCGCCGGTCTTACCGGACACGCGCAGGCAGTCCTCCGGCGCGCAGCCGATGAGGTGCGCCAGCTCCTCCGCGTACTTGTCCGGCTGGGCGGCCGGCAGGTCGATCTTGTTGAGCACCGGGATCACATGCAGGTCGTTCTCCAGGGCCAGGTACAGGTTGGCCAGGGTCTGCGCCTCGATGCCCTGAGCGGCGTCGACGAGCAGGACCGCGCCCTCGCCCGCGGCCAGGCTCCGGCTCACCTCATAGGTGAAGTCCACGTGCCCCGGCGTGTCGATCATGTTGAGGACGATGCCCTCGCCTTTGCTGCCGCCCTCGCGGACCCGCCAGGGCATCCGGACCGCCTGGCTCTTGATCGTGATACCACGCTCGCGCTCGATGTCCATCCGGTCGAGGTACTGGGCGCGCATCTGCCGGCCCTCGACCACCCCGGTGAGCTGCAACATCCGGTCGGCCAGTGTCGACTTGCCATGGTCGATGTGGGCGATGATGCAGAAGTTCCGGATGCGCTCCGGGGCGGTCGCGCCGGGGTCGAGCGTCGGTGGCACGGTCGTCCGTTTCCTGGGTCGGTCTGGTCGGCGGTCGGGATCTCCGTTACCTATGCTCCCATGTCCACCGTGCCGCCCGGCCCGCGCGGGCGTGCCCCTCCCGCAGAGCGCCACCACGCTGACGGGCCGCCGCGCTGACGGGCCACCACGCTGACGGGCCGCCCGGAGGCCGGGCCTCGTTTTGGCCCGGTAGCGGGTGGCCTGGTAGTCTGGCCCCTCGCGTGTGCGATGTCGATTCCTCGTGCGCGCCAGCAACCAGGAATCATCCACCAACCAGGAATCCGGACCAAGGACGAGGCTGTCGCGTGGCGAACATCAAGTCCCAGATCAAGCGCAACCGGCAGAACGAGAAGCGCCGCCTGCGCAACAAGGCGGTCAAGTCGTCGCTGAAGACCGCGATCCGCAAGTACAACGCGGCGGTGCAGGCCGGCGACGCCGCCACCGCCGAGACGCTGCTCCGGGACGCGTCCCGCAAGCTGGACAAGGCTGTCGGCAAGGGCGTCATCCACAAGAACCAGGCCGCCAACCGCAAGTCGGCGATCGCCAGGCGGTACCACACCGTGGCCACCTGAGCAGGTCTCCTGCGTGCACGCCGTCCGGCCGGGCCGGGCGGCGTTTCCCTGCCGGGGCTCAGCTTGACGTATCGAAGCGGCGCTGCGCAGGCGCGGCACGCGCCTGGCTGACCGCGAACACGGCGCGCTCCAGCACGTACCCGCGGTCGTCGGAGCCGCCCTTGACCGCCGCGTTGCACTCCGCCGCCACGCGCATCGCCTCGACCAGGCCGTCGGCGGTCCAGCCCCGGGACTGGCGCTGTGCCCGTTCCACCTTCCACACCGGCAGGCCCAGAATCGACGCGAGCTGGAACGCGCTGCCCCGCCCCGCGGCGGCGACCCGGGCGACGGTACGCACGCCGTCGGCGAGCGCGTCCGCCATCGGTACCGGATCCACGCCCACGTGCAGCGCCCAGCGCAGGGCTTCCAGCGCCGCCGGTATGTCGCCGACCATCGCCGCGTCGGCGACCGTGAAACCGCTGACCTCGGCCCGCCCGCGGTAGTACCGGGCCACCGTCTCGGCGCTCACCCGGCCACCCGTGTCGGCCATCAGCTGCGCGCAGGCGGCCGACAGCTCGCGCAGGTCGGTGCCGACCGCGGCGAGCAGCGCCTCGGCGGCGTCCTCCGGGCAGCGGCCGCCGAGGCGGCGGACCTCGTCGCGCACGAAGTCAACCCGCTCACGGTGCCGGGTGATCTTTCCCGCGTTGACGACCGTGGCGCCGACGTTACGCAGCCCGTCGGCCAGCGCCTTGCCCTTCGCCGTACCGGCGTGCATCACCACCAGGCAGGCGTCCGGGTCGGGGTCGCGGGCGTAGTCGAGCAGCGCCGCGACGAGGTCCTTCTTCGCGTCCTGGCCGTTGCGGACCACCAGGACCCGTCGACCCCCGAACAGCGAGGGGCTGAGCAACTCGGCCAGCTCGCCCGGAACGAGACTCCCGGCCTCCAGCTCCCGGGCGTCGGCGGCGGGATCGGCGGCTCGGACGTCGGCACAGATCTGCGCGACAGCTCGGGCCGCGAGTAGCTCCTCTTCGCCGACAACCAGGCAGAGCTGCGGGGGCGCCGTGGTCACCCGCCCATCCTCGCATGCCCCGGACACCGCTCAGCGTGGTGGCGCGGGTGGATATCCTGCGGGAACGGCCGTGGCTGTGGGGGTCGGCAGGCCTGGTGCTGGAAGTCCTCGCCGCCGAGCTGACCCCGTCACCGACACCGCGCGGGGTGACGAACGGCCGTCAGCGGGTTCCCCGGTGGTAGGCGACGTTGATGACGGCGATCGCGGTCCACGCGAACCCGACCAGGACGGCGCCGGAGATCCCGTCGAACCTCGACAGCACCCCCATGATCGGGATGCCGAGCCCAATCCAGCGGTTCGGGGACCCACCGCGTACCCGCTAGTGGTTGGTGGTGACGAGTTCGGGGACCGCCGGTGCCACCGGACCGGTACGCTGCCGGGCCAGCCGGCTCGGCCACCAGAACCAGCGTCCGGTGTCCACGGCCAGGGCAGGCACCAGGACGGAACGCACCAGTACGGTGTCCAGCAGCACGCCGAGGGACACGGTGAGGCCGATCTCGATGAACGCGACGAACGGCGCGACCACGAGCGTGGCGAACGTGGCCGCGAGCACCAACCCGGCGCTGGTGATGACACCGCCGGTGGCGGTCAGCGCGTGCCGTACCGCCGGTTCGTGCCCCTGCCGCGCGGCCTCCTCCCTTACGCGGGAGACAAGGAAGATGTTGTAGTCCACGCCGAGGGCCACCAGGAACAGGAAGCCGACGAGCATCACCTGGATGTCCATCGCGGGGAAGCCGAAGGCGTGCCGGACCAGCAGCCACGCGCCGCCCAGCGTCGCGACGTACGACAGCACCACGGTCGCCATCAGCAGCAGCGGCGCCACCACCGCGCGCAGCAGCACGACCAGGATCGTGAACACCACCAACAGGACCAGCGGGATCACCACCAACCGGTCGTGCCGCTGCGCCTCGGTCTTGGCCAGTCCGACCGCGGTGTATCCGCCGACCAAGGCGCGCGCGCCGGGTATACCGTGCACCACCGCGCGGATGCGCTGCACCGCCGCAGCCGCGCCCGGGCTATCGACCGGGTCGCTCAACACGGCGTCGAACCGGACCAGCGTACCGTCGGTGGACGCCACCGGCGGGCGTACCTGAGCCACCCCGGTCACGTCACGCAGGACAGCGGCGACCGTCGGCGCCGCCGCGGCGGCCGCGACCACCTGCACGGGCCGGCTCACTCCCGCGGGGTAGTGCGCGGCGATCAGTTGCTGGCCGGCAACCGAATCAGGGGTACCGACGACCAGGTGCCGGTCGTCGAGTCCGGTACGGATGTCCGCCGCGCCCAGACCGAGCGCGACGAGCACGACGCCACCCACGACCCACACCAACCTGGGCCGGGCGGACACCCACCGACCGACCGCGGCCCACCCCCGGGACCGCACCGACGCCTCGGTTCCCGGCCGCGGGATGCGTGGCCAGAACACCCACCGGCCGAGAATCACCAGCAGCGCCGGCAGCAGTACGGTCATGGCGGCCAACCCGCACAGGATGCCGATCGCGCCGGCCGAACCGAGCGTGTAGTTGAAGCCCATGTGCGCGGCGAGCAGGCAGAGCAGCCCGAGGCTCACGGTCGCGGCGGAGGCCGCGACGGCCGGTACCGCCCGGCGCAGCGCGACCGCCATCGCCACGTGCCGGTCGGCCGCCCACCGCAGCTCCTCCCGGTAACGCGCGATGAGCAGCAGCGCGTAGTCGGTACCCACGCCGAACACCAGGACGGTCACCACGACCGCGTTGCCGGCGTCCACCGTCATCCCCGCGTACCGGCCGAGCAGGTAGGTGACCGCGTCGGTGACGATGAAGGCGACCCCCACGCAGAACAGCGGCAGCAACCACAGCACGGGGCTGCGGTAGGTCAGCAGCAGCACGGCGGTGACCACCAGGACCGTGATCAGCATCGCCACGGCAGCGGTGTGCCGGCGGGCATCGCTGGCGTCCAGCGAGTTGCCGGCCGGGCCGGTCAGCCGTGCGGTCAGCCCGTCGGGCAGGCCGGTATCCGCGATGGCGCGTACCTGGGCCGCCTGCTTCGACAAGGTCAGCTGGGTGTCGTCGCGGGCCAGCGGTACGGTCAGCGTCAGCGCCGCGCCGTCGGCCGCTGGGGCCGGGGCGGCGACCGGTCCGGCGGCCAGCCTGGCGAACGCCTGCCGGTCGGCGTCGACCTTGGCCCGGTCGGCGGGGGTCAGGCCGCCGTCGCGAACGTAGACCACGACCCCCGGCACCACGGCGCCGTCCGGGAACCGGTCCGCCATCCCGGTCACCTCGGTCGCCTCCGCCCCTCGGGGCAACTCGACCGTGGCGCTGTTCGCCACGACCTGCGACACCTTGCCGGCCAGTGGGACTGCCCCGGCGGCGAGGGCCAGCCACACGGCGAGAACCAACCATTTCGTCCGTCGGCCGGCCGGAAGGCCGGCCAGGGCCGCGCCGAGCTTGCGTGAGAGCGTCACGGATGCTCTCCTTTCAGCGGAGGTGGGTGCACATGAGGACACGCCGATACGGCGTGGTGGTACCGCTTCCGTTCGCCTGGGCCGCCGAGTAGCCGCTCGGCGGCCCAGGTGGTGTTCAGCTGTTCTCGGTGGGTTCGGGGTAGGCGAAAAACCGGGTGAGGACGGTACGCGCGCCGGGCGGGACCTGCTCGTCCGGCCGTTGGTACTTGTAGAGCAGCGCGATGTACTCCTCGAAGAACTGCCGTAGCTCCTCGAGGGTGACCTGGATCGAGCCCCGCGAGAACGGGTACGCGTCCGCCCACGGCCCGGTGTCCTGGGCATCCCGCTGCCCCTGCATGAACTGGGCGAAGTCGGCCGCGAACTCGTGCGCGGTCAGCTCCTCGAGTACGGCCCGCATCTGCGGGCTCTGCTCGCTGCGCGGCGGGAACCGCCGGTCCTTGGGCACGAACCGCCACCAGCGCTCGCGCCCGTGGCCCAGCTCGGGCACCTCCTCGACGAACCCGTGCTTGGCCAGCTTCCGCAGGTGATAGCTGGTCAGACCGGTGCTCTCGCCGAGCGCCCGCGCCAGTGAGGTGGCGGTGACCGGCCCGCGCCGCAGCTCCCGCTCGATGCGCTGGCGCAGCGGGTGGGCCAGCAACCGGATCGCCTCCAGGCTGAGCGTCTGACGTGGCGCGGGCATGTATGCAAACTACGCTTGCAAACAGTTGTTTGCAAGCGTAGTTTGCACGCCGAGCACCGTTGTGCCCGGGGCGAGGATCTCCACAACGGGGCGGGTCCGCGGACCGACGACACGAGCGGGGCTTCGGTGACCGCAGTCACGATCGACATTCTCGCAGCCCCAGACGTCCTTCGACGCCGATCCGAACGCCGACGCGATCGGCGGTGCGCCTACCGGACGACCCGGTCGACGAAGGCGGCCACCTCGCTCAAGACCTCGTCGGCGTTGGTCTCGTTGAACACCTCGTGCCGGGCACCGGGGTAGATGCGTTCGACGAGGTTTCTGGCGCCCAGTTGCTCGATCCCCGGGCGGGTACCGGACAGCGGGACCAGGCGATCATCCTCGCCGTGCACCCACAGCACCGGCAGGTCACCCAACGGAGGGCCGGAGCCGATCGTCGTCAGCACCCGCTGCCAGCCCGCGAGCGTCGGGCGCCGGAACGGGCCGTGCCAGACCAGCTCGTCGGCCGCGTAGGCCGCCCCGACCGCCGGATCTCGGGACAACGTACTGACGTCGATCGGGACATCGGGGATCTCGGGCAGCGCCAGAAGCTGCTCGACCGCCTCGAACCGCCCCAGCACCGGACCCGACAGCACCAGACCGCTCAGCTCGGCACCGTACCGCTGGGCGTAGCGTGCCGCGATCGTCCCGCCCATCGAGTGCCCGATCAACACCAGCGGCAGACCCGGATGGGCAGCGCGGGCCCGGTCCGCCACGGTGTGCACGTCGTCGACGACCGCCTCGAAGTCCGCGACGACGACCCGCTCCCCGGCCGAGCGGCCGTGGCCGACATGGTCCGGCCCGTAGACCACCGCGCCCCGCGCCACGAGCACACCGGCGACGTGTTCATAGCGCCCGATGTGCTCGCCGTAGCCGTGGACCAGCACCACCAGGTGGGTGGGCGAGGGCGCCTCCCAGATCCGGTAGCTGACCCGGCCGGCACGCCCGTCGAACTCCTCGGTACGACCCACCGCACCGCCCATCACCATCGCGCCCACGCTCCTGACCGCCGATGTCCTGGCACGACCATCATCCGCCGCGCACATCCCGCCGGCCAGCCGTGCCGACATGTCACATTCAGGCGCCGCACGGCGTCATGACAGTAATGAACTCAAGACACCCGGCCAGGAGCATGAGGTGCATTTCTGATGTCTACCGCCTACTTCGTCGTCACCATCGTGGGAGCCGTCCTGGCGGCCTTCTCGGCCGGCTCTCTCTTCTTCCTTCTTCCACGCCAAGTGGGTCGTGCGGCCCTTGACCGACTACGGCGTCCCCCGCTCGTGGCGGCCCTGGCTCGGTACGGCCAAGGCCGCGGGGGCGGCAGGTCTGCTGGTCGGCCTGTTCGTGCCGGTCATCGGTGTCCTGGCCGCGATCGGCCTGGTGCTGTACTTCGCCGGGGCCGTCATCACCGTGATCCGGGCCCGCTGGTACTCACACATACCGATCCCGCTGCTGTACATGGCGCCGGTCGTCGGTTCCTTGGCGCTCGGGTTCGCCACCTGAGCGCGTCAGTGCGCGGCTGGGTCGTGCTGCGTTGGTGAGGGTTGCGGCGGCTGGGTAAGGGCTTGGAAGCAGGGGCGGAGAAGGTCGATGATTTCGTCCGCCGGGGCGTCGGTCACCTCGACTGGCTCGCCCTGGCCGAGGCCCGGGCCAGCGTCGCCGGCCCGGCCAACGCGGACTGACGTCCCGGGTACGAGCAGGAGGAGAGCGCTCGTCGCGCCGAGCGCGAGACAGCTCAACCACAGCACCCGCGGCTCCATCGTGTACAGGGTGGTGCCGACGACGGGTGCCAGGGCCAGACCAAGGCCGAACGTCAGGCTGCGCGCGCCCGCGTAGCGCCCGGTCAGTCCGGCGGGCGCGTGTGCCGCCACCCAGGCGCCGGCCACCGGCCATGCCACGAGATCGCAGCCGCTCCAGATGAGCACGGACAGGATCAGGACGGGCCAGCTGGCACCGAGGGCGAGCATGCCGAACCCGGCGCCGGCAAGGAGACTGCCGATGGCCACGACGATCCACGCAGGGAACCGGGTGGTGACGGCGGTGAGCGGTAACTGGAAACACGCGGTAAGCACGGCGCTGAGCGCGAGGAGTACACCGTACGCACTGGACGGGTAGCGGTGTGCGGTCATCCAGAGCGGCAGCGTGACCTGCGCCTGGAAGAGTACGACATTGGTGAGCAGGCCGGCTGTCCAGAACCGCAGGAACGCGCCATCGCGGAGGATGACGGGGGCGGCTCGGGTCCCGCTCGGGCGTGTCGCGGAATGTGCGGTGGCGTCTCGGGGCAGGGCGGCCAGCGCGAGTGCACCCCACGCGAGGGACGTGGCCGCGTCGCCGATGAACAGGGGAGCGAACGAGTGCCGGGCGACGATCCCGCCGACAGCCGGCCCGAGCGCCAGTCCGACGTTCGTGGCGAGCTGGTATACGGCGAACGCGGTGACCTGGGCCGGACCGGCCGCAGCCGACCCTGCGATCAGCGCGGTGACAGCCGGTCGGTACAGCTCCGACGCCCAGCCGGCGGAAAACGCCGCGAAGTCGACCTCGCGCGGGCCGAGCAGCTCCGCCGACAGCCAGAGCGCCAGCATCGCTGTGGCACCGGCGAACATGGACAGCACGGTGGTCGCTTTCGGGCCGAGGCGATCGGAAAGATAGCCGCCGGACGGGCCGGCGGCTATCTTGCCCGCACCGTACAACGCGAGAGCGGCGCCCGTCTCCGCCGCGCTGTACTGACGGTCGCGCAGATAGAGCACCAGGAACGGCAGGACGAAGCTTCCGAAACGGTTGATGAGCGACCCGGCCGCCAGGATCCACACCGTCCGCGGTAGCGAGCGTAGGTCGCGCGGGTGCCGCATCGGCCCTACGTCATCCGGCGGAGGGTATGAGGGTCAGCCTGTCGCGGTGGTCCCGCACGAAGGCGCCGAAGTCGCGTGGGGGCCGGCCAAGCAACCGCTCGACCCGGTCGACGCCCACCAACGCGCGATCCAACGCGTCATGGTCTTCGAACGAGCCGGCGACGCCATCGATGCCCCGGGCGCCGAGCGCCCGGGCGTTGCCCGGGTCGCGGACGAGTGCGCGTACCGGGGATCGGGCCGCCACCAGGATGTCGACGAGATGCCGCCCAACGTTTCCCGTCGCACCGGTCAGCAGGATCATGGTCGCCTCCGCGTGGACTGGCCAGACCGCTCGTCACCGACTATCTCGGTGACGAGATAATTCTCCGGCCAAAACACGGCGCTTGGCAATGCATCTCGGCGACATTCATCTCGGCATCGGCCATCGCGGCGCCGTGGCATACTTACAGGATGGATGATCATGTCGCCGCCATCCTGGCCGAATGGGGCGCCGAGCGGCCCGACCTGGACGTGACCGCCGTCGGGGTGTTCGGACGGATCAGCCGGATCGAGCAATACAAGTCGGCGGTCCTGGCCGGGGTTTACCAGCGGCACCGGGTGGACAGCGGTGAGTACGACGTGCTCGCCGCGCTACGTCGTGCCGGGAGCCCGTACCGGCTGACCCCGAGCCAGTTGTACCGGAGCCTGCTGGTGACCTCGGCCACCATGACCGAGCGCCTGGACCGGCTGGAGCGCCGTCGGTTGGTCCGGCGGCGGCCGAACCCGGCCGATCGCCGCTCGGTGCAGGTTGAGTTGACGGCCAGGGGCCGGACCATCATTGATGCGGCAGCGTCCGACCTGGTCGCCGTGGAGACGGCGCTCCTCGATGGCCTCAGCCGGCAGGAGGTCGCCACGTTGGCCACGTTGTTGACGAAGCTGAGTGCCCACCTCGAACAGGGTGACCGCGACCGGTCCATGCCGCCGTCGACCCGCCCGGCAGGCACGCGGATCCGCTTTCCCGACGCCTGACGCCAGCCGGTCGCGACGGGTCACACCACGTCGTACGCCAGCATGAGTACGCCGGTGGTGGTCGGCGTGCAGTCGACGAGCCGCAGCCGGCGCGGCCGGTCCATCTCCCGGAACAGCCGCTTGCCGGTACCCAGCAGCAGCGGGTGCAGGAACAGGCGGTACCCGTCCACGAGATCGTTCGCGATCAGGTCCTGGACCAGCACCCCGCTGCCCAGCACCGCGATGTTGCCCTCGCCCTGCGCCTTCAGGTCCCTAACCGCCGGCCCCAGCTCACCCTCGAGCACCTGAGAATTCGACCACGTGGGGTTGGTCAGGGTTCGGCTGGCGACGTACTTCGGCGTCGCGTTCAGGTGCGCGGCCATCGGGTTCTCATCGGGCTGACTCGGCCAGAAACCGATCATCTTCTCGTAGGTCCGGCGACCGAACAGGTACGCCGTGGTCGACTTCAACCCCTCGACCGCAGCGGCCCCTTGCACGTCGTCGAAGAACTGCGCACCCCAGCCGCCATGGTCGAAGCCGCCCTCGCGATCCTCATCCGGCGACCCCAACCCCTGCATGACCCCGTCAAGAGTCACGAACTCGATGACGGCCAGCTTCCGCATCGCCAAACACCTCCCGTCTCAGCGGTCGACACCGGGCCGGCCGCTCACCCTCTACACGAACGGCCCCCGGCCGGATCGACACTGCCGCCGGATTTCGGCGCGGGGTCGACCGGGAACTGGGCTGACCCGTGAGCCGGGGTGGAGTCCTGCTCGACGGCATCCAGGCGCACCTTGGCCGCAAACCCTCCACGCGCACCGCACGAGGCGACGTGCCAGAGCGCCCGGACAGTTGAGATCCCGGTTCATCCTGCCCGGACCCGGCTCGACGTGGCGCGGTGGCGGAACACGTGCCGGTACGTCTGCGGTGACACGCTGACCATCCGGCTGAAGTGCTGGCGCAGCGAGACCGCGGTGCCGAACCCGCACCGGGCGGCGATCCGCTCGACCGGCTCGTCGGTGGTCTCGAGCAGTTCCTGCGCCAGTCGTACCCGCTGTTCCACCAGCCAGCGCAGCGGGCTGGTACCGATCGTGTCGCGGAACCGGCGGGCGAAGGTACGCGGGCTCATATGTGCCTGATGCGCCAACTGCGCCACGGTGATCGGCTGGTCCAGGTGGTGGCGGGCCCAGTCGAGCACCGGGGCGAGGTCGGACCGCGGTTCACCGCGGCTCACCGGTTGGGCGAACTGTGCCTGACCACCGGCGCGATGCGGCGGGACGACCATCCGGCGGGCCACCTCGTTGGCGACGGCGGCACCGTGGTCGCGGCGTACCAGGTGCAGGCAGAGGTCGATCGCGGAGCCGGTGCCCGCCGAGGTGAGCACGTCGCCCTCGTCGATGTACAGGACCGTCGGGTCGACGGTTACCGCGGGAAACCGGTGGGCGAAGTCGACGGCGTTCATCCAGTGCGTGGTCGCCCGGCGCCCGTCGAGCAGGCCGGCGGCGGCGAGGACGTACGCGCCGGTACAGATGGACGCGATCCGCGCGCCGCGCGCATGGGCCCGGCGCAGCGCGTCGAGCAGCCGCGCCGGCGGCTCACGCTGGATCATCCGGGCGCAGGCCGGCACCACGATGGTGTCCGCCGCGAGCAGATCGTCGAGCCCGTACGGCGTGTCGATGTGCAGTCCCATCGTCGTGCGCAACGGACCCGATTCGGCCGCGCACAGGCGCAGGTCGTACCACGGGTTGGCCAGGTCGGCGCGGTCGACGCCGAAGACCTCGCACGGTACCGCGAACTCGAACACCGGGATGGCGGTCGTGACGGCCACGGCGACGACGTGCGGCCTCATGGCAGGAATCTATCGCACATCGGCATCACGGCCATGGTCGACCGTACCGCGGGCGACCAGATTCGACCCCATGACCCAGACGCTCACCGGGCACGGCACCCCCGCGCGCGGCGGCGGCCGGCTGACCGCCGGGCAGGGTGCGGCCCTGTACGTCGGCGCGGTGCTCGGTACCGGCGTGATCGCGCTGCCCGCGCTGGCCGCGCAGGCGGCCGGACCGGCGTCGCTGATCGCCTGGCTGGGCCTGGTGCTCCTGTCAGTGCCCCTGGCGGCCACCTTCGCCGCGCTCGGCGCGCGGTACCCGGACGCGGGCGGCGTGTCCACGTACGTGCGGCTCGCGTTCGGGCCCCGCGCCGCCGCCGTGGTCGGCTGGTGCTTCTACTTCGCCATACCCGCGGGGGCGCCGGCCGCCGCCATCTTCGGTGGCGCCTATGTCTCGTCCGCTCTCGGCGGCGGGCAGCGCACGGTGACCCTGACCGCGGTGGTGCTGATGATCGCCGTCACCGCGGTCAACGCCCTGGGCGTCACGGTGTCCGGCCGGGTGCAGCTCGTCCTCGCCGCATTGCTCGTCGCCCTGCTGCTGGCCGCCGTCATCGCGTCGGCGCCGCACGCGCGGATGGCCAATCTCCAGCCGTTCGCGCCGCACGGGTGGCTCGCGATCGGTACCGCGGCCGCCCTGCTGGTGTGGAGCTTCGCCGGCTGGGCGGCGATCACCCACCTCGCCGCCGACTTCCGCCGGCCGGCGCGGGACCTGCCCCGCGCCGCCGCCGTCGCGGTCGTGCTCGTCGGCGTTCTTTACCTGGCCGTGGCGACCGCGAGCATTCTCGTGCTCGGGCCGGCCGCCGGCGCGAGCCAGGCCCCGCTCGCCGAACTGCTGGCGATCGGCGCCGGTGGGCACGTCAAGATGCTCGCCGCGGCCGCCGCGCTGCTGCTCACCCTGGGCACCATGAACGCGTACTACGCCGCGGCGGCCAAGCTCGGCGCGGCACTCGGCCGCGACGGCGCGCTGCCGGGGTGGCTGGCCCGCGGCAGCAGCGCCGGCACGGTGCCGCGCCGGAGTCTCGCCGTCGTTTCGGGCCTGTCCGGCCTCACGCTCGGTGTGGCCACGGTCTGCGCTGTCGGCCCCAAACCGTTGGTGTTGCTCACGACCGGGTCCTTCGTGACCGTGTACGCGCTCGGCACCGCCGCCGCGCTTCGCCTGCTGCCCCGTGGTGGCTGGGCGCACCGGGCCGCGCTGGTCGCGCTCGTCGCCGTCGGCCTGCTGCTCGTCATGACCGGGTGGTACCTGCTCTGGCCGCTGGTCGTCACCGCCGGCGCCCTGCTGTACCTGCGGCTGCGCCGGGCGGGCGACCGTCCCGCGGCACGACTCAGCCCTTCACGGCACCCATCGTGAAGCCGGCCACGAACCGGTCCAGGAACAGGTTGAAGACGAACGCGATCGGTACCGCGACGAGAACGGTGGCCGCCTGCAGCGACTGCCAGAAGAAGACGTCCCCGCGGACAAGCTGCGTCGGTACCCCGGTGCTGACCGTCATCTGGTCGGTCGGCGCCACGAACGCCAGCGCGTAGATGAACTCGCTCGCGGTCAGGGTGGCCGCGAACACCACGACGGCCACGATCCCGGGGAACATCAGCGGGACGACGGCCCGGGCGAACGCCCCGAGGCGGCTGTACCCGTCGACCATCGCCTGTTCCTCGATGTCGCGCGGGATCCCCTTGAGAAAACCCATCAGCAGCCACACCGAGACCGGGATCGTGATCGTCGGATAGATCAGGACCAGCGACCAGGTCGAGTCCTGCAGGCCCGCCGCCACCACGATCCGGGACAGCGAGAGGAACAGGAGGCTGGGCGGGACCAGGTAGACCAGGAAGATCGCGATGCCCATCGGGCCCGACCAGGGCCGGTCCAGCCGGGCCAGCGCGTACGCCGCGGGCAGGCCCAGAACCAGCGTGATCAGGACGACCAGCACGGCGACCCAGAGCATGTTCCAGGCGAACCTCGGGAACGCGGTGTCGGTGAACAGGTAGGTCACATGGTCGGAGGTCGCCGGGCGGTTGAACACGAACGGGTTGTTCGCGGGGTCGTACAGGTCGCGGTTCTGCTTGAACGCGGTCACCAGGCTCCAGAGGAACGGAGCGGCGCACAGCAGCGCGGCGAGGACCGCGAGCACGTACACGCCGACGCGGCCGCCGACGTACCGGCGGGCGTACCGGCGGCGCAGCACCGCGGCCTCGCGTGACCCGTCGACGACCATCACCCGACCTCGATCCGGCGCACCGCTCGGAGGATCGCGATCGCGGCCGCCAGGAGCAGCGGGAACAGGAAGAGCGCGACCGCCGCGCCCTGCGCCACGTCGCCGCCCTCGATACCGCGGTAGAACGCCCAGCTCGCGAGGACCTGGGTGGAGTCGTTGGGCCCGCCCCGGGTGAGCACGCGGACCACGGCCATGTCGGTGAAGGTGAAGATCGCGCCGAACAGCGCGGCCACCGCGACCACAGGGAGTACCAGCGGGATGGTCACCTCGAACATCCGGCGCCAGTACCCGGCGCCGTCGACCCGGGCCGCCTCCTCGATGTCGCGCGGGATGGCCACCAGGCCGGCCATCATGATCACCGCAGCCAGCGGGGTGAGACGCCAGACGTGCACGGCGATCACCGAGCCCATCGCCAGCCCCGGCTGGCCCAGCCAGTACACGTTCTGCCCCGGGCCGAGAAGCCCGACGTGGCGCATTATCCAGTCGATCGGCGAGTAGATCGAGTCCAGCAGCCACAGCCAGGAGATCGACGAGAGCGCGACCGGAGTCGTCCACGGCAGCAGGATCAGGAACCGGACCAGCCACTTGCCGTGGAAGTCGGCCACGAGGATGTTCGCCAGCACCTTGCCGAGCAGCACGATCAGCACCATCGACACGGTGGTGAACAGGAACGTGTTGCGCAGCGAGCGCCAGAAGACCGGATCGTCGAACGCGCGTTGGAAGTTGCGCAGCCCGGCGTAGTTGAACGACGGGTCACCGGCGGTGACGTCGGACACCGAGAAAGCGATCGCGAGCACGAAGGGCACCGCCACGAGCGCGACGATGTAGACCACGCTCGGCAGGAGGAAGACCCAGGCGAGGAACCCGTCGCGGTCGGCCAGCGGCCGCCGGGTCGGCGGTGCCGAGTGCGTGGCCAGCCGCTCGGCGGTGGTCGTCGCCATGGTCGATCAGCTCCCCAGTCGTACCGGATCCCGGCGCAGCCCGGTCTGCGCGTCGAAGAAGCGCAGCCGGCGCTCGGGTACCGCGAACTCGTGCTCCTCACCGGTCGGGATCTCGGTGTCGATAGTGGCCGGCAGGCGCGCCACCACCCGGGTCTCCTTCCCGATGCGGGACACCGTGCCGTACACGTGCCGGTCGCCGGACAGGTACTCGATCCGGTCCACCGAGAACGGCACCACCACCCGATCCTCGGAGACGTTCTCCACCGGCAGCAGGTGCTCCGGGCGGAAGCCGACCAGCTCGCCGTCGTGGGGTACCAGGTTCATCGGCGGCGACCCGATGAACGTGGCGACGAACGTGTCGGCGGGGTTGTCGTAGACCTCGACCGGCTTGCCGATCTGGCGGACCTTGCCGGCGGAGAGCACCGCGATCCGGTCGCCGAGCCCCATCGCCTCGGCCTGGTCATGGGTCACGTAGATCGTGGTGGTACCGATGTCCTGCTGGAAGCGCTTGAGCTCGTCGCGGGCGCTGGCCCGCAGCTTGGCGTCCAGGTTGGACAACGGCTCGTCGAGCAGGAACACCTGCGGCTCCCGGACCAGCGCCCGGGCCAGCGCGACCCGCTGCCGCTCGCCACCGGAAAGCTGCCGGGGCTTGCGGTTAAGGAGGGCCGCGATGCCGAGCAGTTCGGCGGCCCACCGTGCCTTCTTGTCCCGCTGCTCGCGGGGCATGCGGACGGCCTTGAGCGGGAAGACGATGTTGGCCAGGACGGTCTTGTGCGGGTAGAGCGCGTAGCTCTGGAACACCATCGCGATCTTCCGCGCCCGCGGGGGCAGGCCCGTCACGACATGCCCGTCGATCAGCACGTCGCCCGAGGTCGGGTGCTCCAGGCCCGCGATCGTGCGCAGCAGGGTCGTCTTGCCGCAGCCGGACGGGCCGAGCAGCACGAGGTACTCGCCGTGGGCGGCGGCGAGGTCCACGCCGTCGATCGCGTGGACCTTACCGCTGTCGTAGTGCTTGACCAGGTCATGGACCTCGACCGCCGCCACGTGCGCCTCCCGGCTCAGCCGCCGACGAGCCCCTTGGCCCGCCACTTGTCGAAAACAGGCTTGATCCGCGCCTCCGCGTCGGCGACCGCCTGCTGCGGACTCACCTCACCGCGAGCGGCACGGGCGAACATATTCGGGATCACGAAGGTGCTGAACACCTCCCCGATCGCGGTGTTCGACGGCCCCGGATGGCCGATGTTGGCGGTCCAGGAGATGGAGTCCTTGAGCACCTTCAGCTTGTCCGCGGGCTTGGACCCGAACGGGTCGGTGTCGAACCAGGTGTTCACGTCGGGGGTCAACTTCGACCAGGCGCACAGGTCGTACAGCTTGGAGTGGTACGTGGCCGCGGCGAAGTTGGCGGTGTAGTGCAGCAAGAATTCCTTGGCGGCGTCGACCGCCTTCGCGTGTTTCGGCACCATCCAGCTGTACAGCACGTGCTGGGCGTGCAGCGCGGTCTTCGGCCCGCGCAGCGCCTTCACGAACAACGTGTCGTCGGCCACCACCGGGTTCTGTTCCTGCGCGGTGCGGTAGGCCGAGATGGAGTTGACGATGTACGACAGCTTCCCGGCCACGAGCCCCTGGTTGTTGCTCGCCGCGTTCCAGGAGAAGATCTCCGGGGTCATCGAGTCCTTGTACAGCTTCGTCATGAACTCGACCGCGGCCACCGTTTCGGGGGAATTGATCACCACCTTCTCGTGCTCGTCCTGCTCCGAGGCGCCGTAGGACCACATGAGCGCGCGGAGCACCATGTTCGAGTCGATCTCCTGGGACATGCCCAGGCCGAGCTGAACCCCTTTGCTCTTCTTGATCTCAGTCGCGCCCTTGAGCAGCTCGTCCCAGCTTGTCGGGCCGTTGGCGAGGCCGACCGGCTCCCACAACGACTTGCGGTAGTTGCCCGGGTCGGGCACCCAGCCGGGAGAGTACGAGTAGAACTTGCCCGTCGCCGGGTTGAAGCTGGACTTGCGGCACACCTCCAGCTGGGTACCCCAGCGCTTGTCTGCCTCGTCGACCAGGTCTTTCATGTCGACCACGCTCGGCTCGAACTGGGACAGGGTCGCGATGTACTGGATCAGGTCGTGCCCCTGACCAGCCTGGATCTCGGCCGCGATGCGGGTCGGGATCTGCGCCTGGTCGACGTGGTCGACCGTCACGTTCACCCCGACCTTTGCACCCCAGTCCTTGACGAACTTGTCGAACCACGTGTCGTGGCTCGGCACGAAGTGACTCCAGAGCAGGATCTTCAGATCACCGGACAATTTCGTCCGGGGCTCGCTGAATGTCTCCTTGGGCGCCTCGCCGGGCTTGCTGCCCGGCTGCGCCGGTGGCTTCTCCTCCTTGGCACAGGCACTCGCGACCGCCGCTCCCAGTGCGACGGCGCCGGTCGTGCGCAGGAAGTCGCGCCGGCTACGAGGCGTACCGAAGCGGCCAGAAACCGAATCGGCCATCGCTGGCTCCTTCCGCGGGTATGCCCGAACGGTAACCCCGTAGGTGACCTTTGTCAGCGCTCGGCCGGTAGTACTGTCGGTGTGGTCACTGCGGGGGGTCGGCCGGCCGGCCGGGCACCGCTGAACGCCGGGACAGAGTGGGGCAGTCCGGGCCCCCCGGTCTCAGCCCGACAGGTCGGGCAGCGCGCGGTGCAGTTGGCCGCGTGAGGTGATGCCGAGTTTCGGGTAGATCCGGTAGAGGTGCGAGCCGACCGTGCGGTGGGACAGGTACAGCCGTTGCCCGATGGCGCGGTTGGACAGACCCGCGGCGGCGGGTTGGGCGATCTGCAGTTCCTGTGGGGAGAGCCGGGTCCACCCGGCGCCCGCGTCCCGACCGGGGTCGGCCGTGGTGTCCGCTCCGGTGGCGGCCAGCTCCCGGTCGGCGCGTACCGCCCAGGCCTGGGCCCCGAGCGTGGCGAACGCCTTGCGGGCGGCGCGCAGCGCGTCGCGGGATTGGGCGACCCGCCGGTGCCGGCGCAGCCACATGCCGCGGGCCAGCTCGAGCCGGGCCCGGTACCAGGGCGACACCGCACCCGGTACGGCCATCGCCTCGTCATCGACGCCCTCCCCAACCGCCGGTCCTCATCGGCCACACGTTCGGCGGCATGATCGCCGAGAAGCTGCTCGGCCAGGACCGGGGCGTGGCGGCGATCGCCATCGACGCCGCCCAGCACCCGCACCCGGCCGGCCACTGTTCGAAGCCGCGGTGGCGAACTTCTCGCCGCACTCCCCGGCCGAGGTGGACACCGGCAACGACGAGCCGGCGTTCCACGGCGGTCACCGGCCTGCTCCAATTCCCCGACCGCGGCCACTGCCTGACCATCGACAGCGGCTGGCGCGAGGTCGCCGACCGGTGCCTGGACTGGCTGGACAAGCAGGGCCTGCCTGGGGCCGGCCGGTAACGCCGGACCGGGCCACGGCAATGGGGGGAGCAGGAGGTCCACTGTGGACACGATGATCGCGCTGCGGGCGCACACCCGGGGCGGCCACCTCCGGCCCGTCGTCGGCCGGACTTTCCCGCTCGCCGAGGGCCGCCGCGCGTACGACGGCGGCGGGCAGCCCCGGCCGCCGGGCAAGACGGTCCTCGTGGTGCACTGAGCCATGGCTGTGGTCGAAAACGCGGCCGGGCTGCGGTACGCCAGCGCACCAGGCCGGTGGGTCCTGCTGGCCACGGTGCTGGGGTCGGCGGTGGCGTCGATCGACGCGACCGTGGTCGGGATCGCGCTGCCCGCCATCGGTCGCGACTTCCACACCGGGCTGGCGACACTCCAGTGGGTCGTGACCGCCTACACCTTGACCCTGGCCGGGTTGCTGCTGGTGGCCGGGGCGCTTGGCGACCGGTTCGGCCGACGGGAGGTGTTCCTGGTCGGGGTGGTGTGGTTCGCGGTCGCGTCGCTGCTGTGCGGGGTGGCGCCGAACCCATCGGTGTTGATCATCGCGCGGGCACTGCAGGGGGTGGGGGCGGCGTTGCTGACCCCGGGCAGCCTGGCGATCCTGGAGGCGTCGTTCCGGCCGGAGGATCGTAGCAAGGCGATCGGGGCGTGGTCGGGGCTGTCCGGCGTGGGTACCGCGATCGGCCCCTTCCTCGGCGGCTGGCTCGTCCAAGCCGCCTCGTGGCGACTGATCTTCGTGATCAACCTGCCGATCGCCGCCGCGGTCGTGGTGGTGGCGCGGCGGCACGTACCCGAGTCGCACGACGCCCAGGCCGCCGGACGCGTGGACGTCGCCGGCGGGACACTGGTCACCCTCGGCCTGATCGGCCTGACGTACGGGCTGATCGAAGGCCCGGCCAGCGACTGGACCAGCCGGGCCGTCCTCGCGGCGCTGACGCTCGGACTGCTGCTGCTCGTGGCGTTCGTGCTATGGCAGTGGCGGGGGGCCCATCCGATGCTGCCGCTGGAGTTGTTTCGCTCGGCGCAGTTCACCGCGACCAACGCGGTCACCTTCGTCGTGTACGGGGCGTTGGGCGGGGCGCTGTTCCTCCTGCCGATCCAGCTGCAGCAGGTGTCCGGGTACACCGCCTTGGAAGCCGGCATCTCCCTGCTGCCGATCACCGCGATCATGCTGGCGCTGTCGGCCCGCTCCGGCGCCCTCGCTAGCCGGATCGGACCCCGGCTACAGATGAGCGTCGGACCCGTCCTCGTCGGGCTCGGTCTCGCCCTGCTCGTTCGCGTGGATGCGGGCAGTTACCTCACCGAGGTGCTGCCCGCCGTCATCGTCCTCGCCCTCGGCCTCGCCACGACCGTCGCGCCGCTCACCTCCACCGTCCTGACCGCCGTACCGGCCAGCCACGCCGGCATCGCGTCCGCGGTCAACAACGACGTCGCACGCGCCGGGGCCCTCATCGCGGTGGCGGTCCTGCCCGCAGCCGCCGGGATCACCGGCAGCGCCTACCTGCACCCCACCGAGCTCTCCGCCGGCTTCCACACCGCGTCCCTCATCACTGCCGGGCTCTGCGTCGTCGGCGGCGCCCTCGCCGCGGTAACCATCCGCAACCCCCGACCCGCCCGGGTCGCGCGAAGCCGGCGTCACTGCGCCCTGGACGCGCCGCCGGCGCACGCCGTCACTCACTAGGGCGGGCGAGGCCGGCGACGAGGGCGGCGAAGGCATCGCGCCACAGGTGTTCGGCGTTGTCCGGGTCGATCATGCAGCGTAGTTCCACCGCGGCCATGCCTTCACACAGGGCGTGGAATGCCAGGGCTGCGTCGCCGACAGAGGCAACGCCGAGGCGGGCGATGCGCCGTTCGAGTTCGGCGAACGCGGTCTGCGCAGATGGGCGGAACCGTTGGATGACCTCGGAGGGGGTGGCGACCTGCTGCACGCCGAGCCGGAACAGCGACGGGTGCTCCAGGGCGAAGCGCCGGAACACCGACACCGCGGCCTCGACGAGGTCGGCGCGGGGATCGTCGGTGGCGGGCAGGGCGGCCACCCCGGCGCCGAGGATGTCGAACGTGCGCTCGCCGAGTGCGGCCAGCAGGCCCGCTTTCGACCCGTAGACGGTATAGACGGCGCGGGTAGTGGTACCCACGCGATCGGCCACGGCCCGCATGGACAGTCCTTCCACGCCGCCGTGCTGCACCAGTTCCTCCGCCGCGTCCAGCAGCGCCGCGGCCACCCGATCGTCGTGTTTGCGTCGCCGTCCCACCCTTGCCAGCGTAACGTGACATTGTTACGTTACGCTGTATCGAAATAAGGGATGTCGAGTGGAGGACGCGATGGGCGGACCGGTGGTAATCGCACGGCAGTTCGGCCATCCGCGTGGCCTAGTCGGCCGTCTGGTGGGCCGGATCATGGCCCGGAGAAACAGCGGCTTCAACAGCTGGGTGGTCCAATCGCTGCGCGAGCGGCGTGACCCGGGCGCCGTGACCCGACTGGTCGAACTCGGCCCCGGCCCCGGTGTCGGCCTGGCGTGCCTGCTGGACGCGTTCCCCCGCGCACAGGTGTGGGGCGTGGACCGATCATCGACGATGCTCAGCCAGGCCCGGCGGCACAACGCCCCGGCCGTGCGGGCGGGCCGGCTGCAGCTGGTGCACGGAGACGCGTCCGCGGCGCAGAGGTTCGCTCCGCTGGACCTGATCGTCGCGGTCCACGTGCTGTACTTCTGGCCCGACCCAGTTCACGAGCTCACCCGGCTGCGCACCGCGCTGGCGCCCAACGGAACACTCGCGCTCGGCTACCAGCTGCGCCGGTACATGCCCCAGATGGCCCAGCAACAGTTTCCTCGAGCGGGTCACCGACTCTACGACGCCGACGACGAAATCCGGCAGGTGTTGACCGAAGCCGGGTTCACCCATGTCGACATCGCCGTCAAGGGGCCGGCCGACGCTCCGCATGGCCGCCTCGCCCTCGCCAGTCGGTAAGCCCTCACCGCATCTGACGGGTACGGGGTAGTCCCGTTGGTGGTGGGTATGAGACGGGTATGCCGTTGACCAGGAGCGGGTCTGCCGCCGCGGATACCCTTGCCCCGTATCGGGGCAGGCGGGATTTCACGCGGACGCCGGAGCCGTCGGGTCGTTCTGCCGTGCCCGCCGCCGGGTTGGCGGCGCGGCGGTTCGTGGTGCAGCGGCATCGGGCGCGTCGGCTGCACTACGACTTTCGGCTGGAGATCGGCGGGGTGTTGGTGAGTTGGGCGGTGCCGAAGGGGCCGACGCTGGATCCGGCGGTGCGGCGGGCGGCGTTTCAGGTGGAGGACCATCCGATCGAGTACATCGATTTCGAGGGGATCATCCCTGCCGGTGAGTACGGCGGTGGGGATGTCATCGTCTGGGACACCGGTACCTGGCAGCCGCAGCAGGCGGGTGATCCGGCGGATCCGGGTCGGGCGCTGGACGCTGGCGAACTGCACCTGGACCTGTACGGCGAGAAGCTGCGCGGCCGGTTCGTGCTGGTGCGCACCGGCCGCGGCAGGTCAGGCAAACAGGAGTGGCTGCTACTGCACAAGCGCGACGAGTTCGCGGTGGACGGCTGGAGCGCCGAGGATCATCCGCACTCCGTCTTGACGGGTCTGACCAACGATCAGGTCAAGGCCGACCCGGAACGGATGTGGCGCTCGGATCTGCCCGCGGCCCGCGCCGCCGTACCGGTCAAGCCGTCGGCGGCCACCGTCAGCGACGAGGAACTCCACCAACTGGAGGGGTTGCGGTCCTCGGGCGTGTGGCATGTGTTCGGTCGGGACCTGCCAGTGACCAACCTGGACAAGGCGCTGTTCCCGGCCCGGCCCGGCCAGGATCCGGTCACCAAGCGGGACCTGCTGCGGTACGCGGCGCAGATCGCCCCCACGGTGCTGCCGTACCTGACCCGACGCGCGCTGAACATGCACCGCTACCCGAACGGTGCCCAGGCCAGAGGGTTCTGGCACAAGGAGCTACCCGACCACGCTCCGGACTGGATCCCCCGCTGGACCAACCCCGAGGCCGACCCGGGCGAAACCCGCACGTACCTCGTCGTTGACGAGCCCGCCGCCCTGGTGTGGGCCGCCAACTTCGCCGCGCTGGAATGGCACGCCTGGACCTCACAGATCGACCACCCCCGCCAACCGACCTACGCGCTGATCGACCTCGACCCGGGCGACACGACCGCTTGGGACGATCTGCTGGTCCTGGCCCGGCTCCACCGCACCGCCCTCGACCATCTCGGCGTGCACGCCCGAGCCAAACTCACCGGACGCCGCGGCATCCAAATCTGGATACCCATCATCCGCGGCCCCGACTTCGCGGCCACGCGTGCCTGGGTGCACCGGCTGTCCCGCACCATCGGCGCCGTGGTCCCCGATCTGGTCAGCTGGAAATGGCAGGTCCACCAGCGAGGCGGCCGCGCCCGACTCGACTACACCCAGAACGCCATCAACAAGACCCTCGTCGCCCCCTACAGCCCACGGCCAGCCCCCGGCGCCCCGGTGTCGGCACCCATTCACTGGGACGAACTCGACGATCCCCACCTCACCCCGGACGCCTTCACCATCCGCACCATCCCGCACCGCATCGCCGACAAGGGCGATCCGTTCCGCGACCTGCTCAACCACCCCCAACACCTCCCGCCGCTGCAATAGCGCCGCGGCCGGTGAGGAGATCCCAACCCTTGCGCGCCAACCAGCCGGCGATGAAGAACGTCACGATCGCCACGACGATGACGCCCAGGGAGCTCCGTAACTTGCCCCACTCAGGACTGCTGAACAGGAGATCCGTCAGCAGCTCCAGGACTACCAGGAGGAGGTTCAGGAGGCCCAACAGTCCCCACGGGATCCCGACGAGCGCGCCGTACCACAGAGCACTGCCGACGAAGTACTCCGCATCCCGGTACGTCCAGGCGACGATGACCACGCCGACGATCCCGTACCCCAGCGCCACCAGGTTGGCCACGTTGGGCGCCAGGCCAACCTGTCCATGGTGCAACGCCGCCCAGATTCCACATCCCACCAGGTACCAGAGCACCACAACGGCCAACGGGACGAGGAGGAACGGCAACGCGATCGCGGCACGGAACGCGTACACGCGAAGCCGCGGTCCATCCTCCAGCAGGACAAGGAACCGCCGGGCGGAGTCCCGGCCCAGTCGTAGTGCTCGCCGCCACCACGCCACGGTCGCGATCCACGCGGTGACGGTCGTGTAGACCGGAATGATCCACCAGCCCGGCAGCAGGTACCGGTAGATGAGATCCCAGACGCCGTAGCTGTCCACCCGGCTCCTCACCTCGGCCCCTGCACCCGGGCCGAGCAAGCCCTGGGGCCGTTTCCTCGGTGGTGTGCGGTCTGGTCGCTCTACGATCGCGAGGTGCCCTTCTACTTGCCGGTAGCCGAGGATCGGTTCGAGTCCACGGAGCACACGCGCGGCCCGTGGGACGCGGCCCTGCAGCATGCCGGACCGCCTGCCGCGTTGCTCGGTCGGGCGGTCGAGGCGACGTCGCGGCCGGAGATGCGGGTGGCCCGGCTGACGTTTGATATCGCACGTCCGGTGCCGATCGCGCCGCTGGACGTCACGGCCTCGATCGTGCGTCAGGGGCGTAGCGTCATGGTGGTTGAGGCAGCGATCGAGCCGTACATGCGCTGTACCGCGCTGCTTCCGTCGACGACGACGGGGTAGGGCTCGCCGACACGGCGCTGCACGACGACCGGGGCCAGATCGGCCGCGCGGTGCAGAGCCTCTTTGTCAACCCGCGCTGATCCTGACCGAGCCGGGCCGGTCATCCGCCCCGTACACCCGTTGCGCCGGCTGTTGTCCACTGATGACAATGATCGTCATGCCTCGATCTTATGCCGGCGGCGCGAGCGTGGCGCTCAGCGACCTGGTCCACCCGCACAATGCCATCGCCCACCGGGTGGCGGAGCGGATCCGGGCTCAACTGGACACCATCGCGACGGAGATGATCAACGAGGTCCAGGGCCAGATCCCCGAGTACGCCCGGCCGGGCAACCCGACATATGTGCGGACCGTACGGCTGGCCGTCGAGGAGGCGTTGCGGCACTTCGTCAGCATGCTGGAGCGGGCGGACCAGTCCGGCGCGGCCTGGCGCGAACTGTTCCACGCGATCGGCGCCGGTGAGATGCACGAGGGGCGCAGCCTGGACAACCTGCACGCCGCGCTGCGGCTGTGCGCCCGGCTGGGCTGGCGGTGGCTGGTGGACTTCGCCACGACGGAGGGCGCCTCGTTGCCCGAGCTCGGTGCGCTGGCCGAGGTCATCTTCAGCTACCTCGACCAGATCGCCGACGCGTCGGCCGCCGGGTACGCGCAGGCCCAGGCGGCCGCCGCCGGCGAGGTCGACCGCCGACGGCGCCGGCTGCTCGAACTGCTCCTCGCCGACCCACCGGCATCGGCGGAGGCGGTCGCCGCCGCCGCGGAGTCCGCCCGGTGGCGGGTACCGCACCGGGTGGCGGCCGTCGCCGTGGATGCGCGCTCGGCCTTGTCCACCCCGCCGGTGCTCGCGCCGGACATCCTGATCAGCTTCGACCGGGCCGAGCCATGCCTGCTGCTGCCTGATCCGCTGCCGCGGGCGAGGGCGCGGCGCGGCGCGCTCGGTAGCGCGCTCGCCAGTGCGCTCGGCAGCCCGCACGGCGACGTGTTCGCGGCGGTCGGCCCACCGGTTGCCACGCACGCGGCGGTCAGGTCGTTGCGCTGGGCCCGTGCCGCGCTGGCCCTGGCCCGCCGCCGGATCCTGCCCGGAACCGGGCTCGTATGGTGCGAGGACCACCTGGCCACGCTCGTCCTCTTCCAGGACGAGGACCTGCTCGCGGTCCTGGCGGCGCGCCGCTTGGCGCCGCTCGACGGGCTCCGGGACAGCCAGCGCGAGCTGCTCGCCGGCACCCTGCTGGCGTGGCTGCAACTGGGGCAGAACGCGATCGCGGTCGCCGCCAGGCTGCACGTACACCCGCAGACGGTGCGGTACCGGTTGCGCCAGCTCGACCGGCTCTTCGGCCCGGACCTGCGCGACCCCGCGGCGCATTTCGAACTGGAGATCGCACTCCGCGCAGACCTCGCCCGCCATTTATCATCGAGTGACAATCCGCCGCCGCGTCCTTGACCCGTCCGCTCGTTCTCAACGGGGCCATGAATACCGAGACTGGCGCCATGGGACGACGCAACCGGTCTTTGCTTGGCGCGCTAGGCGCGGCGCTGTGTCTGTTCGCCGCCGGTACCGTCCAGGCCTCCGCCGGCACCATCCGGGACCCCGCCGGCACCGCGCCGGCCAGCCCGCGGCGCGATGTGCTCCTGGTCGGCAACAGTGCGGCCGGCACGGTGAGCTTCCTCGACGGGCGCACCTTCGCCAACCTTGGCTCGTTCAACGTGATACCGGATCTGGCGGAACGCCTCGCGGCGATGAACCCCGTCGAGCGAGCGGCCTACGAGCTGGTCCGCCAGCAAGAGGGGGGCGACCGGTTCGCGGACGACGTGTACGTCTCACCGGACGGCCAGCGGCTCTACGTGTCCCGGGGCAACCTCGACGACGTCGCCGCGTTCGATCTCGCGTCGCGCCGGATGCTGTGGCGGTTCAAGGTCGACGGCTTCAAGGCCGACCACGCCGCGCTGTCGCCGGACGGAACCCGCCTGGTCGTCTCGGCGACGACGGCCCAGAAGGTCCAGGTGCTCGACACCGCGACCGGCCGGTTGCTCGCCGATGTGCCGAGCGGGACGTACCCGCACGCCAACGACTACTCGGCGAACGGGGCGCACGTCTACAACGCCAGCATCGGCGTGACCGCGCTCCCCAAGGCGCTCAACCCGCTCAAGGGCAAGCGCCAGCTCACCGTCTTCGATGCGCACACGTTCCAGGTGTTGCGTACGTACCAGTTCGCCTACGGGATCCGGCCGGCGGTCATCACGCCGGACGAGAAGCTGATGTACGCCCAGCTGTCCTACCTCAACGGCTTCATTGAGTACGACCTCGTGGCCGGCCGGATCACGCGGACCGTCGCCATGCCGTTCAGCCCGGCCGGCGCAGCCCTGGCCCCAGACAGCTACCCCAACAACTCCGCCCATCACGGCATGGCGATCTCCGGCGACGGCGCCACACTGTGCGATGTCGGTACGATCGACGACTACACAGCGATCGTGGCCCGACCGGCCCTGAACACCACGGGCATCGTGCACTATCCGACCGGCAGCCTCCCGTACTGGTCAACGACCACTGTGGACGGAGGGCACTGCGCGGTCTCGCTCAGCAACGCCAACGCCGTATCGATCGTGGACTACATGACGGCGCAGGAGGTGGCTCGGGTGCCGGTTGGGGCCTTTCCGCAGCGGGAGCGGCTGGCTCAGGTCGCCGAGGACGTCCTCGCCACACTCTCCCCCGCGCCCGGCTGAACCCACGACCGCGGTACCCGGCGGCCGGGCGCCGTGGTCGCTCCGGACTCGGTCACCCAGGTGGGCACCGAACTCGCTACGGCGGGTGTCCGCCGACCGCCACGCCGCGCCGTACCACCCCGAGGCCATGCCCGTCGACCACCGTGGCCAGATCACCGTCAACGTCCGTCCGCACGACCCTCGCTCCCGCGCGGCGCAGCAGGTCCAGCATGGCGAGATTCGGATGCCCGTATGGATTTCCCGCGCCGACCGACACCAGAGCCACCGCCGGACGCACCGCGGCGAGGAACTCGACGTCCTGGTACGGGCTACCGTGATGCGCCACCTTGAGAACATCGGCTTGCATCGCCTCACCACCCAGTGTGCCCAGCAACTCGGCCTGCTCCTTGACCATCGCGTCACCGGCCAGCAGCAGCCGCACGCCGCCGATCTCGGCCCGCAGGACCAGGCTGTTGTTGTTGGGGTCGGAGCCGGTACCGGCGATCGCCCGGACCGGGCCGAGCACGGTCAGCCGTACCGGGCCGGCGTTCCACGTCCACCCCGGCAACGGAACCGTCACGGGGATACCGGCCGCGGCCGCCGCGCCGAGCACCGTCGTCCGACCCGCCGCGGGTTCGGGCAGCGCGCTCGTCATCACCTGGCCGACCCGCCGGCCTCGGAACACGCCGGCGATGCCACCGACGTGGTCGACGTGGAAGTGGCTGAGGACGAGCAGCGGGATCTCGCGGATCCCGAGGTCGCGCAGGCAACGGTCGGCGGCGCCGGGATCCGGGCCGGTGTCGACCACGACCGCCCGACCGGAGCCGAGCGGTACCGCAAGCGCATCGCCCTGCCCGACGTCGCACGCGACCACCACCACTCCCCGGGGCGGCCAACCGGGCGCGACCAGCCGCACCGGTACGGCGCCAAGCGCAGCGGCGACCGCGCAGATCCCGGCCACCACCCGCACCGCCGGCCGTCGCGTCGCCCACAGCGCCACCACGGTGAGCACGGCCAGCAGCAACGCGCCGCCGGTACCCGCCGGCCAGGCCATAACCCCGTCGGGTACCCGGGCGCCGGCTCCCGCCACGGCGACCAACCAGCGCGCCGGCC
>WNFU01001097.1_pt1 | contig 67653 bp, 69 predicted proteins | sample 5400121 | NCBI WGS metagenome assembly WNFU01 (sample SAMN13153360, study PRJNA577476) | soil metagenome | isolation source: 100 cm soil or saprolite under grassland replicate 1 | place: USA:California | collected 2016-06-15 | reverse complement strand
GTCAAGGGCTCCGACTTCGAGGTCGTCGGCCGCTAACCGCTTTCGACCGGCCTGCCGGCGGCCGACCAGGCATCGAGGCCGCCGTCGAGGCACGCAACCCGAGCAAAGCCCATCCGCTTGAGCGTTTGCGCGGCCATCGCGCTGCGAGCGCCGTTGCCGCCCGTGCAATACGTGATCACCGGGCGCTCGCGGTCCTGGAGAGACGGATCGCGCTTCGGGTGCTCCAGGTCGGCCTTGATCTCGAGCAGGCCGCGCGGCACGAGCATCGCGCCCGGAAGGTGGCCCTCCTTGAACTCGCCCGGCTCACGCACGTCGAGCACGATCGGCTGCTGTCCGGAGAGACGCGCCTCGGCCTCGTCGACCGGAATCATCTCGATTTCCCGTTTCGCCTCTGCAACCATGTCACTCAGCGATGTCATCGCCCACCTCCTCTCGGCGGCGATTCTCGCTTGGCGCGCGCGCTTCCGCAAACCGATCTCGGCCTTGCTGCGAAGGTCCCCGAAACGACCGCGGAGGAGACATGCGGAAAGGAACCTGCGTCATCGTTCTCGCCGTGCTCGCGCTGGCGGGCTGTGGCGGCTATGGGGGCGGCGACGGGAAGTCCGGCGAGAACGGGACCGCGACCGTCACGCTCGCAGAGCAGAACGGCTCCGGCGAGTCCGGCACCGCGACCCTCACGAAGGTCGGCGACAAGACCAAGGTCGTGATCGAACTGAGCAATCCGTCTGCGACCGCGGTCGCACAACCGGCTCACATCCACAAGGGCTCGTGTGACAACCTCGACCCGCAGCCCGAGTACGCGCTTGCCAACGTCCAGTCCGGAAAATCCGCGACCACGGTCGACGCCTCGCTCGACGAGCTCCGGAGCGGGGCCTACGCGATCAACGTGCACAGATCCGCGACCGACCTGAAGACCTACGTCGCCTGCGGCGACATCGGCGAGGGGGACAGCAGCGGCGGAGGCGGCGGGCAGGGCTACTAGGCCAGGTCCCTCAGCGCGACCCGCGCTGCCGAATACCCGCACATGCCGTGGACGCCGCCCCCCGGCGGCGTCGCCGAGGAGCACAGGTAGACGCCGCGCAGAGGGGTGCGGTAGGGGACGAGCTTCCGCACGGGGCGGAAGAGGACCTGGCCGAGGTCGATCGCTCCGCCGTTGATGTCGCCGCCGACGATGTTGCGGTTGCGGCGCTCGAAGTCGGCAGGTCCGGTCACGGCTCTGGCGAGGATGAGCTTGCGGAAGCCCGGTGCGAAGCGCTCGATCTGGGCCTCGATCCGATCGGTCGTGTCCTCCGCTGACCCGTTCGGCACGTGGCAGTACGCCCAGGCGGTGTGCCTCCCCGGCGGCGCCCGTGAGTCGTCGAAGAGCGAGGCCTGCGTGAGCAGGACGAAAGGCCGTTCTGCGTGCCGGCCGGCCCGCGGCGCGCGCTCGGAGTCGGCAATCTCGTCGAAGGTCCCGCCCAGGTGGACGGTCCCGGCCCGGCCGCACTCTTCCGCGCTCCACGGAATCGGACCGTCGAGCGCCCAGTCGAGCTTGAAGACGCCTGGGCCATGCCGATAGCGGCGGAGCGCCCGCACATACCGGGCAGAGAACGAGTCGCCCGCGATCCGAAGCAGTTCTCGCGGGACGACATCCGCCAGCACGGCATCAGCCGGCGGAAGCCTCTCCACGGGGCTCTCTGTGTGAATCTCCCCGCCCAGCTCGCGGAGACGGTCGGCCAGCGCGTCGGCGAGGCGCTGCGACCCTCCCCGCGGAAAACCCCAGCCGTAGACGTGCGCAGTGGCGATCAGGAAAAGCCCGATGCCTCCGCTGGGCCTCGTCTCGAGCGGCAGCATCGAATGCGCCGCATGCCCTGCAAGGAGAGCCCGCGCGCGCTCCGCCCTGAACCTCCGCTCCGCCAAGGACCGGGCACTCGAGAGCCCTGCACGAGCCACAGGAAAGCTCAGAGCCGAAAAGATTCGGCGCGGCGAAGGCGGATACGGGCCCAGGATTACCGGCTCGAAATCAGGCCAGGCCATGACGAGGGGGCTCAGCACGCGCGTGTACGGCGCCCAGTCCTCGCCGAGCCCTTCCCCTGTCTCGAACAGCGATCGGTGGACCAGAACCGCGGTTCCGTCGTCGAGCGGGTGCGCGGCCGGGACGGGCGGCTGTATCCACTCGACCGGCAGCTCGAGCTCTCGGAAGAAGGGCGAGTCGTGCCCGAGCGGGTGGATCGCGGAGCAGACGTCGTGAACGAACCCGGGCAGAGTCAGCTCTGCCGAGCGCACTCCGCCGCCGATTGTCGCCTCCGCCTCGTGGACGGTGACCTGCCAGCCCGCCCGCGCCATCGTGATCGCGGCCGCGAGCCCGTTCGGGCCCGAACCGATGACGACGGCTGTTCTAGCCGACGCCGGCAAGGAGGAAGGCGCGGTTCTCCTTGAGCATCTCCCGCGCGATCACGAGCCGCTGGATCTGGTTCGTGCCTTCGTAGATCTGCGTGATCTTCGCGTCCCGCATCATCCGCTCGACCGGGTACTCCTGCATGTAGCCGTAGCCGCCGAGGATCTGCACCGCGTCCGTAGTGACCTCCATCGCCACGTCCGTGCAGTAGAGCTTGGCCATCGCCGAGACCTTCGTCAGTTCGTCGTCGGGCGCGCCCTCGTCGATCATCATCCCGATCTTGTAGAGCAGGCCACGCGCGGCCTCGCACTTCGTCTCCATGTCGGCGAGCGTGGCCGCGATCAGCTGGTGCTGAGCAATCGGCTTCCCCATCGTCTCGCGGCTCTTCGCGTACTCGAGCGCATAGTCGGTCGCGCCCTGCGCGAGGCCGAGCCCCTGGGCGGCGATCCCCGGCCGCGAACGGTCGAGGATGCGCATGGCGATCTTGAAGCCCTCGCCCTCCTCGCCGAGCAGGTTGTCGGCGGGGATGCGGCAGTCGTTGAAGAAGACCTCGCCGGTCGTCGAGCCCTTGATCCCCATCTTCGGCTCGATCCGGCCCACCTCGAAGCCCGGCGCCTCCGCCTCGACGACGAACGCAGAGATGCCGGAATGCCCGGCGGACGGGTCGGTCTTCGCGAAGACGGTGTAGAGGCCGGCCAGGCCTGCATTCGTGATGAAGCGCTTCGAGCCGTTGAGAACGTACTCATCGCCCTCGAGGCGCGCCTCGCTCCGCATGGCTGCGGAATCGGAGCCCGATCCCGGCTCGGTGAGCGCATAGGCGGGGAGCCATTCGCCGCTCGCGAGCCGCGGCAGGAACCGCTGCTTCTGCTCCTCGGTCCCGGCGAGCTTGAGGCCCAGCGAGCCGAGCTCCTGCACGGCGAGGATGAGGCCGGTGGTCGCGCAGACCTTCGAGAGCTCCTCGATCGCAACCAGCACCATCAGCGCGCCTGTGCCCGTCCCGCCGTGCTCCTCGTCGAACGGCAGGCCGAGGATCTCGTGCTCCCGGAAGAGCTGGACCAGGTCCCACGGGAACTCGGCCTTCTTGTCGATCTCCGCGGCCCGCGGCGCGACGCGCTCCCGCGCCAGCGTGCGGACGAGGTCGCGGATCTCGCGCTGCTCGTCGGTCAGCGGGTCGTACGGCACGAGGAGAATCCTAGGCTCACACGCGTGGAGCGTGGTGCGCCCGAGGCGGGAACCCCCGCGCGTGGACCTCTATCGGCTCCGGCATTCGCCGGTCGGAAGGCGCCGGCTCGTGGGCAGGAAGCTCGACGAAGAACGTCGATCCCTTGTCGTCGTTCGCCTCGACCCAGATGCGACCCCCCATCCGATCGACCAGCTCGTTGCAGATGTAGAGGCCGAGCCCGGTGCCTCCCACGCCTCGCGTCATCTGCGGATCGAGGCGATAGAACTTCTCGAAGACTCGTCCCTGTTCCTCCGGCGGGATGCCCAAGCCCTCGTCCTTCACGCGGAAGCGGACGTCCGCATCACTCGGCTCGACTCCGAGCTCGATCCGCCCCCCGTCGGGCGAGTACTTGATCGCGTTCTCGATGAGGTTCACCAGGACCTGCCTCACCTTGTCCCGGTCGGCGGCGACGCGAGGCACTTCGTCCCCCGAGATCACCTCGAGCGAGATCTCCGAGGGCGCGTAGGCCCGCGTGGCCTCGACGACGCGCTCCGCGATCTCGACGGCATCGAACGGCTCGCTGCCGAGGTCAACTCGTCCGGCGTCGAGCTGATTCGCGAGCAGGATCTCGTTCACGATCCGGCCCAGGCGCTCGGACTCCTCGGCGATGAGCGAGATGAACCGGTCCCGGCCCCCTTCGTCGAGAGCGAAGTCGTGACGGAGGAGCGTTTGGGCGGCGCCGTAGACGGCCGCCAGCGGTGTGCGAAGCTCGTGGGAGGCCGTCGCGATGAAGTCGGCCTTGAGCTCCTCGAGCTGGCGGATCTCGGTCAGGTCGCGGAAGGCGTAGACGGTGCCGCCGAAGAACTCGACGCCCGAGATCGAGATCCAACGCTCTCCCCTTTCGGTCTCGATCGGGATGACGACCTCCGGACGGCCGGGATCGGGAGTAGTCGAGACCGGGACCGAGTCGCTGGCCTCCTGCCAGCCCGGAATCGCCTCGACCGCCAAGTGGCCGATGACGTCGGCCGCGGGGATCGAGGTCAGAGCTTCGGCCGCGGGGTTCCACAGGCGCACAGTCCCGCCGCGATCCAAGAGGAGGACCCCGTCGGCTACGTGGGCGAGAACGCGCTCCGCGTCCGCTCGTTCCTCGACCTCGCGATGCAGACGGCCGCGGTCGATCGCCATGGCGATGCGGCTGGCGAGATCCTCGACGAGGGCAAGATCGTCCGCGCGGTACAGATCACTGGACTCCGTTCGCGCGAGGGTAAGGGCGCCGAACGACCGCTTCCCTACTCGCAGCGGGACGCACACGGCAGATCGGGCGTCGATCGCGCCGAGGAGCAGAGTCGCCTCCTGTCCGTTGGAGGCCGCAGCGAGCGCAGGGACGATTCGAGGCCGACCGCGCTCGACGACCGCGCGAACTGCTTCCTCGGGCTCCTGGTCGGGCGCAATCCCGACCTCTTGCTTCAGCAGCTCGGCCCGGGCGACGGCGGCGCGCGTCAGCGGTCTCCCGTCCTCCATGATGTCGACGACGCACCAGTCGGCGTACTCTCGAACAGCCAGGTCGGCAACCCGCTGGAGAGCATCCGCATAGTCGATCGAGGAAGCGAGGACCTGGCCCGCCTCCCGGAGAAAGTCGAGCCGGCCTTGCCGTTCCACCGTCAGGGAAGCCGCCTCACGCTCCGCGGCGAGGCCTTGCTCCCGCTCCTCCTCCGCTCGCTTTCGCTCCCCGATGTCGAGCAGGAAGCTCTGCGTGTAGAGCGGTTCTCCTTCAGGGCCCCGAACCGTCTCGGTCTCCTCGCGAACCCAGACGACGCCGCCGTTCCGTGCGAGCAGGCGGTATTCGTCCTGTCTCGGCGCGTTGCTATTCGATGCGTTCTCGACAGCAACGCGGACTCGCTCCCTGTCCTCCGGGTGAAGGAGCTTCGAGAAGAGCTCCGGATCGCCCCGCCACTCGGCAGGGGAGTAGCCGAGCAGCGCGTCGATCTGTGGACTTACGTAGAGAACCGAGCTGCGATCACCGGGTTCGGAGAGCCAGGTCACGAGCGGAAGACCCTCAGCGAGCGCTTGATACTTCCGTTCGGCGGCGTCTAGCTCCCCGCGGGCGAGCCCACGGCCCCTGTCCGCTCGCCGGACGAGGTCGGCCGCGATCCCGGCGGCTACCGCCACGGCGAGCCAGATGGGCAGAGAGGGCGCGACGCTCGCGTCAAGGTCGGCGACCAGGCCGAAGTAGAGCGCCCATCCCGCCGCGGTCACGAGAACGCCCCATCGGGGGCCGACCGCGAGAGCGACCAAGGTGCCCACGAGGATCGCCAGCGCGGCCGATATCTCGGGAAGCGAGAGATCGAGCAGCGCGAACGGGATCGTGGCCGCGGCCTCGAGGACAAGGCCGGTTGCAGCCACGAGCCACGCTGGACGGGATCTGAACCACATAGCCTGGGACACGGGCGAGGACGAGAGCGTAGCTTCGCCGTCGTTAGGCCACAACCCTGCCGAGCTTCCCTCGGGCCCAGACGGCACTACAGTGGCGCCGTGATCCTCGAGAACGGCGTCATCCGCACGATGGAGCCGGCGATGCCCCTCGTGCTCGCGCTGGCAATCGCCGGCGACCGCGTCGTGGGCGGACTGGGGACGCACGAGGCGGCTCTTCCCTCGCCCGACCGGGTCGACCTGGGAGGACGCTGCGTGCTGCCCGGCTTCAACGACGCACACGTTCACTTCCCGACGTGGGCGCTGGCGCAGCGCGAGGTGCGTCTGGAGGGCACGCGGTCCCTCGACGAGGCGGTCGCGCGGATCGCCGAGGCAATGCGCTCCTTGCCACCGGGCGCGTGGCTCCGCGGTCGCGGCTGGCGGAGCGGCGACTGGTCGCCGCCGGTCGACCCGACGCGGCAGGCCCTCGACGAGGTGACCGGTGAGACGCCCGTCGCGCTGATGGCGCGCGACTACCACTCGCTCTGGCTCAACTCGGCTGCGCTCGCTCGGGCGGACGGCGATCTCCAGGTCGAGGGCGGTGTCGTCGAGCTCGACGAGCAGGGCGAGCCGACCGGAGTGCTGCGGGAGGAGTCGGCCTGGCAGTTTCGCGACCGCTACCTGCGCGCGCCCGACGACGAGTTCGTCGAGGCGATGCGCGCGGGCCTGAAGATCGCCGCCCGCCGCGGCGTGACCGCCGTCCACGACAAGGACGGCTGGCTCGGCGCTCCCCGTTTCTGGCAGCGGCTCGCCGACGAGAACGCGCTCACTCTTCGGGTCTGGCAGTCCCTGCCGCACGACCACGTCGACAGCCTCGAGGAGCTCGGCCTTCGTTCCGGGATCGGCAGCGACCTCTTCCGTCTCGGGTACCTGAAGGTCTTCATGGACGGGACGCTCGGCTCCCAGACCGCGAGGCTGCTGGACGGCTCCGGTGTCCAGATCACGAGCCGCGAGGAGCTCGCCGAGATCGTGCGGGCGGGTGCGCGCGCGGGCTGGCCCGTCGCAGTGCATGCGATCGGCGACCTCGCCAACCGCGACGCGCTCGACGCCTTCGCGGAGACGCATGACGAATGGGCGCCGCTCGGGCTCCGGCAGCGGATCGAGCACGCCCAGCTCCTGGCCGTGGAGGACGTGCCTCGCTTCGGAGAGCTCGGCGTCGCCTCCTCCGTCCAGTTCAGCCATGCACCCTCAGACCGCAGCCTCGCCGACAGGCTCTGGGCGGGGAAGACGGATGGGGCGTACGCCTACCGCTCGCTCCTCGACGCCGGCGCGCTGCTCGCGAACGGCTCGGACGCGCCGATCGAGGAGCTCGACCCGCTCGCCGGCATCCAGGCCGGCGTCCTACGAACGCTGGACGAGCGCGAGGCCTGGCACCCCGAGCAGGCGCTCGAGGTGGAGCAGGCGCTGGAGGCGACGATCCTCGCGCCCGCCTGGCTCGCGCGCGACGAGTGGCGGCGCGGGAAGCTCGTGCCCGGCTTCCTCGCCGACCTCGTCGTCCTCGACCGCGACCCGGTCGCGATCGCCCCCAAGGAGCTACCGGACGTGCAGGTCGTCGCAACGATGCTCGGGGGCCGTTGGGTCCACAACCCGCCTCCGTGGAGCTGACCGGCTACCGCAGCTTGGCGAGCTCCCGGTAGAGCTCCTGCGCCGCCTCGACGCCGAGGGGGATGTGCTCGAGGCGGAACCGCTCGTTCGGCGAGTGGATGTTGCCCTCGGGGAGATCGAAGCCGGTCAGGATCGTCGGCACGCCCTTCTGCTCGAGCGCCGCCATGACCGGCAGTGAGCCGCCCACCCGCAGCAGCAGCGGCCGCGCGCCGATCACTCGCTCGAACGCGTCCATCCCGAGCTGGATCGCGGGCTCGTCGGGCCTGACGAGCGCGGCGGGGCTCTTCGCCTGGCACTCGATGTCGACCTCCGCGCCGTCGGGAGCAGCTTCTCGCAGCAGGCGCTCCAGTTCGGCCGCGATCGCATCTTCGTCCTGCCCGGGCACCAGCCGGATCGAGACGTTCGCCTCGGCGACGACCGGGATGACCGTCTTCTGCAGCAGGGCCTCACCCCCGGTGATGCCGTGGACGTCGACCGCGGGCTCGGTCCAGGTGCGCAGATAGAGGTCTTCGGCGGCATCCGGGTCGGCCGGGCGCGCGCCCTGCGCGGCGAGCACTTCGGCACCAGGCTCGAGCTCCCGCCAACTGGCGATCTCCTCGTCGCTCGGCATGACGATCCCCGATCGCAGCGATTCCGGCAGCCGGCCGTCGCGCGGCGCCACCGCCTCGAGCATCTGCATGAGCGTGTGCATCGCATTCAGCGCCGCGCCACCGAAGAGGCCCGAGTGCAGGTCGCGCTCGCCGGTGCGCACGCGGACGTGGAGGTAGCAGATGCCGCGCGTCGCGATCTCGAAGATCGGGACGCCGGGTCGGAGCATGTGGCCGTCGAAGATCACGCACGCGTCCGCCGAGCGCTCGTCCGCGTCGAGGAAGTCGACGATCGAGTGCCCACCCGACTCCTCCTCGCCGTCGCAGGCGATGCGCAGGTTGACCGGCAGCCCACCCTCCGCAGCGAGGAGGGCAGCGGCCTTCAGGAGGAGGTAGAGCTGGCCCTTGTCGTCTGCGATGCCCCGGGCGAAGAGCCAGCCGTCGCGCACGGTCGGCTCGAACGGCGGGGTCTCCCACTCCTCGAGCGGCGCGGGCGGCTGCACATCGAAGTGGCCGTAGACGAGGACCGTCTCCAGGAGCTCTGCCTCTCCGCCCGCGGCTCGAACGAAGTCGCAGACCCACTCCCCCGCCCGCCGCACGTCTTCCGAATGCGCTGGATCGGCGCTGACGCTCGGGATCCGGAGAAGCTCGAAGAGCTCCTCGAGCCAGTCTGCAGACTGCTCCGCCATGGCGGAGCAGTCTATTCAGCGATGCGCATGCCCCAGGTCGGGTTATCTCCAGACACGCCAAGATTGCTCGGCCGGGAGTGGCCATCGGAGGGAACGACGTAGAGATCGCGGCCACGCCTGAAGACGATGCCCATTCCGTCCGGCGACCATTCAGGCGAGGAGTCGCGAGGACCACTCGTCAGGCGTCGCAACTTATGGTCCTCGCGAGAGAAGACCGCGACATAGTCCACGCCATCAGCCCTGCGCACGCCGAGCGCGATCAGTTTCTTGTCCGGTGAGACTGCGGGCTCGCGAAGGATCAGGTGCGGAAAGGCGGCGAGCCTGTGTGGCGCTTCAGAGGGGCGATTAGAGAGTTCCCAGACGCTCCCGCTGATCGACGCGATCAGAAACCTCCCCGCCCAATCAGCGTCCGACACGTTCGGAATCCTGCGCAGCCTCGCCCCGATCGGTGTGACGACCTTCAACATCGCCCGCTCGGTGAGGCAGCGATCCCGACCACGCGGAGGGCACTTCCCCTTCACCGTGCCAAGCGCTATTCGGCGACGATCGGGTCGTAGCGACGTGCGTAACACGTTCGTGAATTGACCGAGTCGCCAGCGCCGTTCGACGTTCTGAGACGCGAGATATGGCTCCTGGCTGAGGCTGAACGAGAGCCCCACCTCCGAGCACGAGGAGCGAGGCAAGAACGACTAGTCCCGCGAAACCCTTCACACAGGGTTAGACGCCGATGTCCTGCCGAAAGTGGCGGTCTTAAGCGACTTCGCGGAGCTTCTGGCAGTCGGCCATCGCACGGAGCTTCTTCAGGCACTGGTTCTCGATCTGCCTGATCCGCTCACGTGTGACGTTGAAGGCGCGGCCGACCTCGTCGAGGGTGCGGGACTGCTCGCCGCTGAGCCCATAGCGCATCTCGAGGATCCGCTGCTCGCGAGGCGCGAGCGAGTTGAGGATCTGCCTCAGCGTGTCACTGCGAAGCGCCTGCTCGGCGGCCTCCTCCGGAAGCAGCGCACTCTCGTCCGTCAGGAAGTGGCCGAACTCGGACTCGTCGTCGTCCCCGACCGGCTTCTCGAGCGACACCGGGATCTGCGCGCTGCGGCGGATCTGCTCGACCTCCGCCGTGCTCAGGTCGAGGTCCCCCCCGATCTCGCCCGCGCTCGGCTCTCGGCCGAGCTCGCCGCGGAGCTTCCGCTCCGAGCGGGCGATCTTGTTCAGCTTCTCGACGACGTGGACGGGCATGCGGATCGTCCGCGACTTGTCCGCGAGCGCGCGGGCGACGGCCTGGCGGATCCACCAGGTCGCGTAGGTGGAGAATTTGAACCCCTTGCGGTAGTCGAACTTCTCCGCGGCGCGGACGAGCCCGATCGTCCCCTCCTGGATCAGGTCGAGGAAGGGAAGGCCCTGGTTGCGGTAGCGCTTCGCGATCGAGACGACGAGGCGCAGATTCGCTTCGACCATCGACTGCTTCGCCAATTGGTCGCCCCGCTCGATGCGCTTCGCGAGCTCGACCTCCTGCGGTGCCGTGAGCAGGTCGACCTTGCCGATGTCCTTCAGGAAGAGCTGGAGCGAATCGGTGGAGACGTCCGGCCCCTCGAGATCGAGCGTAGCGCCGTCGGCGGCCTCGTCCTCCTCGACCTCGACGACGTCAATGTGCAGCTCCTCGAGCACACCGTAGAACTCGTCGATCTGGACTGCATCGAGCGCGAGCTCACCAAGCGTGGCGGCGATCTCCTCCGTCGTCAGCCGCCCGGCCTGGCGGCCGCTCTGAAGAAGCTCCCACGCCTCCTCGGCGTCGAGGACGCTCCCTCGCGCCCCAGCTCGCGCTGTGACCTGCTCCCCTCCGCTCAACTCGGTTCCCCCTCCTCGTCTCTCACCGTAGTAGCGGCGCGCGACATCGTCAATGTGCGGCAGTCTTTCAACTGGGGTCAGGGTCCGTCTATAGGCCGAGCGACTCATCTTTCAGTCCATAAGTCCTAGTCGGGCGATCAGCCGGTCCGTACGCCCTCAAGACGGTCCAGAAGCGTCTGTGCTTCCTTCCCCAGGATCGAGCTCGGACCTTCTGCGTAGGCCAGCCGGAGTTGGCGCTTGGCCTCTCCGACCGCGCCGGGCTGCACGCGGGCGAGCCAGAGGAGGAGCAGCCCGAGGTGGAAGCGCACCGTAGGCGCCTGCGGGAAGCGGCGAACGAGGGGACCGAGGCGTGAGAAAGCCTGCGCCGGCCGGCTCTTGTCGAAGAGTCCGACCGCAGCGGCGACCTGGGCCTCCGGATTGCGCGGCGCGAGCCTGGCGGCTTCCTCGTACTGCCGGAGCGCCGAGAGCCGATGGCCGAGCCGCTGGAGGGCGAGCCCGTAGAGGAGCTTCGCTTCGACGTCCCGGCTCCGCGCGCGCCGCGCGAGCGTCGTCAGTTGGCGGGGCGGGGAAAGACGGGCAAGGCCCGGCGGCGGCGCGAAGCTCGGCACGAAGAAGGGCTGGCCCGACGGGAAGCGCGGGTGGAGGACGTCGTCGGCCCGTTGCGCCGAGGGAGAATCCGGGTCGGCCTGCATCGCCTCGCGCCAGGCCGCGAGCGCGTCTTCGTCGCGCCCGGCCCAGAGCCTCGCGTAGCCGAGGTGGAGGAGGACGAGCGGGTCGTCCCGCCGCTTCTGCGCGAGGCGCTCGAGACGAGCGAGGCTCGAGTCGGGCCAGGCGGAGAAAGCAGCGCCCACCACCGCTTCAGGCGAGTGGTAGCGCGCGAAGATACGGCCCGCGGCGACCCTCCGCTTCAGGTCATAGAGGCGCTCGGCGCGGCGGAGGGCGCGGGCCTCCGGGTCGTCGCGCACCCCGAGAGCGAGGACGAGCGGCGGAACACCGGCGCGCGGCTGTGGTCTCTGCGCATCCCCGCCGCCGCGCTCGTCCGCGCTGAGGACGGCAAGGCCGACGGTGCCGACCGCCGCGAGCACGGCGGCCGCGGCCGCGATCGAGGTAACGCGCGCGCGGGGGCTCATCCGTGCCCGATTATCCTTGGAGCATGGCGAGTGACCGCAAGCTGCTCCAGGAGATCGACGCGGCCCGGGCGCAGGAGCTGCTCGCTGCCGACGACCCACCGCTCCTGATCGACATCCGGGAGCTGGGCGAATGGGAGACCGGCCGGATTCCCGGCGCCGTCCACATTCCGATGACGCAGCTCGAGGACGCGACACTCGAGCGAGAGCGCTCGCTCATCCTCTACTGCGCTCGCGGCAATCGGTCGGCCCTCGCCGCGAAGCGGCTGACCGAGCTCGGCCATGCCGACGTCGCCTCGCTCGCCGGCGGGATCGTGGCCTGGCGGCAGAGGGGCCTCCCGGTCGAGCTCCCGCCGGGGCTCGACGAGGAGCAGAGCTTGCGCTACAGCAGGCATCTGCTGATTCCCGAGATCGGGCTGCAAGGGCAGCGGCGCCTGCTCGACGCAAAGGTCCTCCTCGTCGGGGCCGGCGGGCTCGGGTCACCCGCTGCGCTCTACCTCGCCGCGGCGGGCGTGGGCCGGCTCGGAATCGTGGACGACGACGTCGTCGATCGATCGAATCTCCAGCGCCAGGTGCTGCACTCGACGGCGGCCCTCGGCGAGCCGAAAGTCGAGTCGGCCGCGCGGAGGCTCCGCGGCCTGAACCCGGACGTCGAGGTCGTCCCCCACCGCGAGCGGCTGACCCCCGACAATGTCGACCGCATCCTCGGAGAGGGCTGGGACGTGATCGTCGACGGGGCCGACAACTTCCCGACCCGCTATCTGCTGAACGACGCCTCCGTCTGGCACGGCGTGCCGGTCGTCCACGGGTCGATCTACCGCTTCGAAGGCCAGGTGACGGTGTTCGCGCCCAAGGTCTCGGGCCCGTGTTATCGCTGCCTCTTCGCGCAGCCCCCGCCGCCCGAGCTCGCACCAAGCTGCGCCGAAGGAGGCGTGCTGGGAGTGCTGCCGGGGGTGATCGGCTCGATTCAGGGCTGCGAGGCACTCAAGCTCGTGCTCGGCATCGGCCGCCCGCTCGTCGGGCGCCTGCTCCTCTACGACGCCCTCGACGGCTCCTTCTCAGAGGTCGCGGTCCGCCGCGACCCGGCCTGCCCGGTCTGCGGCGAGAGCCCCACGATCACCGAGTACGTCGACTACGTCGAGTTCTGCGGCGGTCACGCGGCCGCGTGATCGTCCCGGCCGAGTTACGGCGCGAGCTGGAGCGGCACGCGCGCGACCAGGCGCCGAACGAGGCGTGCGGCCTGCTTCTACTGCGGGACGGGCGGGCCGTGCGCTACGAGCGCGGTCGCAACGCCGAGGCCTCGCCGTACCGGTTCCGGCTCGAGGTGGAGCCCGAGGTCTGGTTCCTCGAGGACGACGGCTACGAGCTCGCCGTCTTCCACTCCCACCCCGCCTCGCCGCCGAAGCCGTCGCGGGCCGACCTCGAGCGCGCCGGCCTCTGGGCCTCGCGCCCATGGGTGATCCTCCGCGCCGACACCGGCGAGCTCGCCGCCTGGCGGCTCGAAGGGGGGCGGGCAGTGGCGGAGCCGCTCGAGTAGTGCCGAGCGCGGTCGTCGTCGGCGCGGGAGTCTTCGGCGCCTCGCTCGCGCATCGGCTTGCCGGCTCAGGGTGGCAGGTGACGCTGGTCGAGCAATACGCTCCCGGCCACGTGCGCGCCGCGTCCGGCGGCGAGTCGAGGCTGATCCGGTTCTCGCACGGCCCGGCCGCCTGGTACACGCGCTCGGCGCGGCGGGCGCTCGACCTCTGGCTCGAATTGGAGCGCGAATCCCGCGCCGAGCTCTTCGTGCCGAGCGGCGTCGCCTGGTTCTTCCGCGCCGAGGACGGTTGGAGCGCCGACAGCGAGCGGGTGCTCCGCGAGGAGGCCGTCCCCGTCGAGCGACTTTCTCCGGAGGACGCCGCGCGCCTCTTCCCCAGCTTCGGTGGCGAGGGCCTCTCCTCCGTTCTGTACGAGCCCGACGCGGGAGTGCTGCGGGCCCGTGAAGCGACGCGGACGCTCGTCGAGCAGGCGATTCTGAGAGGAGCCCGCTTCGCCGCCGGGACGGCGGCGCCCGACGGCGACGGGGTGTCCGTGGCCGGCGAGCGGCTGGCTGCGGACCGAATCGTCTGGGCCTGCGGCGCGTGGCTCGCGCGTCTCTTCCCCGGGCTCGTCGAGCTCCGCGTGACGAGACAGGACGTCTACTTCTTCGGTGCTCCTCCGGAGTGGCAGGCGCCCGCGGTTCCGGCCTGGATCGACTTCAACGGCGGCGTCTACGGCGTCGGCGACCTCGACGGCCGCGGCTTCAAGGCGAGCCCCGACCGAGAGGGGCCTGCGTTCGACCCGGACGGCGACGACCGGGTCGCCTCGGCCGAGAAGGAACGAGAGGCGCGCGAGTACCTCGCCCTCCGCTTCCCCCCGCTCGCAGGCGCGCCGCTCGTCGGCACCCGCTCCTGCCCCTATTCGCTGACCGCGGACACGAATTTCGTGGTCGCGCCGCATCCGGAGCACGAGCACGTCTGGCTCCTCGGGGGCGGGTCGGGCCACGGTTTCAAGCACGGACCTGCCCTGGCGGAGTACGTCCAGGGCCTCCTGGAGGGAAGCGAGACGCCGGACACTCGGTTCGCTCTCGGCGCGCGCCGGACGGGAGGGGGGCTGCGCGCGCCCTGGATCGAGACGTGAGCGCCGGCCGCGCACGCGGCCGGCGCCGAGGAGAGTCCTGCTAGGTGACCCGGAAGCTCCCGTGCATCGAGGCTGCGTGCGGGTCGCAGACGTACTTGTAGGTCTTGCCCTTCTTCAGCGTGACGGTGATCGTCTTCACCCCCACGAACGGCGTCTTGGTGATGACGACGCTCAGGCCGGGGCCCTTGAGGTGAAAGTCATGGAGCTTGGACTTGTCGATGACCGTGATCGAGTACTTGCCGGCCGGCAGCGTCCGGACCTTCGCGCCGCTCTTCTTGAGTGAGATCGTGAAGCCTGGTCCGACCGACCCCTGGAGCTTCTTGACGCCCATGCTGGTGGACGGCGCGGCAAGCAGAAGGGCCGCGGCGGTGAGGGCGCCGATGAGAAGCGGAATGCGGAACATCGTCCTCCTTTGTCGTCCTGTCCCTACTACTTCCTGTGGCAAGTCATTTCGGATTTGCGAACCGGAGCGATACTAGCCGCGGTGGAGCTACCCGAGGGTTATCGCGAGATTAACGGTGCGCTCCAGAGCGAGTTCCGGTTCCGCGACTTCGCAGAGGCGCTCGCGTTCGTGAACCGAGTCGGCGAGCTTGCCGAGCGCGAGGGGCACCACCCCGACGTCGAGATCCACTGGAACCTGGTGACGCTCCGGTGGTGGACGCACGCCCGGGACGCGATCACCGAGCGCGACTACGAGCTCGCCGCCCGTTCGAACGACCTGACTTAAGCGTCGGTGAACCAGAAGAGACCGACGGCCCCGGGGCCGGCATGAGTACCGACAACAGGGCCGAGCGTCGTCGCCACCTCGATCTCGGCCTGCGGCCGCGTCGCGCGCACGAGCTTCGCCAGCGCTTCGAGCCGCTCCGGCACGTCGGCATGGGGCGATGCCGACGCGAACTCCGGGCTCGTCCCGCGTCCCCGCTCGAAAGGTTGCCGCGAACTCCTCTACCGCCTTCCGGTTCCCGCGAACGCGTTTGAGCGGCAGGACCTCGCCACCGGCAAGGGTGAGGATCGGCTTGATGTGCAGGAGCTGGCCCGCCCAGCCTGCCGCGCGGCCGATGCGGCCGCCGCGGGCCAGGAACTCCAGCGTGTCGAGCGTGAAGACGAGCCCCGACTCGCGCCGGAAGCGCTCGACGAGGTCGTCTACTTCCTCGTCGGAAGTGCCGCGCTCGAGCCGCCGCTGGACGGCGAGCGCGAGCATCGCGATCGCCGCCGACGCCGTGCCGGTGTCGATCACCCGCACGCGCCCCCGGGTCGCGCCGGCGGCGCCCCGCGCACTCTCGAACGTGCCCGAGAGCTTGCCGGAGACATGGAGAGAGAGCACGCGCTCGAAGCCCGCGAGCTCCTCGTAGGCGGCGAGAAAGTCAGCAGGGGTCGGCTGTGAGGTCGTCGGCAGCTCCTCGGCCGTGCGGAGGCGCGCGTAGAACGCTTCGGGCCCCATGTCGACGTAGTCGCGATAGCTCTCGGCGCCGAAACGGACGTAGAGCGGGACAACGCGCCAGCTCGGGAAGCGCGCCTGTGCGTCGGGGTAGTCCGCGGTCGAGTCGAGGACGATCGCCGTGTTCTCGGCGGTGAGCCTCACTCGGCGGGCGTCAGTTCGTGACCCGCGGCACGCATGATCGCGGCGACGATGTCGTCCAGGTGCTCGTCTTTCGTCAGGCAGGCAACCGCGCCGGCCGCGTACAGGGCGTCGACCTCCAGCAGGTTGGCGGAGGCCGTGAGGCAGACGACTGCCACGTCCGGGCATGCTTGGAGGAGCGCCTTCGTCGCCTCGACGCCGTCGAGGGCCGGTAGCCGGTAGTCCATCAAGACCACGTCCGGCGCATGCCGGCGGCAGAGCTCGATGATCCTGGTGCCGTCCTCGACCGATCCGACGACTTCGATGTCGGCGCGGAGGCCGAGGAGGAGCTCGAGCGCCTCGCGGAAGACCTCGTTGTCCTCGACCAGGGCGACGCGGACCGGCGCAGCCACTCGCTTACCTTAGCCTCTTAGAGGCCGGTGCCTCATTCCGCAGCGAGGAGAAGCGGGTAATGGGGCTGTCCGCCCGGGTGCACCTCGAGCTCGACCTCGGGATACCGTTCAGCGAGCCGAGCGAGCAGGGGGCCGAGCTCCGGCTCGTCCTCGCCGGTCAGGAGGGTGATCACGTCACGCGGCTCGGCGAGGAGCCGCTCGACCACGGCTCCGGCGACGGCGTCGAAGCTCGTCCCGCCGGCGACCGGCTCGCCGTCGGCGAGGCCGAGGTAGGCGCCGCGGCCGATCTCGAGCCCGTCCACGCTGATCTTGCGCGAGGCCACGGTGACCGCGCCGGTCGCGACCGCAGCGGCCGCCTCCTCCATCGCCGCCGCGTTCGCCTCCGCGCCGGCCGCCGGGTCGTAGGCGAGCATCCCGGCGAGCCCGGCCTGCATCGAGCCCGATGGAACGACGCGCACGGGCGTGCGCGCGAGACGCGCGGCCTGCCGCGCGGCCAGGACGACGTTGGCGTTGTTCGCGAGTACGACGGATTCGGGTGCCCGCGTGCGCTCGATTGCTTCCAGGAGATCCTCCGTCGAGGGATTCATCGTCTCACCGCACTCGACGATCCCCGCCGCGCCCATGCTCTCGAAGAGCCGGCGGTTTCCGGCCCCTGCCACGACCGCGACGACGGCTGTCTGCCGCTCCTCGTCTGCGCCGGCCTGGCCCAGGCGTTCCTCGCGCTGAGCGGTCTGGACGTACATGTTGGCGATCTCGACGCGCTCGAGAACGCCGAGCGCCGTCCCCACTCGCAGCGCCGCGCCAGGGTCATTCGTGTGCACGTGTGCTTTCAGCGCGCTCGAGTCGCCGACGACGAGCAGCGAATCGCCGAGAGGCGCGAGCCCACGCTCGAGCGCGGCCGCGTCGAGCGCCTCGCCCTCGAGTACGAAGACGGTGCAATAACGGAAGCGCGAAACCCCCAGATGGACGGCCTCGGGCGCGAGCGGCTCAGCCTCGGGCGCCTCGGGCAGGGGCTCGCCGGCGAGGTGCGCCGCGAGGCCGCGAACGATCTCGAGGAGGCCCGCGGCGCCCGCATCGACCACGCCCGCCTGCCGCAGGACCTCGAGCTGCTCGCGCGTCTGCTCGACCGCCTCGTCGCCGCGGCGAACGAGCTCCGAGACGAGATCCTTGAGACCCGCATCGGCGTGCGCCTCCGCTTCCTCGGCCAGGACGCCGATCGCGGTCAGGATCGTCCCCTCCACAGGCTCGCGGACGGCGGCGTAGGCCTCGTCGGCGGCGCGGCGAAGGGCCTGCGCGAGCGTTGCGGAGTCGACCTCCTCCGCATCGCCCAGGACATCAGCGGCGCCGCGCACGATCTGCGAGAGGATGACCCCGGAGTTGCCCCGCGCACCGAGGAGCGCAGCGTGCGCCACCTCCCGCGCCAGCTCGGGCCGGGTCTCCACGCCCTCGCCCGCGAGCGTGTCGGCGACAGCCCGCACGGTAAGCAGCATGTTCGTGCCGGTGTCGCCGTCGGGGACGGGATAGACGTTGAGGTCGTCGAGCCGGGCTCGGTTGCGCTCGAGCACCGTCTCGGCCGCACGGACGAGCTCGAGGACCGCGGAGCGCTCGCTCATCGCCCGTTTATAGCGAGATCAGAGAGCTTTCTCTACCTTGCCGGCCTTGAGGCACTTGGTGCAGACGTAGGCGCGCGTTGGCCTGCCGCCCAGCAGCACGCGTACGCGCTGGAGATTCGGGTTGAAGCGACGCTTCGTCGCCACCATCGAGTGGCTCCGGCTGTGCCCGAAGGACGGCTTCTTTCCGCAGACGGCGCAGATCCTGGCCATTAGGCCGAGCAGTGTAGCTAGCGGATGGGGCCTGCGGCCTGTGCGCGAAGCTGCGAGAAGACGTCGGCCATCTCGAGCCCGCTCCGGACGGCTTCGGCCGCCCGGTCGATCCGAGCCTCGGCCTGCTCGCGCGTCTCGCAGGTAAGGACGCCGAACGAGACGGGAACGCCCGTCTCGATCGCAGCGAGCTGGAGGCCGCTCGCCGCCTCGCTCGCGACGAAGTCGAAGTGCGGCGTCTCGCCGCGGATCACGCACCCGAGCGCGACGACGCACGCGTAGCGGCGGGTCTTCGCCAGTGCCATCGCCGCGAGCGGCAGCTCGAACGCACCCGGGACCGGCATCACCATGACCGCCTCGCGAGGCACGCCGGCCTCCTCGAGCTCTGCGAGCGCGCGCTCGAGCAGACGGCTCGTGATCTCGCCGTTGAAGCGGCTGACGACGATGCCCACCGCGCGCCGGCCGTCGACCGTGCCGGCGAGCACGGCGTAGCCGTCGGGGACCCGCAGCTCGCCCTCGACATGCTCGGCCACAGGCTCGGCAGGAGCCTCGGCCGGCGCGTCGCCGTCCTCGGGGGGGGCCTGCGCGAGCTCGCCGAGGCGAGTCTCGATCTCGTCGAGCCGGTCGCTCACTCGCCGCTCGAGTCGGTCTCGAAGCGGAGGTCCTGGTGGTGCAGCCGGTGGCCAAGTTTGGCGCGCTTCGTCTGGAGATAGCGGCGGTTCTCGGCGTTCGGCTCGGTCTCGATCGGCACCTGCTCGACCACCGTCAGCCCGAAGCCCTCGATCCCCGTCAGCTTCTTCGGATTGTTCGTGAGGATGCGAATCGTCGTCAGGCCGAGGTCGGCGAGGATCTGGTTCCCGATCCCGTACTCGCGCGCGTCGGCGGGGAAGCCCAGCTCGAGGTTCGCCTCGACCGTGTCGAGGCCCGTTTCCTGGAGCTCGTAGGCCTTCAGCTTGTTCAGCAGGCCGATTCCGCGTCCCTCCTGGGTCATGTAGAGCAGGACGGCGCGCTCTTCGGCGGCCAGCTGCGCGAGCGCCTGCTCGAGCTGCTCGCCGCAGTCGCAGCGGAGCGAATGGAAGACATCGCCGGTCAGGCACTCCGAGTGGACGCGGACGAGGACATTCTCGGCGCCCTCGATCTCCCCGCGAACAAGCGCGACGTGGTGCTTGCCGCTCAGCTTCTCGCGGAACGCGACCGCGGTGAACTCGCCGTAGGCCGTCGGGAGGCGCACGGATGTCGTCCGCTCGACGAGAATCTCCGTTCGGCGCCGGTACTCGATCAGGTCGGCGACCGTGATCAGCTTGAAGCCGTGCTGCTCGCAGTACGCGACGAGGTCGGGGACGCGCGCCATCGTGCCGTCCTCGCGCATCACCTCGCAGACGACGCCTGCCGGGTTGAGCCCGGCCAGCCGGGCGAGGTCGACGGCCGCCTCGGTCTGGCCGGCGCGTCGCAGGACCCCGCCCTCGCGCGCGCGCAGCGGGAAGACGTGGCCGGGCTGGATCAGGTCGAGGGGGCCCTTGGTCGGGTCGACCGCGACCTGGATCGTGCGTGACCGGTCCTGGGCGGAGATACCCGTGGTCACTCCTTCGCGCGCCTCGATCGAGACGGTGAAGGCCGTCTCGTGGGGCGTCTCGTTGCGCTCGGCCATCTGCCGGAGGCCTAGCTCGTCGCAGCGCTCTTCGGTGAGGCACAGGCAGATCAGGCCACGCGCGTGCATGGCCATGTAGTTGATCGCCTCCGGGGTGGCGAACTGGGCCGCGATCGTTAGGTCGCCTTCGTTCTCGCGATCGGCTGCGTCGACGACGACGACGAACTTGCCCTGCCGGACATCCTCGATCGCGTCCTCGATGGCCGCGAAGGGCGTCGTCTTCTCGGGCGCGGTCTGCGTCATGCTGGGGAAATCGTATCGAGGTCAACGAGCTTCTCGACGTACTTGGCGAGAACGTCGGTCTCGAGGTTGACCTCGTCGCCGGGTGCGAGCCGGCCCAGCGTCGTCTGCTCGAGCGTATACGGGACGAGCGCGACGGCGAAAGCGCCTGGGCGGAGGCCCGCGATCGTCAGCGAGACGCCGTCGACCGCGATCGAGCCCTTCTCGACGCAGTAGCGGAGAAGCGCGGGCGGCGCCTCGATCCAAACCCGGAGGCTGTCGCCCTCGGGATCGCTGGCGGCGACGCGACCGACGCCGTCGACGTGGCCCTGAACGTAGTGGCCGCCAAGGGGGTCTCCTGCGCGCAGCGCGGGCTCGAGGTTGACCTCGTCGCCCTCCGCCAGGCGGCCGAGGGTCGAGCGGTGGAGGGATTCGGGCATCGCGTCGAACGCCAGACGCCCGTTCTCCGCCTGAGTGACCGTCAGGCAGCAGCCGTCGATCGAGATCGAGTCGCCGGGCCGGGCCTCACCGGCGATCTCTTGGGCCTCGATCTTCAGACGGAGGCCGTCGGAGCCGCCGTCGATCGAAGCGACGCGCCCCCTTTCGCTCACGATCCCGGTGAACACCCGGTGAAGGCTAGCGCGGCGCGGCCGTCACGCCCGACGCGGCGGAGAGAGCAAGGGCGATCGCGTCCTCCTCGCTCAGGGAGCGGCCCTCGGCGATGAGCGTCGCGTAGCGCTCTTCCCCGAGCCGGTGGCGAAGCTCGGCGGACTGCTCGTCGTCTTCCTCGTCGGCAGGACTCCACAGCGTCATCTCCTCGCCCATTCGGTCCGCGGCTCCCGCGATCCTCGCCGCCTCCTCACGCCGGCCGAGCCCCCCCAGCGCGACCGAGATGCCGCTCAGGCAGATAGGGACGGTCTTTCTGTTCGCGAACTCCCGGCAGAGCGCAAGCGCCTCCCGGTACAGCGCGAGCGCCTCTGCAAACTCGCTCTCGTCCAGCGCGAGGTTGGCGCGCTGCGCGAGGATGAGGGGCAGGCGATACGGATTCCCCTCCCGGCGGCCGAGCTCGAGCGCCTCGTCGAGGAGATGGCGCGCTTCGGCGAGCTCGCCCGCCGAGCGCAGCGCCCATCCGAGGCTTCCAAGGTATCTTGGAACGCGCGACGGACTGACCTTGCGCCCGATGTCGATCGCTTCGAGGAAGAGCGCACGCCCCTGCTCGACGTCTCCCCGGATGAACGCCGCACCGCCAAGCGCGTACACCGCGCTCGCGGCCAGGTCTTCCGCACCGATCGCACGCGACAGCGACTGGAGCTCCTGGCCATACGCCTGCAGCCGCGCACCGTCGCTCCGTGGAGCTGCGATCGAGATGAGCGCGGACAGCACCTTCGCGCGCGACAGCGGAGTGAGGTCGCGCTCGAGCAACGGCTCGACCCAACGTTCGAGTTCGGCGTAACGGCCTTGCGTCGTCCACCACGGATGCAGCGACGCTGCGATTGTCGCCGTCAGGTCGGGATCGCGCGAGGCAGCGAACGCGAGCGCCGCGCTCACGTTGCCGTACTCCGAGTCGAGGCGGTTGAGCTCCCGCTGCCCGATGGCTTCGCTCAGCACGTCCCCGGCCTGCTCGGCCATCCGTCCGGCCCACTCCGCGTGGTAGCGCTGGAGCTCCAGGTTTTCGCCTTCCTCCTGCAGCCGCTCGACCGCGAACTCCCGGATCGTCTCCAGCATCCAGTAGCGGGGGCCGGTTTCTGTGTCGCGACGTCGGACGAGGCTCTTGTCGAGCAGCGACTGGAGCGTGTCCGGGTCGGCGCCGCAGACATCGTGTGCAGCCTCGAAGATGCAGCCGCCCGCGAAGACGGACAGGCCGCGGAACAGGCCCTGCTCGTCGGAGTCGAGGAGGTCGTATGACCACTGAATGGTGGCGCGAAGGGTCTGCTGGCGCGGATCGGCGTCGCGGCCTGCCTTAAGCAGGTCGAGGTTCTGAGAGAGGCGCCCGAGGAGCTGCTCAGGCGTGAAGAGCGGCGTGCGGGCGGCCGCGAGCTCGATCGCAAGCGGCAGGTTGTCGAGGCGAGAGCAAAGCTCGCCGAGCGCCCCGTTCGACTCGAACCCGGGGTCGAGGGCCCGGGCGCGCGCCAGGAACAGCTCGACGCCCTCGCTCTCACGGAGCGTAGGGACTGGGTAGAGCTGCTCCCCTTGGAGCTGGAGGCGCTCCCGGGTCGTCACGAGAAGCAATGGGCCGACTGGGCTTCGAAGTGCGGCGATCTCCCGCGCGGCGGCCGGCAACAGGTGCTCGGCGTTGTCGAGTAAGAGCAGCGCCTGCTTCCCGCCAAGAGCGGCCGTGAGTGTCTCGGCGAGCGGGGTGTCTGGCTCCTCCGTAACCCCGAGCGTCTGGGCAACGGCGGGCAGCAGAAGCGACGGGTCGCGCAAGGGGGCAAGCGCTACCCACCAGACGCCGTCCGGGAAGTCGTCGGCCGCCTCCGCGGCCGCCTGCAGCGCGAGGCGCGTCTTGCCCGTCCCGCCAGGGCCGGCGAGGGTGAGCAGTCGCACATCCTCTCGGGTAAGGAGCTCGACTACCTCACCCAACTCCCGCTCGCGGCCCAGGAACGGCGTGGACGGCACGGGTAGATTCGTCCGGTACAGCGACCTGAGCGGCGGAAACTCCCCGTCGCCGAGCTGGTAAACGCGCTCCGCGGCCTGCAGGTCCTTGAACCGATGCTCGCCCAGGTCGCGCAGCTCGGCGTCCGCGAGCACCGCCGTCGATGCAGACACGAGCACCTGCCCTCCGTGCCCTGCGGCCGCGATTCTGGCCGCGCGGTGCACGTCAATACCAACGTAACCCTCCTCGGTCACAAGCGGGGTCCCTGTGTGAACGCCGATCCGCACCCGCACGGCCGTAGCGGCGAGCGCCTCGGTCGCGTCACGCGCGGCAGCTAAAGCGCCGGGAGCTGTGGGAAAGGCAACGAAGAATGCGTCTCCCTGCGTATCCACCTCCACGCCGCCGTGCCGCTCGAACGCCTCGCGCAGGAAGCGGCGATGCTCCGCGAGCGCCCCCGCATAGGCATCGGCGCCCAGCTCGTGCAACAGCTCGGTCGAGCCCTCTACGTCGGTGAAGAGGAAGGTGACGGTTCCCGAGGGGAAATCGCGCCTCAAGGAATCTTCGCTCCTCACTTGGCATCAGGGCTCGTGGACATAGGCCGTCAGGAGAACATCCTCACCGACCGGCTGCGCCGCCAGACGCGTGAGGGTGACCGCTTGCGGAAGCGCTGCGAGCAGGCCGGGGCCCTCCCCCGCGAGCTTCGGCGCGACGAAGAGCATCAGCTTGTCGACCAGGTCGGCGGCGAAGAACGAGGCGGCGAGCGCGGGACCGCCCTCCAGGAGCAGCGACTGCGCCCCCTCCGCCGCGAGCCGCCAGAGCTCGTCGTCGAGCGGCCCGCTCAGAAGCTCGAGCTCTGAGCCGGCCGGAAGCGGCCCGCGACCGAACGCGAGCCGCCGTGGCTGGCGCACGACCTCGACGCCGCGAGCGTCGAGCCGCGGGTTGTCGGCCCGAACGGTGCCCATCCCGACCGCAACTGCGTCGGAAGCCGCCCGCAGCTCGTGGACGTGCCGCCTGCTCTCCTCGCCGGAGACCCAGCGCTCGCCCGGAAGGGTCATTCGCCCGTCGAGCGTGACGGCCGCCTTGTACGTGACGAACGGGCGGCCTTCCCGCACCCACGTCAGCCAGGCCTCGTTCTGCCGTCGGGCTTCCCAGAGGTCGAGTATCTCGACCTCGACCCCCGCCTCGCGAAGGCGCGCGGCCCCCTCCTGGCTCGGATCTTCTGCTCCCACGACGACTTTCGCGATCCCCGCCGCGACGATCGCCTCGACGCAGGGCGGAGTTTCACCTTGCCGCGAGCACGGCTCGAGCGTGACGTAGAGCGTCGCTCCCCGCGCGGCCTCACCCGCGTCGGTGAGCGCGGCCACCTCGGCATGAGGGCCGCCCTTGCGCTCGTGCCAGCCCTCACCGACGACCTCGCCGTCACGAACGACGACCGCGCCGACCACCGGATTCGGATGCGTCGTCCCGCGCCCCCGCTCCGCAAGCTCGAGCGCCCGTTCAAGCATCAATCGAGCGCCTGCACGAGCCGCCGGTAGGCCTCCGCCGGGTCCTCGTGGCCGAAGATGCTCGTTCCGGCAACGAACAGATTGGCCCCGGCGTCGCGGAGCTCGCGCAGGTTGTCCGGCCCGACTCCGCCGTCGACCTGGACGTGCACCCCCTCGGGCAGCAGCTCACGGAGCCGCCGCACGCGAGGAATGGCCTCCGGCATGAACTCCTGACCCGAGTATCCGGGATGGATGCTCATGCACAGGACGAGGTCGACCAGCTCTCCGGCGACCGTGACGACGTCGTCCGGCTCCGTATCGGGATTGAATGCGACCCCGACCCCGAGCTCGAGCTCGCGCGCCCGGCGGATCACACCAGCGAGGTCTTCGCAAGCTTCGTGATGGACGGTGACGCTGTCTCCGCCCGCCTCGGCGACCGCCCGGAAGTGGCGCTCGGGGTGCTCGACCATCAGGTGGCAGTCGAGAACTCCGCCGAGCCGGTGGACGAGGGGCGAGATCGACTTGAGGACGATCGGCCCGATTGTGATCGGCTCGACGAAATGCCCGTCGCCGACGTCGAACTGGAAGATCCGCGCTCCGGCCCCCATGAGCGTCTCGATCTGCTCGCCGAGTCGGGAGAAATCGGCCGCGTAGAGCGACGGCTCGACCTCGACCGTGCGAACCCAGTCGTCCCAGCCCACGGCTAGATCTTCTCAGCCCCGCAGCCCGCGCAGGTATTCCTCGCCGGTCATCCGGCGGCGGCCCTCGGGCTGTACCTCGAGCAGCTCGAGCCCGTCGGCGGTCAACGCCGCATCCGGCCCGACGGGCTGCGCGCGCCACACGGTCAGGAGCTTTCCATCAACCGGTCCTCGGGCTCCGATGTGCGGCGAGAGCGCGCGGATGCGATTCAGCAGCTCCTCGGGCGGCCGGCTCCAGTCCAGCTCGCGGTCGACGGCGGTCAACCGCTCCGCGTACGTGACGCCCTCCTCGGACTGGGGACGGAACCCGGGTGTGCCGGAGAGCACGCCTTCGAGCAGCTCGGCGGCGAGGGCGCCCGCCCTTGCGTAGACCGTGCCCGCGTCGTCGTCCGGCGCAATCGGGAAAGAGCGCTGGGCGGCGATCGGCCCCGCATCGAGCTCGGCCGTCGTCCGGTGGATCGTCACCCCCGTCTCTCGGTCGCCGGCCATGATCGCGCGCTCGACCGGCGCCGCTCCGCGCCAGCGCGGCAGGAGCGAGGGGTGAACATTCAGCCAGAGCGCCTCCTCGAGCAGCTCCTCGGGAATCAGCGCGCCGTAGGCCGCGACGATCACCGTCTCGACGTCGTCGAGCTCGAGTGGGCCGTCGAGGCGCTCCGGCTGGCGAACCGGGATGCCGAGACGCACCGCAACCTCCTTCGCCGGCGGGGGGCCGACCCGTCGGCCGCGGCCGCGCGGCCGGTCGGGGCGGGTGAGCAGGAAGGCGACGTCGTGCCGGGCCGCGAGCCGCTCGAGCACATCCGCGCCGAGCGGCGCCGTCGCTGCGACGGCTATTCGCGCCACGCCACTAAGGCACCGCTTGCGGTGCCGACGTCAGGACACTCGCGCCGCGGCTGCGCTTGCGCTGCCGCTTCGAGGGGCCGCGGGCTTCGCCCGTGGCCCCGCCTGCTTCCGCGGGTGTCCGTCTGAACTGACCGGTCGATCCGCCAAGGATCCATCGCGACCGCTTTACTAAAGAGCGGTGGCCTGCCGCAGGACGCCGAGGGCCTCCCGTCGGCCCTCGGGCGTCGTCCGGTCGACGATCAGGATGCCGTCGAGATGGTCGAGCTCGTGCTGGGCGACCCGCGCGGCGAGGCCCTCGAGCTCGAGCTCGACCGGCGCTCCGGCCGCGTCGCGCGCCTCGAGCCGAACGCGCTCCGGCCGCTCGACCGGGACGACGACTCCCTGGAGCGACAGACAACCCTCGTCCTCGAGCTCCCTCTCGTCCGAGCGCTCGACCACCTGCGGGTTGACGAGCGCGTGCGGCTCCTCCTCCTCGTCTACTTGGAGAACGAGGACGCGGCGCAACACTCCCACCTGGTTGGCGGCGAGGCCGACGCCCCTCGCCTCGAGCATTAGCCGCTTCATCCGGCCGACGAGCTGGACGAGGTCGTCGTCGAAGTCGTCGACCTCGTGAGCCCGCATCCGCAGCACCGGATCGGGGTATTGCCGGATCTGCGCGAGTGCAAGCTGCCGCCTTGCTTCGGCCTCCGGACTGAGCTCGCCCGTCTTGACCTGCCCTTGCTCCGCCACGCTGCGAGTGTAGTTGCCGCTGCTAGAGGCTCTGCGGATCCACGTCGACCACAGCGGCCAGGTCTGCGCGGCGCATCGCGGGCGCGGCCGCGGCCAGCAGCTGCCCGGCGCGCGAGGCGACCTCGCGCGGGCTCGACGTCTTCACCACGAGCTGCGCCCGATGCCGGCCGCGAAGGCGGAAGAGCGCCGCGGGACCGAGCAGCTCGCCGGGTGCGCCCCGGAGGCCCTCGGCGAGCTCCGCGAGGGCCTGCATCGCGTCCTCGCGGTCCGGGCCCGAGACGAGCAGGCGGACGAGGTGGCGAAACGGCGGGTAGCCGAGCTCTCGCCGGCGCGCGAGCTCGCCCGCAAGGAAACCGGGGACGTCGTGGCGCGCCGCGAGCGCGACCGCTCGCGACTCCGGCTGGAACGTCTGCACGAGAACGCGCCCGGGTGCATCCCGCCCGCTGCGCCCGGCGAGCTGCGTGAGCAGCTGGAAGGTGCGCTCCTCCGCGCGGAAGTCAGGGAGGCCGAGGCCCGTGTCGGCGTCGACGACGGCCGCGAGCGCGACGCCGGCGAAGTGGTGGCCCTTCGCCACCATCTGCGTCCCCACGAGCACCGCCCGGTCGGCGGCGGCGAAGCGCCGCAGCGTCTCGGCTAGCTTGCCGCGCTTCGCGACCGCATCCGCGTCGAGCCGGATCCGCTCGAGCTCCGGTACGCGCTCCTCGAGCTCGCGCTCGAGCCGCTGGGTCCCGGCCCCGATCCGGGCGAGCTCCACCGAGCCGCAGGCGGGGCACGCGTCCGGCGAGGGCTCGGAGAAGCCGCAGTGGTGGCAGTGGAGGAGCTCGTCGCGGTGCAGGACGAGCGCGACGTCGCAGTTCGGGCAGCGCCGCGTCTCCCCGCAGGCCCGGCAGTGAAGCGCGGGCGCGACGCCGCGCCGGTTGAGGAGGAGGATCGCCTTGCCGCCGCGCTCGGCGAGCGCTCCCAGCTGCGCGAGAAGCGGCGCAGAGAGGGGATAGCCGGCCTCGCCACGCAGGTCGACCACCCGGACCGACGGCAGCGGCGCTCCCACCCGCTCGCCGAGCACGAGCCGCTCGAGGCGGTCCCAGCTCTCCGGCCGGGGCGTTGCGCTGCCGTAGACGGCGACCGCGCCCTCGAGCGCCGCGCGCTTCGCCGCGACCGTGCGCGCGTCGTAACGCGGATCGGACTCCTGCTTGTAAGAGGCGTCGTGCTCCTCGTCGACGCAGACCAGTCCCAGCCGCGGCACGTTCGCGAAGATCGCCGAGCGCGCCCCGATCACGACCGGCGCCGTCCCCGAGGAGATCCGTTCCCGCTCGTCGCGGCGCTCGGCCTCGGTCAGCGCCGAGTGGAGGATCGCGACACGCTCCCCGAAACGCGCCCGGAAGCGCCCGACCGTCTGCGGCGCGAGGGCGATCTCCGGGACGAGGACGATCGTGCCGAGCCCCCGCTCGAGCGCTGCCGCAGTGGCCTGGAGATAGACCTCGGTCTTCCCGCTGCCCGTCGGACCGTAGAGGAGGAAATGCCCTCCGTCGCCCTCGAGAGCGGCGCGCAGCCTTGCCACCGCGCGCTGCTGCGGAGCGGTGAGCGCCGCGGGCTCCGGCTCGCCCGTGAGAGCGTCGCGTTCAGCGGGCGACGGCAGCTCCTTGCGACGCTCGCGCCGCACCGGCGCGACGAGAGCGAGCGCGCGACCCGGGGTCGAGCCGTAGTAGTCGGCGACCCAGAGTGCGAGCTCGACGAGCGGCCCCGGCAGTGCACCCTCGACGCGCTCGATCGGGGCAGCCTTGACGCCGAGCGGTGGCGCTTCGTCCACTTCGACTACGACGCCCCGCTTCCGACCCCCGCCGAGCCGCACCGAGACGATCGCGCCGCGCTCGACGTCGTCCGGCGCCTCGTAGGTGAAGGCGCGGGCGAGCGCGCGCGTCGTCACGAGCGGATAGACCGAGGCGTAGCGGCTCACGCCGCCAGCCTACGTCCATGCGGAGACGGGACGCGGTCCTCGAATGGCGCCTCTCGGTTTCCTGAATGGCGCCTCTCGGTTTCCTGACGCGTCGCTGAGTGCCCGGAGGCCGGCGGGACAGTGTTGAGGCACACGGCCCGCCGGCTGGAGGGTGCTCAGCGGCGCGAGGCGGGCCCCGGAGGCCGGCTTCGCCGGCCGGGAGGGGTCCGCCGGTCAGGGAAGCGAGACGGGGCGGAGGTAGAAGTAGAGCGTCGGCCCGGCGAGCGCCGCGAAGCCGGCCGCGAGCAGCGCATTGCTTTCGGGCAAGACGCCGCCCTCGGCAAGCTCGTGCAGCCCTTGAGCCAGCAGCCAGCCGGCGAAGGCGAGGAGCAGGACGCTCGTGACCGTGAAGAAGCGGCGCAGGTTGAGACGTGCCGCGCCGCGGTAGAACAGGTAGCCGAGCATGATCGCGCCCGCGAGCCCAATCGCGGCGCTCGTGCCGGCGAGCAGCTTGTTCGAGCCCTCGACCGTCCCGAACAGGAAGAGCGCCGTCTCGACGCCTTCGCGCAGCACGCCGACGAAGGCGACGAGCGCGAGCGCAAACGCCGATCCCGTCGCCAGCGCATGCTCGACCTGTTCCTCGAGCTCGCGCTTGATCGTTCGCGCCTGGCGGCGCATCCAGAAGATCATCCACGTGAGCAGCGACGCTGCGAAGAGCATCGCGCTGCCCTCGAAGATCTTCTCCGCGTTCCCTTCGAGCTCGGCGCCGATCGCGAAGAGCAGAGCAGCCGTCGTGACACTGAGAGCGAGCGCGGCAATCGTGCCGGCCCAGACCGCGCCGAAGCCCTGTCGACGGCCCGTCCGATTCAGGAATGCCAGGACGATGCCCACGATCAGCGAGGCCTCGAAGCCTTCTCTCAGCATGACGATCCCTGCTCCCAGCGGTCCTCCTTCTCCCTGTTGTAAGGGCTACCTTACAGCCAGTCGCACACTATATTCGACGAACCGATGGCGCAGCGTCACTCGATCGACGAGTACTTGGAGACGATCTACTTCCTCGCCTTCCCGATCGGCGAGTACAGCCCGTTGTCTGGGGGCTCCCCCACGCTCGCCTCGCGCGTCGCGGAGATGCTCGGGGTCTCGCGCTCGTCTGCGGGCGAGATGCTGAAGCGGCTCGAGAAGGAGGGACTGATCCGGCGCGGAGAGCACAAGGAGGCGCTGCTCACCTCGACCGGCCGGAAGCGCGCCGAGCGCGTCGTCCGCAAGCATCGAATCGTCGAACGGCTGCTCACCGACTTCATGGGCTACACGGCCGCCGAGGCGCACGTCTACGCCGACGACATCGGCGAGACGTTCTCCGACGACATGGTCGAGCGCATGGAGGAGAAGCTCGGTCATCCCGACCGCTGCCCACACGGGTGGCCCGTCGACCCGGCGTTCGAGCAGGCCGAGAACAACGAGCTGTCTCCGCTCGCCGAGCTCGAGCCGGGGAAGCGCGCCACGATCGTTCGCCTCGCCGAGCACGACGGCGAGCTCCTGCACTGGTTCTACGACGAAGGGCTCGTCCCGGGGACGAAGATCGAGCTCCGGGGGGCCCAGCCGGCGGCCGGTCAGTTCACAGTCAAGGTCGGCGGGCGCGAGCAGGCGATCGGCGAGAAGGCCGCCGCCGGTCTCTTCGTCAGGCCCGGCTAGCGGCGGCTTCAGCCAGGCCAGCGGCGGCGCGCAGAGCGTCAGCCTTGTCCGTCCGCTCCCAGGTGAAATCGTGGTCGTCGCGGCCGAAATGCCCATAGGTCGCCGTCTTGGCGAAGATCGGCCGCTGCAGGTCGAGGTCGCGCAGGATCGCCGCCGGGCGCAGGTCGAAGTGCTCCTCCACGAGCTTCTCGATCTGTGAGACCGAGATCCCCTCGCGCTCGGTGCCGAAGGTGGTCACGGCGAGCGAGACCGGGTGAGCGACGCCGATCGCGTAGGCGACGTTCACCTCGCAGCGGTCGGCGAGCTCGGCCGCGACTACGTTCTTCGCGACGTACCTCGCCGCGTAGGCGGCCGAGCGATCGACCTTCGTCGGGTCCTTCCCCGAGAACGAGCCGCCGCCGTGCCGGGCGGCACCGCCGTACGTGTCGACGATGATCTTGCGGCCGGTGAGCCCCGTATCTCCCATCGGCCCGCCGAGCACGAACTTGCCGGTCGGGTTCACGTAGACGAAGTCGCGGTCGCCGAGCAGCCGCTTCTCGTCGTAGAGGTCGCCGGGCAGGATCGGCCGCAGCACGCGCTCGACGATGTCCGGCTTGATCAGCGCCTCGGCGTCGATCCCGTCCGAGTGCTGCGTCGAGACGAGCACGCGCACGATCTCGACGGGCCTCTGAACTCCGTGCTCGTCTACCTCGTAGCGCACGGTCACCTGCGACTTTCCGTCCGGGCGGAGGTACGGCAGGTCGCCGGCCTTGCGCACCTCGGCGAGCCGCTTGCAGATCTTGTGCGCGAGCATGATCGGAAGCGGCATCAGCTCGGGTGTCTCCCGCGTGGCGTAGCCGAACATCATCCCCTGGTCGCCCGCGCCGAGGCGGTCGAGCGGGTCGTCGTCGCCCGGGTCGTGCTGGACCTCGTACGAGGAGTCGACGCCCTGCGCGATGTCCGGTGACTGCTCGTCGATCGCGACGACGACGCCGCAGGTCGTCGCGTCGAAGCCCCACTCGGAATGCGTGTAGCCGATCTCCGTGAGCTTGGCGCGCGCGACGCGGGCGATGTCGACGTACGTCTCGGTCGTGATCTCGCCGGCGACGACGACGAGGCCGGTCGTGATCAAGGTCTCGCAGGCGACGCGACCGTTGACGTCGTCCCGGAGGACCGCGTCGAGCACCGAGTCCGAGATCTGGTCGGCGATCTTGTCCGGATGGCCCTCGGTGACCGACTCCGAGGTGAAGAGAAATTCGCGCGCAGCCACGACGGCCAAGGCTACTTAATCGTCAGGAAGCCCGACGCGGTGGTTCGGTTGCCGTCTCGCTTCGCGTAGAGGAGCGCCGACTGAAGCGGCTTGGTGTTAGCGAGCGCGTCCGGATTGCGCTCTCCGCTGCTCAACTCCATGAGGTCAAAGACGTAAGGCAGACCCTCCTCGAGATTCGCATAGATGAACCCAATTGTGTCGTCCGGTGCGCCGGACGCCTCGCGCGCCTGGTTGTAGACCGGGTCGTCTACCAGCTTCGTCCCGCCGCCGAGGAGGTCTCGAATGCCGAATTCGGTGCTGTCTGCAATGAGGACGTCGTCTGAGACGGCGACGAAGAGCTCGAACGGTTGTCCCCCGAAACTGAGGTGGCTCACCTCGACACCGTTGATCCGGAGCTTCGTTACTTTCCCTTGCTCGCCGAGCTGGAGCAGCGCTCCGAGACGGGTGACCACGTTCCGCGCCCTGTCCTCGTCTCCCTTTACGTCGAGCAGCAACATGACGCCGACCTTGAGCTCGGTCGCGTGATAGACGGCGACGGCTCCCTCCCGGGAGAAGAGAGGGAAGAGATCCTCCTTGAGCGAGAAGCCCATCGCCTGCTCGATCCGAGCACGTTGCTTCTTGAACTCCGAGAAGCTCTTGTCTGCAGAAGCGAGTGCCTCGCTGAAGAAGTCCTCGAGATTGCCGAACGAGACGTACAGCAGCGCCCCCGCCGGCAACTTGTCGTCGAGCCTAGGCGAGAAGCTGCCGACCTTCGCCTGGTCTTTGCTCGTGTAGGTCGCGGCGAGCGCGACGCCCTCGTCCTCGGCGGTGGTCGAGAACGAGAGGGACTCGAGCGTTCCGAAGCTCTGCGAGAAGCGTTGGAACGGCCGCGCATCGGGGTCCGAGGCGGCTTCCTTGTTGATCAGCGCGTAGAGGCTCTCACCGCTCACGTAGCCCCGCAGGACGGCATCGTCGGACACGCTCTCCATCGCCTCGCGGAACGCGTCCTTGTCCGACAGCGGGTCGCCGGCGGATCGCGCCTCCTCGAAGTTGTCGAGAGACGCCTTGTTGTCGGCGAAGACCGTCCAGCCGTCGACCTTGCGGTGCACCTGCGGGTCGTCGCCGGCTTCGAGCAGCTTGTTGAACTTCGCCTCGTCCTTCGGCTTCGTGAAGAAGACGTAGTTGTGGTCGGGATCCTCGAAGTTGAGGACGACGAGGCTGAGCTCGTCGCCGAGGGAGGGCTTCACGTCGCGCTCCCAGCTGAGCCCGTCCTTCTTCAGGTCTTTGCGCGCGCTCGCGAGGAGCTTCTCGCGCCCCGGGAACCGGCCGAGCAGCTTGTCGGCCTTCTCCCACTGACTGGAGCCGGGATCGGTGACGCCCGAGATGTAGACCGCCGCGCTCGCCGGGGCGAACTCCGCCCCCGCCGGGACCGAGCCCGCCTGCTTCTCCGTCGCCCCACAGCCCGAGGCCGCGAACACGACCGCGACGAGCACACCAATGCGGAGGACGCGCATCACGGCCATCTTATTCAGCGGTCGGCTTCCTGCCCATCAGCCCCGCGATCAGCTCGTCGAGGCTTCGGCCGTCGAGGATCTCGCACACGGCGTTCGTGATCGGGAGCTCGATATTGAGGCGCCGCGAGAGATCCCGCAGCACGGGCGCGGTGGTAAGGCCCTCGACGGTGCCGATCTCGGCGGCAGCGTCCTCGGGCGACACGCCCCGGGCAATCAGCTCCCCGGCCCGGCGGTTGCGGCCGTGGCGCGACCAGCACGTGACGATCAGGTCGCCGATCCCCGCGAGCCCCGCGAAGGTCTCGCCGCGGCCTCCGCACGCCTCGCCGAGACGCGCCATCTCCGCGAGGCCGCGAGTGACGATCCCGCTCTTCGCGTTGTCGCCGAGCCCGAGCCCGTCGACGCCGCCGGCCGCGAGCGCGATCACGTTCTTCGCCGCCGCCGCCAGCTCGACCCCGACCAGGTCTTGGTTCACGTAGACGCGGAAGATGAGCGAGTTGATCTCCCGCTGGAGACCTTCGGCGAGCTCCTTGTCCTCGCTGGCGATCACGGCGGCCGCCGGCAGGCCGTGCCCGATCTCCTCCGCGAAGTTCGGTCCGGAGAGAACCGCAACAGGACGCTCGCCGAGAAGCGTCGAGAGCCGGTTGCCGGTAGCCGGGTCGAGACCCTTCGTCAGGGAGAGGACCGGCCCGTCCGCCGGCAGCAGGCGGACGACCTCCGAGAAGGAGCGGCTCGGGACGGCGACGACGACGAGGTCGGCTTCCCTCAGCGGAGCGCCGTCGAGCGGCGTTCCGGCCACGCCGTCGAGCGTGGCGCCCGGAAGGTACTTCGGGTTCCGCCCCGTCTCGGCGATCGTGCGCGCCTGCTCGGCGTCGCGGCAGGCGAGCGTGACCTCGTGCCCGCGCTCGTGCAGGAGCCGCGCGAACGCCGTCCCCCACGCCCCGGCTCCGACGACGACGACCTTCACGAGCGTCGCACGAAGTCAATCGCGACGGGAACTCCGGCGAGCTCGAAGCGCTCGCGAAGCTGGTTCTCGACCCAGTAGCCGTAGTCGCGGGTGATGAGGCCCGGGTCGTTGACGAAGAAGCGGAATCGGGGCGGGCGCACGGTCGTCTGCGTCCCGTAGAGGAGGTTCAGCCGGCGCCCGTTCCGCGAGGGCGGCTGCCGCACTCGGCGAAGCTCGCCGAGAAAGCGGTTCAGCTCGCCGGTCGACACGCGCGAGACGTACTTTCCGAAAAGCTCCTCCACCCGGTCGAGCAGGCGCCCGACACCGCGGCCGGTCTTCGCGGAGAGGGCGACGACCGGCGGTCGCTGGCGCAGCCGCTCCTGAAGCCGCGCGCGCGCGTCTTCGATCCCGACCACACCGACGTCCCATTTCGAGAGGACGACGAGCGTCGAGCACTGGGCCTTTCGGGCCACGTCCGCGACGGCGAGGTCCTGCTCGACCACGCCCTCGCTCGCATCGACCAGCACGAGCGCGACGTCCGCCCGCTCGGCCGCCTGGAGAGCCCGCAGCTCTGAGTAGTACTCGATCCCCTGCCGCTGCTTTCGCTTGCGCCGCAGCCCCGCCGTGTCGACGAGGACGAAGGTCTGCCCCTCCCGCTCGAGCACGGTGTCGATCGAATCGCGCGTCGTGCCCGGCGTCTCGGAGACGATCACCCGCTCCTCGCCGAGGAGCGCATTCAGGAGGCTCGACTTCCCGACGTTCGGCCGGCCGAGGATGGCAACGCGGATCGCCTCCTCTCCCCCGCGCATCGGCCCGCTGCCCGGCAGGCGCGCGACGATCGCGTCGAGCAGGTCGCCGGTTCCGTGCCCGTGGAGGGCCGAGATCGGGATCGGATCGCCGAGCCCGAGCCGGTGGAACTCGAAGGCCTCCGCCTCGCGGCCGGGCTCGTCGATCTTGTTCGCGAGCAGGAAGATGGGCCTGCGCGCGCGTCGCAGGATGGCGGCCAGCTCCTCGTCGCCCGGCGTCACACCGGCCCGCGTATCGACGATGAAGAGGACGAGATCGGCCTCGGCAATCGCTGCGCGCGCCTGCTCGCCGACCTGCTGCACGAGCGGCGAGGGGTTGGCGATGTCGACGCCGCCCGTATCGACGAGCAGGAAGCGCTGCCCGGACCACTCGCAGATGAGCTCCTTGCGGTCGCGCGTCACCCCCGGCGTCTCGTGGACGACGGCCGCCCGCGACCCGGTCAGCCGGTTGACGAGCGTCGACTTGCCGACATTCGGAAAGCCGACGACGGCGACGGTGCCCAGCATGGGGGCGCCCGTGGTTCCCTCGTGGGCCCCCTCCTTCTCACCTCCCTCGCTCGAGCTCACTCTCGAGCTCCCGCCGGGCCACGCCCGGCTCCGCTAGCCGGCTGCCGACCGAGCCTGGGGGGCGTCGCTTCAGGGCGCCCGGCCTCGTGCATCTCGACGAGGAACTGCCAGAGGCGGAGGATCTCGTCCTGGATCAGGGCCGTTGCTTCGCGGTAGCCCTTGCCTGACCGCGGCAGGCCGTCGAACCTCATCGGCTCGCCCCAGGCAACCGAGACGGGATGGAAGTTGCCGACGCGCCAGTGCTGGGTCCCGTGGATCGCCGCCGGCACGACCGGCACCTCCTCCTGGAGCGCAGCCATCGCCGCGCCCGGCTTCGCCTCGCCGGGAACTCCGCTCCGCTGCCGCGTCCCCTCGACGAACATCCCGAGAGCGCGTTCATCGCGGACGACCTGCCGCATCAGGCGCACAGCCTCCCGGTCCGATTCCCCTCGCCGCACGGAAAGCGTTCCGAACGAACGGATCAGCTGGCCGAGACCAAGCATCCGGTGGGCCTCGATCTTCCCCAGATAGTGGATCGTCCGGGGGGACAGGGTGCCGAACACGGCGGGATCGACCCACGAGAAGTGGTTGAGGGCGAGCACGACGCCGCCCTCTCGGGGCACTCGCTCGACTCCGTAGTTGCGGAGAGGCGCGAGGATGCGGACCGCTGTCCCCATCGTGAGGCGGCCGACCGCCCAGACAGCGTCGACTCGTCTCATGCCGGCAGGCGGGCGCGGACGAGCTCCTCGATCCGGCCGACGACGTCCTCGACGTCGAGCTCGCTCGTGTCGATCACCTCGGCGTCCTCGGCAGGCTGCATCCGCGCCGCGTCACTCTCGTCCCGAAGCCGCAGGTCGGTGGCGAGCGCATCGGCGCCGATGTCGGGACGCTCCGCGAGACGGCGCTGCTCGCGAACCCCGCGGTCGGCGACGAGATAGATCTTCACGTCGGCGTCAGGGCACACGACCGTGCCGATGTCGCGTCCCTCGATGACCGCGTCGCCGAGCTCCGCCAGCTCCCGCTGCCGGTCGCGCATGACGTTGCGCACCTCGGGGTGGCGCGCGACGACGGGTACGAGCCGGTCGATCCGCGAATGGCGGATGGCGGCAGTTACGTCGGCGCCCGCGATCGTGACGCGGCCGGCCTCGTCGAGGTCGACGCGGTGCCCGCCGGCGAGCTCGCCCAGCCGCTCCCCCTCGCCGAGCGGGATCGCCTCCTGCATCGCCAACCAGGTGAGGGCGCGGTACATCGCCCCCGTGTCGAGGTAGCGGAAACCGAGGCGCTCCGCGAGCCGGCTTGCGACCGTGCTCTTTCCTGCCCCGGCGGGCCCGTCGATGGCAACGATCATCGCTCTGTGACCGACTCGAGAAGGTCGAAGAATCCGGGGAAGCTTACCGCCACGGCTTCCGGCTCCTCGAGCCGCACGCCCTCGCGCGACACGAGCCCCGCAACCGCGCCGAGCATCGCCAGCCGATGATCCCCGCGTGAGCTCATACCCCCACCCTTGGGGCGGGTAGGGACCCCCCTCACCCTGAAGCCATCATCGCTCGCCGAGGCGCGCACGCCAAGGGCGCGCAGCGAAGTTGTCACGCTTTCAATGCGGTCCGTTTCCTTTACTCGCAGCTCGCCGGCACCGCGCACCACCGTCTCGCCGCGCGCGCACGCCGCGACGAGCGCAACGAGCGGCAGCTCGTCGATGAGCGCCGGCACCTCCGCCGGCTCCACCGTCGTCGCGACGAGCTCGGCCGAGCGCACCTCGAGGTCGCCGACCGGCTCGCGGCCCGCTCGCCGACGATGGAACACGGTGATGCGCCCGCCCATCCGCGCGAGCACGTTGAGCAGGCCGATCCGGGTCGGGTTGAGCCCGAGATCGTGAACGTTCAGCTCCGAGCCCGGCAGAAGCGTCGCCGCGGCGAGGAACGGCGCCGCCGCCGAGAAGTCGCCGGGCACCTCCACCTCGCCGAGCGAGAGTCGCTCCACGGCGCTGACGCCGGCCCGTCCCGGCCGGCGCCGCATGTGGGCCCCGGCCTCCGCGAGCATGAGCTCGGTGTGGTCGCGGGTCGGCAGGGGCTCGATGACCGTCGTCTCGCTCCGCGCGTAGAGCCCGGCGAGAAGGAGCGCCGATTTCACCTGGGCGCTCGGAACCGGGAGCTCGTAGCGGATCCCGCGCAGCGGCCCACCCTCGACGACGAGCGGCGGCAACCCCTCCTGCGTCTCCACGCGCGCGCCCATCCGCGCGAGCGGCTCGGCGACCCGATCGACCGGTCGCGCGCGCAGCGACTCGTCGCCGGTCAGCTCGAAGCGCCCCTCCTGCCCGGCGAGGATCCCCGCGAGCAGCCGCAGCAGTGTGCCCGAATTCCCGCAGTCGATCGGCCTGTCCGGTGGCCGCAGCCCTCGCAGACCGCGCCCTTCGATCCGGACGAGGTCGACGTCGTCCTCGACAACCTCGACGCCGAGCGCCCGCACCGCCGCGAGAGTCGCCTCCGTGTCCGCCGAGCGGCCGAAGCCGCGCACGACCGTCTCACCCTCCCCGATCGCGCCGAGCAGCACGGCGCGGTGCGAGATCGACTTGTCGCCGGGGACCCCGATGTGGCCGACGAGCGCGCGCGCCGGCTCGACGCGCCTCACTAACCCAACTGCTTGCCGAGCAGGCGGGCGACGGCTGCGATCTCGGCGGCGACCTCGGCGAACGCGTCGAAGGCGAGTTGCTGCGGCCCGTCGCAGAGCGCCTCCTCGGGTCGCGGGTGCACCTCGATGAGCACCCCGTCCGCACCGACCGCCGCCGCAGCCCGCGCGAGCGGCGGCACGAGGTCGCGCCGACCGGCCGCGTGCGAGGGATCGACGATCACCGGCAGGTGCGTCTCGCGCTTGAGCACCGCGACCGAGCCGAGGTCGAGCGTGTAGCGGGTCTTCCGCTCGAAGGTCCTGATGCCCCGCTCGCAGAGGACGATCCGCTCGTTCCCCTCCTTCGCGACGCACTCGGCCGCCATCAACAGCTCCTCGACCGAGGCGGCCGGGCCGCGCTTGAGCAGCACGGGCTTGTCGAGACGGCCGACCTCCGCGAGGAGCACGAAGTTCTGCATGTTGCGTGCGCCGATCTGGATCACGTCCGCGGTCTCCGCCACCTCCTCGAGATGGCGCGGGTCGAGAAGCTCGGTCACGATCGGGAGGCCGGTCTCCTCTCGCGCCTCGCGCAGGATGGCGAGCCCTTCCGATCCGAGCCCCTGGAACGAGTACGGCGAGGTGCGGGACTTGTAGGCGCCTCCACGCAGCATGGTCGCGCCCGCGTCCGCTACCGCCCGCGCGGTCTCGATCGTCTGCTCGCGGGTCTCGACCGTGCAGGGCCCGGCAACGAGCCCGAAGTAGGCCCCGCCGATGCGCCGGCCGCGTACCTCGATCACGGTCGACTCGAGCGCGCCCTCGCCGGCGACGAGCGGCAGGGCGTCCTTCAGAAGCTCACGCGAGACGGCCATCGAGCGCCAGTCTACGTTGACGGCCGCCGGCTTCGCGGCTACCTTGGAGGCGATGTCTCCCGCGACTCGCACCCGGGTCTGGCCCTGGCCCAACGGGCGGCGCGGGAGCCTGCGCGCCTAGCTCGGCTCGCTCCCCGCTCCGCCCGATCCGCGCCTCCCTTGGAGGCATTTCCTCGTGCTCGAACAAGGAGGGACCATGGAGATAATCACCCCGGTGCGAATCTTCTCGGGGATCAGGGCTTCCGGCGACAAGACGCTCGGCAACTACAGCGGCGGCTTCCGCCAGTACGTCGCCACGCAGGAGAGCGGCGAGGCCTACTTCTGCGTCGTCGACCTGCACTCGATCACCACCGACTTCGAGCCCGAGGAGCTTCGGGAGTCGACGCTCGCCGTGGCGGCGCTCCTCTTCGCAGCCGGGCTCGACCCGGAGCGCTCGACCGTCTTCGTCCAGAGCCACGTGACCGCCCACGCCGAGGCGGCCTGGCTGCTCGGCTCGGTCACGAGCTTCGGCGAGCTTCGCCGGATGACCCAGTTCAAGGAGCGCTCGGCAGAGCAGGAGTTCGTCTCCGCCGGGCTCTTCAACTACCCGGTGCTGATGGCGGGCGACATCCTTCTGTACCAAACGGACATCGTCCCGATCGGCGACGACCAGCGACAGCATCTCGAGCTCGCACGGAACATCGCCGAGCGCTTCAACGGCCGATTCGGCGAGACCTTCAAGGTGCCCGAAGCCGTCTTCCCCGAAGAGGGCGCGAGGATCAAGAACCTGCAGGAACCAACGCGGCTGATGTCGACCAGCCGAGGAGCTCCGCAGGGGGTCGTCCGCATGGTCGATCCCCCGGATGTCGTACGCAAGAAGTTCAAGACGGCCGTGACCGACTCCGGTACTGACGTCCGTCACGATCCCGACGCCAAGCCCGGGGTCTCGAACCTGATCGAGATCATGGCCGTTGCCACCGGCAGCTCGATCGCCGAGATCGAATCCCGGTTCGACGGCCAGGGCTATGGAGCGTTCAAGGAAGGAGTTGCAGAGGCCGTCGTCGAGCTGCTCACCCCGATCCAGCAGCGCTACGAGGAGTTGCGCGCGGACGAGGCGGAGCTGCAGCGGCGGCTTGCCCTCGGCGCGGAGAAGGCCCGGGAAGCCGCGGAGCCGACGCTCGCAGCGATGTACGAGCGCATGGGCTTCGTCAGGCCCTAGTCCCTAGTCTCTCCACCAGCCCGGGGCCACCTCCAGGTCGGGCTCCTCGGCGATCGGCGAGCCGTAGGCGAGGTACTCGATGCCCTCCGGCCCCGCCTCAAACGCTCGCATCGTCTCGGACGCGACGCGGATCGCGTCCCACCGGCGCACCTCGATCACCTCGTCGCCGAGCTTCATCCGGCCCCCGCCGTCGAGGATCACGTACAGCTCCTCCTGGTCGGCATGCCGGTGGCCGAACGCCGTGCGAGCGTTCGGCGCGAGCCGCTGCAGGCTCACGGCGCCGATCTCACAGCCGAGCTCGTGCTTCGGGAACCGGGCCTCCACCTCCGGCGCGAGGCCGAACTTCGGCGCCGAGTCCTCCACCTCTCTCAGATTCACGATCGTGTAGCCGCTCATGCGCACAGTCTCTCAAGGCGGCGTCGAGAGGTGCGAGAGGTCGTAGGAACAGCGTAAGGGGGTCCCGGCGAGGGGTTGCGGCCCACCTCGCCGGGACTCCCCAGGGAGGCGGCTCTGCTCCGCGCGTACCTCGCGATCCTGCTGGCCGCCTTCGGGTTACCGCAGGGTCCGATTCTCGCACTCCGGCCGGCTCGCTGTCTAGCCGAGCCCCTGGGAGCCTGGGAGGTTCTGGAGCGCGGCGACCTCGGCCGGCTCGAGCTCGCGCCACTCCCCGGGCCGGACGCCCTCGACCGTGAGGCCCGCGTACCGGCTCCGGTGGAGGCGGCGGACCGGGTGGCCGACCGCCTCGCACATCCGCTTCACCTGGTGTTTCCGCCCCTCGTGGATCGCGAGCTCGACGAGAGACGGACCGAGCCGGCGGACGCGCGCCGGGGCGGTGACGCCGTCCCCGAGGTCGACTCCCTCCGCAAGCTGCCGCAGCCCCTCCTCGGAGGGCTCGCCCTCGACCTCCGCCTCGTAGATCTTCTCCACCTCGTAGCGCGGGTGGGCGAGGCGGTGCGCAAGCTCACCGTCGTTCGTCAGCAGGAGCGCGCCCGTCGTGTCCGCATCGAGGCGGCCAACGGGGACGACCCGCGTGGCGTGCTCGACGAGCCCGACGACGGTCGGCCGACCGTGCGGGTCGCTCGCGGTCGTGACGACGCCGGCCGGCTTGTGGAGGAGGACGTACGCGAGGCGCTGTGGCGCGAGCCTCCGGCCGTCGAGCTCGACCACGTCGCGGCCGCCGACGAACGTGTTCAGCTCGCCGGGCTCACCGTTCACGCGCACGCGGCCGGCCTTGATCAGCTCGTCCGCCCCGCGCCGTGAGGCCACGCCGGTCCGCGCGAGGTAGGCGTTCAGTCGCATGGGCGGATTCTCGCTTTCGTCACACCCGCGTCACCCATTCGTGCGTCTTTCCCGCTTACGATCGCATCGGGGAGGAGGCCGGGCGCGCCTTATTAGCTAGCGGGCTCGGGCGTCCAGGACGCAGCGAAAGCGCTCGGTGCCCGGATACCCGCTCAGGCAGGGCGGCGCTCGGCAAGCGCCTCGAGCCGGCCGCGCAACTCGTCCTCGTCGCCGCCGAGCTCCTCGAGCCGCGGCAGCGCCGCCAGGCTCTCCAGGCCGAAGACCCGCTCGAACAAGGGCGTCACCCGGTAGCGAACCGCGCCGCCGATCCCGGATTCGCGCCCGCCCTCGGCGATCAGGCCCCGCTCGACGAGGCCCGCCACGACCGAGTCGACCGCCACCCCGCGCCAGCGGGCGATCTCCGGCCGCGTGCACGGCCCCAGGTAGGCCACGATCGCGAGCGTCTCGAGCGCCGCCTGGGAGAGGCCGCGCTCGACCGGGCGCTCGAACAGGCGTCCGCATGCCTCGGCCGCTTCGCGCGAGGCGCGAAAGGCCCAGCCGCCCGCGACGCGCTCGAGCACGATCCCGCTGCGGCCCTCGCGGTAGCGATCCTCGAGCAGCCCGAGCGCCGTTTCGACCCGTTCGGGCGCTTCCTCGGCGGCCTCGGCCAGATCGTCCGCCGTGAGCGGCTGCGACGCCACGACGAGCAGCGCCTCGAGCGTCCGCGCGAGCGCGTCGAGCGGACTCGCCGCGATCAGGCGGAGCGGGCGCTCCACGCCTCCACCCCCTCCTCCCCGCCGGCCGCGCGTGCGACCCGGATCGGAGCGAACGGCGCAGCCTGCTCGAGCGAGACCTCGCCCGCACGCCGCAGCTCCAGCAGCGCGAGGAACGCAACCGCCTGCTCGAGCCGCGAGAGGCCGGCCACTTCGTGCTCGAAGTCGAATCGACGCCGCCGCAGGAGCAAGGTCCGAAACTGTTCCAGGAACTGCGAGACAGGCGGGAACCGCAAGGCGAGATGCGAGAGCGACACCTGCGGCGGCTCGGCGGCCAGCGCCCGGAGTGCCGCCGCGAGCGCGACCGGATCTTGCGGCGCGAGCCGTCTCTCGCCTCGGGGCGCAAGCGGAGCCGGGCCGACCCGGAAGAATCGGTCGCGCTCCCTGGCGAGCCGCTCGGCGAGCCATTCCGCGGCGGCCTTGATCCGTCGGTACTCCTCGAGCCGGCGCGCGAGCTCCTCGGCCGCCTCCTCGGGCTCGAGCTCGTCGAGCTCGTACTCGTTCTCGAACAGGGCGCGCGCCTTCAGCTCGAGCAGCGCGGCAACGAGGACGAGGAACTCGCCGCACGCCTCGAGATCGAGCTCCTCCCGCTCGGCAAGCCGCTCGCAGAACGCGACCACCACACCGGACACGTCCACCTCGACGAGCGGCAGCTCCTCCCGGAGGACGAGGGTGAGGAGCAGGTCGAACGGCCCCTCGAACGCGTCAAGGTCGAGGTCGAGCTCGTGGACGCTCATGGCCGGTGGCCCTTTCGGTGGCACCTTCCGGAAGCTAACGAGAGGGCCGGACGCGGCCCTTGGGGATGGCCATCCGCGGCCCGCGCGGCTTGCCCCGGTCGACGCTGTCCTCACGGCGCGGCCGCGCGCCCCCGAGGAACTGCCACCAGACGAAGAACGAGGTCGAGCAGATGAAGACGACGATCGAGACCCACGCGTTCAGCCGTAGCGGCCCGATCTCGTGCGCGGGATCGATCCGCAGCAGCTCCTCGAAGAAGCGACCGAACGTGTAGATCGAGACGTAGAGTGCGAAGAGCGCCGGGGGCCGGATCCGGAAGCGCCGGCCGATGAGGATCAGCACCCCTGCCATTACGGAGTCGTAGATCAGCTCGTAGAGGAAGGTCGGGTGGAAGGTGGCTTCCGTCCCGTAGCCCGGCACGCGATGCTCGACGTCGATCTCGAGGCCCCACGGCCGGTCGGTCGGCTTGCCGTACAGCTCCTGGTTCCACCAGTTGCCGATGCGGCCGATGCCCTGGGCGAGCAGTAGGCCGGGTGCGGCTGCGTCCATCAGCTCGCGAACGCTCTTCCCTTCCCGGCGGACGACGATCGCACCCGCGATGCATCCGGCGGCGATCCCGCCCCAGACGCCGAGCCCGCCCTTCCAGACCTCGAATATCCCTTGCCACTTCGGACTGGGCACCTCGCTCCAGCTCGTGAGGTCGTGGTACGCGCGCGCACCGACGATCCCGGCCGCGACGCCCCAGACGGCCACCCGCAGGATGAGGTCCCAATCTCCACCGCGCTTCACGTAGCGGATGCCCGTCAGCCAGATGCACGCCGCGATCGCGAGCAGCAGCATCAGTCCGTACATGTGGACGACAAGCGGGCCGAGGTCGATGGTGCCGCTGTCGGGCGAGGGGATCGAGCCGATCACGGGCAGTGGATTCTGCCCGCCAGGCTGCGACCCTGCTTAAAGCAAGATTTGGAGCGCGACGTCCTGAGGGCAGCCGCGGCCGAGCAACTCGATCGCCGCGTGGAGATCCACGTCGTGCCGCACCGCGATGCGCCCGGCTGCGCGTGCCTCGTACCCGGCTCGTTCGAGCTCCTCCGCGCGCCACCGCTCGATGCGCTCGATCTCTGTCTGTTCGACCAGGTAGATGTCAGTCGCCGCCATGGATGCCTTTCTCGCCGCTTGACCTCATTGTTCGGTCAGACGTCGCGGCCGGATCTCCCTATAGAGGGTGATCTCTAAAATTCACAGAAGCTTTACGTGCCTAGCGACGGGCCGAGGCGGCGAGGCGGAGAGCATCGTGCTTCGAGAGGTCGCCCTCGAGGCGGAGAGTCAAGTAATCGTGCCGCCAGATGAGCGCGCTCTCGGAGAGGCGGTCGGTTTCCTGGCGCATCCGGCCGTTGGTGTCGCGGTAGTAGAAGGCGTGCGGGCCACTGATCCAGACCCCAGGGTCGCCGTTGACGCGAACGGACTCGGCAGTCGTGTCGGGGCCGATCAGCTTCTCGATGAAGGCCTCACCGTTGAACTCGGTCATGAGCAGACGGACTTCCGCCGGGCTGCCCCAGAGGAGTGCGACCTGGCCTCTCGGAATCCTCGTGCTGTAGTAGACGCGGTCTGGCGGCCCGACTCCTTTGCCCGTCGGAACGACGACCCACGGCGCGCGGCGCTGCGCCTCGGCCAGCGTGACTTCCCGCCCGAGTCCGAGGTCCGTGCGGAGCGGCGCGGGCGGCAGCTTCTCGACGCGGACGATCTTCACGCCACTGAGCCCGAGCCAGTCGAGGATCGCAGTCCGTGCCGGCGGCACCGCGAGCACCGCGCCAACCGCGACCACGATCACCGCAACCGCGAGCGCGAGCACACGGCGGGGCGGCAGACGAAAACGCCCCCGCGGCTCCTCGGCGATTCGCCGACGGACGGCCGCCGCGAGGTCAGGCACCGGCGGCAGCTCGATGACGCGACCGAGCTCGATTAGTGCGTGCTCGAGCTCAGGCATACGCTTCTCCGATCGACGCGCGCAGGCGCGCGAGCGCGCGCGAGGTGCGTGACTTGACCGTGCCGCGCCGGACTCCGAGCGCGGCTGCCGTCTCCTCCTCGGAGAGCTCGAGGAAGAAGCGGCAGGCGATCACGAGCCGCTCCTCCTCGCGCAGCTCGTTGACCGCGGCCAGCAGCTGTTCGCGCTCCTCGCCGGCGAGCAGGGCTCCCTCGGGGGACGGAGCCGCGCCCCCCGAGGATCCTTCCTCGGCCGCGCGCAGGGCGAGCGCCGCGCGGCGGCCGGCCGACCGTCGGCGGTTTCGCGCCTCGTTGGCGACGATCCGCAGCAGCCAGGGGCGAAAGGGCGCGCCCGGATGGAAGCGGCCCAGGGCCCGGAAGGCCTTGACGAAGCCCTCCTGCGCGGCATCCTCCGCCTCGGCCGCGCTGCCCGTGACGAGGTACGCGGTGCGAAAGGCGATTCCCTGATGTGTACGGACGAGTTCTTCATAGGCGCCTTCGTCGCCGCGGCGGGCCCGCTCGACGAGCTCTGTTTCTGCCAGTGGTCGGCTCACCACTGCCGTTCTTACACCGAACGCGGCGATAGGGTTCCAGGCGATGTACGCGAGAATCGCGCGCTACGAGGTTCCCGAGGAGCGGATCGGCGAGGCGGTCGAGGCCTTCCGCGAGGCCGCGGGCCAGATCTCGGACCTCGAGGGCCTAGAGGGCGGCTACGTCCTCAGCGACGCGGAGAGCGGCACGGTGATGACGGTGACGCTCTGGGAGAGCCGCGCCGCGATGGACGCCAGCGAGGTGCGGGCCGCCCGCCTCCGGCAGGATGCCGTCCAGCAGGCAGACGGCTTCGTCGCGTCCGTGCATAGCCTCGAGGTGGCGGTCGAGATCGGCGCCTAGCGGGGCCCGCTCCACGAGCGCGTAAAGTAGCCCCGTAAGCGAGGAGAGGAGAAGCGAATGGCGATCGGAATGCTGCTCGATGATCCGAGTGGGACGCGGGAGCAATACGAGGAGCTGGCCCGCAAGATGTTCGGCGGAGAACTCGCGCCGCCGGAGCCTCTTCAGGGCCTAGTCATTCACACGGCCGGGGCGAGCGAGGCCGGCTGGAGGATCTTCGACGTCTGGGAGTCGAAGGAGGACTTCGACCGCTTCATGAAGCAGTACATCGAGCCCGTGATGGGCGACGACATGCTCCAGGGCCCCCAGCCCGAGGTCTACGAGCTGGCGAACGTGATCGGCGCAGGGGTCGGCGCGACGGCCTAGCCGCTACGCGTTCGTGTAGTCGAAAGAACTGAAGACCGCGTGCCTGCCGGAGAGATTCCAGGTCATCTCCGGCAGGTCGACGCGGAAGGTCTCGCTCTGGGCGATCTCGCCGTCGCGCCAGATGAACCCGCTCGTCTTGACGATGCGCACCTCGTTCTCCTCGCCCGTGACCGGGTTCGTGAGCGGCGTCATCGCAGTCTCGGCGACGCCTTCGATTGCGACCCGTGAACGCCAGCCGTCGACCGTCAGGTCGAGGCTTGCTCGGTCGACAGCGGTCGTCTCGTCGAGGGTCGAGTTGAAGATCTCGAAGAGCCCGTAACCCTCCTCCCCGCGCCAGATCCGCGCCAGCGCGTCGAACTGCTCGTCGGTCTCGCAGTCGATGTACGCGTGGCCGCGGCCGCCCTTGTCGTGGATCGGTCCCGGCCACCAGAGCGCCCAGGAGGCTTTCGCGCCGACGAGATCGACGGCGTCGAAGCTGCCGCTCTCGATCACATGGCTGATCAAGGCCTCGCAGTTGCCCTCAGGCGAGCTCGGGAAGCCGCGGAAATTGCAGCCGCAGCCCGGGTCGCAGTTGCAGAACTCGATGTAGGTGCCGGCGATCTGCCAGGTTGCCACCCGGTGATTATGTCGCTTCGAACTCCCGGAGAAAAGCACGTCTGGCGTCGTTAAGTCCCGGCCTCGCACGCCGAGTATAAGCGCCTCGAGCACGACGGCTCCGAGCCCCGCCACCAGCAAGACCAGCGCGACCCGCACGTGCTCGGCCTTGCGAAAGTTGAGGTCTCGCTCGCGCGCGATGGCTTCGACAAGGCCCCGCATCGTCTCGCTGCGGCGTGATCGCCGCGGGCCCTCGGCAGCTCGAGCTTCAGCCCTAGAAGAACATCACGAGCAGGAGAAAGAGGACGAAGCACGCAGCGGCGACCAGCACAGAAGCCAAGAAAGCTCGGGCGAACAGCCACCCTGCGAGGGACAGGTCTTCGTCCGGACCGCGCGAGCCAGCCCGACGCTCCTCCTGGCGGTGTCGCCACCTCGCCAAGGCTCCCACCAAGACGCCGAGGACGAGGACCGCCCAGGTGCCACGTGGTAGGTCAGGCAACCGCGGCCTCGCCGAGGAGTGACTTCACCTCGGCGAAGAAGTCCGGCTCCGGCTTCACGCGATAGTCCGGGCCGAGCGCGAGCGTCGTCTCGCCCTGCGACGTGGCGATGGCGACAATGACCGGCGTCTCGCCGGGGAACTCCTTCACGACCCCGGCGAGGCTCTGGACGAGGCCGGCCGGCGCCCTCCGCGCATCGACCCGCAACACGACCTCGCGCCGCTCGGGGGTCGCCTCGAAGGGCGCGATCTCGATCGCGATCAGCTTCGTCTCGCCCTCCTGCTTGTGGTCGACGCGGCCCTTGACGACGAGCACGTTGTCGACTCCGAGCAGGTCGCGCGCAGCCCCGTAGACGGAGTTGAAGACGACGACCTCGCTCGAGCCGGTGAGGTCGTCGAGCCGCATGAAGACCATCGGCTCGCCCTTCTTCGTGGTCAGCTGCTTGATCGCGCCGACGATGCCCCCGACCGTGACGACCTCGCCGTCGCGGCGGCGCTCGACCTCGGCAAGCGGGCAGTCGGTCTTGCGCCGCAGCTGCTCGCGGATCGCTTGCAGCGGGTGCTCCGAGACGTAGACGCCGAGCGTCTCCTTCTCGAGGCGCAGCAGCTCGTTCTTCTCGTACTCGCCCGACGGAATCTGCGGGTGCTCGACCTCGAAGATCGACTCCTGGCCGAACAGCATGTCTTCCTGTCGCTTCGTGCCGGCGCCCAGTGCCGCGTCCAGGGCCTCGAGCATGCCCTTCCGTGGAGCATCGGTCGATTCGAAGGCGCCGCACTTGACGAGCGCCTCGAGCGCGCGCCTGTTCGCCACCTGCGGGTGCACGCGCTCGGTGAAATCCCAGATCGAGGCGAAGGGCCCACCCTCGGTGCGTTTCTGGACGATTTCGCGGGCGGCCGAATCGCCGACGTTCTTGACCGCGTTCAGGCCGAAGCGGATCTTCCCCTCGACGACGGCGAAGTCGTGCTCGGACTCGTTCACGTCGGGCGGCTCGACCTCGATCCCCAGCTCGTGGCAGGCGTTCACGTAGAAGGGGACGCGGTCCTTCGTGTTCATGACCGACGAGATCAGCGCCGCCATGTACTCCCGCGGGTGGTGCGCCCGCAGCCAGGCCGTCCGGTAGGCGATCAGCGCGTAGCAGGCCGCGTGCGACTTGCCGAACGAGTAGTCCTGCGACGACTCCATGTCCTTCCAGAGCTGGTTCGCAACCGCGGGCGTCGTCCCGGTCTGCGCGCAGCCCTCGAGGAACTTCTCCTTGAGGGACGCCATCAGCTCGTGGATCTTCTTGCCGATCGCCTTGCGCAGGTCGTCGGCCTCCGCGGGCGAGAAGCCCGCGATCTGTTTTGCGATTTCTAAGTATTGCTCTTGGTAGATACAAATTGCATGAGTAGTACCCGTAATCGCCTCGAGCCGCGGGTCGATGAACGAGACAGCCTCGTCGCCGTTCTTCCGCTTCGCGTAGAGCGGGATGTAGCCCATCGGCCCGGGCCGGTAGAGGGCGACGAGCGCGATCAGGTCCTCGAACTCGGTCGGGCGCACCTGCTTCAAGGCCTCGCGCATGCCCGACGACTCGAACTGGAAGACACCGATCGAGTCCCCGCGCGCGAGCATCTCGTACGTCTTCGCGTCGTCCATCGGGATCTTCGTGATGTCTACGCCCCCGACGAGGTCGACGGCCTTGTCGATCACGTCCAGGTTGCGCAGGCCGAGGAAGTCCATCTTCAGCAGGCCGAGCGCCTCGACGTCCCACATCCCGAACTGCGTGACCGTCTCCTCCCCCTCGCCCTTGCGCTGAAGCGGGACGACGTCGGTGAGCGGGCGGTCGGAGATGACGACGCCTGCAGCGTGGATCGAGTCCTGGCGGACGAGCCCCTCGAGCGGCTTGGCGAGGTCGACGATCTCGCGCACGAGCGGGTCGCCGTCGTAGGCCGCCTTCAGCTCGGCGCCGGGCTTGAGGCATTCGTCGAGGTAGACCTTCGGCCCCTCGGGGATCAGCTTCGCGATCTTGTCGACGGTGCCGTAGGGGACCTCGAGCACGCGGCCCGCGTCGCGCACGGCCGCGCGGGCCATCATCGTCCCGAAGGTGATGATCTGGGCGACGCGGTCGCGCCCGTACTTCTCGGCGACGTAGTTGATGACCTGGTCGCGGCCGGCGACCGAGAAGTCGATGTCCATGTCGGGCATGGACTTGCGGCCCGGGTTGAGGAAGCGCTCGAAGAGGAGCTCGTAGCGGATCGGGTCGACGTCGGTGATCTCGAGGCAGTAGGCGGCGAGGGAGCCGGCGGTCGAGCCGCGGCCGGGGCCGACCGAGATCCCGTTCCGCTTGGCGAAGTTGACGAAGTCCCAGACGATCAGGAAGTAGTCCGCGAAGCCCATCTCGCGGATCGTCTTCAGCTCGTACTTGAGCCGCTCCTGCAGCTCTGCCGTGACGCGGTCGTAGCACTTTTGCAGGCCTTTCTCGCAGAGCTCGACGAGGTAGTCGAAGGCGTCGCGCCCCTCGGGCACCGGGTAGCGCGGTAGGCGGATCGTGCCGAGCTCGATCTCGACCGAGCAGCGCTCGGCGATCTCGAGCGTCGTCGCGAGCGCCGCCGGGTACTCGGCGAAGTCGCGCGCCATCTCGGCCGGGGTCTTGAAGAAGAACTGGTCGGTGTCGAATTTCCAGTGGTTCGGGTTCTTGAGCGAGTCGCCCGACTGGATGCAGAGGAGCGCCTCGTGCGCGCGCGCGTCCTCGTGGAGCAGGTAATGGACGTCGCCGGTGGCGACGAGCGGCAGCCCGGTGCCTTGAGCGAGCTTCGCGAGGAGCGGGTTGATGCGCGCCTGCTGTGAGAGGCCGGCGTTCTGGATCTCGACGTAGGTGGAGGTCGGCCCGAAGACCTGGACGAGCCGGTCGAGGTCGGCCGCCGCGTCGCCTTCGCGCGATTCCTCGAGCGCCTTGGAGACGCGACCGGAGAGGCAGCCCGAGAGCGCGATCAGCCCGGCCGAGTGTTGGGAGAGCAGCTCCCAGTCGACGCGCGGCTTGTAGTAATAGCCCTGCAAATAGGCTGCTGAGGCGAGCTTGATGAGGTTGCCGTAGCCCTCGTTCGACTCGGCGAGGAGCGTCAGGTGCGCGTAGCCCTTCGTCTGAGCGGCGCGGTCGTCGCAGACGTAGACCTCGCAGCCGATGATCGGCTTGACCCCGTGCTTTGCGGCCTGCTGGTAGAGCTGCACGGCACCGGCGAGCGACCCGTGGTCGGTGAGCCCGACGGCGGGCATCTCGAGCTCCGCCGCCCGAGCGGCGAGCGCCGGAATCCGGCAAGCTCCGTCGAGGATCGAGAACTCGGAGTGGACGTGCAGGTGGACGAAAGGTGCATCGGACACGGGAAGGTCAGTCTAGAAATCCGGTCCGCTGTCCTGACAGGGACGGGAGCGGTTTTTCGACCAACGAGCGCCACGCGCGTTGTTGAACGAGGGCCAGACGAGGAGTAGGCTCGCCCGAGACATGGAACGGGTCACCGCGCGGCGGGGGGTGCTCCGGATCTCGACCTCGGTCCTCCTCGCCCTGGCCCTTCTCTTCTTCCTCATGCCGTTCGTCACGGCCGGGTGCGACCCGAGCGTGACCTACAACGGCATCGACTTCATCGAGGGCGACTCGAGCGAATTTCCGACGGGAGGGGAGGAGAACGGCGGCGAGGACGAGTCCGCCGGCGTGCTCGATTCCGGCGCGGCTCCGATCACCCTGGCGGTCGTGTTCGCCGGGCTCGGCGTCATTGTCGGCCTCCTGCCGGGTCTGGTCGCCGTCGCGGCCGGCTACGCAGCTGCCGCGGTCACCGCCGGGGCGTTGGTCGCGTTCATGTTGAGCGGCTCCCTGCGAGGCTCTAGCTCGGCCTTCGTCGATTTCCGATACGGGTTCTGGCCTGCGCTTGCACTCTCGGCGGCCGCCTCGATTGTGGCCTGGCTCCGTTGGCAGGCCTTTCCGCGCGTCGTGACAGGGCACGCCATGCTCGCCGGTTACACCGGCGTGACCCTCCTAGCGCTCGCCGCCCTCGTCACACACGCGACCGTCCCCGAGAAAGATGTCGGGGACGACCCGGACGTCACGCGGTTCTTCCCGCTCTCCGGCGCGCTCGCGCCGGGAGTGCGTAATGGCGAGGCATGGGACGCCGCGGCGCTCGTCGGTGTTCCGTTCCTCGCCGCAGCGGCGCTGCTCGTGCTCGCGCGACAGCCGTCGCGGCTCGCAGCGTGGGCGCTGATCGGCCTCGGCGTTGGCTGGACGCTGGCCGCGCTTCAGGATGCGGCCTACTTCGCTGCCTCGGACCACTACAGCATTGGTGACGGCACGTACCTCGCTTTGCTTGGCAGCCTCGCTCTCTCGGGGGCCGGCTTTGGGGGCCGGTCCTCGACCTACGAGGCGGGGCGGTTCGCCCTGGCCTCACGCGCGCTCGTCGTGGCGGGTGCAGTCGGAACTGTCGTCGGCACAATCGTCCCGTTCGAACGAGACTTCGGGCTTAAGGTAGCGCTCCTCCATGGCGGGCACAGCGCAACGCGCTGGCTCGCGCTGCAGCCGATCGTGCTCGCGCTCCTGGCGGTTGCCGCGGCATGGTTCCTCCCCCGTGCGCGTGCGGCTGCGGCTCTGATCGGACTGTCCGCGACGCTGCTCTTCACCTATGTGGCGCTGCTCTCGCCGCTCTTCGACAACGAGGATGACACGGCGGGGCCGGCCGATGTTGGCGCCGGCGCCTTCATCGGCGCAGCGGGCGCAGTCTTGATCCTCGCCGGGGCTCTGATCGCCCTACGGCGGCGCTCTGATCAGTAGCCGCTCGAGTGGTACGAAAGGCCCGCGCTTTTGGCCTTCCTCGACCGCCTCGCCGCTGCCCCAAGCGCGGTCGCCGCACCGGCCGTTTCCCCTGCAAATCAGTCATGCGTCAAGGTACGCGCCCGCTTACAGTACGGCCCGTGGAATCGAGCTCCGAGTTCGTAGCCCTCGGTCAGGCCGGGTCCGAGCACTACGCGGGCCTCGAGACCTTCCCGAATCCCGGCGTCTCGCACGTCGAGATGCAGAGCGACGAGCTGACAGCCGTCTGTCCGGTCACCGGCCAGCCCGACCTCTACGTCGCCACCATCGAGTACTGGCCGGGGCCACTCTGCATCGAGTCGAAGTCGCTCAAGCTCTACCTGAGCGGCTACCGGAACGAGGGGCACTTCTGCGAGGCGCTCGCAGTGAAGATCCGCGGCGACGTCGCTGAGGCTCTTCAGCTCCCGTCCGACAAGGTGCGGGTGACGCTGAAGCAGAAATCGCGCGGCGGGATCACGATCACCGCTACCTCGTAGCGCCGGTGCGCTTCGCGGTCCTCGTGGGGCTCTACGTCGCGGTCGTCTGCACGGCGCAGATCGGAGCGAACAAGATCGTCGACGTCCCCTGGACCGACCTGACGGCGCCGGGCGGGACGTACCTGATCGGGATCGCGCTCTCGTTGGTCGAGGTCGCTCACCGCACCGCGCCCACCCGGCGCGAGGGCTTTGTCAACGCGCAGGTCATGGTCGCCTGCGGGTTCGCCGCCTCGGCGCTCCTCGCGGCCTACCTCGCGATCCTGAACGTCATGTCCCCGGACGACCCGCTCTTCGACCGACTCGCCGGCACCTGGCGGATCGTCGCCGGCAGCCTCGTCGCCTTCGCGGTCTCCGAGACGATCGACAACTCCTTCGGCGCCTGGCTTCGCGACCGCGTGCACGACGCCCTCCGAGTAGTGGCGACGAACGCCGTCAGCGTCCCGCTCGACAGCGCCGTCTTCCTGCTCGTGGCTTTCGGCTCGCTGGAGTTCATCGAAGGCCAGATCGTCGTCAAGTACGCAGTCACCGTCGTCTTCGGCATCCCGCTCGTCCTCGCCCTCGCGCGCCTCGTTCGCGCGCGAGCCGCCTAGTCAATGAGCTTGCGCTCCATAGCGTGGATCGCGATCCGCCACATGACGAGCCCGAACGCGGCGAGCGCACCGAGGCGCGCGAGATCCGTCCAGCCGTCGAACCCGAAGGCGGCGTGGCGCACGAGCTCGACGCAGTGGTGCAAGGGGTTCACCTCACCGAGCACCTGAGCCCACCTGGGCAGCTGGCTGAGCGGGAAGAACGTGCCGGCCACGAGGAAGAGCGGGGTGAGGACGGCGCTCACCACGTAGTTGAAGTTCTCGAACGACTTGGCGAAGCCGGCGACCATGATCCCGAAGCACGCCCAGCCGAAGCCGGCAGTCCACGCGATCAAAGGCACGGCGAGCATCCCCCACGCCGGGTCGAGCCCGAACGCCATCGCCACGAGCAGCGGCACGCACCCGTACACGCCCGCGCGGGTGGCGATCCAGAGCGCCTCGGCGGTGACGAGCTCCTCCGTGTCCACCGGCGCCGCCAGGATGGCGTCGTACGTGCGCTGGAACTGGTACTTGACGAAGGTCCCGAACATCGCCGGGAAGGCGGACGAGAACAGCACCGCAGTCGCAACCGTCCCCGTCCCCACGAACTGGACGTAGTCGTAGCCGCCGATCCGGCTGACCAGCGAGCCGAAGCCGAAGCCGAACGCGAGCAGGTAGATCGTGGGCTCGACCGTCGAGGAGAAGGTGCTCGAGCGCCAGAAGGAGGAGAAGTTCACGACCTCGCGCACAAGGACGCCTGTCAGGGCCGGCCGCTCGAGCCGGCCGAGTCGAGGCGCGCGGGCTGTCGTGACGGCCATCAGGCGATCTCCTCGCCGGTCAGGAGGACGAAGACGTCCTCGAGGTTCGCCGGCCGGCGTTCGCCCTCGGCCGAGTAGGCGCCGCTCCCGTCGACGCCGAGGATGGAGATGCTCGTCCCGGTCCGTCGCGTCCGCAGCCCTGCGGCCCGTGCTTCGGCCTCGACCTCGGCCAGGCGCGGCGGTGGGCCGTAGACCTCCAGCGCCTCCCGGCCGGCGTGCTCCAGCACGAGCTCCGCAGGCGGCCCCGCCGCGACGGCGCTGCCGTGCGACATGATCAGCACCGTGTCGGCGAGGCGCTGCGCCTCCTCGATGTAGTGGGTCGACATGAGGATCGTCGCCCCCTCGGAGCGCAGCGCGTCAATCAGCGCCCAGAGCTCCTGGCGAACCTGAGGGTCGAGGCCGACCGTCGGCTCGTCCATCAGCACGAGCCGGGGGCGATGGATGAGGGCCCGGGCGATCAGCATTCGACGGCGCATCCCGCCGGAGAGCCTGTCCACGCGCGTGTCGCGACGGTCGACGAGGCTCGCCATCTTCAGCGCCCGCTCGATCGCCTCGGCCCGGTCGGCGCGGCCGATCCGATAGAGGTGCGTGAAGACGAGCAGGTTCTGCTGCACGGTGAGCGTGACGTCGAGGTTGTCGAGCTGCGGGACGACACCGCACTGCGCCCGAGCGGCCTTCGACTCGCCTGGCAGCCGGAACCCCAGCACTTCGAGCTCGCCCTCGTCGGCGATCGACTGGGCCGTGAGCAAGCGCATGGTCGTCGACTTGCCTGCCCCGTTTGGGCCGAGCAGCCCGACACATGTGCCGACCGGGACGTCGAGGTCCAGGTGGTCGACCGCGGTGATCGCGCCGTAGCGCTTCACGGCGCCGCGCAGGCGGATGGCGAGCTCCTCGCTCATCGCGTCAGGATGCCAGCCCCGACGAGGTGCGCGCCGCCAGGACGATCAGTCTTCTTCGAGCCGTCTAGTTGATCGAGGGGCACTCCGTCGGCTGGGGCTGGTCGACTCTGATTCCCGTGTTCGGCGTCCCGTGCGGGAGGAGGTAGAGCGTGTACACGACGATCGGCACCGACCCGTCGTTCCGTAGAACGTGCCTCTCGGTCGGCATCTGGGTGAAGCCCGATCCGGGGCCGATCTTCATGCCAGGACACGCCGAGCCACTGACGTGATACACCGTCCCGTCTCCCTGGGCGAAAGCGACAAAGGTGGGCCCAGGATGCGTGTGCCAACCGGTGGTTCCTCCCGGTTGAAGCGTCCCCTGCTGGAAAGCCGAGTCGCACGGGTTGGCTGCGGTGCAGGCGATCGCTCTCTCGATAGCGGGAACCCGGATCCTGACCGTCCTCGTGACGACCTGACCTCTCACCTTGACTCTGACCTTCCGCTTGACGACGGCGACCATGGGCCTTCCGAAGACGAGGTTCTGGCCGAGGGTGCCCCGGGCGAGGACCGTGCCCGTGAACCCCTGGCCCGGCGTCGCGGAGGCAGCCTCGACGGAGAAGATCTTGGGGACGCCGTAGGCAAGGACGGCAACGGCCGACAATCCCGCCCCCGCGATGAGCACACCGATCACGATGCCGAGACCGAGCGGTGCGAGCGTGAAGCGTTTCATATGCCCTCCCGTGTCGAGATGTGCGGGGGGCCGAGGGTACACCTCATCCCAGTCGGGCCGCGTCCGCCGCCCGCGACGATTCTCCGCGGTGAGCACCCGCTTCGTTTTGCCCAACGCGCTGGGCGGCGCGCATTCGCGCTCGCGCCCGGCTCGACGCGTTGCAAGCTCTGCAATGCGCCGTTCACTGGACTCTCCGCCGCCGCCTTCAGGCTTTGCGGTTATGGGCAGTCACGGAAGAACCCGCGTCTCTGCGCCCGCTGCGTCGAATCCGCTCCCGAAGGAGGCGCCGTCGTCCCGCTAGCGATCCTCTTTGCCGACGTGCGCGGCTACACGTCTCTGACCGAGCGGCTCGGCACCATCGAGGCAACGGCTCTCGTAAACCGCTTCTACGAGGTCGCCTCGAAAGCGTTTCTACCGCTCGAAGGGCTTCTCGGCCAGATCGCGGGGGATGAAGTCATGGTGCTCTTCGTCCCAGGTCTCGCGGGTCGCTCGTATCGAGAGAAAGCCGTCCAGGCCGGCGCGTCCCTCCTGGGCGCGGCCGGCTATGGAAAGTCGACGTCGAGCTGGGTCGAAGTGGGAGTCGGGATCGCGAGCGGGGAAGAGTTCGTGGGGAACGTCGGCGGTGGCGGCTTCAAGGACTTCACCGCGATCGGGGATGTGACGAACACCGCCGCGAGGCTGACGTCCGCCGCGCAGGCGGGAGAGATCTTGCTCGACGCGGCCACCCACACCGCCGTCGTCGACGACTACCCGGCAGCCGAGAGAGAGCTACTCCAATTCAAAGGCAAGGAAGCTGCCGTCGAGGCCTTCCGGCTTCGACTCAGCTAAGGCGTCGTCATCGTCGGTTCGTTCTGCATGCGCATCGGCGCGTTTGACTCCTTGTTCTTCATGACGACGGGAGCAAGTCCGGCTGCGACGATTGCTCCGATCCCAACGAGTGTCGCAACCTGGCGCACGCGTCGCCGGTTCACACGCACGAAGACGATCAACGCAAGGACGAAGACGCCAACGTCGATCAGCGAGCTGATCCACCAGGGCCACCACCAGTCCCGAGCCATAGCAGGAGTATGACTCTTTGGATGCCAGCCGCTACGTTCGCTGCCGATGAACCACGATCTCTCCGCTGCGCTGCGCCGGCGCGCCCGGATCTTCCGGCGGGCGCGGATCGCCGTCCTTGCGCTCGTGATCGGCTATTTCTTCCTGCCCTACGACGTGCGGGCGTGGATTCCGGTGTGGCTGCTCTTCCTCGCCGCGCTCGGGCTCGAGGTGGAGTTCTTCCTCGGCGGCTACCTGCAGTCGAGGCGCCTGGTCGCACCGGCGAAGCCAGATCGCGGCCCGCAGCCGCACGACGTCGCCGAGCTGGGCGGGGCGCAATGGCAGGAGGAGCTGACCCCCGAGGAGTTCGACGAGCTGGCCGCCGCGCCCATCGAGGAGGACGTGGCCGAGCCGGCCGAGGCGCCCCATCTCAGCCGGCGCTACGTCGTCGAGGCGGTCGCGGGGCTCGCCCTCGTCGCCGGCATCCTCTTCTACGCCTCGCGCCCGCACGGGTGGAGCGCCGTCCCGGCGGCGAAACGGGCACGTGCCGAGACCGTCTTCTCGCGCGAGGCGGCGATGATCGCCGGCCACCCGGCTCGCGTCGTGTGCGACACGAGCGGCCGCCATGTCGGCTTCGTCCAGGACGCGGACGGGAGCGCGGTCGTCGGCGGATCGCGCGCCTATCTGACGCCGTCGATCTGCGACACGCTCTACCAGGCCGCGTTCAAGCACCGCGTGCAGTCGTTCCCGCGCACGGCGCGCGCGATCGCCGTGCTGGCGCACGAGTCGTGGCACCTCCACGGCGTGAGCGACGAGGGCCTCGCCAACTGCTACGGGTTCCAGAGCGGCGTCCTGATCGGCGTCCACCTGGGCCTCTCGGAGAGCACCGCGCGCGCGATGATGCGCGAGCAGCTCGCCACAAACGCCTCCGACGCGGGCGCCAACGTGCAGTACCGGGTTCCCCGCGGGTGCCATGACGGGGGCTCTGAGGACCTGCACCCGGCCGCGCCGGGCTTTCCGTAGCGCGCTCTAGCCTAGTAGCCGCTGCCCGACTGCTTCTTGGCCTTCTTCTCGGCGCGCTTCTCCTTCAGCGACTTCTGCGCGGCCTTCTTCTGGAGCTTCTTCGGCTTCTCCGAGCCTTTCATGCGCGCCTCCTATCGTCGATCGAGAAAGACATCGTAATCCGCGGCTACGACGTCGGCTCGGCCGGCTCGGAGTCGACGATCCAGATGCGCCCGTCGCCGCACTCCACCGCCCGCGCGCCCTCACCCGGATCGGTGAGGCTTGTGCGCAGGAGCTTGACGCGCTTGCCGTCGAGCTCGGCGATCGGCCCGGGCACCGGCCCCATGCCGAACGTGAGGTGCCAGGCCCGGACCTGGTCGTGGATCTTCCGGGCGGGCTGCGACCAGTCCACTGTCGCGTAGTCCTCCTCGAAGTAGCCGGCCCAGGACGCGCCCTCGGTGGACTGCGGGTCGCCGGGATCCCCGGCCGCGAGGCGCTCGAAGACCCTGGGCAGAAGGCCTAACGCGGCCTCGATCAGCTTCGGGCCCATCTGCTCGATCGTGGTCTCGTCGTCCTCGATCGGAATGGTCGTCTGAGCGAGGATCGGGCCGGTGTCGAGCTCGGCGTCCATCCGGTGCCAGGTGACGCCGAACTCCCCGTCGCCCTCGCGGAGAGCCCAGGACATCGGAATTGGGCCGCGGTGGCGAGGCAGCAGCGCCGGGTGCTGGTTGACGGACCCGAGGCGAGGAACGTCGAGCGCCTCCTGGGGCAGCTTCCAGGCGAACCCCCAGCAGAGCACGACGTCGGGCTCGAGCCCGCGCAGAAGCGGCGCGACCGCGAATTTGTCGCGGGCGAAGAGGAGGTTGACGCCGGCGGGAGCCGTCCGGTCGGTGACGTCGCCCCAGGGCGGCACGGGGCTGTCGAGCGGGCGCCGGGCCATCAACCAGGCAATCGGCTGGTGCCCGAGCTCGCGCAGGCGCGCGATGAGCGGCTCGGCGACCGGCAGCACCGCCGAGATGACCGCGATGCGCCAGCCCAACACTTGTTCGTCCCGGGGCACGGCTTGATCATAGGAGGCTCCCCGAATCACGTATCCTCGAGACCGTGGAGCAGACGAAGTTCCTGCTCGCCGAATCGGAGCTGCCGCGGCGCTGGTACAACATCCGCGCCGACATGCCGAGCCCGCCGCAGCCGGTGCTGCATCCGGGCACCGGGCAGCCCGTCGGGCCGGACGACCTCGCCCCGCTCTTCCCGATGGAGCTCATCCTCCAGGAGGTGAGCGAGGAGCCTGAGGTCGCGATCCCCGAGGAGATCCTCGAGATCTACAGCCTCTGGCGCCCGACGCCGCTCTACCGGGCGCGGCGGCTCGAGCAGGCGGTCGGCACCCGGTCGCGCATCTTCTACAAGTACGAGGGCGTCAGCCCGCCGGGCAGCCACAAGCCGAACACAGCGGTCGCCCAGGCGTTCTACAACAAGCAGGAGGGGCGGACGCGCCTTGCGACCGAGACCGGCGCGGGGCAGTGGGGAAGCGCGCTCGCGTTCGCGTGCAAGCTGTTCGGGCTCGAGTGCAAGGTGTACATGGTCCGGATCTCGTACGAGCAGAAGCCGTTCCGACGCTCGCTGATCCAGGCCTGGGGTGCGACGATCGTGCCGAGCCCCTCCGAGGAGACGCAGTCCGGCCGGGCAATCCTCGAGGAGCACCCCGACTCGCCGGGCAGCCTCGGGATCGCGATCTCGGAGGCGGTCGAGGACGCCGCAGGCCGTGACGACACGGCGTACTCGCTCGGATCAGTCCTCAGTCACGTGCTGCTGCATCAGACGGTGATCGGCCAGGAGGCGCTCGCGCAGATGGAGCTCGCCGGTGCCTTCCCCGACGTCGTCGTCGGCTGCGTCGGCGGCGGCTCGAACTTCGCCGGGCTTTCATTCCCCTTCCTGCGCGAGAAGATCGGCGGCCGCGAGATCGACGTGCTCGCCTGTGAGCCGGCCGCCTGTCCGACGCTGACGCGCGGCCTCTTCGCGTACGACTTCGGTGACACGAGCAAGCTGACGCCGCTCGTGCCGATGCACACGCTCGGGCACGACTTCATCCCGGAGCCGATTCACGCCGGCGGGCTGCGCTACCACGGCGTGGCGCCGCTGATCTCGCAGCTCGTGCGCGACGGGCTGATCCGCGCGGAGGCGTACCTGCAGAACGACGTATTCGCCTCGGCAGTGTTGTTCGCGGGCAGCGAGGGGATCATCCCGGCGCCCGAGGCGGCGCATGCGATCCACGGCGCGCTGGGGGCGGCGCGGGCCGCCGACGAAGCCGGCGAGGAGCGGACGATCCTCTTCAACCTGTCGGGCCATGGCCACTTCGACATGGCCGCGTATGACAACTACTTCGCGGGCAACCTCGTCGACGTCGCGCTGGACGAAGAGGAGATGGAGCGCGCGCTGCACGCGATCGAGGGGCTTCCTACTCCGGCGTAAGCCGCGGCCGAGTATTCTCGTGCCGGGCGCGGGTGTCTGTCTGCACCAAAGAGCGAGGCAAGGAGTGGAAGCCCCGCCGCGCAGGTTTGGCCGCTAGACGGCCCACGAGAGACGCCTCCATCTGACGGCACCCGCGCCCGTTATCCTCGACCGATCGCCGAGTACTTCCTCACCGCCGAGCTTGTCGCTTACCCCGAGGTGAGCCGCCGGCTCGCCGTGCCGGGGAACGAGACGCTCGATGATCTGCACCACCTGCTCCGAAGCGCGTTCGGCTGGGACGATGATCACCTCTACTCGTTCTGGCTGAACGGCGAGTTCTGGAGCGGGTCCGAGACGGAGTACACGTCGCCGGTAGAGGCCGAGCCGGACGCGAAGACCGCGGAGGTAGCGGTCGACGATCTCGAGCTACGCCCAGGACAGCAGATCGCCTACCTTTTCGACTTCGGCGACGAGTGGCGCGTCCTGCTCCGGGTCGACGAGATTCGGCGGAAGCGCGGGACGACGGGCCGCCTCCTTCGAAGCCTCGGTGAAGCACCACCGCAGTACGCCCCGCTCTCCGAGGGCGAGTAGTCGCGCATCTCCCCGTTCTGTCGCTACCCCGAAGCCGACCCGGTCAACCCGCTGAGATAGACGACGCGGTCGCGCCACGACTCCTCGTCGGGAAGCTCGCCGAGCTTGGCCGTGAGGGCGCGGATCAGCGCGCCGAGCTCACCGGGCCGCATGCCGACGACGAGCACGCAGCCGGCGTGACTCTTTCCGCCCTCGGCCCACTCGCGCAGGAGCGGCACGAAGTCCTTCACGTCGAACGTGACGAGGATCCGGCCCTCCAGAGCTGCGAGCGCAAGCACCTCGTGGTCGGGCAGGGCTTGAAGCGCTCGCTCGGCGTCGATCGCGCGCAAGTCGTGGCCTCGACGCTGCAACGGGCGACCGACGATGCGTCTCGAGATGTGCGCGTCCAGCAGGAGGCGCACGCCTCAGTCCACGCGCCAGACCTCGGCCGCGGGATAGAGCGCGACCCAATGCTCGAGCGATCGGCTGTTCTCTGCAATCGCTTCGTCGATCTCTTCCGGAAAGCGTTCGTAGTAGGCCAGGCCGAGCCGAACTTCGCGCTCGGTGAGTTGGTCGTAGTCGGCGATCATCCGCTCGACGTCGCCTTCGTAGCTCTGGTAGATCCAGATCAGCTCCCACACGTCAAGACCCGTGCCCAGGATCCAGGGGCGCCGCGGCTCGGGCCCGCGGAAGGCGATGCCCGGGAACAGCCGGCAGCGCGCAGCCTCATCGGCGAGGTCGGCGACGATCGCGCCCTTCGAGCGCTTTGTGCGGCGCGCCTCGGCTGTAGCGAGCGCGTCGAGCGTCGAGCTCAGGCGCATCGTGAGCGGCTTGCTCTTGGGCACGGGCTCAGTGTAACGGAAAGTTACACTGTAATCAATTTCACTCCCGTTCTCTACCGACCGAAAGCGCGATCGTTTGCGCTTCTTCTCCACCGCTGCCATCGAAGCGGCGCACGGGCTACCGCGCTGGGCCGACTCTGTGTCAACTTTCACCAAGGGTGCATCTTCTCTTCCTCGACGAGAGCGGAGTCGGCCTGGCGAGCGGCTACGTGAAAGAAGCTCCGCCCCCGCTTCGCAGTCCATCCAGCGACCGGCGAGATCGCAGGCGTGGGCCTCAAGCGCTTTCCCGAGGCGGGCGACGGGGCGCGGGAGCACCACCGGCTCTTTTAGAGGTTGGTCTCAACAGAGCTCGCGTCGCACCCGTAAATGTTCACGAACGTCTGTCGAGTTCGTCCGCGACTAACCTGGCTCAGCGGTGACTTCGGCCGAGCGCGCCCTGCAGAACCCTCACCATCCATGCCCACGCCAGGAAGATGTAGATGAGACCTGGGAGGACGACGAGGAAGGCGGCGAGAAACGCAGCCGCAGGAACGCCGCTTCCGACGACAAGCGTCGTGATTGGGGCCAGCGCCCAACCTACGAGCATCGAGACGCCGATTTGGACCGAGGCGCCGCGGAACGACGTCGGGCCCGGCCCCGGGTATCTGACGACCAGCCAGAGCGCCAAGAGGGCGGCGCCGACCGCCTCAGCCAGCACGAAGCCTTGCATGTTCATGATTTGAAAACGAGCAGGTGAGCCGCCCGGATACGCCGCATGGCTTCTGCATCGGTCTGGCGATTGCTGGGCTTGAGGGGGATTCTGCCCTCTAATCAGAGACCGGGATCAGCGCCTTCCACGAACAGGCAGAGGGCGTTCGCCATCCGCATCTGCTCGATCGACCGGCAGCCGACTTCCAGCAGCTGCGAGCTCGCAACGACATACGCCAGGCACCTCGCGCGCGACACGGCCACGTTCAGGCGGTTCCGCGAGAGCAGGAACTCGAGGTTGCGCGGCACGTCCTCTCCGCTCGAGGTCGCCATCGAGAAGAAGACGACCGGCGCCTGCTGGCCCTGGAACTTGTCGACGGTGCCGACACGCGCGCCCCGCGGCAGCGCCTCGGCCAGGCACTTCACCTGCTCGTTGTACGGCGCGACGACCAGGATGTCGTCGAGACCGAGCGGCTCGGTGACGCCCTTCGCGTTCGTCCACTCCTGCCCGAGTAGCCGCTCGAACTCCTCGCGCACGCGCGCGGCCTCCTCGCCGGACGAGCGGCGATTGCCCTCGTGCTCGACCGGCAGAAATCGCAGGCCCGTCCCGAGCGTAGTCGATTGCCGCGCGCACTCCTCCGCGGCCTCGAGCCGGCTGTCGTAGAAGGCGTCCGAGATGTAGCGGCACACGTCCGGATGCATGCGAAACGAGCGCTCGAGGAAGAGGCCGCGGTCCTCCGGGATCGTCTGCGCATCGCCGAGCAGGTGCTCGAGCACCGACGCGCCCGAGCCGCCCGGGTGCGTTCCCTGCGAGACCTGCGCGAGCTGCACCGGGTCGCCGAGCAGGACGAGCGTCCGCGCCGAGGTGCCCATCGCCAGCGCGTCGGCGAGCGAGATCTGGCCGGCCTCGTCGATGAAGAGGTAGTCGAGCTCCTGGTCGAGCTCGGGCCGCGCGAAGAGCCACGCTGTCCCGGCCAGGAGGCGCACCTCGGGCTCGAGGAAGGGCTCGATGTCGTCCTCGCTCTCGATCGATCCCTTCTCATAGACCGACTCCGGATTGCCGCCGCTGCACTTCTTCAGCCCGAGGACGCTCAGGCCCGCGTCGACGATCTCGTCGAGCAGGGTGTGAATCGCCTTGTGGCTCGTCGCCGCGACGCCCACCCGCTTGCCGCGATCGAGCAAGTGGAGGATCAGCCTCGCGCCCTTGAACGTCTTGCCGGAGCCGGGCGGCCCCTGGACGAAGAGGTGTCGGCCCTCGACGCGCTCAACGAGCTCCTTCATCTGCTCGTCGGTCTCGACCTGCACGCGGTCGCCGCCGAGCGGCGGCTCGCGCCGCAGGACTTCCTCGAGCGCGGAGTACCGGCCGTCGCCGTCGCGCACCGAGCGGCCGAGCCGCATCAGTGCGTCACGCTGGTACTTCGTGTTCCAGGCGCCGCCGGGAATGATCGCCTGCGGCAGCGGCTCGCCGAACAGAATCGGCCCGCGCCGCAGCCGCAGCCGGCCGGCGAGGTCGTCCAGCTCGAAGATCGTGCCCGCGCTCTCACCGGTGTAGGGGTCGACGACCTCGTCGCCCGGGTCGAGCTTGTGCTGCTGGATCGGGAACGAGAACGTGTACACGCGCGAGCGCTTGTCGAGCTCCGGCTCCTGCCCGTCCCACTCGAGCCCGCCGATCGACTCCGCGTCCTCGATCAGCTCCGGCACCGTCAGCTCGAGCCGGTGGAAGAACGCCCACCAGACCGGCTTCGCCTCGCGCCGGTGGTACTCGAGCACGTGCGCCGCGAGCTCCTCCCCGCGCGCGAGCAGCTCCTCGCGCAGTGCCTCGCGCTCCTCACGCTCCTCCTCCGCCTCCGGCGTGATCTCGCGCAGCTCCGGCGGCGCGCGCCAGGGGATCTCCGTCCCCCACGCCGCCTGCGCCTCGGCCTTCCGGTCGAGCAGCCACTCGCGCAGGAGGTAGGTCGAGAGGCAGTCCTCGCGGTTGTAGGCCTCGATCCCGCGCAGGATCGCGTCGTCGCGCTCGTCGACCCAGCGCTCGTAGAGGACGATCGAGTCGTCGCCGGAGCGAAGCTCGGCCTTGCGCTCCATGTAGAACTGCTCGACGTTCTTGATCGAGTAGCGCGGGTGGGAGATCCGCAGCCCCTGGCGCACGACCGCGTAGAGGTCGACGAGCACCTCGCCGCGGAGGAGGTCGTCGACGGCGTCCTCGCGCGTCGCGTACTCGCCCATCAGGCGCTTGAGCGCGGACGGCTCGTAGGGCGCATAGTGGTAGACGTGCAGGTCGGGGTGGCGCTCGATCCGCTTGCGGACGAAGTCGACGAACTGCTCGAACGCGCGTCGCTCGCCCTCGCGGTCGTGGGCCCAGAAGGGCTTGAACTGCTTCTCGCCATCCTCCAGCCAGAGGACGCCGAAGAGGTACTCGAGCCCGCCGCTCGGCTCCCAGAACGGGTCGCCCTCCATGTCGAAGAAGAGGTCGCCCGGCGAGGGCTTCGGGAGCAGCGCGAGGCCGCGCTCGTCCTCGGGGCGGAGGGTCTCGTATGCGTGCGCGCCCGTGCGCCGGTGGCGGAGCTGGAGCTCGGCCTGGTGGCGGATGTTCTCGAATGTCGTCGCGGCGAGGCGCGGGACGTCGGTCTCGCGCGGCGCGTCGCCGAGCTCGGCGAGCGTCGTGATCCCGGCCTCGCCGAGCCGGACGATCTGGTCGCGACGGATGTTGGCGACGCGAGTCAGGTGGTCGTGCTCGTCCCACCAGGCCTCGCAGAGCTCGCGGAAGTAGCAGATCCCGCAGTGATCGACCGGCCAGGGCTCGGTCAGCCGCGGGTGGTGGACGGCGTCGAGGAAGCGCTCGCGGACGCGCCGGTAGTAGGCGAGGAAGTCGAGGACGCGGTAGCTCTCGGTCTCGCCGGAGCCGAGCGCGATGTGCATCCGCTCGGGGAGCCGCCCCTGGATGCGCCCGATCTGCTCGGAGTAGAAGCAAAGCTGGAGCACGTGCGCCGGCTTCCCGTGCCGCGCGAGCTTGGTGTCGTAGGCCTGGTAGGAGCCGTCGGGCCCGCGAATGACGAAGTCGGCGAGCCCGCGCCACTCCCCGTCGAGGAAGGGGGCCTGGTAGACAACCTCGCGCCCGGCGCGCATCGCCTGCGCGGTCTCGCGCGCGGCGCGCTCCCAGTCCCATTCGCCGTTCGGGCCGGCGAGCTCGATTGTGACGACGTCGCGCCCGTCGGCGACGAGCTGCGCCAGGTAAGCGCGCTCGTGCTCCTCCCCCTTGCGCCGGATCAGCTGAGCCTGAGCGTCCTCGACGTGCGGCTTAACAATCTCGCCGCGCGCGACCTTGAGCTCAAGCTGGGTCAGGTGCTCGCACTCGAGGTAGGCCGTCACGTCGGACGGCGAGAAGCTCAGGAGACCATTCTCTGCTTTCACAACTTGAGTATCTCGCTGACACGCGCGCTTCCTTGCGCGCGTGAGTCCCGCCCAACTAGAGGCTTGATGTGAAACTCGCCAATCTGGGTGATCCTTCGGCCGCGATAGCCGCGTTCCCTGAGTCTGCCCTTGTCACGCAGGTTAAAACGCCATCGTCACCCTAAACTAAGTTTCGTGAGGCTAGCTAGATCTGGTAGACTCTTAGAATCTTAAAGTAAGGAGGTGAGTTAGATGCCAAACTACGCGGATCTCGATGAGCTTAAAGAAGCGGTCGTGGCGAACAGCAACGTGCTGACGGTGAAGATGGAGGAGCTTCGGAACGCTTACGGTGCTCTGCGGGCAGGCGTTAACGTCCGCAAGGACATCGCTAAGAAGCTGGCAGGCTCGGGTCTTGGGCACTTCCCAAACGAGCTGCCCGCATACCAGCACGAGCCGGTGAGGCTCTTCACGCTGGGCAGCCCGATCCACGATCTCATCAACTCGGTCCTGGACCCGAACGAGGGCAGCGATGAGGTTCTTCGTTCAGCGGTTCAAGGTGAAGCGGCTGATGTGCTTGCGCAGGTGAGGGCACTTGTCTGTCCCTCTTAGCTCGATTCGCAACAAGGGGCGGGATGACCCGGTCACCTCGCCCCTCATACGCCCTCAGCCCTACAGCCGCGCTAACGCCAGCAGGTGAACGCCAGCCAGGCAACAGCGCCTGCCTGAGCGGAGTTCCCGGAGACGATCCACTCGGCGTAACGACGTCCCGCTAGCGTGCGGGAAATCGGTCGGGCGACGAAGTAGCCGAGCGAAACGCCAAGAACTGCGCTCAAAAGCTTCTCGTTCATAGGGACTGGCAGCGTATCTCCTGTCCTTGCTCACGAGAACCCGAGCATGGACATGTCCGCGGACAACCGTCAACCTTTAGGTCGCAGCGATGGCTAGTGAACCCCTGATTCGCAACCACGCGAGCTTTATTTGGTCGGTTGCCGACAAGCTGCGCGGCGTCTACAAGCAGTCCGAGTACGGGCGGGTGATCCTTCCGCTCGTTGTCCTGCGCCGGCTCGACTGCGTGCTCGAGCCGACGAAGGCGGACGTACTCGCGCGGCACAAGGCGCTGAAGGGACGGGTCGAGAACGTTGCGCCGGTGCTCAAGGCCGTCGCCGGCGAGCAGTTCTACAACACGAGCCCGCTCGACTTCCGCCGCCTGCTCGACGACCCGGCGAACGTCGCCGGCAACCTCCGCTCCTACATCGCCGGCTTCTCGCCCGCCGCGCGCGACGTGATCGAGAAGTTCGGCTTCGACGCGCAGATCACGCGGCTCGCCGACAAGAACCTCCTCTACCTCGTCGTCTCCCAGTTCGCGGGGATCGACCTCCACCCGGACGCCGTCTCGAACCTCGAGATGGGCTACCTCTACGAGGAGCTCATCCGGCGCTTCTCGGAGCTCTCGAACGAGACGGCCGGCGAGCACTTCACGCCCCGCGAGGTCATCCGGCTCATGGTCGACCTCCTCTTCGTCGAGGACGACGAGATCCTCAGAAGGCGAAGCATCGTCAAGACGTTGTTCGACCCGGCCTGCGGGACCGGCGGGATGCTCTCGATCGCCGAGGACTACCTGCGCGAGCTGAACCCCGGCGCCCGGCTCGAGGTCTTCGGCCAAGAGTTGAACGACGAGACCTACGCCGTCTGCCGTTCCGACATGATGCTCAAGGGGCAGGACGCGTCTCACATCGTCTCCGAGAACTCGTTCGACGACGACGGGCACACAGGCCGCACGTTCGACTACATGCTCGCGAATCCGCCGTTTGGGGTTGAGTGGAAAAACGTCGAGCGAGTCGTCAAGGACGAGCACGGCAAGCTCGGGTTCCACGGCCGCTTCGGCGCCGGCTTGCCTGCGATCAACGACGGGAGCTTCCTCTTCCTCCAGCACATGATCTCGAAGATGAGGCCGGTCGAGCAGGGCGGCTCGCGGATCGCGATCGTCTTCAACGGCTCGCCGCTCTTCGCCGGCGCCGCCGGCTCCGGGCCGTCCGAGATCCGGCGCTGGATCATCGAGAACGACTGGCTCGAGGCCGTCGTCGCCCTGCCCGATCAGCTCTTCTACAACACGGGCATCTCGACCTACTTCTGGGTCGTCACGAACCGGAAGAGCCCCGAGCGGCGCGGCAAGGTGCAGCTCGTCGACGCGCGCGAGCACTGGGTCAAGATGCGCAAGAGCCTCGGCGAGAAGCGTAAGGCAATCTCGCCTGAGCAGATCGGGGAGATCACCAGCCTCTACGGCGCCTTAGAGTGGTCTGTCTCCGAGTTCTCCCGACACTTGGGAGAACGTTGATAGGTCTTTGACGCGACAGCGCCCGGCATGCCGGGCGCTGTCCGATTCGCGACTCACGCTCGCTTCGAGACCAATCGAAAGGAGCGAGTCGC
>WNFU01000281.1_pt1 | contig 67697 bp, 55 predicted proteins | sample 5400121 | NCBI WGS metagenome assembly WNFU01 (sample SAMN13153360, study PRJNA577476) | soil metagenome | isolation source: 100 cm soil or saprolite under grassland replicate 1 | place: USA:California | collected 2016-06-15 | reverse complement strand
GGGGTCTTATGCAAAGACGCCCCGTCACGATTGTCGCCGTCGTGGTCGCACTCGCGCTCGTACTCGTTCCTGCAGCGCAGACTCGTGCGCGCGACCACGGACTCGGCACCTCCGCATTCGTCCATCAGACGAACCTCGTCTCGAACATCCCGGGGCTCGCTGCGACCACCGACCCCGATCTGGTCAACCCCTGGGGGATCGCTTCTTCCGGCACAAGCCCGTTGTGGGTCGCCGACAACGGCACGGGGGTGTCGACGCTCTACAACGGAGCCGGACAGAAGCTCTCGCTCGTCGTCACGATCCCGCCCCCGGCCGGAAGCCCGCCGGGAACGATCGCCACGCCAACCGGCACCGTCTTCAACGGCAGCTCCGACTTCGTCGTCACGCAGGGGGCGGCGTCCGGACCGAGCCGCTTCATCTTCGCGACCGAGGACGGCACGATCTCGGGCTGGAGCCCGACCGCCGACCCCACCCAGGCGATCCTCGCTGTCGACAACTCGGGGGCTTCCGCGATCTACAAAGGCCTCGCGCTTGGCACCGCCTCGACCGGCAACGTCCTCTATGCGGCCAACTTCCATGCCGGCACGATCGACGCCTTCGATGCGAGCTTCGCTCCGGCGACGTTGTCGGGAGACTTCACCGACCCGACGCTGCCGAGCGGCTTCGCTCCCTTCGGGATCGCCAACATCGGCGGAGAGCTCTACGTGACGTATGCGAAGCAAGACGAGGACAAGGAGGACGACGTCGCAGGCCGCGGTAACGGCTTCGTCGATGTCTTCGACACGGACGGCAACCTCATTCGCCGCCTCGCGTCTGGGAAGCCCCTGAACTCGCCCTGGGGGCTCGCGCTGGCACCCTCGACCTGGGGCAGGCTGGCGGGTGATCTGCTGGTCGGGAACTTCGGCGACGGAGCGATCAACGTCTTCGATCCCGCTAGCGGGGCCTGGCGAGGCCGGCTCAAGACCGAGACCGGCTCGCCGCTTGCGATTCCCGGTCTCTGGGGCCTGCGGTTTGGCAACGGCGGTAACGGGGGAGACCCGAGCACGCTCTTCTTCACGGCCGGACCGAACGACGAAGCGGACGGCCTCTTCGGCTCACTCGCGCAGGTGCGGCCTGCGGAGTGACTAGACCCGGCGGGCGGCGCGGCGGTACTTCCCGCCGCGTCGCCCGTGTCTTCTTTGTGGCACGCGACAGGCGGAACATCGAACTGACACGCGCCGCGCACCTACGGTCTCATTAGTTGTCGCAGTTTCCGCATTTCGCGACAAGCGGGAACAGGCGGCCCCGGGCTGGGCGATGCTCGGCGGTTTGCTAGGCGCGCTCCGGCGGCGAGTCAGACGGACATTCTCGGACGCGAGCCCGCGGACGCCGGGGCTGGGTAGCGCGGCTGCAGATTTTTGACTGCCGCTCTTCTGTCGAGGGTTGGCTCACACGACGGCGAGCGAGGATTCCGGCCGCCCTCGTTCGCGGGCGGATGGCGCGCAGCAACCCATAGGCGACGGGCACGGCGGCTCTGGCTAGGCGGGGCCGCAAGAGTAGTGCTCGATCAGGCTGCGGAACCTCTGGCCTCCTCCGAAGGAGCCGCCGACGGCCCAGATGTCCCGGGGAGAGAGCGCGGCGAGGTCGGCCAAGCTCCCGCGCGGTCCCGGCACCTGGCTCCAACGACGACCGTCCCAATGCGCAAGTAGTGCCCGCTCGGCCTGCCCGAAACCGCGCGAGCCGGCGGCCCAGACATCCCCCGGCCCGAAGACGGCGACGGCCCGCAAGGAGGCCTCCGGCGGGAGTCCGCTCATCGACGCCACGCTCCAGGCCCGCCCATCCCAGCGCTCGACGAGCGGAGCGCGACTCGGCACATCCACCGAGCCCACGGCCCAGGCCTCGCCCGGCGAGACGGCGTCCACGGCCAACAAGTTGTCGTTCAACCACGCGACCCGGGGGGCGGGCACGGTCCGCCAGCGGCCGCCCTGCAAGCGTTCGATCAGCGCGTCCTCCGACGCAGGCCCAAGCGTCATCATGCCCTGCGTTCCGACGGCCCAGATGGAGAGCGGCGAGAGCGCGTCGATTCCGTGCAGGAGGCCGTCGCGGGGTCCATTTGCAATCCGTTCCCAGGCGAAGCCGTTCCAGTGCTCGACAAGCGGTCCACGTTCCTTCTCGCCCACGGCCCAGACGTCGCGGGGCGAGAGCGCTGCGACTGCGCGCAGGAACTCTCCGGATCGCCCGGGCACCGGCACGCTCCTCCAGCGTGTTCCATTCCAGTGCTCGGCGCGTGGACGCGTCATCAGCCCGCCCGGCAAGGACGAGCCGACTGCCCAGACGTCATGCGCTGAGACCGCGTCGATGTCGAAGGCAAAGACAGGGGAGGCGACGCTCCGCCACCTCCGCCCGTTCCAGTGCAGGATCGTTCCTCGAACTCCGTTGTCGCCGACGGCCCAAACGTCGTTGTCGGCGAGTGCGGCGGCTGCCCAGAGATCCGGACCCTGTCGGTCGCTGACGACGTGCCAGCGGCAGGCGGCGCCGCGCTCGTCGGCTTCGGCGCCCGCACTTGCCGAAGCAGCGAGAACCGAGCCCAAGACCAAGATGGCGAGCAGCGCCAGCACGGCGGGATTATGCGACGAGCGCCGTTGACGTGTCACCCTGAACGCCCTGAACGCACTGGAATCCACGTTGCCAGCGACCATGGGATTGACTATCCCCGCACGGTGGCGGATCGGGGATGAATCCGGCTGAATCGCCGTTTTGAGCCGGAGCCTGCCCATCCGGAGAGGCCCCTGGTCAAGGGCACACAAAACAGAACGGTGTCGCGGTTCCCGCATTTCGCGACACGCGGAGTCAGGGCGCTGTGCGAGCTCGGCTGCGCCTCGCGGCTGGGCTCGATCAGTCGACCGGCACACGGCTGAGGCTGCCCCGCGTTGCCCCACTGACTACGAACGGCAATGGCGCATGTGCCCGCTCAGCGTGACGACTGCCTCGATACCGGCTCGAGCGGCAGCTCGACGGGGTCGCCACGGGTGAGGCTGAGCCGCGTCGCCACAACAAGCTCAAGAGCCCGGTAGCCGTCCCACTTCGCCGTCGAGGCTGGCGCCTGCCTGCGCAGGGCGGCAAGAAAGTCCTCGAGCATGCCCACGTAGCCGCCCCACTCCTCAGCGGAGAGCAGCGTGTTCGGTACGACCGGGGCCCACGAGCGAGCCGGCTCGTACTCCGCGGAGTGCAGCGTCAGCATCGACTGGTCGTCGACCGCAAGCCAGGCACCGTCTCCGAAGATCTCGACCCGCTCCCAGGGGTGCAGGCTAAGTGCGGTCGCGCTCGTCAGGATCGTGCCAACGGCGCCGCTTGCGAACTCTAAGGTGACGATGACGCTGTCGCGGCGTGCCGGCGCCGCGACGGCGGAGACGCGGCGGGCGTCCCCCATGAATAAGCGCGCGAGGTCGAACGCATGGACCGTTCCTGACTCGAGGAGGTCGACGTAGTCGTAGCCGAGTGTGAACTTCGCCATGAAGAGCGAAGGGCGTGGGACCGCAGCGGAATCGAGCAGCCGACGCGCCTCTGCGTACGGCGGGGAGTAGCGCTTGTTGCAGGTCGTGACCAAGATACGTCCGGCCGCCTCCGCCGCGCGGCACATCTCCTCCGCCTCGTCGAGCGAGCGCGCGATCGGCTTCTCAACGAGCACGTGGGCGCCCGCGCCGAGGGCCGCGAGCGCGAGCTCGCAGTGTGCTTCGTCCGAGCTGGTCACGAGTACGGCGTCCGGTGAGTGATCTCGGAGCAGCGCCGCGCTATCGCCGTACGCCGGGGCGCCCCAGAGATGCGACAGCTTTTCGCCTTGGCGCTCGTCGAGCGTGCTCAGCGCGACGAGTTCCACTGGCTCCCACCACGTCCGCAGACGCGCGATCGCGGGTAGGTACTTCGCCTGGGCTACTCCGCCGGCGCCCAGGATTGCGAGGCGGACCGGCGACCGCGATGCACGCTCCTCATCAAACCCGACGCGGTAGACGTCACGCCGCTCGAAGAGCGCCCCCCGGTCAAGGTGGGCGTAGAAGCCGCCCACAGCTACTCGACGAGATCGATCGCCCGCGCCTGCTCCGGGAGGACCGAGCGGTCGAGAATCGAGTTTTCCTCCAAGAGTTTGAGGTCGCGCGGGACGAACGGGTGCTTTTCGAGCTCCCCCTCATCGAGCTCGATGCCCAGCCCCGGCCCGTCCGGAATCGCGACCCGACCGTGGTCGACATCGATGGCTGGCCGTGCGACGACGCCCCGCCACGGCGCATCGAGCGGCGCGAACATCTCCTGCATAAGGAGTGTCGGTGCGAGCGCCGAGATCTGGAGGGTGGCGGCTGTGGCGATCGGGCCCGAAGCGTTGTGGGGCGCCAGCGAGACGAATGCCACCTCGGTTGCCGATGAGACCGCAAGCAGCGCGCCGATCCCCCCGACGTGGATGACGTCGGGTTGGAGTACCGTGACGGCGCCGGAGTCGATCGCGAGCTTGCATTCGCGTGCGCTGTAGCAGCGCTCGCCGGCCGCGATCGGGACTCGCACCGCGTCGGCCACCCGGCGCAGGGCGCCGAAGTCTCCGGGAGGGAGTGGTTCCTCGAAGAAGAGGAGGTCGAAGCGCTCGAGTTCACGACCGATCCGGACCGCGCTGTGTATGCCGAAGCGTCCGTGGCCCTCGATCATGAGCCCGACCTGGGGCCCGACCGCCTCCCGCACTGCGGCGACCCGGGCGAGCGACTCGGCGAGCTCCTCCTCGGATACCGTCAGACCCGCCGAGCCGAAGGGATCGAACTTAAGCGCGCGGTACCCGGTCGCGACGGTCTCCGCCGCCCGCGCGGCGAACTCGTCCGGCGTCTGCGCACCGAAGTACCAGGCGTTCGAGTAGACAGGCGCCGAGTCCCGAATACGACCTCCAAGCAACACGTGCACCGGCGCGTCAAGGCTCTTGCCGAGAATGTCCCACAGCGCCATCTCGATCCCACCGGCTGCGGAGCTGACGACGGGCCCGCTGTCCCAGTATCCCCGGCGCGTCAGGAGGTCCGAGATTGCGCGAATGCGACGCGGATCCCTGCCGACGAGCCGCCGGGCCATATCCTTCACAGCCCCCTCGACCGCGTGCTCACGTCCCTCCACCGTGCACTCGCCGAAGCCGACGATGCCACTATCGGTCTCGACGCGGAGAAAGACCCAGTTCCGCCAGCTAGCGTCGACCTTCCAGACAGTGATGTCCGAGATTCTCATCGGGAACGTCGCCGGCGCCTCCCGGCGCGTGCCGCCGCGAACCTGCGCTCCGAGTCTGCAAGATGGTCGCGCATGGCCTCCTCGGCGCGGGGTGGGTCATGCGTCACGATCCGCTCCAAGATCCGCTCGTGCGCCCTGAGACCTGACTCGACGGCTTGCCGGCTGCGGAAGCTCTCGATGATCCCTTGCTCGATCACCTTCACGAGCGGCGTGAGTAGCGTCAAGAGGAAGGGGTTGTGCGACGCGCTTGCGACGGCGAGGTGGAAGCCCAAGTCGGAGGCAGTCCAGCGTTGGAGGTCGTCGCGATCGGTCCGCATCGCCGCAAGCCGCGTCGATATGTGCTCGATGTCATGCTCCGTCGCGCGCTCGGCCGCAAGCCGGGCAGTCGCGGTCTCGATCGCGAGCCGCGCTTCATAGACCTTGCCGATCGAATCGGTTCCGCCGGCCGCGACGCGCAGGTGACGGAGGACGGCTTCGCTGAGGTGGTCAGCATCGGGGTGCTTCACGAAGGTCCCGCTCCCGCTCACCGTCTCGATCAGCCCGCGCTCACGAAGGCGGGCGAGCGCCTCGCGTACTACCGGCCGGCTGACCGCGAACTGGCGCCGCAACGAGTCTTCGGACGGGAACTTCGCACCCGGCTCGAGCTGCCCGGACAGGATCCATTCCTCGATCTGATCTGCGAGCGCTTCGAAGAGACTCAGGCGCTGGAGCGGCTGGATCTTCGCGTAAGGGTGCATTTCCTCACCTGTAAGACTGCTGGATGGCCAAGCAGCCTAGTTGCCTGTCAGATGGCGGTCAACTGTTGTAGTATCGCGCACCGATTCGTCACTTCGATGGAGGGGAGGCGGTCTATGAAGCTCGTCATCACTCGCAGGCGAGCGGCGGTGGGGGTGTTGGCGGCTTGCGCGCTGACCGCAGCCATCGCGATTCCATCGCTTTCGCTGGCCGGCACGAGCGGGAAGGCGGCGAAGCCGTCGATCGTCTGGCTCGAGCTCGGGTCGGGCAACCCCTATTGGGATGCCCAGCACAAAGCTGCGGCCGCGTACGGAAGGCGCGTCGGCTTCACCTTCAGAGCAGTTAGCGGACAGGGAAAACCCGAGAGCCAGTCAGCGACCCTGAGGCAGCTCGCCGATCAGGGTGTGGATGTCGTCATGCTGAACCCCGTGGACCCGAAGGCGCTCGTCCCCGCGGTGAAGTACGCGCGCGGCAAGGGCACGAAGGTCTTGAGCGTCTACGCGTCGATGCCCTCGGCGAACGCTAGCGTCGTCTTCGATGAGATCCGCTCAGGACGCGTCGCGGCGAAGTACGCCTTGACTCTGCTCAAGCGGCGCTACGGCAAGGTCTCCGGCAAGATCGCCGTGCTCGAAGGGATCCTCGGCCAGCCGGCAAGCGACCTGCGCGCAAAGGGCTTCATCGACTTCATGAAGAAGCAGACGGGCGTCCAAATCGTCGCCACCCAGCCGACGGACTGGACGGCCGATAAGGCCTCCGCCACGATGCAGAACTGGCTCGTGAAATATCCCGACCTCTCGATGGTCTACGGCCTGAGTGACACGATCTCTGTCCCGGCGATCAACGTCGCGCAGCGGCAGAACCGTGTCTGCACCCAGCAGAAGAACTGGACGGCGAACGCCAATTGCATCGCGTTCGTCTCGGTTGACGGGATCTTCCTCAACGAGGTCGTGACGGGACGCCTGTTCGCGACCGAGCTCTACTCGCCTTACTGGACAGGCTACGCCTTCTCTAAGGTTGCGCTCGACATGGCGAAGGGGAAGAAGATCAAAAAGCTGAACACGGTCGACTCGCTGCTCGTCACACCGAAGAACGCCAAGTGCGTCACAAAGATGGCGACTGACATGCAGAAGAAGCTCAAGACGTTCCCGTTCATCGGCTCGCTGCAGACGATCGCGCGATCGAAGTACCACTGCGCGGTCCTCGACGCGGGTCAGTAATGGAAGGAGGGCGCCCCTCGTAGCCCGGCGAGGGGCGCTCCACCCCAACCGAGGCAACACGAGTGTCCGAGGCCGCCGCCCCGCTCCTGCGGATCACCCAGATCGCGAAGCGCTTTCCGGGCACGCTTGCTTTGGACAGCGTCGACCTGTCGGTCGAGCGGGGGATGATTCACGGTCTCGTAGGCGAGAACGGCGCTGGCAAATCGACGCTGCTCAAGATCCTTGCCGGCGACTACCGCCCGACGTCCGGGCTCATCGAGATCGACGGTAGCGAGGTCGACATCGGGACGCCCAGGCAAGCGCACGAGCTCGGCATCGGCATCGTCTACCAGGAACTCAGCCTGCTGACCAACCTCTCGGTAGCGCACAACATCTCCCTCGGAAGCGAGCCCACCAAGGGACTCGCCCTCGACGAGCGCCGGCTGGCGAAGACGGCTCGCGACGCCCTCGCCCGCATGGGCGTGACGACGATCGACCCGGCGCAGAAAGTCGGCAAGATCCCGCTCGCAGAGCGGCAGCTCGTGGAGATCGCGAAGGTGCTGACGCTGCGGCGGCCACGCATCCTCATATTCGACGAGCCAACGGCAGCGCTCGGGCAGGACGACGTCGAGCGGCTGTTCCGGATCATGGAGGGGCTGCGCGACGATGGCGTCGGCATCATCTTCGTGAGCCATCGCTACCGCGAGGTCTTGAGGATCTGCGACCGGGCGACGGTGCTTCGGAACGGGCGGGTCGTCGGCGAGGTTTCGTGCCGCGAGACGTCCATAGAACGGCTCGTGGAGCTCACGCTCGGCCAGAAGGCGGCGGCCGCGTTTCACCGCGAATGGCGAGCCGAGGCGGCGGGCGAGCCAGTCCTTGAGCTCCGCAACCTGAACGTGGGTTCGCGGGTGCACGGCGTCGACCTCACGGTGCGTCGTGGCGAGATCGTGAGCGTTTGCGGGCTGCTCGGCTCGGGCCAGAACCACCTGGCTCGGGCGCTGGTTGGTGACGCCCCAGACGTGGCGGGAACGGTCGTGGTAAAGGGTCGCGAGGCGGTGCCACGCTCGCCGCGCCACGCGCTTCGCTTCGGCGTTGCCCTGATTACCGAGAACCGGCAGGAGGAGGGGCTCTTCCCGGACATGTCCGTGCGCTCGAACATCAGCATCTCTTCCCTCGGCCGCGTCGTCGTCAACCCACTTCTGCGCATCATCTACGGGCGCAAGGAGCGGCGGCTGACGGCCACCGTCGCTGCAGGGACGGGCATCGCTCCGCGGGCGCTGTCGCGGCGGGTGCGCGTCCTCTCGGGCGGAAACCAGCAGAAGTCGCTGCTCGCACGGTGGCTGATGCGGCGCGCGGACGTCCTCGTGTTGATCGAGCCGACGCGGGGCGTCGACGTCGGCGCGAAGCTCGAGATCTACCGCGAGCTCGAGGAGCTCGCGCGTAATGGCGCCGGGATTCTCGTGGTCTCGACCGACATCCCGGAGACGATGGCGCTGTCGGACCAGATCGCCATCCTCCACCAGGGTCGGCTGAGGGCCGTCCTCGATCCGGGGACAGCGAGCGAGCAGGACGTCCTGCTGGCGATCCAGGGTGGCGTGATGCAAGGCGCGGAGCCCGTCGCTCAGGCCGTCACATGAGCATCGACGCCGCAACCGTCAGCACGCGCCGCTGGCCCGAGCGGGGCATCGTTGCCGACCGCGCACGCTGGGTCGCCGAAACGTTCGGAATCCTCGCAATCGCCGGCGCGCTCGTGCTCGCCTTCGGGCTCACGTCCGACCACTACCTCGATTCGGGAAACGTCCGGAACATCTTCGTCCAGATCTCGGTGGTTGGCGTCGCCGCAATCGGGGCGACGCTCGTCATGCTTGCCGGCGGTCTCGATCTCTCCGTCGGATCGGTCGTCCTCCTGAGCGAGGTCATCTGCGCCGACCTGACGGCGACGCGTCATCTGCCGCTCGGCGTCGCCCTGCTGGCGGCACTCGGCGCTGCGGGCGGGATCGGCCTGCTGAACGGCATCCTCGTCGCGGTTATCGGGATCGAGCCGATCCTGGCCACGCTCGGCACGTTGCTCGTGGCCGCAGGCCTCGCGAAGCTGATCCTAGGCCTGCGCTACCTCCAGGTTGACCACCCGGTCTTCAACGACCTTGCGGTCACGAACGTCCTCTTCAACCTGCCGATCATGGTCGCGGTCATGCTCGGCCTCTATGCCATCCTCGCGCTCGCGATGCGCCTAACGCCGTTCGGACGCATGGTCTATGCGGTCGGCGGCAATCGCCGGGCCGCGCGGCTGTCGGGGCTGTCGCTGATCGGCGTGACGGTTGCCGTCTACACCATCGCCGGGCTTCTCTCGGGCATCGCAGGTTTCCTAAATGTCGCGCAGATCGGGCTTGTGAGCCAGAACGACGGAGTCGGCATGGAGTTCCAGGCCATCATCGCGGCCCTCGTCGGCGGTCTCAGCGTGACCACGGGCGGCGTCGGGCGCGTCGAGCGGACGTTGCTCGGCGCGCTGATCGTGGGGATGATGACGAACTACCAGACGATCAAGGGCATCGACCCCGCTTTCCAGCAGGCGTTTCTAGGCGGCCTCCTGCTGGCGGCGGTGCTGGCAGACCGGCTGCTTCGAGGGCGACAATGAGCGCACTCCGGCAGCGGCTGTTCGCGAAGAGCTACCTCGACACGTGGCTCCTGCTGATCATGACGGGGGCGCTGCTCATCGCCTTCCGGATCGTCCAGCCGGACTGGCTGAACAGCCAGACGGTCCAGAGCCTGGTGATCCAGAACACCCCGCTCGCGCTCGTCGCGATGGCGATGACCTTTGCCATCATCTCACGCCACATCGACCTCTCGCCCGGCTCCATGATCGCGCTCTCGGGGGCGGTGATCGGGCTCGTCTACACCGCGCAGGGCAGCCTCGCACTCGCGATCCTCGCCGGGCTTGGGACCGCGCTCGGCACCGGCCTCTTGAATGGGTTCCTCGTCGCGGGCCTGGGGCTGAATGCAGTCATGGTGACGCTCGCCGCTTTCATTTGGGCGCGCGGACTTACGATCGGCTCGAACGAAGGCAACCCGCTCGACGTCGGCGGCGGCCTCACGAACGTCGTCAACGCGAGCTGGCACGGGTTCACGCTCACAGCGCCAGTCGTCGCAGTCGTGTACCTCGCCGGCTGGCTCGTGCTCAGACGCACGAAGATGGGCCGCTACACGTACGCGATCGGTGGCGATCCTACCGCTGCGCGGCGGGCCGGCATCAACACCGCCCTCTTCACGATGCTGATCTTCCTGCTTATGGGATCGATGATCGGCCTGTCCGCGATCATCACCGTGGGCCAGCTCGGCTCGGCCCAAGCAAGCGCGGGGCTGGGGCTCGAGCTCGACGCCATCATCGCCGTCGTCATCGGCGGTACCCGGCTGTCTGGTGGCGACGGCAACGTCGGTCGGACTGCGCTCGGCGTGATCTTCCTCAGTATCCTCAACAGCGGCCTCCTCAACCTCGGGCTGACAGACTCCTACTTCCAGCTCTACCGTGGGCTCGCGTTGCTCACGGTGCTGTCGGTTCAGATCATCGTTCGCCGCGCGACGGACGAGGAGGAGCGACGCAAGCGCGAGCAGGAGCAGCTGTCGGTCGCGGTGGCCACGGGGTGAGATCGCGTGCCTGAGCTGACGCGGCGGGAGCTCATGCGGCGGGTGGGCAGCCTCGCCCAGGTGGGCGGCGTCGAGCTCGTCCGGCACGAGGAAGGCCACGCGCGCGGCGTCCGCTCGATCATCTTCCGTACCGGGACCGGCCTCTCGTTCGCCGTCATGCCGGACCGCGGCCTGGACGTCGGGGCGGCCGAGTTCCAGGGCATCGGCCTGTGCTGGCTACCGCCGAAGGGCCTCTCCGGGCCGTGGCACTACGAGGGCGACCTGGATCCCCACGCCTGGCTGAGGGTGGGCCTCGGCGGTCTCTTCAACACCGCCGGCCTTGTCTCGATCGGGGTGCCGCAGGACGTAGACACGTCGTCATTCGGGTTCGCCCAACGGCTGACGGCGCGCTACGGCACGCACGATCGGATCGCGATCACGCCGGCGAGCAGGTTTTCGTTCGGCGAGCACTGGGACGGCGACCGCTGCTTCCTCGGCGCCGAGGGCGTCCTCCGGCAGGACATCGCCTACGGCGAGAGCCTCTCGCTGACGCGCCGCTACCAGACGGAACTCGGCTCGAGCTCGGTCTCGCTCGTCGACACCGTCTCCAACGACGGCTGGTTCGAGACGCCGCACCAGCTCCTCTACCACTTCAACCTCGGCTACCCGCTGGTGGACGAGGGCGCCGAGCTCCTCGCGGCGGTCGAGGAGGAGCCCGAGCCGCTCGGCTACTCCGTGGACGACGACCGCGCGGACCACGGCGGCTGGCGCAGCGTGACGGCGCCGCAGCCCGGGTTCACCTTCGAGGGATACGTCGTCTCGCTAAGGACCGGAAGCGACGGCAAGGTCGGCGTCGCGCTCGTCAACCGGCGGCTGCGAGCCGGTCTGGGTTTCTACCTCCGCTATGACCGTCGGCAGCTGCCGACGTACCTCGCCTGGCGCATGATGCGCGAAGGGCTGTACGCCGTCGGGCTCGAACCTGCCACGAACCCCTTCGGCAACCCGAGCGAGCTGATCGCGCAGGGCTACCCGATCATGCTCGCTCCGGGCGAGACGCGGACGTATGAGCTCGAGTTCGGCCTGCTCGTGGGCGCCGACGAGATCGACGCCTTCGCGGAGTCGCTCCGATGAGCGTGGCCCGCTGCAGCGCCGCGCACTACCGCGTCCCGCGCGAGGTCTGGTGGGGTCAGGGGCGGATCGGCGCAAGCCTGTACGAGATCTCCCACGTCGAGCTCGTCACGTTCGAGGTCGAGACCGAGGAGGGCGTGACGGGCCTCGGGTTCACCTACACGGTCGGCCACGGCGGCTCGGCCGTGCTCGCGCTGCTCGAGCACGAGATCGCGCCGGAGCTGATCGGCCGCGACCCGCGTGACGTAGAGGCCATCTGGCACGAGCTGCACGCGAAACTGCATTTCGTCGGCTCCTCCGGCGTTACCGCCGTCGCCGTCGCGGCCGCCGACATCGCGCTCTGGGACGTGTGCGCGCGCACCGCCGGGCTGCCGCTATACCGGTTTCTCGGCGCCCACCGCGCCGAGATCCCCGCCTACGCGAGCGCCGTCAACCTCGCCCTCTCTCGCGACCAGCTCGTCGCGCAAATGGTCGGCTACCGTGAGCAGGGCTTCTCGGCACTGAAGATGAAGGTAGGCGGGACCTTCCGCGACGATGTCGAGCGCGTGCGAGCGGTACGCGATGCGATCGGCAGCGACTGCCAGCTCATGCTGGACGCGAACATGGCGTGGGACGTCGCCGAGGCCGCTCGGCGCCTGCGCTCGTTCGAGCCGTTCGACATCTCCTGGGTCGAGGAGCCCCTGCCGCCGCACGACGTGGCTGGGTACGTGGCGCTCCAGCGCGCCACCTCGACCCCGCTCGCCGCGGGCGAGACGCTCTTCACGCCGCACGAGTTCGGGCCCTACTTCCGAACCGGAGCGATCAGGATCCCGCAGCCCGACGTCGTCCGGCTCGGCGTGACAGGCTGGCGGCGCGTCGCCTCGGCGGCGCTCGACTTCGGCCTCCCGCTGGCGCCCCATTTCATCCCCGAGATCCACGTCCACCTGATCTGCGCCGTCCCGAACGCGCTCAATCTCGAGTACCTGCCAATCTTCGAGCGACTGCTGGAGAGGCCCGTCGAGGTTCGCGGCGGCATCGCGAGGCCGGGCGAGATGCCCGGGCACGACATGAGGTTCTCCGAGGAAATCCTGGAGCCGTATCGAGTCGGAGCGAAGGAGGTGCAGCTGCGATGACGGAGACTGCCAGCCGGCCGCGGCCGGCGAGGGAGACGCTCGAGGACGTGCACGTCGTCGACGCCGACGTGCACATTCACGAGGACCCGGCGGGGCTCGCCGAGTACGCCGAGCCTCCGTGGGACGTCGGGCTACGCGAGATCGCGAAGGTCGAGGAGCGCTACCTCGACCTGCCGGGCATGACGCCGCGCGCGGAGTTCCGCGTGCCGTTCCCGGGCGGCTCCAACCGGCGCCAGATCGTCACCTCGGCGGCGGAGCTGCGCCCGAGCCTCGACGAACTGCACGTGAACAAGGCGGTGCTCTTCCCCGACCACCTGCTCTATCTGGCGATGGTGCGCGACCCGAGCTTCGCCGTGACGCTCGCGCGCTCGTACAACCAGTGGCTGTACGAGCACTGGCTCCTCGAGGACGACTCCCTCAAGGGCGCCCTCGTCGTGGCGCCGCAGGATCCCGAGGCGGGCGCGGCGGACATCCGCCGCCACGCCGACCATCGCCAGTTCGTCTGCGTCTACCTGCCTGCGTCCGGGCTCCGCCCGCTGTACGGTCACAGTCAGTACGACCCTGTCTATCGGGCAGCCGTCGAGGCCGGGCTTCCCGTCGCCCTGCACTCGGTCGAGGCCGTCTACCCCGTCTTCCCCTTCGAGCTGAACGAGTTCCGCACGACGTTCGGCACGCACGCGGTCGCCCACCCGTTCTCGATGATCGCGAACTTGGTGAGCATGCTCGAGACGGGCGTCCCCGCGCGCTTCCCGGAGCTCCGCATCGCCTTCATGGAAGCCGGGTGCGGCTGGATCCCGTTCATCCTGCACCGACTCGACAAGGAGTACATCGAGCGCAGGCGCGAAGTTCCATTCCTCCAGGAGCGGCCGAGCCACTACATCAAACGTTTCTTCTACGGAACGCAGCCGATCGAGGAGCCCGAACGGATCGGCGACATCGTGAACCTTTACGAGCTCTTCGACGGCGAGAACCAGGCGATGTTCGCCTCCGACTGGCCGCACCACGACTTCGACCACCCGCAGTATTTCTTCGGTCTGCCGTTCGATTCCGAGGCGCGGCGCAAGATCATGGGCGAGAACGCCATTCGCTTCTTCGGGCCGGAGGTCGCATGACGACCGAGCACACGGTCTGCCGGCTCGAGGAGATCCCGGACGGGACACACCGGGTCGCGCGTGTCGGAAAGCGCGAGATCGGCGTCTTCAACATAGGCGGCGAGCTCCACGCGATCCCGAACCTCTGCCCGCACCAGCGCGGTCCCCTCTGCGAGGGCAGCGTCTCGGGCGCACTGGACTTCGGTCCGCACACGGATTGGAAGCTCGCATGGATCTGGGACGGCGAGGTCGTCACCTGCCCATGGCACTCGCTCGAGTTCCACGTGCCGACGGGGCAGTGCCTGGCGCTGCCCAACGTGCAGCTGCGGAAGTTCGAGCTGCGGACGGTCGACGGAGACGTGTGGGTGGTCGTGTGACAAGCGAGGCGAGGGCCATCGCGTCCGTCTCGCAGCAGCCGCTCCTCTCGGACTCGATCGTGATCCTGACCGGTGCCACGGGAGGAATCGGGCGAGCGATCGCGCGCATGCTCGGCGCCGCGGGAGCACGCCTCGCAGTGACCGATCTCGTCGAGGAACCGGTCCGCGAACTCGCATCCGATGTGGGCGCCTTCGGCGAGGCCTGTGACGCGGCCTCCTGGGACGGCTTCGGCCAGTTCCACGCACGCGTCGAGCAGCGGCTCGGCCCGGTGGATGGCGTCGTCAACTGCGCCGGCCTGTGGACGCCTGCTCCCTACGAGGAGGTCGACGAGCGCGCCTTCACCGAGACCCTCGACGCGAACCTGAAGACGGCATTCGTCGCCTGCCGCACGGTGCTGCCAGGGATGGTGGCGCGCGAATCGGGGTCCGTCGTCAACTTCGCCTCGACGGCGGGCGAGTACGGCTCCATTAGGCCCGCGGCCCACTACGCCGCCGCCAAGGGAGGAGTGATGGCGCTGACGAAGTCGCTCGCGCGGGAAGTCTCCCCCGCCGGCGTGCGCGTGAACGCAGTCTCGCCCGGTCCGATCGACACGCCGGCGCTGCTCGCCGCCACGCCGAAGGAGCGAGCCGCCGCGGGCTCTCGCACGCTCTTCGGGCGACTTGGACAGCCGCACGAGATCGCCGGCGCTTGCGTCTTCCTACTCTCGCCGCTCTCGACCTTCGTCACCGGCACGGTGCTCCGGGTGAACGGGGGTTCGCTGCTTTGACGCAGGCTCGGACTCCTGTCCTCCGGCAAGCTCCATTCGGTGAGGCGATCGTCGCGCTCGGCGCCCGTCGGCGGGATGTCGTCGTCCTCTCCGCTGATCTCGGCAAGTACACCGACGTTGGCTCGTTTGCCGAGGCCTATCCGGACCGATTCTTCCAGGTTGGGATGGCGGAGGCGAACATGATGGGAGTCGCCGGCGGTCTTGCCAAGACCGGCTTCCTCCCCTTCGCCGTGACCTACGGCGTCTTCGCGACCCGACGCGCCTACGATCAAGTGGCGATGGCGCTCGCGACGGGGCCGAGCCGCGGCGTCGTCGTCGCGTTCCTGCCCGGCATCACGACCCCCTTTCGCGCCACGCACCAGGCGATCGACGACCTCGCACTCATGCGCGCGCTACCCGGGATGGCGGTGATCGACCCCGCCGACGCCACCGAGCTCGCTGCCGCCGTCGACGCGGCGGCAAACCACGACGGCCCCGTGTACCTGCGCGGCCTGCGGGGCGCGGTGGCGCAGCTGTTCGAGCCGAAGGGCTTCGAGCTGCGGATCGGTCAGGCCAGGACCCTCCTCGACGGCGGAGACGTCGGCATGCTCTCGACCGGGCTCGGCACGCAGTGGGCGCTCGAGGCGGCATTGGTCCTCGACGAGCGCGGCGTGCGAGCCTCACTCCTCCACGTGCCGACCCTTAAGCCGGCGGACGGAGAGGCGATCGCCGGGTTCTCCGCTGGCTTCACCAACGTGGTGACGGTCGAGAACCACTCGACGGTCGGCGGCCTCGCCGCGGTCGTCGCGGGAGCGCTGGCCGAGCACGGGCTTAGCACGCGTCTGCGCGCGCTCGGCGTGCCCGACCGCTGGGCGCCCGCAGGCTCGCTCGAGTACATCCGCTCCCGTCTGCGTCTCGACGCGACGGGAATTGCCGCTGCGGTGGAGTCGCCGTGACGGAGCTCGCGGAGCGCGCGCAGGCCATCCGGCGCACGGTGATCCGGATGTGCATGGGCCGCGGCCAGGGCTATGCGGGCCAGGGCCTCGCGCTGGCTGAGCTCGTCGCCTGTCTGTACTTCCGTGAGCTGCGCCGCAATCGCGACCACCTCGTCCTCTCGACCGGACACAGCGCGATCGCGTTGTTCGCCGCCCTCGGCGAGCTTGGGGTCTACGATCTCGCCGAGCTGGAGACGTACGGGATGGACGGCTCGCGGATCGAGGAGAGCCCGCTCGAGGGCACGCCCGGGTTCGAGATCACGGGTGGCTCGCTCGGCCAGGGGCTCTCGCAGGCCGTGGGGATGGCGCTTGGCGAGCGGCTGCTCGACCGCGACAGCCGCGTCTACTGCCTCCTCTCCGACGGCGAGCTCCAGGAGGGACAGGTCTGGGAGGCGGCAATGTGCGCCGCCCACTACCGGCTCGACAACCTCGTCGCGCTCGTCGACGACAACCGCATGCAGGCGGACGGCGCTACCGCCGACGTGATGACGGTCGAACCGATCGCCGAGAAGTTCGGGACCTTCGGCTTCGCGGCGCGCCGGATCGACGCGAACGACCTCGACCAGCTGCTCGAGGCGTTCGCCTGGGCCCGTACCAAGGGCGGCCGGCCGGTGGCGATCATCTGCGACACGGTTCCCGGGAAAGGCGTCCCCAGCTTCGAGGCGTACGAGAAAGTGCACTACATCCGCGCGGATCGCGAGGTCTGGGAGCGCGCCTTGGCCGAGTTGGAGCGGTGAGGGACTTTCCACCGAGGACGCCCGCCTGATCAAAGGCGTCATGACTCCAGACGCACCTTGGAGCCGGATCATTCCCTTTCGCCCCTCGCTACACCTGCGCGCAGGGTCGGGCATCGCATTTGGACGGGTAGGCGGATTGACCTCGGAATCGCCGGCGCGTAAGCGGCGGCCCTGCTCACTCCGGCGTAGCGCCTCGTTCAGAGCCACCGCGAGCGCAAGAATCACTCCAGTGAAGACCCACTGGCAGAACACGTTCGAGAGCTCCACTTGAATGAGCTCGTCGAAGACCTCTTGCAGGAGAATCGCCGCGGCGGCTGCCCTGGGCGTCGGCACGGCCGCCCGCGCACTCGGCCGCGGACGCCGACCGCGGCCGCTCGCGCCCGCAGGTTGTTGGGTTACGCGATGTTGGCGTAAGGGACGTGCAGCAGTCTGGCGCCAGGATCATCGTCTCTGATCCTGTGGCGTGGCTTCCCGGTAGTCGCCTCGACCCGGATACGAGTGGCGACCAGGCGGTCGGCCGTCGCCAGATTTGACGCTAAACCCGCACCAAAGGCCCGGACTTATCCCGATGCAACCCTGGATGGTTCTGAACACACTCCCCGCACTCTCTCGCCTGCCCCGGCTGCCGGTTCGAAAAGGCGGAGTTGATGCGAAAGCTACGGGTTGCGATCGACATCGGAGGGACGTTCACCGACCTCGTCGCCTACGACGAGCAGACCGAGCAGACCCTTGTCGCCAAGACCCCGTCGACTCCGCCTGTCTTCATCGACGGCGTGCTGAACGTCCTCGAGAAGGCGACCATCCGCCCCGAGGAGATCGTTTACCTGAAGCACGGCTCGACGATTGCCACCAACGCGGTCATCGAGCGCCGGGGCGCGAAGGTGGGACTCGTCGCGACTCGCGGCATGCGCGATGTTCTGGCCGCCGGCCGCGCCAACCGCCCCGACCTCTTTAATTCGAATTGGGACCCCTCCCCACCGCTGATCCAGCGGCGAAACGTTCTCGAGGCCACCGAGCGTGTGGACTACGAGGGCACCGTGCTGACTGCACTCGCCGAGGAGGATGTCCGCGAGGCGGCACGGAAGTTCCGCGCACGCAGGATCGAGTCGGTCGCAGTGTCGTATCTCAACTCGTTCATGAACCCGCAACATGAGATTCGAACTCGCGAAATCCTGCAGAAGGAGCTCGGCGATGACGTCTTCCTCTGTACCTCCGTGGAGACGCTGCCGGAGATCCGCGAGTTCGAGCGCACGTCAACGGTCGCCGCGAATGCGTACCTCGCGCCGGTCGTCGACCGTTACCTGGACGCGCTGCTCACGCGGCTGCGGACCTGGGGCTACGAGGGGGAAATCGGCGTCACCCACTCGGGCGGCGGGATGATGTCCGTACAGCTCGCTCGCGGCGTTCCTGCCCGCATCCTCCAGTCCGGCCCGGCGGGCGGCGTCATCGGCGGTCTGGTCGTGGGGAAGGCCGCTGGCTTCGAGAACGTGATCACGCTTGACATGGGCGGGACGAGCACCGACCTCTCACTCGTGGCCGACGGCAAGCCCTCGATCGCATCGGAATGGCGCGTCGATTGGAACATCCCAATCCTCTTTCCAGCCGTCGACCTTGTCGCCATCGGGGCGGGCGGCGGCACGATCGCCTGGGTCGATGCGGGCGGCTCACTCCGTAGCGGCCCTCAGAGCGCGGGCGCCGACCCGGGTCCCGCCTGCGCCGGTAAGGGCAATTCCCAGGCGACCACCACCGACGCCCATCTGTTTCTCGGTCGCCTGGACCCCGACCGCTACCTCGGCGGCGATGTCACGATTTATCCCGAGCTGGCCGAGCAAGCGATCGAGAGCCTCGCCGAGCAGCTGGAGATGACCACTGCCGAGGCGGCCGGCGGGATCCTGCGCATCGCGAACACGAACATGACGAGCGCGACACACCTGATCTCCGTGCAGCGTGGCCACGACCCCCGCGACTTCACGCTCGTCGCGGGCGGCGGCGCTGGACCGCTGCATGCTGTCGATGTCGCGCGCGAGCTAGGTATCCCGCGCGTAGTCGTCCCGCTCTCACCCGGACTCACCTCGGCGCTCGGCATCCTGCATGTAGACCTCCGGTACGACCTGCAGAGGTCGGTGCTGAAGCAGGCGAAGGACATCACCGACGGCGATTTGATCTTGATTTACGACGAACTCGTCGCCGAGGCGAAGCAGGTGTTCGACGTCGAGGGCATTCCGGAGGGCAAACGGGTGATCGAACTCTCGATCGACGCCCGTTACTACGGGCAAACGCCATACATGAACCTTGCACTCGACAGCCCGCCAGCCAGCTCGGAAGACGTCGAGCACATTCTGGCCCGCTATGAGGAAACCTACCTGCGCGAGTTCGGATATGTGCTTCCACGCGACTTCGCGAGCATTGAGTTCGTCAACGCGCGGGTGGCGGCGATAGGCCTCAGGGAGGAAGCGAAGCTGCCGCGGGATTCCACGCCGAGAGAGCTCCAGGCCGCGAGGATCGGTACGCGGCGCGTCTACTTTGAGGATGCCGGCGATTTCGTGGAGGCCACGATCTATGACCGGCACCTGCTAGGCACCGGCGTTGAAATCGAAGGACCAGCGATCATCGAGCAGACCGACAGCACTGTGGTTCTGCCGCCCGGCGTCCCTGCGCGGCTGGACGAATACCTGAACATCATCATCTCGCTCAACGGCTAAGGCGGGGAGGACAAGAGCCAGACATATGACACGCACGGCAACAGCGGTAGGTCAGGGCCTGCGACTCGACCCGATCACCTTCGAGGTCCTTCGGAACGCCTTTAAGTCGATCTGCAACGAGGCGAGCGCGCTGATCGAACGGGTCTCCTACGCGCCAACGATTACGGAGGGACACGACTACTCGGTCTCGATACTGACCCCGGATGGTCGATTGATTTCGCACGGCCAGCGCGATCAAGCGCCACACATGGGCACGTTCGAGTCATCGATTCAGCACCTGGTCAAGGTCGTCCCCGAGTTCGCGTCCGGCGATGCCTATATCTACAACGATCCCTACACCGGCGGCACCCACCAGAACGACGTGAAGATCATGCGTCCCATCTTCTTCGGGAGCGAATTGCTCGCCTTCGCGATCGCCCTCTGCCATTGGCCGGACGTCGGTGGCCCGAATTGGGGGACGTTCAACCCGCGCGCTGAAGACTGTTATGCCGAGGGCCTGCGCATGCCGCCGCTGAAGCTTTTTGAGCACGACCGACCGGTCGAACAGATCTGGCAACTCATCATGGCCAACATCCGGGTTGGAGTGGAGCGGCAGGCCGAGATCTATGCGCAGTTCCAGGCCGGCCGCCTCGTCGAGCGACGGCTGACCAGCTACGTCGAGAAATTCGGGCTCGAGACGGTGCGGGTTGCTTTCGACGACACGATGGACCACTCGGAACGGCTTTTCCGGGACTGGGTAGCGCGGCTCCCCGACGGGTCGTTCGAATTCGAGGACTTCGGCGACCACGATGTCGGCAAGGAGGACCAGCCGCCGATCCGCGTCCATTGCAAGATGACAATCGAGGGTGACCAGGTCACCTTCGACTGGACGGACTCCGATCCAGCGCCCGCCGCCTCGTGGGGCTTCGCTCGACCAGCGCTCCTCTCGGCGAACTTCGACGGGACGATGCACTGCTTCCCAGAGCTCGCACCGCTCAACCACGGAATCGTCCGCTCGATCGAGGTGATTACGAAACCGGGAACGTGCGTTGACGTCCTGGAGCCCACGCCAGTGACGGGCTACTGCTCCGGCGCATACGAGAAGGTCGACGCCGTCACCATGGCTTGCTGGGCGCAGGCGCTCCAGCACGTCGACCCGCGCCGTGTCCACGCCGCGACGGTGAACCTGCAGAACGTCGTCACTGGCGGCATCCACCCCAAGACCGGCAACAGTTTTGTCAGCTACCTCTGGCTGGAGGGAGGCCAGGGTGCGCGGACGTATGCCGACGGCAACGATTACTACATGATGATTTTCATTGGCGGCGCGTCGAATCAGCCTTGCGAAACGCTCGAGCGGTGGTATCCGATGTACTACACCGACGTCCTCGCAGTACCGGATTCGTGCGGCGACGGCAAGTTCCGGGGCGGGGTTGGGCTCTCGCGCAGCTTCGAGGTGTGGGGCCCAACCGAAATTACGATTCACGGTGATCGCGAGCTGATCACTCCTTTCGGTCTCGCCGGCGGGACGAACGGCGGCCCGAACCGGATGGTGTGTAACCAGGGCACCGCGAACGAGGAAGATCTTGGGATGTTCTGCACAAAGAAGAAGCTCGTCCCCGGGGATGTCATCACGTTCGAGTCAAACGGCGGTGGAGGGTACGGGCTGCCGTGGGAGCGCGACTCGGCGAAGGTGCTCGAGGATGTCATTGACGGCTACATCACGATTGGTAAGGCCCGCGACGTCTACGGGGTGGAGATCCGCGAAATCGACCCCGACGCGCTCGTCTATGAGATTGACGAGGCCGAGACCGTACGCCTGCGGACGCGGCTGGCGGGAGACGATGCCCGGCCGCGCGGCCTCGGTCCACACCAGGTGCACCCCCTGGGGGAGCGACTGATTCTCCGGCAGCGCTGACTGGTCGAGCGACGAAGCAGCGATGAGCGAGCCGTCGCGAGAGAGCCATACGGGTGGCATTCCTCCGGTGCTCGCACAACTGCCCCGCTCGGTAGCGGAGGTCTTTCGGTGGCGTGCACGCTCCGATAACGACCTCTGAGACTCGGAGGAAGGGAAAACCGCGCCTCCACGACCGGCAGCGCGTGAGCCCGTCGACGCTCTCGATGGCCCGCCGTGCGAACAGCGGACCCACTCTCAAGAGGGCGCGACGACCCGGTGTTCGAGCACCTCTCGCGCGATCTCGCCGAAGAGCTGCATCGGAAGACCGCTCTTCAGGACCAATCCGACCTGCTTGACTCGGCGGGCGATCTCCGCGACCTGCTCCTCGCTGGCGCTCAATCCAAGCTCGTCCAGCAGAACCGCTACCGAGTGGTGCCCAGTCCCCCGTCCGGCTACCACGGCATAACCGGCCTGGCCGACAGTTTCGGCAGAAAACGGGGAGAAGCCGGCCTCGCCGAGCGGGCTTTCGCGGAGCTGCTTGAGCACGTGAACGACTATCCCGCTCTCAACCTCGAAAATGCCGTCCCCGACAATTGGCTTATTTGGCGCGACGGGACGCTTCGCTATTTCCGCAACTATCTGCGAAACCCGCGTCAGCCGGGTGAGGTCGATTCCAGCGTCGATTCCGAGGAGATATTGAAGGACTACTGAAATCTCCTCGGTGCCAACGTTGCCTGCACGTTCGCCGAGTGCATTGACGGACGAGTGAACCGAAGAGGCGCCCGCGGTGAGCGCGGCTGTGGCAATTCCCGTCGAAAGACCGAAGTCGTTGTGCACATGGAGCCCAAGCGGCATCTCCGGGAACCAGGACCGAAGCGTGTCGAAGAGAAAACCGATTGCAGCTGGATGAGCCATTCCGAACGTATCGCTGACCGTGAGCCGGTCGATGGCTCCGTTCTCCACGATCTCCCCGAAGAACCGCCGGAGGTACTCAAGGTTGGGAATCCGTAGTACATCCCATCCCATGAACTCCACCTCGAGACCCGCCTCCTTGGCTCGCCTGGAGTACTCGCTGACTTTGAGCGCGAGCTCATCCGGAGTCGTCCCGTAGCAATACTTGAGTAGATAGGGGTTGATCCCGAACTCGAGTACGATCGCGTCTGCCCCGCAGGCGATCGCGTTCTCGACATCCTCCTCGCGCACCCTGACGAGTGGCTTCACTTTGGCATCCAGATCCATCGCAGCGAGCGTCGCGATCACTTCACGATCCTCTTCAGTCGCCGGAAGACCCGGCTCGATCGAGGCCACACCAAGCGCGTCGAGTTCCCTAGCGATGAAGAGCTTCTCTTCCGGCGTGAAGACGATCCGCGCAGTCTGCTCCCCATCCCTGAGGGTGACGTCGTGGATCTCGACGCGCGCTGGAAGCACCCAGCCGCTGCGAACTTCGGCCAGGTAATTGAAAGGCGAGGACCATCCAGCGGCGGTGAAGAAAGGGGGTTCTAGGTTCGCCCCGAAAGCGGGCGTAATCGGCTGACCAGACGAGCCGGCACGAGCGTCTGTGGTTGCTGTCACCACTTGTAAGCTTGCAACCGTTGCGCCCGCCACTGCATCAGGGAAAGTCCGGTGGCTCCCGCGGGTTTCACGCCAGTGAGGTTCCCCAGCACGGACTCTCTCAGCCAGGCGAAGACCCTCTCCCTCCGCTCTTAGCTGCAACCGATGGCGGCAAACCCGCGTTCCGGCGACGGGCTTCTCCCGTAGCGAGCGCATCGGCAGCCGGAGAGAGTTCCCTCCATGTCCGAGCGGATCATGCCCGCCGATTTCGCAGAGCCCGCCGGTCCCTGGTCTCCCGGGGTCAAGACGCCCCCCGGCACGACGCTCTTCATCGCCGGCTGCGTTGCTATCGACGATCACGGAGACGTGGTCGGAACGGATGACATCCGTGCCCAGACGCATCAGGTGATGAAGAACTTCCAGGCAGTTGTCGAGACTGCCGGAATGACCATGGCCGACGTGGTCAAGATCACGAACTACTTAATTGACGTCTCGGATTACCCTGCGATGGCCGAGGTCCGCTCGCAGTACCTCCGCGAGCCTTACCCAGCCAGCACCATGGTGGAGGTAGCGGGCCTGCTCTACCCCGGGCTTCTCGTGGAGATCGAAGGGATAGCAGTCGCCTCCTGAGCCAACTCAATCCAGCTCGACGGCGAGAAGCTTCAGCGAGACTGCCTTCGCCACGGCATGGGCGCGGTTGCGTGCGTGCAGCTTGTTCACTCCTGTCGCCACTATCCGCTCGACCGTCTTCTTGGCCAAGCAGAGTTCGTCCGCGATCTCGGCGTTAGTTCTGCCTGCAGCAACCAGCCTCAGCACATCGGTCTCTCGTCGCGTCAGTTCGGCCAAGCGCTGAGGCGACCAGAGATTCGACCCGGTGGCGGCGTCGAACATCGTCGCGCCGCTGGCGATGGCGCGGACAGCTTCGACGAGGCTCTGCCCCTCGATCGTCTTTGCCACATAGCCGCGCGCTCCCGCCTTCATGGCAGCTACAACACGACCGCTCTCGGGGAACGCTGAGACCATCAGCGCGGGCGGCGGGTTTCCGAGCCGGGCGAGGTGGCGCACGACCTCGATTCCTGAGGCGTCCGGGAGCTCTACGTCGAGAAGCACGACATCGGGCCGTAGACGCCCGACGGCGGCGGCGGCCTCATTGGCGCTGCCGACCTTGTCGATGACGCGGATGTCACTCTCGCGCTCTAGTAACCGCGAGACGGCTTCGCGGAAGAGAGGATGGTCATCGACGACCAAGACCCGGATCACATGGGCCGGCTGCGCCTGATTTGACACAACTGGGCCATTCGCGTGCGCGCGGGCAGCGGCGAGAGGCGGCACAGTGAGGTTCACCGACGTGCCGCGGCTCGACGTGGACGTGACGATCAGCCGTCCGCCAATCTCCTCGGCTCGCTCGCGCATACTCTGCACACCAAACCCATCGGCGCCGTTCTGGATGAAGCCACGGCCGTTGTCCTCGACCGATAGCACGAGTCCCTCGCCGACCCTTAAGGTCACCGACACAGCCGAGGCGTCCGCGTGCTTGCGCACATTCGCGATCGCCTCTTGGAAGATGCGAAACAGGGTCGTCTCGACTTCGGAGGAAAGATTCAGGGGGCCGAGCAACTCCAGGCTTGTCTTGATCCTGTGGTCTGCTTCGAGAGCGGCGAGCGACGTCCTCATCGCCTCGTCGAGCGACTGGTGCTCGAGCTCCGCGGGCCGCAGACACAGGAGCGAGCGCCTCAATTCGCCGATCATCGTTTGCACCTGGGCGCGCATGGTAATGACCTCGCGCTCGGACTCTCCCTTTAGCTCCTTCGCCAGGAGGTCGAGCTTCACAAGCATTCCGGCCAGTGATTGGGCAAGAGTGTCGTGCAGCTCATGCGCGAGGCGATTTCGCTCCTGCTGAGCCGCGTCCCGCTCGATCGCCAGCCGCACACGCTGCTCCAGGCGGAGGTTCTGGAAAAAGATCGCCACCTGGTCCGAAATCTGCTGGGCGATCACAGCGTCCTGCTCGGTGTAGAAACCCGGCGTCTGGCTCACGAAGTTCAGAACGCCGATCGGCTTGCCACCAACACGGAGCGGCGCGCTGACGAGACCGTGATAACCCGCGGCGGCGATCACCGAGTCCTCGCGCCCCACTAGCCGCTCGTCCGTTGCCAGATCGTGCGAGACCAGCGAGTGATTGGTCTTGAGCACGTAGGTGAGGCCGACGTCCTGGAGAGGAATGACATTGCCCTCGCCGGGAAGCACGGGTGAAGTGGCGACCGCGAAGCGCTCGAACGCCTGCCCGTCCGGCGTCAGCATGTACACGCTCAGCCGATCGTGGTCGAGTAGCTGCTTTGCTTCGGCCGCGAACGCACCGATGACCGAGTGTGTAGCTGTGGCGAGCTCGGTCATCCGAGCAGCTGTCGCGGCCGGGCGTTCGAGGTCACTCTGGCGCAGCGCGTCCACGCGTGCGGCCACGACCGCCGCCAGCAGGGAGATCGTCTTCAATCCTGCGCTGCAATGAGATCCCACCACGAGCACGCCGAAGGAGACGCCCTCGCACCGCAGGGCTACGACAAGGGTGGAGCGCGTGCGGACGACCTCGTCCGTGAAGGCAGCTGCGACAACCGTGTCCACCTCGCGGTTCGGGTGCCTCGCCCTCGGCGGGTAGCGGGCAACCAGCGTTGGCTGTTCGGTCTCATTCAGCAGCCAGATCCGCACCGGCACCGATGGCTCCTTCCGATGCCCCAGTCCAAGCGCGAGTCGTGCGGCCAGGTCGGGGAGATCGACGGCACGGGCTGCACAAGCGGCCAGACCGACCAGCTCAACCTCGAAGTCGCCGATCTGCGACGGTCGAAGCTCTGACGCTGCTCCCGCCACGTGGGGAGAGTCTAACGCGACCCCGGCGCGCCCGCCGCCCCACCGGATCAGAAGACAGGCGCTACTCGAGCCATCCGCGTGCGCGCCGTGACCGCGCGGTCAGCGAAGTGATGGAGGATTCCCGAGAACGGTGTATGCGCCGGCAGCCGCGCGTCTGGGAATGACGATCGCCACGATCCTGGCGCCGCGGGCGCCGGCTCGCACCGAGTGTTCGACGTCGCCGCCCACTACGGACCAGCCGCCTTCCTGCAGGGGAATCGTCCCTCCGGCGACCGTCAGCTCGACGTCGCCCTCCAGGACAAGCGTGATCTGCTCTTGGGGGTGCCGGTGCAGCGGGAAGGCCGCGCCCGGCTCGAAGGTGTACTCGTTGACCGTCGCCTGGCGGCTGTCGAAGCTTCGGCGGCGGAGCCCCGGGTGTGGCTCCTCGATCGGCAGGTCAGCGAAGAGCCCCTCGGCGTGCATCACTCCTCCAGGAAGGCAACTACGCGGCACGGTGAGGCCTCGCCGCCGACGATTGGAATCGGGAAGGCACCGATCAGGCAGCGCCGATTCAGCGCCTTCTCGATGTCCCCGCCGATGTTCTCGACGTGCGTTATCCCGGCTCGAAACGGCACCTTGTGCATGACGAAGAGGTCGTCGACGGGATAGAGCTCGTCTGGGCTCACGCCCGTCTCTGCCTGGAACTGATCTGCGATCTCCGGCCGCCACTTGGTGCGGATCGAGGTGTTCAGCGGGTTGTCGCCTGAAGCACAGTCGAAGCCTGTCCAGGCAAGCTTCATCTCCACGAGCCATTCCGCAAACTCACGGTCGCCCCCCGGGTGGCGGAGGAAGTAGCGCTCTTCGTCCTCCTCAGCCGCACCGTTGAAGTAGCGGTGGTAGCCGGTGTGGTAGATGAGGATGTCGCCCTTCCGTACCTCGATGCGGTCGGTGATGTGCCTCGGCTTGATCACCGCCCAGTCGTGCATCTCGTCGGAGATGTCGACGATCACCCCTTCTCCGCATAGCTTGTCCAGAGGAATCGAGGCCAGATCGGCACCGCCCGAGATGATGTGCATCTCGGCATCGAAGTGGGTTCCGGAATGGAGCGGGAGTTCGAGCAGCTGCGAGACGATGCCCTGCGTGGCGAAGCGCTGGAAGTAGGAGAGCTTCGGCGACGGGTAGCCGACCCAGCCGGGGGTGTGGATCGAGAAGGGATGGGTCAGGTCAACTGCCCGCATCGCTTTCTCCTCTCGAGCAGCTGGTTGAGGAGGAGTGGCTCAGGCCTGAGCCGACGTAGGCATCGAGCCCGATGCTCGCCTCCTCCGCCCGCTCGTACAACTTGCCGACGATGGCCTCGAGCCGCCGGCTGTCCGCATCGCCCGAGCCGACATCGGGGCCGAGCGGCGGCGCCAGCTCGTGGGCGAGGCCGAGGATCTCACCCTCGTCGACACTGACCACACGGCCTTGTTCGACCACTACCCGACCGCGTACGACCACAGTCAGTACGTGCCGGCTGGGCGCCCCGTAGACGAGCTGTCGCACCGGATCGATCAAGGGCGTGAAGGCGGGAGCGGCGCCGTCAAAGAGCGTGAGGTCGCCCTGGGCGCCTGGCTCGATCCTGCCCAGACTTTCATTGTGACCTGAACAGAGGCTTCCCCCGCGAGTCGCCATCGCCAGCACTTCAGCGGCGGTCGGCCACTGGTCGTAGGGCAGGCCGCGGGCCTTGTGGACGAGTGCTGTCATCTTCGCGAGCTCGAGCATGTCGAGGGTCTCGTCACAGCCCCGGCCGTCCGTGCCGAGCGCGATCCTGACTCCCGCCTGCTTCAGCGCGGGCAATCTGGCGACGCCGTCCCCGAGGCGCAGGTTGCTGAGCAGGCAGTGGATCATCGTGGCGCCGGCGTCTGCTAGCACCGCGATATCGCGCTCCCCGAGCCACACGGCGTGCACGATGCTCGTGCGGCGGTCGAGGTAGCCCCGCTCGGCGAGGATCTCGACGAAGGATCGCCCGTGCCAGCGTTGGGTCGTATACGCCTGTGCCTTCGTTTCGAGCGCATGGGTGTGCCAGACGAGGTCGCGCTCAACCGCGAGCTCCCATGTCTCCCTGAGCAGCTCGTCGCTGCAGCGTTGAGGGGCCGAAGGACCGAGGCCGATCGTGATCAGCCCGTTCGGATCGTGCCAGCGTTCGACGGCGGCACGCGCAACCTCCATGATCCGCTGTCGGCTGGGAGCCGGGGCTTCCGCCGGTGCTCCCGCCGTCTCCTCCGGCTCGAGCGGTAACGACTCCAGAAACGGCTTGTCTGAGATACCGATGAGGATCGTCGCCCGCAAGCCGGCGTCGACATAGGCCTGCACGACCGGCTCGAGCGTTTCGACTGTGATCTCGGGCGCCTCATACACGAAGTCGACTGCGCAGGTCGTTCCGCTACGCAGCATGAGCAGCGCTCCGAGCATTGTCCGCACGTAGATCTCCTCGAACGGCGGCGGCTTCGTCCGCGTCACCTGGTGGGAATGAATGAACCAGAGATCGAGCGGGAGGTTCTCGTAGCGCCCGGGGTTGTAGTTCTCTCCGGAATGGGTGTGGGCATTGACGAGCCCGGGGACGATGATCGTCCCGTCCGCGCGCAGGACGGGAATCTCGTCTCTACCCTCGAGCTCCCCCACTGCCGCGATCACTCCATCGAGAATCAGGATGTCGCTGCGGTCAAGCCTGCCGTCCCGCAGGAGGACCTCGCCTCCCTGAACGAGCAGATTGCCGCTCCATTCCTCAGACGGCTGACCGAGCTCGTGGTTCATGCGCCGGGAGCCGACCGCAGAGATGCGTCGGCTCCGACTGAGCCCACCTCCTGCCCGAAGTTCTGGAAGAAGTCGCGCAGCATGCCCTTGGCGATTGCCTCCATAAAGCGAGCGCCAACGCTACTCAGCAGGCCGCCGGTTGCGAAGTCCATCTCGGCGTCCACGCGGGTGCCGCCGTCCTCGTCGGCGAGATGGAAGGTCGCCTCGCCACGAACCCAGCCTAGGCGCCCCGTTGCATTGCCGAGCAGCTTGTAACTGTCGACTGGATTCATCTCCACGACCTCCACCTGGCCGGAGTAGCTCCCCGTTATTGCGGGCACGAGGACTTTGAGATCCATCTCGCACTTGTCGGGGGTGACGGGCGTCATCCGCTGGACGCCGGGAAGTGTGCGACCGAGCAGCTCGAAGTCCATCAGCGCATCCCAGACCTTCTGGCGGGGCTGCGAGAAGGTGTTGCTAGCCGCGACCTTCACCGGGTCTCGCCCTCGGACGCGACGCGCCGCGCGGCCTCGGCGATCGACTCGACGATGAACTGGTAGCCCGTGCAGCGGCAGAGGTTCCCAGCGATGCCGTGACGGATCTCCGCCTCCGTGGGATTGGGGTTCTGTTGCAGCAGGTAGTAGGTAGAGAGCACCATCGCCGGCGTGCAGTAGCCGCACTGGAGTCCCTGCTTCTCGACGAACGCATGCTGGATCGGGTGCAGGTCGTCGAGGCCCGTGCTAAAGGCCTCGATCGTCGTCACCTCTTGACCATTCACGTCGGCGGCCAGAACGCAGCAGGATTTGACGGTCTTGCCGTCGAGTAAGACGGTGCACGCGCCACAGTTGCCTGTCGAGCAGCCGATGTGAACACCGGTCAGCTGCAGGTGCTCGCGGAGCAGCTCCGTCAGAATCGTCCGGTTGTCGATGTTGAGCGTGCGCTCGCGACCGTTGACCTCCACGGACACCGTCGTCCGGATGTCGGCCGCGCTGGCCAGGCTCTCCGTCATGTCCTCACCGCCCCCTCTCGTCGCTGCCAAGCGCAGCGTGAACTGCGCGCTTGGCGTAGACCCTCGCCATCTCGCGCCGGTAATCGCTCGTTCCGGTCAGGTCGCCGAAAGCCTCTTCGCAGGCCTCGAAGGCCGCCCTTCCGAGATCCTCGAATGCTGCTTCGTCGCCCGCCCTCAGCGGCTCTGCAGGCTGCTCGACCAGCACCGGAAACGCCGTCACGCCGCCGAGCGCGATCCGGGCCGAATCGCCCGCGATGAGCGCTGCGGCGGTGACGATCGCGAAGTTGCCTTCCACTCGCACGAGCCTTGCGTAGTTCATCTGAGCGCCGTTCGATGGCTTGGGAATGCTGATTTCGGTCAGGATCTCTGTCGGGGCGGCGCTCGTTCGCATGATGTCGACGAAGAAGTCGCGGGCCGGCAGGCGCCGCGTTCCGCTCGAGCTCGCCAGTGTGACCTCTACATCGAGCGCGAAAGCAGGCGCCAGGTAATCCCCGGCCGGGTCTGCGTGCGCGATGCTCCCTCCGATCGTCCCCCGGTTCCGGATCTGCACGTCGCCAATGACGGACGCTGCGGAACTCATAAGCGGCACGGTCTCGCACAGGAGCGCGTTGGAGGCGACCTCGTGGTGCCGGGTCATCGCGCCGATCCGGATCCTCCCGTTCTCGTCTTGGACGCCGTCGATCCCGGTCAGATGGTTCAGGGAGACCACCGCAGCCGGACGGAGGAGGCCGAGGTTCATGGCGGGCATCATGCTCATCCCACCCGCAAGTACCTTCGCCTCCTCCTCGTACCTGTCGAGCAGCTCCAGAGCATCATCGAGGCTGCTCGGTGCGTAGAACGCGAACTCGGTTGCTCTCATCGTCCGTTCCCTCCACTCGATGAGACAGGAGAGCCGTTGGGTGCCTTCCTCGCCTGCCGAATCGCCTCCCAGACGCGGTTCGGAGTCAGCGGGAGCTGCGTGATGCGGACGTCCAGCTCCGGGAACGCATTTTCGACCGCGCTGCAGAGCGAGCCGAGCGTCCCGCCGACCCCGGATTCGCCGACGCCCTTCGTGCCAAGGGGCGTGAACGGCGATGGCGTCTCTTGGTGGGCGATCTCGTAGTTCAGCGTCTCCATGGCGGTCGGGATCGTGTAGTCCATGAACGTCGCGGTCAGCGGCTGGCCGGCGTCGTCGTAGACGAGCTCCTCGTACATCGCCCCGCCGATGCCCTGAGTGATGCCTCCGTGCAGGTTGGCGTCGGCGAGCAGCGGATTGATGATCTTCCCGGAGTCGTGCACGAGCACGTAGCGCAGGACCTTGACGTAGCCCGTCTCCGGGTCGACCTCGACGATTGCAGCCGCCGACGCCGAGGGCCAAGTCGGGTACGAGCTCAGCCGTCGCTGCTTCTCCGGCTGGTGGTAGACGTTGCCGATCTTGAAGTGGCGAGTCGATTCGAGCGCCGGCTCGATATCGTCCATGAACTCACCGTGCGTGTGCAGGTAGGCCTGTGTCACCACCTCCTCGAAGGTGACGAACCGCTCAGGGCTTCCCTGGACAAAGACCTGCTCGTCGACCACGTCCAGGTCGCCGGGTGCCGCCTCGAGCATCTTGGACGCGATGAGGAGAATCTTCTCACGCAGCTCTGTGGCCGCCTCATGAGCCGCTGAGCCGCCCATGATAATGCTGCGCGAGCTGTAGTTTCCGAGGCCGTACGGGCACGATTCGGTGTCTCCCTGGATGACCTTGATCCGCCCCATGTCCACACCGAGCTGGTCAGCGATGATCGCCGCGATCCCGGTTTCGTTGCCGCTGCCGGGCGACGTTACGCCCGTGTGGACCAGCACCTGTCCGGTCGGACCGATGCGGACGCTTGTGCCGTCGTAGCCGCACAGCATCACCGAGCCGGGCATCGAGCAGCCCTCGGGCGTGAGCTCCTGGGCAATGCCGATCCCGATGTGGCGCCCTTCGCGGCGCGCCTCCTGCTGGAGCCGCTCGAAATCGTCGTACCCGATCATCTCGAGTGCCGTCCGCATCGCCTGCGGATAGTTTCCGCTGTCGAAGATCGCGCCGGACGCCTGCGGGTAGGGAAACTCCTCGGGCGGAATGAAGTTCTTGAAGCGGATCTCCGCCCTGTCGATGCGGGTGACGCGGGCGACGTGGTCCATCACCCGCTCCATGACAAACGACGCCGCGTCCTTGCCGTAGCCCCGGTACGCGTTCCAGGGACACTTGTTGGTGACGACGGAGTGCAGCTTCATGCGGACGTTCTTGATTCGGTAGACCGTCGGCAGGCAGTACCACGTGACGAACGACATCCCCCAGCCGCACAGCGCCGAAGGCGCTCCGATGTCGGCGATCACCCGCAGGTCGATCCCGGTCACCGTCCCGTCGTTGGTGTAGGCCGCCTCGTAGTAGAAGCGAGTGTCCCGGGCGTGGCCTCCGACCTGGAAGTTCTCGCTGCGTTCCTCGATCCACTTCACCGGCCGGCGCAGCTTCATGGCCAGGTACGCGACGAGCGGCTCCTCCTGGAAGGTGGGCTGCTTAAGGCCAAAGCCGCCTCCGACATGGGGCTGGATGACGCGCAGTCGGTTCTCGCTCATCCGGAGCGTCTCCGCCAGGTAGGTACGCAAGGGGTGAGGGTTCTGAGTGGACGACCAGACGGTCAGGAGATCCTTGTAGGGATCGAACTGAGCGACTACGCCACGCGGCTCGATCGCCGTGCCGGTGACGCGATTCGACTGAACCATCCCGCTGACGGTGCCGTCGGCGCCCGCAAAGGCCTCGTCCGGCTCGCCTACGACGAAGTCCCGGGTGACCAGGATGTTGTCTCCCCACTCCTCGACGAGCAGCGGAGCATCCGGCTTCATCGCCTCTTCTGGATCGGTGACGGCGGGAAGAACGTCGTAGTCGACCTGGAGCAGCTCGCAGGCCTTGTAGGCCGTGTACTTGTCCTCGGCGACGACGGCCGCGATCGACTCTCCGACGAACCTCGCCTTGTCCGGGCAGAGCGAGTACCACTTGACCTGCTTGGCGCCCATTGCTGCCGTGTCGTACGCCTCGGTGATCGGGTTCATCTCCTTGCGGATCTCGTCGCCGGTGACCACCGCGACGAAGCCGGGGAGGTTCTCCGCCTCGCTCGAGTCGATCGAGCGGATCCGTACGTGCGCATGCGGACTACGCAGGACGGCGCAATAGAGCATGCCCGGGAGTTGGACGTCGTCCACGAAGGTTCCGCGGCCCGCGACGAGCTCCGCATTCGTCAGGCTCGTGTGCGGTTGTCCGATGTATTTCGTCTGCGGCATGGCAGCACTCCTTCTGGCTCTCAGGCCGTCCGGCGGACGATGTCGAAGCGGACGTAGGCATCGTTGACGTCGATGAAGCTGAGGGCAACGGGAGCCGTAAGCCCGGCGGCATAGTGGGATTCGGTGAGGGCGAGGTATGCAGCGCCGGGCTTGAGGCCGAGGCGCCGCGCCACGCGTGCCGAGGCGTTGCGAGGCGAGATCTCGACAACCGCGTGATCGATCGGGTAGTTGCCGGACCGGAGGAAGAGCTCAAAGATCGAGTCGGGAATCTCCTGATCGAGCTCTCCACGCAGCGAGGCGACCGGGATCACGTCCACCAGCGAGAGAGCGGGGAGACCGTCGGCCAAGAAGAGCTTGTCCGCGATATATGCCTCCGTATCGGATTCGACGTTCAGCCGCACAGCCCAGTCGAGGGGGAGACTCCGCTCGAGGCGTATGTCCACCTCGACGCTGGGGCGATGCCCCGCCTCGGAGAGCAACGTGGAGAAGCCCACCAGCCGATGCAGGCCGAGCCGGCTCGGCACGACATACCGATTGATGATCGTCCCGGATCCCCGCCGCCGCGTGATGAAGCCGTCCTGCTGCAGCGACTGCAGAGCGGCGCGAACGGTCGTCCTGCTTACGCCGAGCTTGTCCGCCAGCACCCCCTCCGCCGGCAAGCGGCCGTCCGACGAGGCGCGCGTGAGGATCACGTTCAGAATCGCCTCCCGCGCCCTCCGCGAGAGCGATGTCTGCTCGATTCGCTCGATCTCGATCGTCTCGCGCGAGGAGGCGTCAGAAGTCATTTGTATGACCTTGTACTTCGGAAGCGAAGCACGATGATACGAGGCTCCGAGCGCCGGTGTCAAAGAACGTGGAAGCTACGTCGCCAGTCGGCGCTGGAGGCGGTTTCCGATCAAGGCAACGATCAACAGCGTCCCGAGCACGATGAGCTGGATGTAGCTGGAGATGTTGACCAGATCCATTCCATTGCCTAGGACGACGATGAAGCAGACCCCGATGACGGCGCCGGACATGCGTCCTTCGCCCCCGAACAGAGACACCCCTCCCAGGGCCGCGGCGGCGATCGACTGCAGCGGGTACTGGGCGCCGATGTTGGCCTCACCGGTGGAGGTCCGCGCGGTCAGCATGATCCCCGCGAGCGCGGTCAGGAAGGAGCAGACCACGAACAGGTAGACGATGTTGCGTCCAACCGGGATACCCGAAAGCCGGGCTGCGTTCTCGTTACCGCCGATCGCATACGCGTTGCGGCCAAGGCGCGTCCAGTTGAGCAGAAAATAGAAGGCGGCCATCATTCCGAGCGTCAGCCAAACGGGGACGGGGACCTTCAGCCAGTCGTCGACACCGAGGGTGAACACGTAGGAATCGGGCAGGCCGACGATCGGCGTGCCGCTCGACAGGACGAGAGCAGCTCCGAAGGCAATCTGCAACATTCCGAATGTGACCATGAAGGACGAGATGCGAAAGATCGCGACCGTCAATCCGTTCACGAGGCCGACTCCGATCCCGATGCCCATCCCCGCCAGTACCCCGAGAATGATGGCTGCGGTCTCGCCGTGGACGGACGACATCACCTCGGCGGTCACGACGCTGGTGAGTGCCACCGTAGAGCCGACAGAAAGGTCGTAGTTCCGACTAAGCAGGACGAGCATCTGGCCCATCGTGATGACCATCAGGTACGTGCCCTGCTGCGCCATGTTCGTGATGTTCAAGTAGGAAACAAAGCGCGGCTGGTCGATGGCGAAGTAGGTGAAGACGCCCGCAAGCAGGATCGGCGGCAACCCAAGCGCGACGAAGAGGCGCCTCAGGACCTCGCGGACGGCCGGCGGCCAGCCGGAGTGGAACCTCTCCGTTACTGTTGTCACTCGGGCTCCGTTCCGGAGAGCTCAATGTCATGCGGGTCGTCCCGGGTGTCGAAGAAGTTGCGCAGGAGCGCTTCCTCGCTGATGGCTTCGCCCTCCAGCTCGGCTCGCACTCGGCCGCGGTGGATCACGTACACGCGGTGCGCGAGGTTGACAACCTCGGGCAGGTCCGACGAGATCAGGACGACGGCGCTTCCGCTTTCGCAGAGCTGTTTCATGAACTGGTAGACCTCGACTCTCGAGCCGATGTCGACGCCCGCCGTCGGCTCATCGAACACGTGGACGCTCACGTCTCGGGTGAACGCGCGGCCGATGACGACCTTCTGCTGGTTTCCTCCGCTCAGGAACATGACCGCGCGCTCCGGACTTGGCGGCTGAATGCGCAACCGGCCGATGATCTCACGTGCTGCCCGGCGTTCCGCGCGGCGCCGGAGAAAGCCATGCTGGCTGAAGGACTCCTGATCCAAGGCGGCCAGCACGAGGTTCTCCCGCACCGATCGTTGGAGGACGAGGCCGTCCCGGCGGCGGTCTGCAGGGTGGTAGATCAGGCCGCGCTTCAACGCGCGCTTCGGGTCGAGGGCGTGAATCGTCCTGCCGTTGAGCGCTATCGATCCGTGCACGGGCCGTTGCAGCCCGAAGCACAGCGTGCCGATCTCGTGCTTGCCCGAGCCCACGAGCCCGGCGACCCCGACGATCTCGCCGGCACGGGCATACAGTGACACGTTGCGAAGCACCCGGCCGGAGACGTCCTCGAGCCTCAGGCGCTCCTCGCCCGGCTCACACAGCGCCCGCGGGTAGAGCGTCTCCAACGTGCGTCCGGTCATGAGGGTGATCAGCTGTGCATCCTCAGCTTCCGCGACCTGCAGCGTCGCGACGCGCGCGCCGTCGCGCAGGACGGTGATCCGATCTCCCACGATTGGGATCTCGCGCATGCGGTGAGTGATGTAGATGATCGCCGTGTCGGTCTGCTTGAGCGTCTTGATCAGATCGAAAAGAAGCTCAACCTCCTGCTCGGTCAGCGACGTCGTCGGTTCGTCGAGGATGAGCACCTTGGGGTTCCCCATCAGGGCCTTCGCGATTTCGACGAGCTGCTGGGCCGAGCGGGGCAGGCGATCGACGCGCTGCTTGGGTGAAAAGGTCGGATGAACGCGCTCGAGCGCCTTGATAGCCGCGGCCGACATGGCCGGGCGATCGAGGAAGCCGGCCCGACCGAGCTCCCTTCCCAGGAAGAGGTTCTCTTCCACGGTTAGCGTCGGGACAAGACTGAAGTCCTGAAAGACTGCGTTGATGTCGAGGGCGCGAGCGCTATGCGGCGTGAGCGCGACGGCTTCGCCCTCCAACAGGACCTCCCCCTCGTCTGCCGGGTAGGTGCCGGCGACGACGTTGATCAGCGTCGATTTGCCGGCTCCGTTCTCGCCGAAGACGACATGGACCTCACCCCGGCGCAGGTCGAAGTCGACATTCCGCAAGGCGATGACGCCGGGGAAGCGCTTGGTGATGCCTCTGAGCTCGAGGATTACATCGCTGCGCTTTCCGGCTGCAGTGTCGCTCACGCCCGAATCACCACTCCGGCTGGGAGGGCGGCGCCCCGCGACCGCTGGCCGCGGGGCACCGAGAAAGCCCTGCCTAGCTCAGAATCAGAAGCCCCCGTTCGCGCTGAACACGGGCTTGAAGTTAGCGGGCGCGAACGTCGAGGGGTAGACGAAGAGCTTCTTCAGGTTGTTGTCCTTACCGGCTGCAGGGCCGCAGATGAGCTGCACCGGTGGACCGACCCGCCCGAACCCCCTGTAGAGCGGCTTGTGCTCCAGGATTCGGATCGCCTGGTCGATGGCCATGCGGGGCTGGACGACTGCCTGGTCGTTGCTCGCGCACGCGATCTTGCTTGCTTTGATCGCGGTATAGACCTCGGGAATGATGTAGTCCGCGATCACCTTGATCTTGTTCTGCAGGTGGCGCGCGGCCAGCGTCTGAGTGGCTGCGGTCGCGGTCACTGCGGTGCCGGCAATGAAGTTCATGTCGGAGAAGGTATTCAGAGCATTCTGGACAAGGCTCGTCTGCACGTCCTTGCCCGTGTCACCGTACCGGGTCGTCAGGACCTTCACCTTGCTGCCCTTGATCGCGTCGCGGAAGCCCTTGTTCGAGGTTTCCACCCAGCCTGCACCGGGCGGCCCCGGGAACCAGCCGACGCTGACCTTCTGCGTCTTGCTCAGCTTCGCCAAGTACTTGCCCGCCACGAAGCCCATGTCGTAGTAGCTGACGAGCGCATGCGCCTGCACGTCAGGCGAGCTGATGCCGTTGATGACGTCGATCACGACCTTCCCCTGCTTGCGCAGTTGCGAGATCTTGGCGTCGAGGCCGGTGTAGCTGATGGCTCCGATCACGAGCGCGTCGGCCCCGGCCGCTGCGCAGTTGTCCAGCTGATCGAGCTGCTTGGGCAGGTTCGTGTAGCCACCCGCCTCGACCAGCTTCATCTTCGCATGGTCCCGCTTGCTCTCCTGCACCGCGCCGTAGTCGACTGCCAGCCAGTACGGGTCCTTCAGGTGCGGGAACGAGACGCAGATCTTCCAGGTCTTCTTGATCTGCGAGACCGGAAGAGGCTTGTACATGCCCTTGATCTTCTTGGTGCTGTTGCAGCCCTCCTTGCTTGCCGTCTTGCAGTTGATGAATTCCGCGGGATAGGTCCAGTTGGGCTTGTTGAGGAGTGCGGCGAGCTGGCGCGGCGTCAGCTGCGCCGTCGCTCCCGCGCCAAGCGTCACCACCCCGGCAACAACGCTGGCTGTGATCGCCATCAGGGCAAGCTTCGATGGGATCACGAATCTCTTGAATCGCACGCGTCCTCCTTTACGTCTCCCCTCCCTGCTCCCGGGGGAGGGTGGGACCACCACTCCTCTCGAGCCACGTCAGCTTCTCAGTCGAGCCGCGATCTTGTCAATCTCTCCCAGCTCCTTCGCCGATTCTCGTGGCGGAAACCCGCCACCGGCCTGGCGCGGTTTCCCCGGTTCCGGCTCGGACGAAGAGCGGACGGCGGACGGGCCCGCGGGCGCGTTAGGTTTCCCTCGCCGCCCCGCAGTATCTTTCACTCCTCGGCGGAGGCACCCCCTGCTGCCGAGACGCGACGAGATGCCATGACGACCCACTTCTCCGCGATCATCGCCGACCACCCGGCAGAGGGCGGAAAGCCTCGAATCCGCTACCGATACGCGGGCGACCGCGACCTGCAGATCGAGTATGGCGAGATGGAGTTCGACCTCACGCTGAACTTCTTCGTCCTGGCTGTGAACGACGCGGTCGGCGCCGCGCAGATCGAGGGCCTGGTCGAGACTGCGCCGGGATTTCGCTCGATTCTCGTCAGCTATGACCCCGACGTTCTCAGCGCCCAAGAGCTTGTCGACCACCTGCAGCAGGTCCATGACGAGCTGCCGGCCGAGCGTGAGATGACGATCCCGAGCCGGCTCGTCCACTTGCCGGTGGCCTTCGACGACTCCGCGACCCGACAGGGCGTGCAGCGTTACATCCACGGCATCCGCTCGGACGCGCCAAATTGCGAAGGTGGGACGAACGTCGACTACATCGTCCGCTACAACGGCTTCGCTGACCGCGAGGTCCTGTACGACGCTGTTCTGGGTACAGAGCAGTGGACGGCGTTCATCGGCTTCTTCCCCGGGCTGCCGTTCATGTTTCCTCTCGATCCGCGAGCCGTGGTCTTCGTCCCGAAATACAACCCCACCCGGACCTGGACACCCGAAGGCGCCCTGGGCATCGGCGGTCCCTGCTATGCGATCTATCCGGTCGAGTCCGCGGGCGGCTATCAGCTCGTGGGTCGCACGTTGCCGATCTACGACCTGCACGGACGAAATGAGATCTTCCGCAGGGATCCGCTCCTGCTTGCTGCCGGCGACCGAGTGAGGTTCGAGCGAGTCGAGGAGGAGGAACTGCTGCAGCTGTGGGAACAGGTACAGGCCGACGAGTACCGCTACCGGGTGGAGGAGGGCGCTTTCGACGTCGGCGCCTACCTCGAATGGCTGCCGTCGCTCGAGGAAGAATCCGACGAGGCGCGCATACGCCGTGAAGCTGCCTCGGCCGAGACGCCCGTCCCCTGAGGAGGAGGATCAGGATGAGCACGGCCCCCGCACGCGCCGCCGAGGTCCTCGAAGCCGGTATTCAGACAACCGTTCAGGACTATCCAGGCAGGTACGGGATGCGCGCTCGCGGCTTCTTCCCGGCCGGCCCCATGGATCATTTCGCCTTCCGGGCAGCCAATCTGCTGGCCGGAAATCCGGAGTCAGCTGCTGCCCTGGAGGTGACGCTCGGAGGTCTCGCGCTCCGCGTGCAGGGTGGCGCGACGGTGGCAGTCTGTGGGGCCGACGCCGAGGTGACGATCGATGGCGAGCAGCTCCCCCTGTGGGAGAGCAGGCGCATCGAAGACGGCGCGGAGCTTCGGATCGGGCTCTCCCCCGGCCCGGGCTTCCGGCTCTACATGGCGCTCTCAGGCGGTATCGACGTTCCTCTCCTGTTCGGTTCGCGCTCGACGTACACGATGGGAACCCTCGGGGGTTTCGAGGGGCGTTCGCTGCAACCGGGCGATCGGCTTGCTCTCGGAGCCGAGCCGGAGGGCGCCGCCCGACCCATCGGCAAGCGGATGAGGAAGGACGCCCGTCCCGCCTATTCGCGGGAATGGGAGCTCGAGGCGATGCCGGGCCCCCAGGCCGCACCAGACTTCTTCACCGAAGACGACCTGACGGACTTTTTCGAGCGCTGGTGGATTGTCGACCGCAACTCCAACCGTACGGGCATCCGCCTCGAACCCCACAAGTTCACATGGGCTCGGAAGGGAGGTGGGATCGCCGGCGGCCACCCCTCGAATATCCTCGACAACAGCTACCCCGTCGGCGCCGTGAACATCAACGGCGACCTGCCGGTGATCCTTGCAGTGGACGGGCCCACGGCAGGGGGCTTCGTCGTCGCAGCGACCGTCGTCCGGGCCGGACTCTGGAAGATTGGCCAGCTACGCCCGACCGGGGACCGACTCCGCTTCCGAGAGGTGAGCCTGGCCGAGGCGACGTCGCTGAACCGCGAGCTCGAAAGCGCCCTCTCGGAAGCGAGCCTCGAAGACGCCTAGCCGACCAACCAGGAGGAGCACGCTTATGGCACAGAAGGTCGTGAAGTCGCCGTATCCGGGCACGTTTTATATGCGGCCGAATCCGGATGCGGACCCCTATGTGTCCGACGGAGACCCGGTCTCGCGAGGTGACGTCATCGGACTCGTCGAGATCATGAAGACGTTCCAAGAGGTGAAGAGCGAGGAGGAAGGGATCGCGGATCGCTTCCTGGTCGAAAACGAGCAGCTGATCGACGTCGGGCAGGAGATTCTTCTCCTCCGCGACTGACGAGCCCGGACTGCTAACGGGTGCCGCGGTCGAGCGGCCTTGCTGCGTCTCGCGCGTAAACGTGCTGCCCTTCCAGAAGCACCGCGTCGACTCGTAGGTGCGGTAGATCGTCCTCGGGACACGTCAGCGGATCGCGGTCGAGGACGACGAGGTCGGCGAGCTTTCCGGGCTCGACGGAACCAAGCAGGTCCGCCTGACCGAGCGCTTCGGCCGCGTGCAGGGTGTGCATTGTGAGCGCCTCCTCGATCGAGACCCGCTGCTCTAGATCGATCGTCTCGCCGGCGTAGGTGCGGCGGCGGACGCAGCACCAGACGCTGAACAGCGGATTCGTTACTTCCTGCTCCGATCCGACCCAGACGTCCGAACTCGCGGAGATCCGCCAGCCTTCGTCCAAGAGCGAGCGAAAGGCGAATCGGCCGCTCAGGCCCTGATCGCCGAGGTAGGTCGGAAAGTAGTCGCCGAAGCTGTAGAGGAAGACCGGCTGTGGTACCGGCACCACGCCAGCCCGACGCCACGACTCCGTGGTAACAGCGCGCTCCGACGCGAAGTTCCCCGCGTGCTCGACTCGCGTGCGCAGCGCGCCAGAAGGAGCCCCGCCGGCAGCTGCGATCGCTTCGCAGACTTCCTCCTGCGCGCGGTCGCCGTTCGCATGAATGGCCAGCTGGAGACCCGCCTCCCTTGTCCGCACGAGCGCCTCGGCGATCTGCTCGCGGCTCAGGGCAAGCGCGCCCTTCCAGCCTGGTCGGCTCGCGTAGTCCTGCTTCACCGCCGCGCTCGCCGCCGAGTAGCCGCCGTCCGCGAACAGCTTGACGCCCTGGATGCGCAACAGGGGGCCGAAGTCGCCGAGAGTGGAACGCCACGCGCATGCCTCCTCCAGACTCATGGTCCCGGGCGCCCAGAGGTACGCGTAGATCCTGAGCCGGAGGTCCCCGGAGCGCTGCAGTCGGTCCATGGCGCGAAGACCTTCCACGGTCTCCGAGATCTCTCCCAGCGTCGTCACGCCGTTCCGGGTAAAGAGCTCGCCGAGCCCGGCGGAGAGCGTGTCCGAGAGCGCGCTCTCCTCGATTACTGGCAAGGGCAACAGGTTGTCCATCTCTTTGACGACGCCGGTCGGCAGCCCAGCCGAGTCGCGCTCGACGATAGGTTTCCCGGTGACGCTGTGCTCGGGAAGCTGGTAGTCGCGGCCGATCCCGGCGCGCTCGAGCGCGCGCGTGTTGAGGACCGTGACGTGGCCACCGGCGCGCACCGCCGTCTCGACCAGTGCTCGGTGGAGCTCGGTGCGCAGGATGAGGTAGAGGCGTGCACCCGCCATCATCCACGAGCCCTGCAACAGACGCTGGCGCTGATCGCGGAGTTCCCAGTAGCGGATCGGCTCCGCGCGTCGAGCCGCCTCTTCGAACGCTCCGATCGCCTCGAGCACGCGGATCCCGTTCGCCCAGACGAAGATCCCGGCGCCGATCTCTCTGAGCTCGCGGCCCTTCTCGTGGACGCGAACCGACCAGCCGCGCTGTGCCAGGACGGCTGCGGCGGTTAGTCCGGCGATCCCCCCTCCTGCGATCTCTGCACGGCGCGGCATCTCACCTCTACTGGGTCGTCTTCCTTCGCTCGATCTCCACGGTGCGAGGCGCGAGACGGTCCGACATGTGCATCAGCGCGCGGCGGTCAGCAGCTTGGCCGACGCGGCGATGCTGCGCGCCGCCCCCGAGCCCTCCGTCGTCGCCTCTGCCACCGTGCGCGGATGCAGTGCATCGCCGACGAGGTATACCTCGTCCAGGTGGCCCCGCAGGCCGTCGTAGAGCTCATCTTGGGCCCGCCGCTGCGTGCCCAGCACGACCGTGTCCGCCGGCAGGAACATCTCGTCGACGGGACCGATCCGTGTCGCCTCGACGAACGGCGGGAAGGCGCCGGCGAGATCCACGACGACCCCCTCCTCGACCACCCGCTTCGGGTGCCGCTTCGCGATCAGCGTGACCGTCTCGCGCAGCCACTCGATCAGCATTGGTCGGACGATCTCGCCGACGAGGTCGAAGGCGAAGTCGGCATCGTCCTCATCGAAAAGGCTGGCGCGTCCACCGCCGACCAGCGTCACCTCGTGGCCCGCCTCCGCCAGGAAGTGCGCGGTTCGGCAGCCAATTGTGTCGCCACCGATGACAACCACCCTCCTACCCACGTCGATCTCGCCTGCCAGCACGGCGAACGGATCGGCGACGTTGGGCGCGTCCCAGCCAGGGACCCAGCGAGGCGGCGCAGGTCGAGCGCCCGTGGCGAGGACGACCGCGTCGACTCCCTGGCCGAGGACAGACTCGCTGTCGGCCCTCCGCCCGAGCACCAGCTCGACCCCAAGTTCCTCGACCTCGCGCTCGAGCCAGCGGTGCAGCTCTCCCCACTCGTGCTGGTGCGGCGCCCGCGCCGCTAGGGCGAGCTGCCCGCCCAGGCTCTCCTGCGCCTCCCACAACGTCACGTGATGGCCGAGCAGGGCACTCGTGCGGGCCGCCTCCAGCCCGGCCGGGCCACCTCCGACCACGAGCACGCGGCGGCCGGTCGGCTCCCGGTGCTCGATCGTCTCCCAGCCCTCGAGCGACTCCCGCCCCGCCTCGGGGTTGCCGACACAGGTGATGTCGAGGGCACTGAACCAGCGGTCGATGCAGCCTTGCTCGCAGGCGACGCAGGGGCGGATGTCCTCGATTCGACCCGCTTTCGCCTTCTTCGGGAAGTCTGGGTCCGCGATCAGCGCGCGGCCGACGACGACGAAGTCGGCGCTGCCCGCCTCGAGCACGCGCTCTGCCAGCTCGGGACTGTTGTAGCGACCAGACGACAGCACTGGAACGCGCGCCACCTGCTTCAGCTGGGCGGCGTACGGCTCCAGCTGGCCGGGGCCGATGCCGGCCGGAGCGATCATCATCTTCACCGACTCGTAGCTCCCGCCGGAGACGTTGATGTAGTCAATGCCGGCGTCCTCGAGCAGAGGCACGACCCGACAGACGTCATCGATGGTGAAGCCCCCCTCGACGAACTCGTCGCACGAGATGCGGTAGCCGAGCGTGAAGTCGGGGCCCAGCGCCGCGCGCAGCGCACGCACCGACTCGACGGAGAAGCGCCCGCGATTCTCCAGCGTCCCCCCGTACTCATCTGTACGCAGGTTGGAGAGCGGCGAGACAAAGGAGTGGTGCAGGTAACCGTGCGCCCCGTGGATCTCGACGAGGTCGAACCCAGCCTCGCGACCTCGCTCGGCTGCCCGGACGAACTCTTGGTGAATCTCCCGGATGCGCTCCTTGGAGAGCTCGGCCGGCGTCTCGCCCAGTAGGGGCTCGGGCACGGGCGACGGGGCCTCGGGCTGCAGACCGTTCAGGTAGTGATGGGTCGTCTGGCGCCCCGCGTGGGCGATCTGGATGCCAATGCGCACGTCGTACTCGTGCACGGCTTCCGTCAGCCGACGGAGTCCCGGCACGAACGCGTCGTCGTAGATGCCCATCTGGAAGTAGGTGCAGCCGCGCCCGCGACGCGTCACATACACGTAGCCCGTTTGGATCCAGCCCACGCCCCCCTGAGCCTTCCTGCGAAACCAGGCGATCTTCTGGTCCGTCACCCGCCCTTCCCGGTCAGCCATGTTGTCGTCCATCGAGGCGAGGACGAGACGGTTTGCGGTTTCCATCGTCCCCACCCGACCGGGCTCGAACAACTTCTGAAACCCGTCAGGTGCCATCATCGCTCCTTTGCGGTACGGCGCTCCATCTGGCCGGCCCTGCTCGCACGCTGCGTGCCGGTAGACGTCGAGAGACTGTATGACGGGCCGGCGCAGTGGGCAGGGAACCCGTGACGGGAAGCCCGCAGCGATGCGGCGGCTTTCCCCGTGCCTCGCTGCCTGAGCCGCGCGGACGACTAGACGGTTGACAATTTCGGCTCGGCCTCGCGGATCGCCTCCCATACCCGGCTGGGTGTGAGGGGCAAGCGCGTCAGATGCAGGTCTAGGTGAGGAAGTGCGTCCTCGACCGCGCTGCAGAGCGCGCCAAGCGCGGCTCCCACGCCTGATTCGCCCACCCCCTTGGCGCCAAGCGGGGTAAAGGGCGACGGACTCGTGAGATGGTCAAGCTCGTAGTTCGGAATCTCGATGGCGGTCGGGATGGTGTAGTCCATGAAGGTCGCCGTGAGGGGTTGCCCCGCATCGTCGTATGCGATCTCCTCGTAGAGCGCGCTGCCGATTCCTTGTGTCATCCCCCCATGCAGGTTGGCCTCCACGAGCAGCGGGTTGATGATCGTTCCCGCGTCGTGGACAAGGCAGTAGCGAAGCAGGGTCACGAGCCCGGTCTCGGGATCGACCTCGACGACACAGGCGGCGACGCCGTACGGCCAGGTGGGGTAGGTGCTGAAGCGACCTTGCTTCTCGGGCTGGTGGTAGACGTTGCCAATCTTGAAGTGACGCGTCGACTCGAGCGCGGGCTCGACATCGTCCATGTGCACACCGTGCGTGTGGCGGTAGGCCTGGGTGGCGACTTCCTCCAGGGTGACGACACGGTGTGGTGCGTCCTTCGGGAACACTCGCCCCTCGGCCGCGGTGAGATCGTCGGGCGACACCTCGAGCATGCTTCCGGCGATCTCGAGGATCTTGTCCCGAACCTCTGCAGCAGCCATGTGAGCCGCCGAGCCGCCCATGATGATGCTTCGGGAGCTGTAGTTGCCGAGACCCCAGGGGCAGGCATCTGTGTCGCCCTGGATGACCTTCACCTGTTCGATTCGGCAGCCGACGGTGTCGGCGACGATCTGAGCCAGTCCCGTCTCGTTCCCCGAGCCGGGCGAGGTCACGCCGGTCAAGAGGAGGACGTCACCGCTCGGCAGCACGCGCACGTTGGAGCCGTCGTAGCCGCCGATCATCAAGGAGCCCGGCACCGATGCGCCCTCGGGCGTGAGTTCTTGGCCGATGCCGAGGCCGAGGTAGCGTCCTTCGCGCCGCGCCTCTTCCTTGACTCGAGCGAAGCCCTGGTAGTCGACGAGCGCGAGCAGCTTGCGAAGGGCCGCCGGGTAGTCGCCGCTATCGAGGACAGCTCCCGAGGGCTGGGGGTGAGGGAAGCGATCCGGCTGGATGAAGTTGGCGAAGCGAACGTCAACCCGATCCTTGGCCAGGGTCTTGCTGACGTGGTCGAGCACGCGGTCCATGAGGAAGGAGGCGGCATCCTTGCCGTAGCCCCGGTAGGCGTTCCACGGGCACTTATTGGTGACGACGGAGAAGAGCTGCATGCGCACGTTCGGGATGTCGTAGACCGTCGGGAGGCAGTACCAGGTGACGAACGACATTCCCCAGCCCAGCAGGGCGCAGGGGGCTCCGACATCGGCAAGCACGCGAATGCGGATCGCAGTGATCCGACCGTCCTGCTTATAGGCGGCCTCGTAGTGGAAACGCGTGTCGCGGGAGTGCCCTCCGACCTGGAAGTTCTCGTTACGCTCCTCGATCCACTTGACTGGCCGGCCCACCTTGCGCGCCAGGTACGGAGCGAGGGGCTCCTCCTGGAAGGTCGGCTGTTTGAGTCCGAAGGCGCCTCCGACGTGCGGCTGGATGACACGCACCGACTTCTCAGGAACGCGCAGGGTTTGTGCCAGGTAGACCCGGAGCGGATGCGGATCCTGGGTCGAGTCCCAGACTGTGAACAGATCCTCGTAGGGGTCGTACTTCGCCACGACGCCGCGCGGCTCGAGCGGCGCGCCTGTGATGCGATTCGACTGGACGACTCCGCTGACGACCCCGTCAGCCTCGGCAAAGGCTGCGTCCGGGTCGCCCGTGACGAAGTCGCGACTGACGATGACGTTGTCCGGCCACGACGGCTCGACGAGCGTGGCGCCAGCCTGCAGCGCCTCCTCCGGGTCGACCACGGGCGTGAGCTCCTCGTAATCGACCGCGATGTAATCGAGGGCGTTGTAGGCCGTGTACTTGTCCTCCGCGACCACGGCCGCCACGGCCTCGCCGACGAAGCGGACGCGCTCAGGGGCCAGTGCGTACCAGCGGATGCTCTTCGCGCCGACCTCCGCCGGGTCCCAGGCCTCCGGGATGGGGTCGGTGTTCGCTGCCATCTCGGCGCCCGTGACGACCGCCAGCACACCCGGCAGCTCCTCCGCGGCGCTCGTGTCGACGGAGCGGATGAGCGCGTGGGCGAACGGACTGCGCAACACAGCCACGTGGGCCATCTCCGGCAGGTCGATATCGGCCACGAACGTGCCCTTGCCCGCGACCAGCTGCTTGTTCCTGAGACCGGTGATGCGCTGACCCACGTAGGCCACGATTGTTTCCTCCTCCAGTTCGACACCGGCGGAGCGGCCGGTCGGATACCACCATCCGGGCGCGAGGTCCGGAGTCTCTCAGACGTGCGGGACGCGCGTCATCCGCTTCCCCTGCGCCTGGCGCCGACGGCTAGAAGCGGCGCAGTACTGGGAACGCGCTCGAAGGGCGCTCGAGGAGCGGGGTCGGCCGGTCGCGGACGTAGCGGTCGAAGAATGCCTCGAGGGCGGCGCGAATAGCCGGGATAGCCTGCCCGGGCGGGATCGTCCCGATGGGGTCGTACTGCAGCCCGGGCGGAACCGCGGGGCCAAACTGAGGCAGAAGGACGGCGAGGTCGCTGAAGGTGTAGTGGCCGGAGCGGGCGACGAGGAGCCGGATGCGGGGCCCGTCCAGGCGCGCCCAGAGCCGCTGCAGCGTCGGATCTTCGCGGTAGGCCCCGTTCGAGGTCAGAAGCATGACCGGCCGGCCCAGCCGGCGGCCGACCACGGGCCCTAGGATCGACCCGTCCAGATCGACCGCAGCCCGGAAGCGCCTGTCGACCAGGAGGATATTCACTGCGGTGGCGCCGCCGATCGAGTGCCCGACCACGCCGACGCGGGCGAGGTCGAGTCGGCCGGCGAACCGGCCACGCCGCTCCAGCGCCGCCAGGCGACCCAGCACGAAGCGTGCGTCGGCGATCCTGACAGCGAGGCTCTGCTCGAGCGCGTCCAGGGTCTTCGGCACACGCGGCTTCTCCACGCGGCCGCCCGGGAACTGGACGGCGAAGGCCTCGTACGTCGGGTCGATCGAGGCCACGACGTACCCGTGCGCCGCCAGGTCCTCCAGCAGCGTGGTGTAGAGCGCGCCAGTAAGGCCGAACCCCGGCGAGAAGACGATAACCGCGTGCCTGCCTCGCGCGATCGGCGCCGAGACGACGGCGTGCGTCCGGAGAGCGTGAAACGTGCCGAGGGGAGCCCCCTGCTCCTGCTCGAAGATGCGTCCTGTCATCGCCGGCATGTAGCGGGCTCGCGGCCGCTTCGCCGCTGCAGGGGAAGCGGGATACCAGAGCGTGACCACGAGTTCTCTGCGCCACCGCGGGACGAAGGGGTCGGCGCGCGAGCCGTCGATCCACCAGAGCGACCGAACACCAATCGGGTTCGCTGTGGACGGCGCTGGGAGCCTCAGCCGGACCGGAGGGTGCTCCGACCCCGTTGCAGACGTCGCTGACCCGATCGACAGGAGGGCGAAGGCCAGCGTCAGCAGCAGCGTGCACGACGCGCTCGGACGGGTCACATGGATGCTGTCTCTGATGGCGAGCGTTGTCGGAGCTGCAACCGATCTGGGTCAACGAGCAGGATGGCGCCATTCACCGATTCGTTTGAGAGCAGGTGGAGGACGGCATTTGCGACGTCGTCCACCGCCGTGAATCGTGCAGCTTGCACGACGTCTGCCTTGACCTCGGCCGGAAGGTACCTGTCCAGCCAGGGCGTGTTCATCCAGCCCGGGGCGACGGCGTTCACACGAATAGTCGAGGGGAGAGTGCGCGCGAGCGCCTCGGTCAGGCTGACGACGGCCGCCTTCGAGACCACGTAGGGGATCGAGCTGCCCTCGGCAGTGTAGGCGGAGTTTGAGGAGACGAGCACGATCGAGCCCCACCCTGCGGGCTGCATCTGAGAGAGGGCAGCCTGCACGCAGAGGAACGTCCCTACCACGTTGACGCCGAGAATGCGGTCCCAGACGGGCTTCGTCAGCGCCGCCAGATCCTCCGCGGGAACATATTCGGTCACGCCGGCGCTCGTCACCAGCAACTCGATCGGGCCCAACTCGTCGCGCACCGCTCTAGCCATGCCAGCGACAGCATCGGGCTGCGACACGTCCGCCTGAATGGAGATGGCACTGCCGCCACGAGCTCGAATCGCATCGGCGACCTCGCGTGCAGCGGCCTCCGAGCGGCAGTAGTTCACGGCGACGGCTGCACCCTGTTCGCCAAGGCTGAGGGCGACAGCCCGTCCCAGGCCCGAGGACGCTCCGGTCACGAGCGCCACTCGGCCTGCCAGCCTCTCGCTCCCCATGACCGAGGAGCTCAGCCCTCAGCGCTCCAGATAGGCGCGCGCCGCGATCTCGATCATCCAGTCCTCGTGCGCGAGCGCTTTCACGGCCACGACGGTCGCGGCCGGATACGGCTCAGCGAAGAATTCCCTCCGGATCTCGCTGTGAGCCAGGTGGTAGCGCATGTCGGTGACGTAGATCGTGGTCTCGACTACATTCGCCATCGAGCCCCCCGCCCCCTCGACCAGCGCCCTGACGTTCTCCAGACACTGCCGCCACTGCGCCTCGGGGTCCCCGCGGCCGACGACGTTCCCCTCGGCGTCGGTGGAGGCTTGTCCCGAGATGATCAGCCACTCGCCGACCCGCAGCGCGGGGCTATAGGGCCGCCCTCCGGCGGGCTGGGTGGCGGCCGTCTCGACGATCTGGAAGTCCACGACCCCCTAGCCGCCGGCGCCCACGCGGTCGTGTGCGAGGGCAGCGAGCGGCACGACCTCCACTCCCGCGCGCTCTAATCCCGCGCGGATGGCCTGCGCGATCTCCGGCGCGTTGGGAGCATCGCCGTGCACGCAGATGCTCTCCACCTGCAGGTCGAGGTCTCCGCCCTCCAGAGTGCGCACTTTGCCCTCGCGGATGAGCCGGACGGCCTTCTCCGCCATCTGCTCGGGCTCTCGAATCTGCTTGAGGCGCTCGATGACGATCTTCCCAGCGCCGTCGTAGTCGAGGTCGACGTAGCCCTCGGGCACGAAGGGAATCCCTGCCACGTGCGCCGCCGCCTTGACCTCCGGCGGCATCAGGAGGACCACGTCGGGTCCGAGCGAGGCCACGGCTTCGGAAACGGCCCGGGCGTACTCGGGGCTGTCGACGATCATCGTGTACAGGGCTCCGTGCGGCTTCACGTGCTGCAGCTTTCCGCCGGCAGTCTCCGCGAATGCCCTTAAGGCCCCTGTCTGGTAGACGACGTAGTCCTTCAGCTCCTCGGGCGAGATGGCCATGCGCCTGCGTCCGAATCCGATCAGGTCTGGCAGCGAGACGTGCGCCCCGATCCCCACGTCGTGCTCCAGCGCCAGCTCCACCGTCCGGCGCATAACGTGCGGATCGCCGCCGTGGAACCCACACGCGATATTGGCGGAGCTCAGATGCGGCATGAGCCGCTCGTCGTTTCCGAGCGTCCAGCGGCCGAAGGACTCTCCCATGTCGGCGTTCAAGTCAACGCGGCTCGGCATCACGAGCTCCTTTCGTGCTGTGGGGCGGGTGTAAGCGCACACGGCTCGATCTCGAAGCCGAGGTCCTCGAGCATCCGCCAGTCTTGCTCGGCGGCCTGGCCGGGCGTCGTCAGGTAGTCGCCCACAAAGATGGCGTTTGCCGGGTAGAGCGCGAGCGGCTGCAAGGAGCGCAAGTTCACTTCGCGACCGCCCGCAACACGAATCTCCTTGTTCGGGCACACGAAACGCATCAACGCCAGGATCTTCAGGCACCGGCGCGGGTCCAGGTCGTTCCTGCCCTCCAGCGGCGTGCCCGGGATCGCGTGCAGGAAGTTGACCGGTATCGAGTCGGCGTCGACTTCTCGTAGCGCGAACGCAACCTCCACGAGCTGATCGTCGCTCTCCCCCATCCCGGCGATGAAGCCCGCGCAGGGAGAGATGCCGGCACGCTTGACCGCCTCGATTGTCCGCAGCCGGTCCTCGTAGGTATGGGTGGTCGTGATCCGGCCATGGTGGCTCGAGCTCGTGTTGAGATTGTGGTTGTAGCGGTCGACTCCGGCCTCCTTGAGCAACGCTGCCTGCTCGTCGTCGAGGAGTCCCAGACAGGCGCAAACCTTCATGGGCAGCTCGCACTTGATCTGACGCACCGCGGCCGTCACCTCCCGCAACTCGCGCGCGCTAGGGCCACGACCACTGGCGACGATGCAGTAGGTGCCCGCCTTTCTCGCCCAGGCCTCGTGAGCCCCGGCGACGAGCGTGGAGCGGTCGAGCATCGAGTACCGTGGAACGGGGGCCGTCGAGACGATCGATTGCGAGCAGTACCCACAGTCCTCCGGGCAGATCCCGCTTTTCGCGTTGACGATCATGTTCAGCTTGACCTTCAGCCCGAAGTGCTCCCGACGCACTCGGAAGGCGGCGTGCAGGAGGGCCAGAAGCTCGTGATCCTCGCAGCGCAGAACCGCGAGCGCCTCGTCTGTACTGGGTGTGTGTCCGGCCAGCGCCCAGTCAGCCAGCTCCTCCCACCGGCCCACCTGAGGCGATGCGACGTCAAGCACGGCTCGCATCCTTCAACACCGAAAGCAGTGGATCAAGCACGATGTTTACCGCGGCCAGCTTGGCTAGGCGCTCGCTCGTCAAGGATCCCTCGACCCACGGCGTCTGGCCAATCACGCGAACCTCACCCAGGGAGGTAATCAGATCGGCGTTCCTCTCCAGGCTCGCGTCGTGCTGATCTCGCCTGCCGTTGAGAATTACGCCCGCCACCCGAAGGCCGCGGGCACGGGCGGCCTCAAGCGTCAAGAGTGTGTGGTTGACGGTGCCCAGCCCCGGCCGGGCGACGACGACTAGGTGAAGGCCCAAGGCCTCGGCGAGATCAGACACGTTCCAACCGGGCCCGACCGGCACGAGCAGGCCCCCGACTCCCTCGACCAGAACGGCCTCATACCGATCTTCGAGGGCCGTGACGGCGTCCACCACATCGTCCAGGGCGAGCTCCCGCGCCTCCAGCTTCGCCGCGATCAGAGGGGCGACGGGCGGGCTGAAGGAGAACGGGCAGATCTCTTCCAGGCTCTCGGTGAGCCCCAGCCAGCGCTTGAGCACAGCCGCGTCGCCTTCCGGATCGGCGGCCAGGGCCCCCGTCTGGATCGGCTTGGCCACCCCGATCTCGAGCCCGCGCGCCCTCAAACCGAGGGCGAGCGTGGCTGTCAGCACCGTCTTCCCGACACCGGTGTCAGTGCCTGTGAGGAAGAGTCCGTTCACGCCTCGGTGACCTCCCGGACGGCTTGTCCCAGCATCGATGTCATGGCCGCAAGATCGTCGTTCGAGCTCGTCAGCGGGGGGACGAGCGTCACGACGTCTCCGAGCGGCCGCGTGACGAGGCCAAGCTCGCGGGCGCGCCGGCACACGCGCGCGCCCATCGCACGCCGCCAGTCGAACGGCTCCTTCGTCTGCCGGTCGCGAACGAGTTCGATCCCGACCAGGAAGCCGCACTGCCGGAGTTCGCCGACGTGCGCGAGGCCGGCTATCGGCGAGAGCAGCTCGCCGAGGATCCGGCTGGCCTGCTCCACCCGCGCGACGAGACCCTCGCGCTCGAAGAGATCGAGGCTGGCGAGCGCGACGGCGCAGCCGAGTTGGTTACCGGTGTAGGAGTGGCCGTGGAAGAAGGTCCTCTGCTCTTCGAAGTCCCCCCAGAAAGCGTCGTAGATGCGGTCCGACGCCAGCGTCGCCGCCACCGGCAGATAGCCGCCGGTCAGACCTTTGCCCAGTGTCATAAGATCAGGTTCGACCGCCTCGTGCTCGCAGGCGAACATCCGGCCGGTCCGGCCGAAGCCGGTAGCGACCTCGTCCGCGATCAGGAGCACATCGTGCTCGCCCGCAAGCGCCGCCACCCGCTGCAAGAAGCCACGCGGCATCGTGATCATCCCGCCAGCCGCCTGCACCAGCGGCTCGAGGACGAGGCAGGCGATCTCGTCGGCGCGAGCTTCGAGGAGGCCGCGAAGCTCCGCGAGGCACGCCTCGACGCACTCCGACTCAGCGCCCTCGAAGCGGTACGCGTACGGATACGAGACCCGCTCGACTGGGAAGAGCAGGGGACCGAACTCGGTGTGGAAGAGGTCGATGCCGCCGAGGCTGACGGCACCAATCGTGTCGCCGTGGTAGGCATTCCTCATCGCCACGAACACCCGCTTCTCCGGCCGCCCGTTGCGCCGCCAGTAGCCGAACGCCATCTTCAGCGCGATTTCGACCGCGGCCGCCCCGGCGTCGGAGTAGAAGACCTTGCCGAGGCTGGCCGGAGCTAGGCTGACCAATCGCTCGGCCAGCCGGATCGCGGGCTCGTTGGATGCGCCCAGCAAGGTGGAGTGGGCGACCCGCTCCAGCTGATCCCTCAGCGCCCGATTGAGCTCAGGATGGCCGTGCCCGTGGACGTTCACCCATAGAGACGCGTTACCGTCGTAGTACTCCTGGCCGCGCACGTCGCGCAGCTTTACCCCTCTTGCGCTCTCGACGATGAGCGGCTCGTCGTCGAGAAAGAGCCTCATCTGGGTGAATGGATTCCAGAGGAATTCACGGTTCTTGGTCAAGAGTTCCGCGTACGTGGCGGCCGGAGACACCGCATCGAGGTCCTCGCCGCGCGTCATAGGGAGCCGTAGTATCGCCGGTAATCAACCGTCCGCTAGCGATGTACGAGTCCCCTAGGGGCGCCTTCCAGGTTGAGCGCCGCCACCGGGTTGTCCCTATGGTTCCCCGCCCCTGTGGATTCCTCCTGCTGCAGCGCGAAGAGGTCGATCAGCGTCTGCAGCTCGTCCAAGCCGGCGTCCCACCCGGACTCGAACCGGCGATCTCCTGGGTGCGATTTCGGCGCAACCCTTCGCACCAGTTTCCATCTTCGCCGTTGGCCTCAGCCAGGCTGACTTTCGCTCTCGCGTATCGCCATCGTTCGCCATGCTTCGTGACCGCTACTTGACCAGGCTTTGACCACTGTCCGAAGGCGCGGTCTATGGAACCGCTGCTCTATCCACTGGGCTAGGCTCGTCGAATCGCAGCTGTTGACTGGGAGGGAGTCAAGTCCCAGGAAGTGGTGTAACTCGTCGGCAGGATCATCGGCTGCTCAGGCCGCGGTGAGTTCGAGCACCTCCTCAACTGATTGCTCGCCTCGCTCCTCGAGGAGCGAGGCGAGCGAGTCGAGGCTCAGGTAGCGGCGCCCGACGAGCCATTCGTCGTTCTGCTCGATCACGACCATCGTCGCCAGCCGGATGAGCGCGCGGTCGTTCGGGAAGATGCCGACGACGTCGGTGCGGCGGCCGATCTCGCGGTTGAGCCGGTCAAGCGGGTTCGTGGAACGGAGCTTGCGCGGGTGGTCGGGCGGGAAGGCGTAGAAGGCGAGCAGGTCCTCCTCGGCCTCCTCGAGCAGTGTGGCGACCTTCGGCAGCGGCGCCCGCAGCCGTTCGAGCGCGTCCCCGAGCAGCGCCCGCGCTGAGTCGCGGTCTGGCTAGTTGCGGGACGCTCGCACGTCACTCCCTCGAACGGGTGGTTGCGAAACGCTCGGGGGCGTCCGCGGCGGCAGCGGCGGCGTCCGACGCACGGGCGAACGCGACGAAGAACGCGCCAACCCCCAACAGACTTCCGCGTTGTAGGCTCATGGACTCCGCATGGCGATGACGACGTCGTCGTCTTCCCGAACATGAACGTCACGATCTCCGCCGACGTGGGCGAGGAGGCCCGCGTGCTGCTCGTCCCACGGCACGAGGGCGAGTATGCGAAGGTCGGCACGGTCGCCGAGGTCGCCGAACGGGTGCGCTTGCCCGGCGGCGTCGGAGCCGTCAATCTCGGCGGTCTGCACCGTGGAGTCGCCGGGGCCGCTCACACCGACGCCCAGGGTCGGCTCCGGGTCGAGGTGCAGGAACAGTCCGATGAGGAGCCGCCCGGCGTGAAGACGCGCGAGCTGGAGCGCGAGTACCGCGCCGTGGTCGAGGAGATCCTGGAGCTGCGCGGTGACGACGGGCGCATCTCCGCTTTCGTTCGCTCGATTCGCGAGGTCGGCATGCTCGCGGACACCGCCGCCTACGCCCCCGAGCTCAGCTTCGAGCAGCGAATCGAGCTACTCGAGGCGGTGGATGTGGTCGAGCGGCTCGAGCTCGCCCTGCGGCTCCAGCGCGAGCGCCTGGCCGAGTTGCAGATCCGTCATCGGATCCGCGAGGACGTCGAGGAGGGGCCCCAGCGCCAGCAGCGCGAGTACATCCTGCGCCGCCAGCTGGAGTCGATCCGCAAGGAGCTGGGCGAGGACGACGCCTCGGTCTCGGAGGACTACCGCGGGAGGATCGCCGAGGCAGATCTGCCCGACGAGGTTCGCGAGCAGGCCGAGCGGGAGCTTGGCCGGCTGGAGCGGATGGGCGACCAGAGCGGCGAGTCCTCGATGATTCGCACCTACCTGGATTGGCTGCTCGCCGTCCCGTGGGGGAAGCGCTCCGAGGAGCGGCTCGATCCCGTGAACGCGCGCGAGGTCCTGGACAACGACCACGCCGGGCTCGAGGACGTCAAGGAGCGGATCGTCGAATACCTAGCTGTGCGCAAGCTGCGGCAGGAACGCGGTATCGCCGAGGACAAGCGCTCCGGCGCAATCCTGACCCTGATCGGACCGCCCGGGACCGGCAAGACCTCGGTCGGCGAGTCGGTCGCCCGGGCGCTCAATCGTGAGTTCGTGCGCATGTCGCTGGGCGGCGTGCGCGACGAAGCCGAGATCCGCGGCCACCGCCGCACTTACATCGGCGCGCTGCCCGGTCGGCTGGTGCGAGCGCTGCGCGACGCCGGGACGATGAACCCGGTCATCCTGCTCGACGAGGTCGACAAGGTCGGCGCCGATTGGCGCGGCGATCCCTCTGCCGCGCTGCTCGAGGTGCTTGACCCGGCTCAGAACCACTCGTTCCGCCCACGCCGCCGGCTTGACCGACGTGATCATCCCCGAGCGAAACCGGGCCGACCTCGACGACGTCCCTGAGGACGTCCGGAACAAGATGAGCTTCCACCCGGTGATGAGCCTGGACGAGGTGCTCGAGATATCGCTCGAGCCACACTCCGCGCATGCGCTGTCGTAGCTGCCCGCCGCTCCCAGAGGAGGTCCGCCGGGCCGCGGATCTCCTCGAGCGGCGCTGGACGGTCTCGATCCTCTACGTCTCGCACGCAGGCGCCGTCCGCTTCAACGAGTTTCTGCAGGCGCTCGGCAGCATCCCGCCGGCAACCCTCGCGCAGCGCCTGACCGACCTCGAGGAGGCCGGCGTATTCGAGCGAGCGGTGATCGACGCCCGCCCGCCCCGCGTCGAGTACCGCCTCACGGGGCGCGGCCGTCAGCTGCGCTCGCTTGTGAACGCACTCGCGCGCTTCGCCGAGACAGGCGATTAACCCACGACTGCAGCGCGGGCACGGGCGGTGCGTACCGCCTTTGTGAGCGTGTCGATGTCGTAGGCGCCGTGGTGGCGGCGGCCGTTGATGAAGAAGGCGGGTGTAGGTGTGCCGGAGACGCGAGTGTCGTCTGCACCCCGCGCGCGGCGGAAGTTCACTCGAACGATTGATGACGGACGTCAGAGGCTCTGTTGAACTTGCTGCCCGGAGCCCGATGCCGCACCGGCAGGGCGACCGGGGGGAGAGATTCGCAGAGGGGACCCACCATGCCGGATGCGCGAGAGGCGGAGGCCGATTGCACGATGACACAGATCGCCCAGGAGAGCGATTACCAGCAATCGGGGCCTGTCAAGTCGGATGAGACGGTCCGCGTTGGGATTTGGTGAGCAGCCTCCTTCGTCTTGGGCTTGTTGATCCACGCTCCACGGCGTTCGTCCTCGTAGCGGACCAGGACTCGATGGCGGGGGGCGAGATGGCCGAGTGCGCTCCGCATGGCCGGGTTCGACGCGTGTGAATGCCGTGACAGCGAGGACACCGCGTGACCCGCGGCGACGAACCGCTGCCGGCGCGACCTCTTCGAGGAAGGAGGGTTCAACGATGCAGCTGAGAAGACGAGGCGCGCGCAGAGGGTCGGCGCGGATAGGCCGTGCACTCAGACCCATGTATGTGGCGGCGGCCGCCGTGATCGTGGGGCTGGCTCTTGCCGCCGGAGCGACAGCGTCCACGACGTGGAACGTCGGCGATGTCTTCGCCGGCGTCGCTGGCGGCTCGTACAACGTCTACTCGAACAGCGGAGCCTTCAAGGAAACCATCAGCGACGGGAGCGGAGGCTTCACCACAGGCTGCTCATTCAACCCGTCGCTGGACAAGCTCTATACCACGAGCTTTTCCGCGAGCAACGTGGTCGTCTACAACAACGCAAGCCCCCATTCGATCGCGCAGACGATCTCGACCGGAAAGAGCGCCGCGGAGTCGATCGTGTTCGCCGCCAACGGCAACTTCTTCGTCGGCGGTCCGTTTGATCCAGAGATCGAGGAGTACGATGCCTCGGGGATTCTCGTCGACAACGACACCGTCGCGGCAGACGGGACGGGCGGCCCCGACTGGATCGACCTAGCCGCCGACCAGAAGACGATCTTCTACACGAGTGAGAGTCGGGTCGTGAAGCGGTTCGACGCGGTCGCAGACGTGCAACTGGCCGACTTCGCGACGCTTCCGGGTTCCGGACAAGCGTACGCTCTCCGACTGCTTTCGCCCGGTGACGGCTCGGGCGGATTGCTCGTCGCCGACCGCGGCGACGTGAAACGCCTCGACGGGTCGGGCGCGGTGGTCCAGACCTACGATGTCGCCGGCGAGAACTCCTGGTTCTCGCTGAACCTCGACCCGAACGGCACCTCGTTCTGGGCCGGCGACTTCGGGACTAACAACTTCTACCGCTTCAACATCGCCACGGGTGCGGTCGAGGTCGGCCCGATCGCCTCGGGTGGGTCACTCTTCGGGCTCTGCCTCAAGGGCGAGATCACGGCCGCCGTGGGCAACATCGTCCTCACCCCGCCGACCGCACAAAACGAGGCGGGCACGAGCCACACCGTGACCGCAACCGTCACCTCGGCCGGTAATCCGGTCGCCGGGGAACTCGTCAGCTTCTCGGTGACCGCGGGCCCGAACACCGGCCAGGTGAGCAACCCTAACACCGGCGAGTGCAGCGCCAACTCTGACTGCACGACCGACTCGAACGGCCAGGTCTCCTGGACCTATACGAGCAACGGTTCCGCGGGGACAGACATGATCCAGGCCTGCTTCGACGACGCGGGCACGACGAAGTGCGCCACGGCCGAGAAGACCTGGATCGTGAGCAACGCCGATCTGTCGGTCACGAAGACCGGGCCCGCGTTCGTGCAGAGCGGCGGCTCGATCACCTACAACCTCACAGTCCAGAATGGCGGACCGGCGAACGCCACCAACGTCACGGTGAACGAGCCGCTCCCGGCCGGCGAGACCCTCGTCTCGGCGACCCCCAGCCAAGGCACGTGCTCCGGTACGGTCACGTGCAACCTCGGCTCGATCCCGAACGGCGGCTCGGCGACCATCACCATAGTCGCGAACGTGACGGCGCCGTGCGGCTCGACGCTCACGAACACCGCAACGGTGAGCGGCGACCAGCCCGATCCCAACCCGAGCAACAACAGCTCGTCGGCGTCGGCATTCGTCTACTGCGTCGTCGCAGGCGGTGGCAACTTCGTCATCGGTAACAACAACGCAGCGGTCGGCACCTCGGTCACCTTCTGGGGTGCCCAGTGGTGGAAGCTGAACAGCCTGACCGGCGGGGCCGCTCCGGCCTCTTTCAAGGGCTTCGAGAAGTCGCCGTCCACGGTGACGTGCGGTACGAGCTGGACGTCGTCGACGGGCAACAGCCCGCCGCCGCCGGCCGGACCGCTGCCAACGTTCATGGCGGTGATCGTCGCGAGCTCGATTAGCCGGTCCGGGTCGACGATCTCGGGCAATACGGTCCATGTGGTCATCGTCCAGACGAACCCCGGCTACGCGCCCAATCCGGGCCATGCCGGTACCGGAACGGTGGTCGCTCAGATCTGCTGAGCGGGCACCCGAGCGGGACGAAGAGGGGAGCGGAAGCCCGCTCCCCTCTTCCTTATCCAGACTGCGACTGAGCGCCGAAAGCCACTACAAGACCATGACAGAGTAACGCGCGCGTTTTCGCAATCCGTAAGCGCAGGTAGAGAGTCGTCATGCGGTTTCGGTGTGGGGCGACGCTCGATCCTGGTCAGGTCACTGACGTTCGCGGTCGTCGGATCGGCCCGGGGCCTGGCCCTGGGCGGCGGCGGCCTGGGCGGCATCGGGCTGCTCGTTTACCTGCTCTTCGCCCTGCTCTCCGGAGGCGGCGGGCTGGGGCAGCTAGGGCCGCTCAACAGCGCACGATCGGAGCCGTCTACGCGATCATGGCCGGGGCGCTGGGCTGGCCATGCTCCGCGGCGTGCTCGTCCGCAATCCCATGCAGGGCTTGACCTCCAGTGAAAGACCTCGCCAGCGCAACGCCAGGACGATCGCTGAGCTGGACGGTGCGGACCTGCAGAAGCTGGTCATGGCCGGGAGCACCGAGCGCTGGCGCTGCGCGATCGCACTGGCCGCCTTGGGAGGGCTGCGTCTGGGCGAGCTGCGCGGATTGCGCTGGGGGCGCCAATCCACTAAGAGGCGAGCTGGGGACAGAGATCGACCAGCGTGCCCGTGGAGTCGGCCGACGTCATGTTTCCTTCCGCGTCGAACGTGGCACTTAGGCGACCGCTCAAGTACCAGATCCCCGGCTCTCCGGTTATGGGATTAGGAAAAGAAGCCCCGTGCCCCGTCACCAGGATGAATCCCGAGCCGTCCCGCTTGAGTTGTGCGTGGAACGATCCATCGCCTAGGACGGTGATCGACTTGCCCGACTCGAGGTTCGTCAACGTCAGCGTGTTGCCGGGAAACACCCCGAGCAACTTAACGGGGTTGCCCGCCCTATCGGTGAAGGTTGTGTCGATCTCGGAACCCTCGATGTGGCCGAGGACTGGGAACGCGCACTGGTCGTTGATGACGACGTCGTCCGGCGCCGGGATGATCTCCCGCGTGGGTTTGTTGGCGGTTGCTGCGGGCGCAACCGCGAGCGCAATGAGAACGGTCGAAAGAAGCAGAAGTCCGCGCCGCATATCTAGCTCTCCTCTCCCCGAGGCCGCGGACGGAGGGGCTCCCGCCGCGCCCCCCGAGCGGTTGACTATGCGCTCCATTCTCGTACGGAAGGCGAAGGTTGTCTAGGAGCGCACGCTGTCCGGCGAGACTCCGGAGCTCAGAAACTGACTAGAGCCTGACTACCGGCATCCATACCGTGAGCAACTCATCAGGTCCGGAGCAGAGAAAAGCCCCGTTTGCAGGCCTTTCCTTGGATGGAGCTAGCCGGACTCGAACCGGCGACCTCCTGGGTGCGATCCAGATCCGGGGACTTCACGGCCGCCCGCCGCGGCTCGTCAGGTACCACGCCATGTGGGCTTGGGGTGGGTCGGGGCTCGTCGGAATCACACTGGCGAGCCCTCTTTCACGCTGCGTCAGTGGCAAAATCCGGACAGCGGGCTGTTGGCAGACTTAGCAACAGCGTAATGCTCGGGCCGGGGGAACTCTCCGCGACTGAGAGTGAAGTCGGACCTGATACCTCGGAACGTTCTTCGTTCCGATGACTCTGCAGCGAAACTGGCTCATTGCTGGAGCGACCATCGAACGTACCTCACCGGCTGTTAGCAGTTGAGCGGCTATGCGGACGATGCAACCCAGGTAAGGGGCCAGAACGGAACACTGCACAAACCACGTCGTGGTCGTCCGTGCGCGCGGCCCGACCTAGGGGCCCGTGAAACGGCGCAACGGTCACGCAGTGTCAGGGCGTAGGGCTCGGAGCATGGGTGGGTGGCCCTGAGTCGAGAAGGTCAAGCACGGAGGCGAACGTCTCGACGTCCTCGACCGTGGTGTGTCCGAGATACACCTGCACGTGCGAGATGCCCTCGCTTGCGAACGCTCGGAGCTTCTCCGCCAGCTCTTCGGGCGACCCGGTCAGCGCGCCTGCCCCGACGTCCCGAGGGCCGAACGTCAGGCGTCGGCCTGGAAGCGCGACTCCGACGGCCACGCTGCGTCCCAGCGTCTCCGGATCCCGACCGATCGCCCGACACGCCTGGTCGAGGCCGATCCGAGCGGCTCGGACAGCTTCCGGCGAGCTAGTGTCGAACGCAAGCCAGCCGTTCCAGCCGTCAGCGTATTGGGCCGCGAGCCGCCGCATTCGAGGACCGGGAGCCGGGTAGGTCCCGAGCAGAATCGGAGGACCCGTCGCCCGCGGGCCTCGGAGCGGCAACTCTGCATCCCGTACCTCGTAGTGCCGCCCGACGAACTCGGCGTGTCCCTCGCGAAGCAGCGCGCGCGTGATCGCTAGCACCTCCTCCAAGCGCCCATAACGGCCCTCGGCGTACAAGCCGAGGCTCGCGTACTGACCGACCTCCCCGGCCCCGATGCCCAGGATCACCCGCCCCGCGCTGATCTCCTCGACCGTGTTCACAAGGTTGGCCAGGAGGACGGGGTTGCGGAAGCTGCCGCCGGTTACGAGCGACCCGAGCTCGACCCGGGAGGTGATCGCGGCAAGGGCGGCGAGGAGCGACCAGCACTCCCAGTAGCCCATCGCCTCTGCCTTCTCGGGCCGGATGAGGATCGTGTCCGCGACCCAGAGCGAGTCGAATCCGATCCCCTCGGCGTCCCGGGCCAGCGCGGCGAGCTCGCGCCACCGCGGCGGCCCGCCGTCCATGCCTCCGCTCCAGTTAGGAAGGAACAGTCCAACCTTGAGTGGGCGCCCGAGACGTGCGAAGCGGTATTGGACGCGCTTCCCGCCGCCGGCCTCGCGACTCGTGTTAGGCGGTTGATGGGCGGTCGCGGATAGGGATGCCGAGTCGGCGAGCAACCATGCCGACGAGCGTCCCCTGGCAGATCACTGACAGAAGGACGACGACGAAGACGACGTTGTAGATGCGCTTGGCTCCCTCGACGCTCTCTAGGACGGCGAACGCGGCCAGGAGGATCGGGACAGCTCCTTTCAGCCCGCTCCAGGCCATGAACGCTCGTTCGGCTGTGGAGAAGCGCGCTCCGACAAGGGTGGCGATGACAGTGACGGGTCGAGCAACAACGGCCAGCGCGAGCATTAGCACGACGCCTTCGAACCACGTGCGCCAACTGAGGGAACTCAAGGCTACTGTCAGGCCGAGGGCGACGAAGACGGCGATCTCCGCAAGGATGGCTAGAGGACTGGAGAAGCTCGTGATGGTGGTCTTGTGGCGGGGCGTGCTATCGCCGACGATGAGTCCCGCGAGGAAAACCGCGAGGAAGCCCGATCCGTGGAGGCGCGACGTGACGCCGTAGAGAGCAGCGGCCAGTATCAGGGCGAGGAGCGGATGAAGCGATGCGCTCGGAAGTCGAATCCGGCGCAGGATTGCCGCGAGCAGTAAGCCGCCGACGATCCCCAGGGCGGCACCGACACTCATTTCGACTGCGAACTCACGAACCACGACGGCTGCCGAGGCGTCCGCGTGCGTCGCCAGCTCGATCATCCCGATCATCAGCGCGATCCCGGCGGGGTCGTTCAGTCCCGCCTCACCTTCGAGTGTCGTTCCCGACCGCCCGCCGATCTCGTGGTTGCCGAGCACGGAAAACATCACCGCCGGATCAGTAGGCGCGAGGGCAGCTCCCGCCACGCCTGCCAGCATCCAGCCGAAACCAAGCGCGTAATGCGCGAAGAGCATGACGATGCCTGCCGTCATGAACGTGCCGAAGACACCCAGAGCAACGATCGGGACGACTGAGTTGCGGAACCTCGGCCAGCCGATGTCCAGGCCGCCGTTGAACAAGATGACGATGAGCGCGACAACGGCAACTCGCTCGACGCTGCGGATCGGCACGTGTTGGTACAGGCTCGGCCATATGTCCGAGGCCGCTGCTGCAGCCAGCAAGAAGATCGCTGGGGAGGGGATCGGCAGGCGCTCCGTCAGTTTCGTAGACAGGAGAGCCAGGCCAAAGCCTGCGCTGACGAGAAGGATGACGGTTCCGAAATCGGCGATTTCGCTCATGAGAGAGCAATCGCCGACCAGACTTCCCGGCACACCGTGTACTCAGCGCGATCCTATCTGCTCCCCATGTGGGACACCGGTGATCCATGTCCATGTCGCAGATTTGCGGGAAAGGCGACAGGGAGTTAGGTGCGGCGCGCGCCCAAGCCGGCGATTCCGCCACTGCCCCGACCCCCCCACCGTCGCGGAGTGGGAGTACAAAACGAGCGCGTCTGCTCCCCGCGATGGTCGACCTGACACTTGCCTTCCTCAGCGCGGTTGGGCAGGTGCCAAGGTCGGCCCGGCGAGGCCGTCCCCGGTCGACCGCAGGGGGTGTCAGGCAGGACAGCGCCTCCAGGACGAAAACCCTTGGATTTGCAGGCGCTTTCGTCTGAAATCATCCCCTTCCGGATGTAAGCGAGTCTGAGGCCTCTGAGCGGATAAACCAACCTCTCGGCAGGAGGCCAAGAATGGCTCAACCGTCCGCCGTTGGGCGTGGTTGAGCCGTATGCCCCAGCGAATCGAACCAGCGCATGCGGTTTAGGAGGCTGCTGCTGAACGGACACCGAGTAGCGACGCCGAAGGGTGACGAAAGTCCCGCGTTCTTGACGCGGGCCAGAAGGAGCCTGACACTCATGGCCTAGGTTCGCCGAAGGCACGCCGTGAACTCGCATCCGAGCACCGTGGTACTGGTTGGGACGCTCGACACCAAGGGCGTCGAGTACGACTATCTGCGCGACCGCCTTCGTGAACACGGCGTCGCCGTCATCCTGGTCGACGCGGGGGTGCTGGACGAGCCGATTGTCGAGCCTGACGTGACCCGCCGGGAGGTGGCCGAAGCCGGCGGCGCAAATGTCGAGCAACTCGCCGCGGCGGACGACCGGGCGGCAGCGCTCGAGATCATGGGCCGCGGCGCCGCAGAGATCGTCTGCCGCCTGCACGCTGAAGGTCGGCTGAACGGCATCGCCGGGCTCGGAGGGCGGTGCGGCTCCAGCGTCGCGACCGCAGCCATGCGCGCGCTGCCGCTCGGCGTCCCCAAGCTAATGGTCTCGACAGTCGCGGCGGGTGATACCCGCCCCTACGTCGGTGTCACCGACGTGACGATGATGTATTCGGTCGCCGACATCGCCGGAATCAATCGCATCTCGGCCCGGATCTTCTCGAACGCTGCAGCGGCGATCGCCGCGATGGCCAGCTCGTCAACACTGCCGCTCGACGACGGGAGGCCAATGGTCGGCGCGTCGATGTTCGGAATTACCACCCCTTGTGTGGCGTCAGCGCGGGAGCGGCTCGAGGAGCTCGGCTACGAGGTGGTCGTGTTCCACCAGACCGGTACGGGCGGGCGCTCGCTGGAGGAGCTGATCGAGGCCGGTGTGGTCACAGCCGTGCTCGACGTCACGACGACGGAGCTCGCGGACAAGCTCGTGGGGGGAGTCTGCCCGGCGGCTCCTCACCGGCTCGAGACGGCGGGGAGGTTGGGCATCCCGCAGGTCGTCTCCCTGGGTGCGCTCGACTTCGTCTGCATGGGCGCGACGGAGGCGATCCCTGAGCGGTTCTCCGGCCGAACCTTCTACAGACACACTCCCGAGATGACCGGGATGCGAACGACGCCGGACGAATGCGCCGAGCTGGGACGGACTATTGCGCACAAGCTGAACGCAGCGACAGGGCCGACGGCTCTCTTCGTGCCGCTCCGGGGCGTCTCCCTCTATGCGACGGAGGGCCAGGTGTTTCACGACGCAGTCGCCGACGAGGCCCTGTTCGAGGCGCTGCGCGAGAACGTCGACCGGGCGCGGGTCGAGTTGCACGAGTTCGACCTCGACATCAACGACCCGGAGTTCGCGCTGGCTATGGCCAACCGGCTGCACGATCTCTACGAGGATTGATGAGCGCCCTCGCCCTCCAGCCGACGAAGCTCATCGGCCGCGAGCAAGACGTCGCCACCCTGCGCGAGCTCCTCCGCGGCGAGGAGCTACGGCTGCTCACGATCACGGGCCCGGGTGGCGTCGGCAAGACTCGCCTGGCGCTCGCGGTAGCGAACGAGGTCGCGGACGACTTCGCCGACGGCGTCGTCGCCGTGCCCCTCGCTTCCGTCGACGACCCAAACCTGGTCGTTCCGACCCTCGCCAGGACGCTCGGCCTCGGCGAGCGAGAGGACGAGCTGGTTGCGGCGCTGGCGCGCCACCTTCGCGAGCGCCGGCTTCTGCTCCTGTTCGACAACTTCGAACACGTCGCCGAGTCCTCCCCGTTCCTTGTCGACCTCGTCGCCTCCTGCCCCCGGCTGAAGGTGCTTGTCACCAGCCGGATACGGCTCCGCCTCTCGGGGGAAACCGAGTGGGTACTCGCGCCACTCGCAGCGGACGCAGCGGCCGCGCTCTTCCTCGATCGCGCCCGGGCTTCCGATCCCGGCCTTGAGCTCGAGGAGGCCGGCCGGCTCGCGGTCGCGGAGATCTGCGTCGCGCTGGACGGGCTGCCGCTGGCGATCGAGCTGGCCGCGGCCCGCTCGAAGCTCCTTTCCCCCGAGGCCATGCGCGCGCGCCTGGGCCAGCGCCTCGAACTGCTGACGGCCGGCCCACGCGACCTCCCGGCCCGCCAGCAGGCGCTTCGCGACACGCTCGACTGGAGCTTCGGGCTGCTCGACCCGGACGAGCAGCGGATCTTCGCCCGACTCGCCGTCTTCGCCGGCGGCTTCACGCTCGACTCGGCCGAGGCCGTCTGCGCGGCTGGCCTCGACGATGTCGCCGCGCTCGTCGACAACAGCCTGGTGCGCGCGGAGGGTGAGCGCTTCGCGATGCTGGAGACAATCCGCGAGTACGCACGCGAGAAGTTACAGGCAGGCGACGACGAGCACGAAACCCGCCGTTCGCACGCGGCCCACTACCTCGCCTTCGCCGAAACGGCGGTGCCGGAGCTAACCGGGCCGAACCAGGCGGCTTGGTTGAGACGGTTGGAGAGCGAGAAGGACAACCTGCGCGCGGCTCTCCGCTACTCCGTGGACGGCGACTCGGAGGACCCGCTCCGCCTGGCCTCCGTGCTCTGGGCCTTTTGGCTGGCCCGCGGTTACCTCGGCGAGGGACGCCGCTGGCTCGAGCTGGCGCTCGCGAAGGGCGGCTCTGCACCCGCAACGGTCAGGGCGAAGGCGCTGAACGGAGCCGGGGTGCTCGCTGACTACCAGGGCGACTACGCCAATGCAGAGGCGTTCTACACCGAGAGCCTGGCGCTCTACCGGCGGGCGGGCGACGAGCGCGGCATCGCGAGCGCCCTTTGCGGACTGGCGCATGTGGCGCGGACGAGAGGCGACTACGCATTCGCCCAGTCGACCTTCGAGGAGGCGCTCGAGATCTTCACACGGCTCGGAGACCGGCAAGGAGTCGCACGGACGCTCGGACGTCTCGGGCTCGCCGTCTGGTTCGCCGGCGACGACGAGCGGTTCCGGGTGCTGGCCGAGAAGAGCCTGGCCGCGTTCCGGGAGCTTGAGGACGTCGAGGGGATCGGCCTCGCACTCCTCCACCTCGGATTGGTCGCCCTCAGCCAGGGCGATCCGATGAGAGCGCAGCCGCTCCTCCAGGAGAGCCTTGCGATCTGCCAGGGGCTCGGCGACCGCCGAACGATCGCAAAGGCCGTCTGCTTTCTGGGCGACGCCGCGTCCGGCCGCCGTGACCACGCGGGGGCGCGCACGCTCTACGAGGAGAGCTTGAGCCTCTCCGTCGAACTGGGCGACCGGTGGATTAGCGCCATCTCCCTGGAGGGGCTGGCCCGAGTGGCAGTGGGGACGGGGCAGCCCGAGGCGGCAGCGCGCCTCTTCGGCGCCGCCGATGCCCTGCGTGACGTGACCGGCGCGGCCCGGCCGGCGTACTGGCGGGCCCTCTGCGAGCCAAGCCTCGCCGAGACGCGCGCCCTGCTAGGGGGCGACGTGTTCGATGCAGCCTGGGCGGCTGGACGCGAGCTGACGCCCGAGCAGGCTCCAGCGGTGCTCGGAGCGCCCGCCGCGGGGGCATCCACTGCGGATCGGTCGGATGGCCTGACTGCGCGCGAGGTCCAGGTGCTGAGGCTCGTGGCAGAGGGCCTCACCGACGCGGAGGTTGCAGAGCGGCTCGTCGTCAGCCTCCGCACAGTTCACGCCCATCTGCGCTCGATCTACCGCAAGCTGGACGTCCGCTCCCGGAGCGCCGCCACGCGCTACGCCGTCGAACACGGCCTCGCGGGCGACACTGCCTAGAGACGCTCCGCCGAAAGATAGGCAGCGCGATTCGGCAGTCCTGCCGATGTCGTGAGCGTCCCCGCTCCCTATTTTCGGGGCTTGGCAGCGACCCCCCGACATGGAGGAGGAGCGACAGATGACCAGCAAGGATCTCTCATCCGGCGAAGCGGGCTCTCGACCTGAGGTAGTTCGATACCAGCTCCGCTACCCGCCGCAAGTTCCCTTTGCCGCCACGCGACCCGGCGCCATCACGCAGCTTCGCGAACCTGCGCAGGGAGAAGGCCTGAGTACGGCGCGAAGCCAGCCGACGCGATCGGCCCGAACGCTGGCTACCCCAAGAGTCCGCGCACTGATCACGCTCGCGGCTTCGCTGGTCATTGTCGCGTCCCTGTCGGCCTCGGCCGCTGTCGCGGCGAGGCCGGCGTCCCGACTTGCACCTCCATGCCTCCACGACGCAGCCCGCATGTCGGCCTGTCAGCTGATCTCCAGCTACTTCGCCGCGCTCAATGCCGGACGTACGCAAGAAGCCTGCTCGCTGCTGGGGCACCAGCTTCGTCAGGAGACCGGAGGTGCCAACTGCCCGTCAATCCTGGCGCTATCCCGGGGGACGCCCTTCCAGATCGCCGGCGCCCGAGGCGTGCCCTCAAGGGTCGTCGTTCTCGTGAAGGTCGGACTCCACGAGCTCGACCACTTCCGGATGCTCGGATGGGCTGCCTTCGTTGGTCGTGAGGCCGGGCAGCTGAGGATTCTCGACACCCGGCGCACTTAGCCCGAGCAGCGCGGTTCGGGGGGATCTGTCCTCCCGAGTGCAAGGAGCCTCCTCGTGGGGTTCCTTTTATGCTCAGGATCTCGTGGGCACCATCGGCGTGCGTGCGTCGTGTCAGTCGAGCAAGAGACTGACATGACTGCCACGCTAGCCCCGAATCCCCTGCACGTGGGGGCTTACGGTCACTGACAGCATCCCGGCTGCACACTGCCACGATGATCCCGGAGCCCCGATTCGAAGGGCAGCGCAGTTTCGCTGAGCTTGCCGGACACGGCGCCACGGCGGCGCGACGCAGCCGTGGGCGCCAATACCCCGCAGCAAGCAGGCAGGCCGGTCCTCGTCCCCCCTGTCGCACTTATCTGAAGCAGGGCCAGGGCGAAGCGCGGCGGCGAGTGGTTACGGATGGTGAGGGTGTGGCTGTGCCCGGTCCCTGCGCGGACGCCCGGACTTATCTGGGTGCGCGACCGTTCGGTCGGCGACGGG
>WNFU01000295.1_pt1 | contig 67886 bp, 61 predicted proteins | sample 5400121 | NCBI WGS metagenome assembly WNFU01 (sample SAMN13153360, study PRJNA577476) | soil metagenome | isolation source: 100 cm soil or saprolite under grassland replicate 1 | place: USA:California | collected 2016-06-15 | reverse complement strand
CCAGGTGCCGGAGACGCCCTTGACGTAGGCCTGACCGCCGAGCTTGCCCTCGGTGCCCACCTCGCGCGCCACCCGCGTCACCTCGTCCGCGAACGACGACAGCTGGTCCACCATCGTGTTGATGGTGTCCTTCAGCTCGGCCACCTCGCCGCGGGCCTCGACGGTGATCTTCTGCGACAGGTCGCCCCCGGCCACCGCGGTGGTCACCTGGGCGATGTTGCGCACCTGCGTGGTCAGGTTGCCGGCAAGCTGGTTGACGTTGTCGGTCAGGTCCTTCCAGGTGCCGGCCACGCCGGGCACCTCGGCCTGACCGCCGAGCTTGCCCTCGGTGCCCACCTCGCGCGCCACCCGCGTCACCTCGTCCGCGAACGACGACAGCTGGTCCACCATGGAGTTGACGACCTCGCCGATGCGCTGGAACTCGCCCTTCATGGGGCGGCCCGCGATGGTCAGGGCCATCTTCTCGTTGAGGTCGCCCTGGGCCACCGACGAGATGACCCGCGCCACCTCGTTGGTCGGGCGCGCCAGGTCGTCGATCAAGGAGTTGACCGCATCGACCGCGGTCGCCCAGGTGCCGCTGACCGGCCCGGGCTGCACCCGCTCGGTCATCCGGCCCTCCTGGCCGACCACCCGGGCAACCCTGGCCAGCTCTCTGCTCAGCCGGGTGTTCTGGTCGACCAGGTCGTTGTAGGCGCGGACCACCTCGCCAGCCAGGCCCGGCGTGCGGGTGGAAAGCTTGGTGCTCTCGCCCGCCTTGGCGGCGATCAAAGCGGCGAGCAGGTCGTGGAGAAACCGCTCGGTGGTCACGTCGCCGCCGTCGGCGCCGGCGACGGGGTGCTCGCCTCGCGACCCCGTCGTGGTGGATTGCCTGGTGGTCATCGAGTGCTCCATGTGGGACGAGTCCGGCGGGCACGATCGGGGCGCTCGATGGGCTGGCACGGCACGGCCGCGACGTCGATCGGGCGGGGGGCCCGTGGACATACGAAAGCCAGCTCCATGACACCCCTTCTTTCGGTCACGAGCCAGCCCTGCTTGTCCACCGCTCGGACAAGTCTACGGCCTCACTGCTCCCGCACCAAGGCGAGGTTTCCCGCGCCGTGCCGGTTTGGGCGCGCCGAGCACGGGGTACGACGGCTGCGCTGAGCCGGGCGGTATTCGCCAGCCCTTGCCCGAACCGGCGACGGTACCCACAGCGTTCGAGTTTGTTCGAAGCCGGCAGACCCGCCGGCTCTTTGCGCTGCGCGGGCTCGCCGTGGAGGATACTGGAGCCGTGATCCCCGCCAGCCCGTACCGCTCGCTGTCCTACTGGCACGACACCGTGCCCGACCCGCTCGAGCCGCGCCCCCCGCTCCCCGCGGATCTCGAGGTGGACGTGTCGATCGTCGGTGCCGGCTACACCGGCCTGTGGACCGCCTACTACCTGGCCGCCGCCGATCCCCACCTGCGCGTCGCCGTGCTCGAGCGGGAGATCGCCGGGTTCGGCGCCTCCGGCCGCAACGGCGGCTGGTGCTCAGCGCTGTTCCCCACCAGTCCCGACAGGCTCGCCCGCATGGCCGGGCGGGAGGCGGCCATCGCCCTGCTGCGGGCCATGCAGGCCACGGTGGACGAGGTCGGCCGCGTCGTCGCGGTCGAGGGGATCGACTGCCACTGGTCCAAGGGCGGCACGGTGATGCTCGCGCGCTCGCCGTTGCAGCTCCGCCGCGCCGAGGAGCAGGTGGTCCAGGCCCGCTCGTTCGGTCTGGGCGAGGAGGACCTGCGCCTGCTGGGGGCTGGCGAGGCCCGCTCCGCGCTGGCCGCCAGCGACGTCGTCGGCGGCACCTTCACTCCCCACTGCGCGGCCATCCACCCGTCCCGCCTGGTCCGCGGGCTGGCAGACGCCGCGGAGCGACGCGGGGTGCGGATCTTCGAGGGCACCGAGGTGGTGTCCATTTCCCCGGGAATGGCGCGCACCACCCGCGGCGTGGTCCGCGCCGCCCACGTGGTGCGGGCGACCGAGGGCTACAGCGCCGGGCTGCCCGGGCTGCGTCGCGCGATCGCGCCGGTGTTCTCGCTGATGATCGCCACCGAGCCGCTGGAGCCGGAGCAGTGGCGGGCGATCGGGCTCGACCGCCGGCAGACCTTCGGCGACTACCGCAACGTGATCATCTACGGGCAGCGCACCGCGGACGGTCGCCTCGCCTTCGGCGGTCGCGGCGCCCCCTACCACTTCGGCTCCGGGGTCCGCCCGGAGTTCGACCGCGAGCCCGCCGTCTTCGCCAGCCTGCGGCGGGTGCTCGCCGAGCTGTTCCCCGCGCTCGGAGAGGTGCGCGTCAGCCACGCCTGGGGCGGGCCGCTCGGCATCCCGCGCGACTGGTGCGCCTCGGTCGGGCTCGACCGGGCGAGCGGGCTGGCCTGGGCCGGCGGCTACGTCGGCGACGGCGTGGGCACCAGCAACCTGGCCGGGCGCACGGTGGCGGACCTCATCCTGGAGCGTGACAGCGATCTGCTGCGGCTTCCCTGGGTCGGTCACCGCTCCCCCGCATGGGAGCCGGAGCCGCTGCGCTGGCTGGGCGTGAACGCGGCGCTGCGGCTGGCGTTCTGGGCCGACCGGGTCGAGGCGAGGAGCGGCCGCCCCTCCCGCGCCGCCAGAGCCCTCGACCGCATCCTCGGCCACTGAGCCGCGCGGCCGGCCAGCTCCAGCGCCCAGCCCCAGGGTACGAGGACCTGCCGGAAGATTCTCTTCGCCATGGCTCCGCGCCGTCGGGGAGCACCCTGACCCGCGGCGGTGCGGGATCGGGGAAGCTTCAGGGTCGATCCCCGATGGCGGCCGCCGGCCGGCGCGCGGAGACTCGATCACGTGATGAAGACCCACCGCTGGCCCGGCACCCTCGCCCAGTTCTGGTCCTGGCGCGAGCTGGCTCGCTGCCGGGACCTGGACGGCAGCCTGTTCTTCTCGCCGGAGGGGGAGCGCGGCCGGGCCCGCAGAGCGCGCGAGCGGGCGGCCAAGGCGCTGTGCGCGGCCTGCGCCGTTCAGCAGGCGTGCGCCGCCTACGCGATCGCCAGCCGCGAGCCCTTCGGCGTCTGGGGCGGGCTGTCGGAATCGGATCGCGAGGCCATCTGGCACAGCCTGGACACCCGGGAAGGCGAGCGCCGCGGACGCCGGCCGTCAGCCGGTGGCGATCACCGGGACGGCGAGCAGTGCCGTGGGGATGGCGAGCAGCGCCAGGGCGGTCAGGTAGGCCGCGATCGGTAGCCACGCCGGCGGTGGGGCAGGGGGATCGAGCAGGCGGCGCACGCGGGTGACCAGGGGCGCCTGCGCGGCGCCCAGTGCGCCCGCCGGCACGGCCGGGGTCGCGGTGGCCACCTGGACCAGCGCGCTGGCGAGCACCCGGCGCTGGTGGCGGCGGCAGGCGCGGTCGTCGGCGAGCATCTCCACGAGCATGGTCACGGCCTGGTGGGCGCGGCCGACCGACGGCACCCAGGGCAGCGAGGCGTACAGCGCCCGGAACGGCAGCACCACCAGGTCGTGGCGGGCGCGGGTGTGCGCGTGCTCGTGGGCCAGCACCGCCGCGACCTGCCGGTCGTCGAGCAGGTGCAGGACGCCGGCGCTCAGCACCACCCGTGAGCGGAGTCCCGGCAGGCAGTAGGCCATCGCGGCCGGGTGGTCGAGCACGCGGGCGTTGCGGGCCGGCGGGTAGGGCCGCGCGACCAGGTCGACCAGCCGGCGCAGGCGGGCGCGGGTGCGCAGCGTGCGCACCGTGGCGATGACCAGGCCGCCGGCCAGGCGGGCCGCCAGCATCACCGCCCAGGCGAGCCCCAGCAGGTTGAGCGGGCCGAGTCCCGCCAGGGGAAGCCCGGCGAGCGTCTGGTCGGCGAGGCGCTCGAGACCGGGCAACAGTTGGGAGTGGAGCGGAGCGACCGCGAGGGCGAGCCCCGCGCCGATGCCGGCAAGGCCGCTGGCCAGCCCGACCGCCTGCCACAGGACCAGCGCGGCCGCGGGCGCGCGGTGGGGCCAGGTCGCCCTGGCGAGCAGCACGGGGACGTGGCAGGCCAGGACGATCGTGAGCGCGGCGAGCGCGGCGGCGGTGATCATGGCGGAGCCTCCCGCCGCTCGGGCCAGTCGCCCAGCAGCGCTCGCCGCAGCACCTCCGCCTCCTCCGGCGAGACGGCGTCGACGAACCGCACCAGGGCGGCGTCACGGTCGCTGGCGCGGCCGAGCGCCTCGAGCATCAGCTCGGCGGCGTAGGCCTCGCGGGTGGCGGCGGGTGCGTAGCGATGGGCGCGCCCTTCCCGCAGGCGGCGCACGAGCCCCTTGCGCTCCAGCCGTTCGAGCACGGTCAGCACGGTCGTGTAGGCGAGCGAGCGGCTGGCGCCGAGCGTGTCGGACACTTGTCGCGCGGTCGCGTCGGACTTGCCGGTCATGGGACCCGTGAGGTCCCACAGCGTCTCCATCACCGCGCGCTCGAGCGCGCCGAGCCGCGCCACGGGCACACGCCGTTTCTCCACCGTCATTGGCGCATTGTACTCGCCGAGGAACTTCTACATGTGGTAGAACTTCTACGGGATGTAGAACGTGGCGGACCGCCCAACGTCGGGGCGCCGCCGACCTCGCCCGGGAGGTGAGCTGGCGTGCACGCGCTCGACCTTTCGCGGCTGCCGGTGGACTTCTGGTCCTGGCGCCTGTGGGCGGCCTGCCGGCAGGCCGACGGCGAGCTGTTCTTCTCGCCGGATGGCGAGCGCGGCTCGGCCAAGCGCCGCAGAGAGCGCGCGGCCAAGGCCATCTGCGCCGTCTGCCCTGTCCGTGAGGACTGCGCCAGCTACGCCATCCGCAACCACGAGCGCTACGGCGTCTGGGGCGGCCTGTCGGAGCACGAGCGTGAGCTGATCTGGCGCGAGCTCGGCGCCATGCCCGCCGTCGGTCGCGCTTCCTGACCTCGCCGATGACCACGCGTCCGGGGCCTTCCGCCGGCCGCGAGCCGCGTTCCCGGCCATGGTGCGCCGTTCGCTTCGACACCGACGACCCCGCGGTAGCGGCGGACGCCGCGGGGCCTCGGCGTGCAAAGCGCTCGGCCTACGCTGAGAGGCCGCGTGAGCCGAGGTAAATGGCTAGGTGGCGAGTCAGCTTGCGACGTTCTCGAACGCGGGTGCGGTGAACAGCCTGTCGCGGAGCTCCTTGATCTCGCGCTCGGGGTAGCGCCGGTGCCCGCCCAGGGTGCGCATGCACGGCAGCTTCCCCTCCTTCGCCCACCGCGCCACCGTCTTCGGTGAAACGTGCAGCAACTCGGCCACCTCCGAGCCGAGCAGATAGCGCTGCCTGCCCGTCTGGCTCATAGGCAATCTCTCCCTACTTGTTGTCCCCTGTTGGGACACCTATGGAGAACAGGATAGCCTGGACAGAACGTTAAGTGCCCGCAGCCCGGCAGGTTTTGGACAGAATCGCAGGCCAGCGGCCCTCTGGCAAAGTTCTCAGCAGGGCCGCAAAGCGCCCATCGCGCGCTACTCGACGTCATAGAGCCGCCTCCGCGAACCGCTCACGGCCGCTCAGGCGTGCGCTCGGGGGCCGAAAGCGGCGAACGGCGAAGGCCGCGGGTGCGGGGCGCCGGTCAGGCGACGGCGCTGGCGAGCTGGCCACCACCGGGCAGGCGGGCCAGTGCGTCGTAGATCCGCTCACCGCCCGGCGGCGGCGCGCCGCCGCCGGGCGGCCGCAGCCACCGGCAGGTGGTGCCGTCCACTTGCAGGCTGGGCGGCAGCAGGACCAACCCACCGCCGCCGCCCAGCCGAGCCAGGCCGCCGTGCTCCGTCGTGGTGAAGCACCACCCCTCCGCGCCGGTGGCGACCAGAAACCGGTGGTGGGTCGGGCCGGCGCAGATCACCGGGCCGCAGCCGATGCCCTGCATGGCCAGCCAGCGGACGATCCGCCCCGTCGGCGCGGGGTGGCGGACCTCGACCAGGTCGAAGCTGGTCCCCGCCGGCGTGGCCACGTTCGCCGCCGGCATCGCCAGCCACCACCGCGCAAGCGCGACCGTGTCGACCGTCGCGTCCTCAGCCGTGGCCGTCCAGACCGGGTGCCGCGCGGGCGTCGGGCAGTCGGCCCTGCCGCATGAGCACGCGAGCTTGCCGGAGGGCTCAGCGGGATCAGTATCGCTGGTGGCGACGGGGAAGTGGCTCGCGACCACGGCGATGCCGCTGGCCGCGTACTCCAGCGCGGCCCGCAGCCGCGGCGGCGGCTCGGGAGGGGATTCGGTCATCTGGCTGGCTCCTTGCTCGGCGTCGGGACGGTGGCTACCTGGGTGGTCTCGGCTGCGCCGGCCAGCTCGACAAGGGAGCATCCGAGCCTGGCCGCGAGGGTGAGCAGATGCGTCGTCGAGGGCTTGGTGCTGCCTCGCTCCCACTGGCTCACCGATGACTGCCGCACGCCCAGCAGCTCCGCCAGCTCGACCTGCGACAGGCCTGCCCGCCGGCGTGCCGAGCGGATCGCCTTCGATAAGTAGCTCTGTTGAATCATGGCCCAGAAGCTACCAGGTTCCCTGTTCATCGTCAACGTCGTACAAGCCCCCATATGACCGTGATGACCAGGCAGGAGAAGCGTCGCGCATATCTCCGTTCGGTTGACGAGCCCAACATTTCTGATTAGGGCGTCTTATATTCGCCTTCATGGAGAGCACCGAGTTCGGCCGTCAGCTCGCCGCGGCGCGGAAGGAGCGCAGGATCAGTCAGCGCGCCCTGGCCGAGCTCGTCGGCGTGCGCCAGACCGCGGTGACGCAGTGGGAGCGGGGCACGACCACGCCGCGCAACGACCATGTCTTCGCGTTGGAGCGGGCGCTGCGGCTGCCTCCGGGAGCGCTGGCCCGCTATCTCGGCTTCGGACCTGCGGTGGACGCGCCGGCGATCCCGCTGCGGCCGCTGACCGTGGTCGACGCGATCGAGGGCGACTCCAGGCTCGACCAGCAGCAGCGACAGCTCCTGATCGGCGTCTACCGGCAGTTCATCCGCCGCCCCCGCCACCGGTCCTCCAGGTGACCAGGGGCGTGAGCCGCCCTTGCGGGGGTATGTAAGGCGGACCAGCCGCTGGCGGAGGGAGTCTGACGTGGAGATGTCGTTCCCTGCCTCCCCCGCCCATCTCGGCGATTTGCGGCAGTCCGTGCGCGCCGGTCTCCGGGGCGTGATCCCAGACCGCGATCTGGACGACATCCTCCTGGCCGTCAACGAGGCGGCGACCAACGCCATGCTCTACGGCTCAGGCGGCGGCGACCCGGTGGAGGTGATGATCCGCGTGCGCGGAGGCTGGGCCGAGGTGAGCGTGCTCGACCGCGGCCCCCCTCCACGCGCCGGCGAGGACCACGACCGCGGCGTCGAGCCGGACATGGCCCGCTACGGCGGCCGTGGCCTGTGGCTCATCGGCAGGCTTGTCGACGAGGTGCGGCTGGAGCGCGTCGAGCTGGGGACCCGGATCACGCTGCGGCGCCGCATCGGCGCGCAGGCAGGCCCCGCGCGCGATCGGCTGGCCTGACCGTTGTGGCGCAACCGGTCCGGACTGGCAGCGCGTCCGGCCGTGCGGTAGCTTGCCCCCATGACCACCACCATCGGCGCCGCTGTCCGGCGGGTCGAGGATCCCCCGCTGGTGATGGGTTCGGCGCGCTACACCGAAGATCTTGTGATGCCCGAGGCCGTCCACGCGGTCTTCGTCCGCGCGGTGCTGGCACACGCCCGCATCAACGGGATCGACACCGGTGAGGCCGCCGCCGCGCCCGGCGTCGTCGCCGTCCTCACCGCCGCCGACCTGGACCTCGAGCCCCTTCCCCCCAGCTTCGGCCCACCCCTCTTCTCCCGCCCGCCGCTGGCGCGCGACGTCGTCCGCTTCATGGGCGAGGCGGTCGCCGTCGTTGTGGCCTCCACCCGCGAACAGGCGCTCGACGCGGCCGAGCTGGTACAGGTCGACTACGAGCCGCTCGACGTGGTGACCGACCCGCTCGACGCGGCCGCGCCCGACGCGCCCATGCTCTTCCCAGAGCACGGCAGCAACGTCGCGGTCGAGCGGCCCTGGAAGGGCGAGCCGGCGCGCGTCGAGGAGTGCGAGGTCGTGGTGCGCGCGCACCTGGTCAACCAGCGGGTCGCGCCGGTGCCGATGGAGCCGAGCGCCGCCGTGGCCGCCCCGAGCCCGGAGACGGGCGGGATCACGCTGTGGGCGCCGGTGCAGGCGCCCTTCTGGGTGCGCGGGGCCCTGGCGGCGTCGCTGAAGCTCGACCCGGAGCGCATCCGCGTCACGGTCCCCGCGGTCGGCGGCGCCTTTGGCGCGCGCATCTTCACCTACCCGGAGCAGGTGGTGGTCGCGGCGCTGGCGCTGCGCCTCGAGCGCCCCGTGCGCTACGTCGAGAGCCGCTCCGAGAGCATGCTGGCGATGAGCCACGGACGCGCCCAGGTGCAGGAGGTCGAGCTGGGGGCGACCGCTGACGGGACGGTCACCGACCTCAGGGCGCGGATCGTGGCCGACGGCGGCGCCTATCCCGGCGACGACGCGCTGATGCCGCAGTCGACCGTCCAGATGCTCGCCGGTCCCTACTGCATCCCCCGCGTCGAGGGCCACACGCGGGTGGTGGCGACCAACACCACGCCCGTTACCGCCTACCGGGGCGCCGGCCGCCCGGAGGCGACCTGGCTGCTGGAGCGCATGCTCGACCTGCTGGCCGCGCGGCTCGACCTAGACCCGGCGGAGGTGCGCAGGCGCAACCTGCTCCACCCGGACGCCTTCCCGCACGTCACCGCCACCGGCGCCCGCTACGACTCCGGCGATTACCCGGCGGCGCTGGAACGCGCCCTGGAGGTCGCGGGCTACGAGCGGCTCCGCGCCGAGCAGGCCGAGCGCCGCCGCACCGGCGACCGGGTGCAGCTCGGCATCGGCCTCGCCACCTACGTCGAGGTGACGGGGTTCGGTCCCGAGGTCGGGGCGGTCACGGTCGAGCTCGACGGCCGGGTGACCGTGCTGACCGGCACCTCACCCCACGGGCAGGGTCACGAGACCGCCTTCGGCCAGCTCGTCGCCGCCACCCTGGGCGTCGAGCTCGAGCAGGTGCGAGTGGTCCACTCCGACACCAAGCTGGTGCCCAGCGGTGGGGGGACCATGGGCTCGCGCTCGCTGCAGATCGGCGGCACGGCGGTGCTGCAGGCTGGCGAGCAGGTCCTGGCAAAGGGCCGGGCGCTCGCCGCGCACCTGCTGGAGGCCCGGGTCGAGGACGTGGTGGTCCACCCGGGCCAGGGCCTGGGCGTGGCGGGCGCACCCGCGACCGCGCTGACGTGGGCGGATCTGGCGCAGGCCATGGCCGACCCGGCGCGCCGGCCGGAGGACATGGACACCGCGCTGAGCGCCCAGGTCGCCTTCGAGATGGACGGCAGCACCTACCCGTTCGGCGCGCACGTCGCCGTGGTCGAGGTCGACGTCGAGACGGGCCTGGTCCGCCTGGTCCGGCACGTGGCGGTCGACGACTCCGGCCGCCTGCTGAACCCGCTGCTGGCCGAGGGCCAGATCCACGGTGGCATCGCGCAGGGCGCGGCCCAGGCGCTCCTCGAGGAGGTGCGCTACGACGCCGACGGCAATAACCTGACGGGCACGCTCGCCAGCTACGGCATGCCGAGCGCGGCGGAGCTGCCCTCCTTCGACACCGTGCGGATGGAGACGCCCTCGCCGCTGAACCCGCTTGGCGCCAAGGGCATCGGCGAATCCGGCGCGATCGGCTCGACCCCGGCGATCCACAACGCGGTGGTCGACGCCCTCTCGCCCTATGGGGTGACCCACGTCGACATCCCGACCACGCCCGAGCGGGTCTGGCGCGCCATCAACGAAGCCCGCGGCTGAGGGAGCGGCGGGCTGCCGGTCAGGTCAGGCCGAGCGGGACCGGCCCCCGCCCGGTTCGATGCCGTGCTCGCGCAGCAGCGCGGCGAGGCGGGCGACCTCCGCGCGCAAGCGCTCGACCTCGGCGAACACTGCGGTGATCTCGCGCATGATCCCCTCCCGCGACGGGCCCGCGCCGCGGCCCATGAACAGGACGAGGCTCGCCACCTCCTGGCGCACGTCGGAGAGGTCGACGCCCCGCGCCGCGAGCACCTCCGCGGCGACGCCCTGGCCCTCCCGGAGCAGGCCGAGCAGGATGTGCTCGGTGCCAATGTAGTTGTGGTGAAGCTGCTTGGCCTCGCGCAACCCCAGCTCGAGGACCTTCTTGGCCCTCGGGGTGAAGGGAATGTGGCCCCTCGGGGTGCTAGGGCCCCTTGACACGATCCGCTCGACCTCGACGCGGGCCGCGTCCAAGGCGACGCCGTGCGTGGCGAGGACCTCGGTGGCAACGCCCTCGCTCACCCCCAGCAGGCCCAGCAGGAGATGCTCCGTGCCGATGTGGTTGTGGTCGAGGCGTCGCGCCTCCTCCTGCGCGAGCTCGACCGCGTTCCGGGCTCGATCGGTGAACCGCTCGAACATCGTCCCCTCCGTTCGCTTCCCGGCGGCGCCGCGCCACGGCAGCAGCCGCCCCTTGTGCTGAGCGGCCGCCGGCGGCGGGAGGCTGGAGAGCCATTGCGCCACCTCGCCCACGCCGATCTGGCCTGCCTGGATATCGGCGATCCGCTTGCGCACCTGCTCGGGAGGGCCGAGGTCGGCGACCTCGCGGCCGTTCAGCGCCAGCAGCTGCAGCGCGGCCATGACGGCCACCTCGGCGCTGCGCGGCCCGAACACTCTGCGGCGCACCAGCCCGTGCAGGAGCTGGGCCGCCGCCTCCTCCGGGGTGCGGTCACGGCGCGGCCGGGCCTCGACCAGGACCGACTCGGCCGCGCCGAGGTTGGCCAGCCGCAGCAGCGCGTCCTCGTCGAGGTTGAGCGTGCGGCTGGCCACCAGCATCAGGCCGCCGAGATCCAGCGAGGTCACGAGTCGGCGTCCCGCAGGAGCTCGAGCAGCCGCTGATGCCTGGCGACGTTCTCCTCGAGCAGCTTGATGAAGCGCTTGTCCCTGCGGCGCTCCTCGACCAGCTTGGTGATGGCCTCGCGCACCACGTCGGAGACCGAGCGGCCCTCGACCTCCGCGACGACCTGGAGGCGCTCGGCCAGCTCCGGGTCGAGGCGCAGGACCATGTTCTTGGTTCCCTCGGATCGCTGTACTGCCATAGTGATATTACGATATCACGATGTCTCGGACAGGGGACCCCCATGCACGAGCGCAGGATCGGCGCTCGTGCGCGTCGGGTCAGCTGTCGGTCGGGGCGAGGCCGGTGGCCTCGTCGGCCAGGCGGTAGCGCCGGCCGCAGGAGCAGGCGAGATCGGCGTCCAGGCGACGTCCGCACACGCAGACCCAGCCGGTGCGACCCGCGGGGTTGCCGACGACCAGGGCATGCGCGGGGACGTCGCGCACCACCACCGCGCCGGCGGCGACGAAGGCGTACTGCCCGATGGTGATCCCGCTGAGCACGGTGGCGTTGGCCCCGATGGTGACGCCTCGCCGCACCAGCGTCGGCAGCAGCTCATCGCGCGACTTCTTGAAGCCGACGCGCGGCGCCAGGTCGTTGGTGAAGACCATGTTGGGCCCCAGGAACACCTCGTCCTCGACGGTGACCCGATCCCAGACCAGCACCGCGTTCTTGACCGTCACCCGGTCACCGAGCTTGGCGCCGCCCTCGATGAAGGCGTGGTCGCCGACGTTGCAGTCGGCGCCGATCTCGGCTCCGGGCAGCACGTGGGCGAAGGCCCAGACGCGGGTGCGCGGCCCCACCCGGTCGCTCTCGCACAGGCCCCTGGGGTGAACGAACACCGACGGGTCCAGCCCGGCCGCCCTCATCTCACCGCTCACGCCGGCACTGTACAGTACGATGCCGACGGGCCACGGCCCGGGTGTGGAGGGACAGATGCCCGTGGGGCCCACAACCGGGCCGCGGCCCCCGACAGATGGTCTAGCTCGGAGACCGGGGGAATTCCGAGCTAGCGGCGGGTGCCCGCGGGACCGGGCCGTCCGCTCTCCCTCTGCCGGTGGTCGGTGCTCTCTGCGCTCGGCAATGGCTGTGCCGGCTTCGCCCTCGACATGACCTTCTCATCGTCCTGAGAAGCCTGGCTCCGCGGGCTGCTCTGACTCTGCGTGCTCAGAAGGTCCTGGCCCTGAACGTCCTGGGTCTGAGGGCTCTGGCTCTGGGCGCCGCGCGGCGGCTGGGTCCCCTGCCGCTCGGGCTTGGCCTTCTCCTTCTTGCAGCCGTTGACGCCGGCCCGGGCGGCCAGGTGCGGGGCGCATTGCCTGCCCCTGGCCGCGCCGGTGGCGCCCGGCCCGGTCGGAGTCGTCGGGGCCGATTGGTCGACGTGAGCCCCCTGGCCTGAGCCGATGTGGCCCACGATGACCGCGCCGTCCTGGCCCTTCTCTCCGCTCCGGACCGTGCCCTGGTCCTGCCGCTCGCCGACAGACCGGGCCGGGAAGTGATGCGCCGCCCGCGACACCGAGTCGACGACCCACCTGGCTGGCGCTGGCAGTGTGCCGGTCGCCGCGGCGGCGACACCTCCGATCAGCAGCACGCACAGAGCCATGGTGGCGAGCGCCACGAGCCTGGAGCCTGAGGCGCGGCGGCGCCCCGCCGTCCGCCGCCGGGAAGCGGCGGACGAGCGCTGCATAGCTGCGAAGGTCGCGATGGCGGCAGCCTCACCGGCCAACTCCCCGGGGGTGGGAGGACCGGCCGCGGCCGACAGCGCCATCGCGACCTCCGCATACCCAGGGGGAGCATCAGGAGGCTCCAACCGACCGGCGAGCAACCGGTCAGCGGTGTCCCAGTCGAGAGCCAAGGGATCGGCCCCGAGCTCCCCAAGCGGCAGGCGGCGCATCTCGTCCTGGAGAGCGTCCAAATCGCTCACCGCGTTACACCCCCCCGCGCGGGCCGCTGCGCCGCCAGCCGTCCGGCCAGGCGTCGCAATCCCCTGTGCGCGAGCACACGCACGGCTCCCGGCCGCTTGCCGACGATGGCTGCGACCTGGGCGACGTCGAGATCGGCGACGACCCGTAGGACCACCACCTCGGCCTGGTCGGGCGGCAGCTCGGCGATCAGGGCGAGAGCGTCCTCGGTGGAGGCGGCCTCGAAGGCCGCGGCGGCGGGATCGTCTGGAGCCGCCCGCTCAGGGAGCCGTTCCAGGGGCAGCGGCTCGGCGAGCTGGCGGGCGACGCGACGGTGCCAGTCGGTGATGCGGTGGCGCGCGATGGTGAAAGCCCATGAGCGAAAGGCCCGCTCGTCGCCGCGGAAGCGGCCCAGGCCGCGCACCACGTCCACCCAGGTCTCGGAGGCGATGTCCTCGGCCGCCGACGGCGCCACCACCTGGAGGTAGCGCAGCAGGCCGGGCTGCAGGTCGCGCCACAGCACCGCGAAGGCGCCCTGGTCGCCGTCCACCGCCGCCACGAGCACGTCGCCGAAGCGCGCTCCGATCACCGCTGACCTCCCCGCGCCCCGAGGTGCCGGCGCAACCGCCCGTGCGGCCCATTCACCTCCCGGTCCAGTGGTCCGCGAGCACCTCGACCGGCTCGGTGAGCAAGCGTTCGACAGGCAGCTCGCCGAGCAGGGATTCGTCGAACGCGGGCTCGGTCTCGGTGACGGCGCTGCGCAGCTCGGCCATGCGCCCACGGTACCCCTCGAGCACCCGGCGCATTCGCGCCACCGGTAGGCAATCGCGCAGCTCCACGTGCAGCAGGACAAGCCCGGTGACGTGGTCGCCCTTGACCTCTGGGACCAGGACGAACGTGCGCCCGTCCCTGCGACCCCGCGCCGCCAGCACCTGCCGCTCGGTGGCGACGCGCTGCTTGGTGCCGCGCAGCCGGTGGTCACGCTCGGTCCGCGAGGCCAGGGTGAGCGAGACGCCGCCCCGGTCGGCCACCTCGATGGTGGCTGCGTCGCTGGTGGGGTCGCCGCTGACGCGGTAGCGGGTGAACCCGACGACCCGCGCCACCGCCGGGTCCAGCTCCGCGACCGTCCGCAGGCTCCCGTAGGCGAGCTGCTCGCGCACGGCCCCGGCCTCGAGGAGCTGGCGGACCAGCGGCACGGTGAGCAGCGCCTCGTCCGAGCGCGAGATGCCGACGGTGACCGTCTTGGCCTGGTGCTTGATGGCGTCGACAGGCCGGGTGAGCTGATCGATGCCGGCCGTGAGCGCCGCGGTGAGGTCGTCGAGCAGCACGCCGGGCGTGGCGACCTTGCCGTGCTCGAGCTGGTAGACGTCCAGCGGCGTCAGCCCCTCCGCGTAGCGCAGCAGCGAGGTGACCCGCAGGGCCACGCTGGCGTCGAGCGCGCCGTCGTATTCGCCGGCGTGAACCCGTCCGCGCAGCTCGGCCGCGGTCGGCGTCAGCGCCGGGCCGAGCCGCTCCAGCGCCTCATCCGTGTTGCCGGCCGCGGTCGTGATCTGCTCGACGCTCGCCCTGGCCCGCTTGAGCGGCAGCGCCTGCGCGTCGATCGCCAGCGCCGCCTCGTAGCCGAACAGGTGCCCCGCGACCGTGGAGAGCACGTAGGCGAGGGCGGGATGCACCTCCGGGACGAACACCACGCCGGCGGCGCGGTCGAAGCGGGCCTCGCCCTCGGTGGCGATCGCGATCGGCACGCCCGCGTGCGCGCGGAAGATCGCCACCTCCTTGGCCACGTCGCTGGCGGCGGAGCCGCCCAGCCCGGCGGCGCAGACCAGCGTCAGCGGCTCGGACGACAGGTCGATGTGCTTCTTGTCCTCGGTGGCGTCGCAGGCGATCGACTTGTAGCACAGCTCGGAGAGCTTGATCCGGATCTCGTGGGCGGCGATCTGGTTGCGGCCGTTGCCGACGACCGCCCAGTGCCGCCGGGCGGGAGCGTATCGCTGGGCCAGCTCGCGGATGCGGTCGCGCTGGGTGAGCACCTTGGTCATGGCGGCGGGCAGCTCCCGCAGCGCGCCGAGCAGCTCGTCCTCGAGGCCGCCATCGGCCTCGCCCGTCGCCTCGGCGATCGCGAAGGCGAGCAGCGTTCCCGCCGCGACCTGCGCGTAGAACGCCTTGGTGGAGGCGACGCTCATCTCGACGTCGCGACCGTCCGAGGTGTACAGGACCCCGTCGGCCTTGTGGGTCAGGTCGCTCGAGCGCCGGTTCACGATCGCCACCACCGCCGCGCCGCGCGCCCGCAGCAGGTCCACGGTGCGGTTGGTGTCGGTGGTGGTGCCGGACTGGCTGATGGCGACGACCAGGGAGTCGCCCATCTGGGCGTCCAGGCCGAAGCCGGACAGCTCGGTGGCGGGCAGCGCGACGACCCGGATCCGCGGCCGCGCGAGCGCCTCCGCCATGGCGGCCGCCACGCCGCGACCGGCGATGGCGGCGGTGCCCTGGCCGATCACGAACATCCGCCGGATCTCGCCCTTGGCGAGGCGCTCGCGCAGCTCGGCCGGCAGGACCTCCGGACCGAGGTTGGTGACGCGCCGCCCGTCCCGCTCGCGGATGCGCCCGCGCAGGGTCTTGCGGAACGAGGAGGGCGCCTCCGAGATCTCCTTCAGCAGGTAGTGCGGGTACGGCCCGCGATCGATGTCGCGCGTGGTGATCTCGGCGCGCCGCAGGTCCGCCTCGCCGACCGGCAGCTCGCCGCCCTGATGGTCCAGCCGCCGGATGCCCGCCAGCGTGCCGGCGCCGGCCGGGTCCAGCACCACCATCTGGCCCTTCACGCCGGCGCCGCCGTCGGCCTCGATCGCGGTCGCCTCCCCGTCCATGCGCAGGTAGCTCGAGGTCTCGGCCACCAGACCGTACGGCTCGCTCGCCACCAGGAAGGCGTCCTCGGCGAGGCCGACGTAGAGCCCCTGCCCGCTGCCGCGGACCCCGAGCAGCACCTGGCCCGGGGCGGCCGCGGTCTGCGCGGCGATCGCGAAGGAGCCCTCGAACTCGACCACCGTGCGCCGGAACGCCTCGGCCGGCCCCAGGTCCTGGTCGAGGCGCCGCGCAAGCAGCACGGGGATGACCTTGGCGTCGGTGGTGATCTCGCTGGGGATCGACAGCTTGTGCCTGGCCAGCAGCTCGATGTGATTGTCGATGTCACCGTTGAGCGCGGCCACGGCGTAGGGCAGCGCGGCCCCGTCCTCCTCTTCCTGGTTGAGCGGGTGCGCGTTCGCCTGGTTGATCAGGCCCACGCTCGCCCAGCGGGTGTGGGCCAGCACCACCGCCCGCGCGCCCTCGGCCTGGAGCGCGCGGCGCAGCAGGTCGTCGCCGGCGATGGCCGCCCGAAGGCGGCGCCCGTTGTCGCCCAGCTCGCCGACCTCGCTGGCGGCCTTGTAGACGAAGCTGAGGTGGCCGTCGGGCGTGCGCAGCGCGCCGGAGGCGAACAGCGGGTCGCTGAGGCGCGACTCCAGCAGGCGCGCGAGCGCGGGCTGGTCAAGGTCGAGCCCGTGGCCGGTGACCAGCACGTGGAGGCCGGCCGAGTCGCGTCCGCGCACCTCGAGGCGGTCGAGCGCGGCCAAGGCGATCTGGATCGACGCGTACGCGTCGACCGCTGCCGGCGCGGGCGCCGGCCCCACGAACGCCTCCACGGCCTCGGCGTTGGCGATGCGGTCGCGGCGGATGGCCCACAGGCTGTCCTTGGCGTGCAGCAGTGAGGCGTTGACCGCCTCGAGCACTTCCGGCGGCACGCTCGCCGGCTCCGCGTCGATCCGCGCCTCCAGCCGCTCCACCCGGCGCTCCAGCTCCGCCGCCAAGCGGTCCAGCTCGCTCCGGCGGGCACGATCGGCCAGCAGGCAGCGCAGCCCCGGCATCCCGCGCAGCAGGCCATCCACCTCGGCGAGCCGCCCGGCGGCCCGTTCGAGCCGGTCCGGCTCGCGCGGGTCCATCAGGGCGCCCTCGGGGACGAGCCCAGTGGCCCCTTCCACAGCGACCATGATGTCGTGCAGATCTGGGACTGGACGGTCAGACGGGCGTCGAACGACCGCGATGATGCCGCACATAACCTCTCCCCCGACCCTGGCGGCGGCGCGCGCGCCCGCCGCTGCTCGGCCGCTCCTCGGATCCCCCACCCAGGATGACACCGGGCGTACGGCGCCCGGTGTCATCAATATTGATCAAAGGACTGATCAAAGTCGCCCGCGCGGCCGCCCCACATCTGGGGGACAGGTGGGGCGGCCACCCCTACGGCTGTGACTACGCGCGGCCCCCAAGGTCGCCGACAAGCTGGGCGGCCATCTCCACAAGGGGCTTTGCCAGACCCTTGATGTTATCGAGCGGGAGCCGCGAGGCGGGAGCGCTGACGCTCAGCGCCGCGGGCAGGTTGCTCGACGGCAGCGGCGTCGCCAGGCTGCGCTCGTCGTCCTCGTGCTCGCCGTCGTCGACCGCGTAGCCGAGCGCCCGCACCTTGACCAGCTCGCCGAGGAAGCTGTCCACGTCGGTGAGGGTGTGCGGGGTCAGCCGCGGCATGCCCTCGGCCCGGAGGATCGCGCGGACCCGGTGCTCGGGAAGGGTGGCGGCGACCGCCTTGCCGACCGCGCTCGAGTGCAGCGGGTAGCGGTCGCCACGGCGGGCGGCCACCCGCACGGTCCGGGGGCTCTCCACCAGGTCCAGGTACATGACCTGGTGGCCCTCGAGCACTCCCAGGGCGACCGTCTCCTCGAAGCGGTCGCGCAGGTCCTCGAGGTATGCGTGTGCGCGCCGCACGAGCGTGTCGAGCTGGTGCGCCTGCATCGGCAGGAACGCCGAGCCGAGGCGGTAGTCCCCGCTGGAGGGGATCCGCTCCGCGTAGCGGCGCGCCTCCAAGGTTGCCAGGTAGCGGAAGGCCGAGCTCTTGGGGAGCGAGGTGACGTCGGCCGCCCGCATGAGCGAGACGCCGTCAGGCGCCTCCTGCAACAGGTCGAGCAGGTCACAGACGCGCTCGACCGCCCTGATCGAGTAGGGGTTGTTGCCATCGGAGTTGAGCTCCCGCCGGCGCCCCATGACTTCCCCCGTCATTTGTACCTACCTGACCGGTCGCCCGGTCGGGTCTCTGACCCGGCATACGCTACTCGCCTTCACCTGCCGAATCAACCTCTTTGCGGTATTCGCGGGAAGTGGTAGAAAGACCACTCAGAGTGAACTCGAGCGTTTGTCAGGAAAAACGCGAAGACCGCGAGAGTATAGCTCGACACGGAAGATTGCGCAGGTCAGAGTAGGTGCGGGCGGATCGGCGCAGATTGACAGGGCCACGGCCGCTCCCTATGCTTGCGAAGTCGGTCCCCGGAATAGTCATTTCACTGAATAGAACCCGCCCCCAGGCGCCCCGCGCTGCACGGAGCCAAGGGATCGCCGGATGAAAGGCGTCAACGGGTACCTGGATAGCTCGAGCTACTCGATACGAGCGGTCCATCGTGTCTGCGACATCCTCGACCTCCTACAGCGGTCGCCGGACGGCGCGGCCCTGCCCGATGTCGCCGTGGTGACCAGGCTTCCCAAAAGCTCGGCGTTTCGCTATCTCACCACGCTCGAGCAGCGGCGCTACGTTGAGCGGGACCCGCTCACCGGCAACTACCGGGCCGGGTCGGCGCTGCTGCCGCTGCGGGCGCACGAGCCGGAGCTGCTGGCGCGGCGGGCGCGGCCACACATGGAGCTGCTCCGCGACAAGCTCGGGGAGACCGTCAACCTGGGAATGCTCGACGGCGACCGCGTCGCCTACCTCGAGATCGTCGAGAGCCACCGGACGATGCGCCTGGCGGCGCGCCGCAGCGACCGCGACCCCATCCACTCCACCGCGCTCGGCAAGGCGATCGCCTCCCTGATGCCGGAGGAGCGGGTGCGCGCCGTCCTCGGGGTCGAGGGAATGCCGTCGCTGACCCCGCACACCCTCACCGACGTGGACAGCTACCTCGCCGAGCTGGCGCGGGTCCGCGAGCGCGGCTACGCCGTTGACAACTGCGAGCACGAGAGCGACGGCCGTTGTGTCGCGGTGCCAGTCACCGGGAGCCTGCCGGCGGCCATCAGCTTGAGCGCGCCAGCCAGCCGCTTCACTCTGGACCAGGCGGAAGAGGTGGCGGAGATGCTCAAGGAGATCGCGATCGCCCTGGTAGGCGAGCTTCGCGCGCCCGGGGTGTAATGAACGGGCGGCGTCGTCTCGGTTATCTATACAGGGACGCTATGATCCGGCTCGAGTTTTCTGCGTGAATGTTCGTCAACACGCGAGGAGGGCGTTTGGTGGCTGGCGAAGAGGCCCCCCAAGCTTCTGGAGGCTCGCGTCGGGAGCAGATCCTGAGCTGCGCGCTGGAACTGTTCCGCAAGCAGGGCTTTGACCGGACCTCGCTGCGGGAGATCTCCGAGCGCCTCGGCATCTCCAAGAGCGGGCTGTACCACCACTTCGGGGCAAAGGACGACCTGGTCATGAACCTGGTCGCGCCACTGTTGGATCGCATCAACGAGCTGGCCAGCGGCCCCGCGGTCCAGGGCCGCGACGAGCTGCGCGCGTTCCTCGAGAGCTACATCGACACCTTTATCGAGAACCGCCAGGTCGTCAGCCTGCTCGCCAACGACGTCGGCGTCCGCAACCACGCTCGCATCAGCGAGCAACTGTCCGCCGTCAACGAGGCGCTCTACGCGCACCTGACCGGGCCGGAGCCGGACCTGGCCGCCAGAGTGCGGGTAACCCAGGTGCTGGTCGGCCTGCAGGGCGCGATCGTCCGCTACGCCGAGACCAACCCCACCGTGGTGCGCGACGTGTGCCTGCGCACCGCCCTGGCCGCCCTGTCGACCTGACCAGGGCGCCGCTCGACAGCGCCGAGCGTGCGTGCTTGCTTATGCTGTTGCCTGGCGTTCACCTGCTGTCGACACGGAGTCGAGCATGTCAGAGGCACGGGAAGCCTCATCAGACCCGCTCCTGGAGCTGATCGGAGCGGGCGAGCCGGTGCGGCCCGCGCCGCGCCTTGCGGTCGTCCTTGCGGCCGGACGGTCCGAGCGGCTCGGCAAGATCACGGGCGGCGGCTCCAAGGCGCTGGCGCGGCTGGGCGGGCTGCCGCTCACCGAGCGGGTCGTGCGCGGCCTGCTCGCCAGCGGGCTGGAGCGCATCCTGGTGGTGGTCGGCTACGACGCCGGCCCGGTGGGCGCCGTGGTGGGGCGACTCGCCCCCGGCCGGGTGCGGGCGGTCTATGCCGACCGCTGGCGGGACGGCAACGGCGCGTCGCTGGCCGCCGTCGAGGCGGCGGTCACCGGCGAGGAGCTGTTCGCCCTGCTCACCACCGACCACGTCTTCAGCCAGGGCGCGCTCGAGGCGCTGCTGCGCGCCGGCGAGCCGGCGGTGCTGGTGGACCAGTGCCCGGAGCGACAGGCCTGGGTCGAGGGCACGAGGGTGCACGTCGAGGACGGCAGGACGCTCGCGTTCGGCAAGCACCTCGAGGACCCGGCGATCGACTGCGGTGCCTTCCTGCTGCCCACGGAGATCTTCCACTGCCGGCGGCAGGCCGCCGCGGAGGGGGACCATTCGCTGGCGGGCGCGGTGACGCGACTTGCCCAGGTACGGCCACTGCGGGCCGTCCCCATCGGCGACGGTGCCTGGTGGCAGGACATCGACACCCCAGAGGACCTGCGGACCGCCCGCGACCGCCTGCGGCGCTCCCTGACCAAGGACAGCGACGGTCCGGTGTCGCGCCTGCTCAACCGGCCCGTCTCGACCCGCCTGTCGATGGCGCTGTCACCGCTCGGGCTGCCTCCCGACCTGGTCTCTGTGGCTGCGTTCCTGATCGGCCTGCTCGCCGCCGGGCTGCTGGCCATGGGCCAGGGGGTGCTCGGCGGCGTCCTGGCCCAGCTCACCTCGGTGCTCGACGGCGTCGACGGTGAGCTGGCGCGCCTGCAGCTCCGCGCGAGCCCGAGAGGGGCGCTGCTGGACGGGGTGCTCGACCGGATCGGCGATGCCGCGCTGATCGCCGGCCTCGGCATCTGGGCGCTGCACGCCTCGTCGCTGGGGCCCGAGGCGATCCTTGTCCTGGCGGTCGCCGCCACCGGCGGGGCGCTGCTGTCGATGGCCACCAAGGACCGCGCCAGCGCGCTCGGGCTGCAGCCGGCGCCGGAGCGGCGGATCGGCTGGCTGCTCGGTGGCCGCGACGGCCGCCTGCTGCTCATCGCCGTCGCCGCGCTGGCCTCGAGCCCTGTGGCGGCGCTCCTCGCCATCAGCGTGACCTCGCTGCTCGCGCTGCTCGTCCGGGTCGCCTACCTGCGCCGCCACGTCTAGGGCCACCCGCGATGGACACTGTCGCAGTGCGCGTGCCGGCGGGTGAGGCCATGCTGCCGGGCGACCTGTCGGTGCCTGCGGGCGGGCGGGGAGTGGTGCTGTTCGCCCACGGCACGGGCAGCGGCCGGCACAGCCCTCGGAACCGCTACGTGGCCGGCGAGCTGCTGCGCGCGGGGCTTGCCACGCTCCTGCTCGACCTGCTCACCGCCGAGGAGGAGGTGGTGGACCAGGCCACCGCCGAGCTCCGCTTCGACATCGGCCTGCTGGCCAGGCGGCTGGAGGCGGCGATGGACTGGCTCGCCGACGACTCCCGCACCCGTGGCCTGCCCGTCGGCCTGTTCGGCGCCAGCACCGGCGCGGGCGCCGCCCTGGTCAGCGCGGCCGAGCGGCCGCGCCAGGTGGCAGCGGTGGTCTCCAGAGGCGGGCGCCCGGACCTGGCCGGCGCGGCCCTCGAGCGCGTCCAGGCGCCCACCCTGCTGGTGGTCGGCAGCCTCGACCGGACCGTGCTGGCGCTCAACCGAGAGGCGGCGGCGCGGCTGGCCGGCGAGGTCCGGCTCGAGGTCGTGCCAGGGGCGACGCACCTGTTCGAGGAGCCGGGCACGCTCGAGCGGGTGGCCAGCCTGGCGGCGGCGTGGTTCCCGCGCTGGCTGCCGGCCGGTCCGCCGCCGGCCTGAGCGCGTCGCTGCGCGCACGAAACGACCCGCCGGCTCACGGATCAGAGCTTTCGCGGTCGGGTCGGAGCGCGCAGCTCGACCGCCGCGAGGTTTTCGTATCCTCGGTCGCCATCAGCCGACGGGTCGCCTGGAGATGGTGGGCCACCCTAGCGGGGGCCCACCCATTACAAGTCGGGCGGAGTCTCCAAGGGCCATCGCCTCCTTCCACCACGGTCCCGCCGTGGATAGAGGATGGGGCGTTGGACGCCCCCCATCTTGTGACACCGGAGCGCCGACTGCAATCCCCCGGACCCGGTTTACCTGAATCTGCATCGGTGGACGTCGGGTGCGGGCCGAGCGGGAGGGTCCGGTAGCCTGGTCCAGTCCGGCCGTGCCCAGTCCTGGTGACCGGAGGGACCAGTGAGCGAGCGCATCATCACCAACTACCTGATCGACATGGACGGCGTGCTGGTGCACGAGGACCAGCCGGTGCCGGGCGCGGACCGGTTCATCAAGGCCCTGCAGGACAATGGCCTGGGCTTCCTGGTGCTCACCAACAACTCGATCTTCACGCCTCGCGACCTCTCCGCGCGGCTCGGCCGGGTGGGCATCCACGTGCCGCCGGAGAAGCTGTGGACGTCGGCGCTGGCCACCGCGCAGTTCCTGGACGAGCAGCGGCCGGGCGGCACCGCCCACGTGGTCGGCGAGGCCGGGCTCACCACGGCCCTGCACGAGGTGGGCTACGTGCTCAGCGACGTCGATCCCGATTACATGGTGCTCGGCGAGACCCGCACCTACAGCTTCGAGGCCATCACCCGGGCGATCCGGCTGATCAGCGGCGGCGCCCGCTTCATCGCCACCAATCCCGACCCGACCGGCCCGTCGCCGGCGGGCCCGCTGCCCGCGACGGGCTCGGTCGCCGCGCTGATCAGCAGGGCCACCGGCAGGCAGCCGTATTTCGTGGGCAAGCCCAATCCGCTGATGATGCGGTCCGCGCTGCGCGCGATCGAGGCGCATTCGGAGTCGACGGCCATCATCGGCGACCGCATGGACACCGACGTGGTGGCGGGCCTCGAGGCGGGCCTGGAGACGATCCTGGTGCTCAGCGGCGTGTCCACGCGAGAGCAGGCCGAGCACTACCCCTACCGCCCGAACCGCATCGTCGACTCCGTCGCCGACATCGAGGTCTGACCCCGCCCGAGCGGGCCACCCGGCGCCGCGCTCGCCACGGCCCGCCGCGCGGCGGCATCGACTGCCCCGGCAACCGCCAGCAGAGCCCCCCTGGGACCGTGACCGCTCGGGCGCAACTTTCTCAAGTTACTTGAGTCTGTCATCCCGGCCAGCGATCATACGGTCGATCCCCACCTCCCGATCCCGCTGGCGCACGACCGGATGGTCGAGGCTCGAGGATGATCTTCCCGACGCCGCAGTTCGCGGCGTTCTTCGTTGTGGTGCTGTGGACCTCGTGGCGATTGATGCCTCGTCCAGAGCGCTGGAAGCCGTTCATCCTCACCGCCAGCTACGTCTTCTACGGCTACGCCGACGTGCGCTTCTGCGTGCTGCTGGCCGCCGTGACCCTGATGAACCAGCTGTTCGCCGTGCGCGTCCACCGCGCGGCGAGGGCGGGCGGCACGCGCCGGCTGGTGTGGGCGGCGGTGGCGGGCAACCTCGCGGTGCTGGGATGGTTCAAGTACTACGGCTTCTTCGTCTCCTCGACCGAGGCCCTGCTGCACAGGATCGGGCTGCAGGCACCCCTCCCGTTGCTGCAGGTGGCGCTGCCGGTCGGCGTGAGCTTCCTCATCTTCCAGGCCCTGTCCTACGTGACCGACGTGCACCGCCGCGTGATCCGCCCGGCCGACCCCGTCGACTTCGCCGTGTACCTGGCGTTCTTCCCGCACCTGGTGGCCGGGCCGATCGTGCGGGCGCGGGAGTTCCTGCCCCAGCTCGAGACGCCGCGCGACCCTCGCCAGGTGGAGCTCGGCCGGGCGCTGCCGCTGATCGTCGGCGGGCTGGTCAAGAAGGTGGTGATCGCCGACATGCTGGCGTCCCGGCTGGTCGACCCGGTCTTCGCCGTCCCCAGCGCGCACGGGGCGCTGGACGTGATCCTCGCGGTCTACGGCTACGGCGCGCAGATCTACTGCGATTTCTCCGGCTACACCGACATGGCGACCGGCATCGCGCTGCTGCTCGGCTTCCAGTTCCCGCGCAACTTCGACTCGCCCTACCGGGCGAGGAGCCTGCGGGAGTTCTGGCGCCGCTGGCACATGACGCTGTCGCGCTGGCTGCGCGACTACCTCTACGTTCCACTCGGCGGCAACCGCCACGGCGAGCGGCGCACCTGTCGCAACCTCATGCTGACCATGCTGCTCGGCGGGCTCTGGCACGGCGCCGCCTGGAACTTCGTGGTCTGGGGCTGCATCCACGGCTCGGCCCTGGCCTGGGAGCGCCGCAAGGAACGCCGCGGTCGCCGGGCTGCCTTCGCCGCGGTCCCGGTCCCGGTCGCGGCCGCGACCCCGGCCGCGACCCGGGCGTCGACCCCGGCCTCGGCCTCCCGCCGGACCGCGGTGCCAGGTCAGGCGGCGACGCCAGGTCAGGCGGCGACGCCAGGTCAGGCGGCGGTGCCGAGTGAGGCGGTGGCGCCGCGCCCGCCGGCGCGGCAGGTGCCCGGCGCGCCCGCCCGCCGCCCGGGACCGCTCGGGCGGTGGCTCATCACCCAGCACATCGTGCTCCTCGCCTGGGTGTTCTTCCGCGCGCCGGACATCGGCACGGTTGGCGCGCTGCTCGGCCGCCTCTGGAGTGACGAGCCGTCGACCCTGGTGAGCCCCGCGCTTGTCGTGGCGATGGCAAGCGCCTACGCCGTGCAGTGGGTGCCGGAGTGGTGGCGGGCGCGCTGGCGGGCGAAGGTCGATCGCTGGGGCGCGCTGCGGCTCGGGCTGCTGCTGGCCGCGGCCGTCGTGGTGACGGGGGCGCTTGCCCCGCACGAAGGGGTCGCGCCGTTCATCTACTTCCGCTTCTAGACAAGGAGGGCTCGCCCTATGCCAAGCCGCGCCGCGACCGCCCGCAAGGCGGTGCTCGTCGCGGCCGTCGCGGTCCTCGTCCTCGACCCGCGCTCGCTGGTGCGGCAGGGCGAGGCGATGCAGCACGGCGTGACCAGGACGGTCACCCTGGCGGTCGCGCGGCCGCTCGAGGCCGTCTCCAGGGCGCTCTGGCTGGAGCAGGCCACCGACGCGGCGCTCGCCACGCTCCACATCGGTGAGGGCGGGCGGGGCGGTACGCCCCCGCTGCTGGCCAGCGGCGCCCAGCGGTCGTCCCAAGCGGTCCCGCGCATCCCGGGAGCGCCGGACGAAAGCGGGCGGGCTCGGGCGGGCGGTGCGATCGCTCCCGCGCCGGCGCGGATCGCCGGCCCCTCGAGCCCCCGGCCCTCGGCCGCCCGACCGCTCAACCTGCTGGTCACCGGCGACTCGATGGTCGGCTACCTGGGCCCAAGGCTCGCCGCGGCGCTGGCGGGGACCGATCTGGTGCGGCCACAGGTGGACGTGCACAACGGCACCGGCCTCACGCGGCCCCTGCTCGTGGACTGGGCCGCGCTGGCGCAGCGGCAGGTGGCTCGCTACCGGCCGGACGTGGCCGTGGTGATGCTCGGGACCAACGACGACATCGGCATGCGCCTGCCGGACGGCACGGTGGCGGCCGAGGGATCCTCGCTCTGGGTGGCCGAGTACCGGCGGCGCCTCGAGATCGTCATGGGCATCCTGAGCCAGCGAGGACGGGCCCAGGTCATGTGGCTCACCCTGCCCATGGCTGGCGAGCAGCGCCGCAACCGCTCTACACGGTGATCAACGACGCCGCGCGCCAGACGGCCCGGGTCGTGCCCGGGATGCGGGTGATCGAGGTGGGGGAGACCCTGACGCCGGGCGGCCGCTACCGCGACACCATGCCGGTGAAGGGACGCGACCGCATCGTGCGCGCGCCGGACGGGATCCACCTCAACCAGACCGGCTCCGAGATCGCCGCCGAGATCGTGCTCGCCACCCTGCGCCGGGACCACGGCGTCCCATGAGGGGTGAGCCGGCCCGGTTGGGATGGCCGCGACACGTTCGCGGAAGGCCTGCCAGGCTGCCCGGCTAGCAGGGAGCCGGCCGGCTCAGGTAACTTCAGCGGCCTGAAGTCAACGGCGCTGCCCTCCTCCCGTGGCGCCATTCGACACGGCACGTAGCCCAAGGCAAGGAGTGAGTGACGACCCTCGGCAGGAGCACAGCGGCGCCGAGCGGCGCGAGCCCGTCGAGCGCGCGTGCGGTTTCCGACGCGGCGAGGGCGGTGACGCCCTTGCCTCCGCACGCCCGCCGACCAGCGGTCAGGGTGCCCGGGCGATGACCTTCGGGCGCTACTCCACTGCCCTCGAGCGCTACGCCGGTCCGATCGCCGCGGAGCTTGCTCACAAGCAGGCCGAGCTCGCGGTCCTGAAGCGTGGCCTGGCCGCGCGCGAGGCCGATCTGGCGGCCTTCGAGCAGGAGCTGAAAGAGTTCGAGATCCGCTACCGGCGCGTGCTCGGGCACCGCTACGCGATCCTGGACGACCTCGCCGACCATATCGAGCGGACCAAGCTCGGCGGCCGCGACGACGCCGACGCCGGCAGCCGCGTCGGCGGGGACGACGCCCACCCCGAGGGCGACGGCTCCCGTGGGGCGAACGGCGACGGCGACGACGGGCAGAACTGGGCCTGGGCGTGGGGAGAGCGCGAGCCGGAGCCCGAGTTCCGCCGCGTCGTCTCGGTCGAGGCCAAGCGCCTGTTCCGCATGCTCGCCCGCCTCATCCACCCCGACCTGGCACGCGACCCCGCGGAGCGCGAGCGGCGCACCAACCTCATGGTGGCCGCCAACAACGCCTATGAGCAGGGCGATCTCGAGACCCTGCGGCACCTGCTGGACGAATGGGGCCAGAGCCCCGAGAGCGTGGTCGGCTCCAACCCGGCAGCGGAGCTGGAGCGGACCGTCCGCCAGATCGTCCGGGTCTGCGCCCGCCTGGACGTGCTCGACCAGCGTTTCGCCACGCTGGAGTCGTCCGCCATGGGCTGGTTGCGCCGCCGCGTCGACAAGGCGGCCGGCGAGGGCTGGGACATGCTCGGCCACATGGTCAAGGAGCTCGACCGCCAGATCGCGGAGGCCAGGCTCGAGCTGGAGCGGATCGAGCTCGAGCGCGGCAATGCCGAGACCGCCCGCACCTGACCGCCACGCGGCCCGCCTCGGGGTGGACGTGGGCGGAACCTTCACCGATCTGGTCGCGCTGGTCGACGGCCACATGGTCACCGCCAAGGTGCCCTCCACCCCTGGCAACCAGGCCGAGGGCGTGCTGCACGCGCTGCGGGCGGCCCGGGTCGAGGCCGACCGGGTCGCGGCGCTCGCGCACGGCTCCACCGTCGCCACCAACGCGCTGCTGGAGCGCCGAGGCGCCCGCACGGCACTGGTGACCACCGCCGGCTTCCGCGACGTCATCGAGATCGGCCGCCAGCAGCGGCCCTCCCTGTACGACCTGACCAGGGACCGGCCGCCCCCGCTGGCCCCGCAGGAGCTGCGCTTCGTGGTCCATGAGCGCATGGGGCCGCGGGGCGAGGTCCTTCCCCTCGACCAGGAGGGTCTGGAGGCCGTGGTCGCCGCTGTCGCCGCGGCCGGTGTCGAGGCGGTGGCGGTGTGCCTGCTGTTCTCCTTCCTGTACCCGGAGCACGAGCGGCGCGTGGCCGAGGCGCTGGGATCGGCCCTCCCCGGCGTCACCGTGTCGCGCTCCAGCGAGGTGCTGCCGGAGGTCCGCGAGTACGAGCGCTTCTCGACCACGGTCGCCGACGCCTACCTGACCCCGCGGCTGGCGGCCTACCTGGACCGGCTGGCCGGTGAAATGCGCCGGCGCGGTCTGCCGCGGCCGCTGGTGATGCAGTCCTCCGGCGGGGTCGTCGAGGTCGAGCGGGCCGCCAGGCACGCGGCGAGCTGCGTGCTCTCGGGACCTGCCGGCGGGGTCGTGGGAGCCACCTGGGTCGCCGGCCTGTCCGGCCATCGTGACCTGCTGACCTTCGACATGGGCGGCACCTCGACCGACGTGGCCGCGGTGCTCGACGGCGCCGTGCAGACCACCACTGAATCGGTGATCGGCGGCGTGCCCATCAAGCTGCCCATGGTGGACGTGCACTCGGTGAGCGCGGGCGGCGGCTCGATCGCCTGGGTCGACGAGGGTGGGGCGCTGCGCGTTGGGCCGCGCTCGGCTGGCGCCGACCCGGGACCGGCCGCCTACGGGCTCGGCGGCACGGAGCCGACCGTGACCGACGCCAATCTCACGCTCGGCTACCTGCCGGACGGCGCCATGCTGGGCGGCGCCGAGGGTGTGGTGCTCCGCCGCGAGCTGGCGGAGCGCGCGCTGGCGGGCCTTGGCGAGCGCCTCGGCCGCGCCGGGCCACTGCAGGCCGCCCTCGGCGTCGTGCGCGTCGCCAACGCCGAGATGGTCCGGGCGCTGCGGGTGATGAGCGTCGAGCGAGGGATCGACCCACGTGACCTGACCCTGCTCGCCTTCGGCGGTGCGGGCGGGATGCACGCATGCGCTCTGGCCGAGGAGCTCGGCATGACGCGCGTGCTGCTGCCACGGGCCGCCGGGGTGCTGTCGGCGCTGGGCCTGGCCATCTCGGACGTGCGCCGCGACTACGTGCACCCGCTGCTCGGCCGGCTGGACGAGATCGATCGGGCGCAGGTCGCCGCCGCCTACGCCGATCTCGAGGAGCGGGCGCGCAAGGACCTCGACGGCCCGACGCTGGAACGACGGGCCGACCTGCGCTACCGCGGCCAGTCGTTCGAGCTGACCGTCACGGTCACGGGTCTCGATGACCTTGGTGCTCAGTTTCACGTGGAACATGAGCGCCGCTACGGCTACCGCATGCGGGACGAGCCGGTCGAGTTGGTGAGCCTGCGCCTGGTCGCCACCGTCCCGGTCCCCAAGCCGGAGCTCCGTGCCGAACTGGCGGGCGAGGACGCGCACCGGGGCGCGGCGGCCCACCCGCCGGGACGGCGGCGCGCCGTCAACCTGGACGGGGACTGGATCCAGGTGGAGATCGTGGCGGGCGACAGTCTCACACCCGGCGCCGAGCTGGCCGGTCCCGCCGTGGTCGAGCATCCGGAGTCCACCGTGGTGATCCGGCCCGGCTGGCACGCGAGCGTCGACGGCGCCGGCTCACTCGAGCTGGAGTGGGCTCGATGAGTCGCGCACGGCTGGACCCGGTCCTGCTGTCGGTGCTGTCGAGCGCGCTCAGCGGCATCGCGGAGGAGATGGGCACCCTGCTGGTGCGCAGCGCCTACTCGTCCAACATCAAGGAGCGCCGCGACTGCTCGACCGCGCTCTTCGACGCGGCCGGGCGGATGGTGGCACAGGCCGAGCACATCCCGGTGCACCTCGGGGCCATGCCGGAGGCGGTGGCCGCGGTCATGTCGCGCGACCCCGGGCCGGACGACGTGTTCGCCATCAACGACCCGTACTCTGGCGGCACGCACCTGCCGGATGTGACGCTGGTCTCACCGATCGACCTCGACGGCGAGCGCTTCGCGTTCGCGGTCACCCGTGCGCACCACTCCGACATCGGTGGCATGCGGCCGGGATCGATGCCGTCCGACTCGCGCGAGATCTGGCAGGAGGGCCTGGTGATCCCGCCGGTGCGGCTGGTCCGGGCCGGCCGGCTCGACGAGGACGTGCTCGCGCTGATCCTGGCCAACTCGCGCACGCCGAGGCTGCGGCGCGGGGATTTCCAGGCCCAGCTCGCGGCCAACCGGCTGGCGCGGCAGCGCCTGGCGGAGCTGGTGGCGCGGCGCGGACGCGAGCTGCTGGGGGCGGCCTTCGGCGAGGTGCTGGCCTACGCGGAGCGCCGCAGCCGCGAGGTGCTGGCCGGCCTGCCCGATGGCGTCTACCGCGCCGAGAGTGAGCTGGAGGGCGATGGTGTCGGCGACGATGACATCCCCATCCGGGTTGCGGTCAGGATCTCGGGCGACCGCATGACCGTGGACTTCAACGGGACCGCACCGCAGGTGCCGGGCAACGTCAACTGCCCGCTGGCGGTGACCCGCTCGGCGTGCTATTTCGCGCTGCGGGTGCTGCTGCCCGACGACGTGCCCGCCAACGCCGGCACCTACGCGCCGCTCGAGATCCGCGCGCCCGAGGGCAGCCTCGTCAACGCCGTCTGGCCGGCGGCGGTGGTCGCCGGCAACGTCGAGACCAGCCAGCGCGTCGCCGATACGGTGCTGGCGGCGCTCGCGCGCTGCGCCGACCTGCCGGCGGCCGGTCAGGGGACCATGAACAACCTGGTGATCGGCGGCCGCGGCTGGACCTATTACGAGACCATCGCGGGCGGCCAGGGGGCCTCCAGCGGCGCCGCCGGGCCCAGCGGCGTCCACGTCGGCATGACCAACACGCTCAACACCCCCATCGAGGCGCTGGAACTGGAGTACCCGATGCGGGTCGAGCGTTACGAGCTGGCCGACGGGACCGGGGGCGCCGGCCAGCACCGCGGCGGCGACGGCGTGGTGCGCGCTGTGCGGGTGCTGGAGCCGGCGAGCCTGTCGCTGCTGACCGACCGCCGGCGCCACGGTCCCGCGGGCGCCCGCGGCGGGTCGCCGGGACGGCCGGGTCGCAACCTCCTCAACGACGTCGAGCTGCCGCCCAAGGCCAGCCGCCAGCTCCAGGCGGGAGATCTGGTCACCGTCGTCACGCCGGGCGGCGGCGGCATGGGCGCACCACCCGACCTCGACTGACCGACCTCGGCGGCGCTACGCGATCGAGCTCACAGGCTGCACCGATGCGGTCACCGCGACCGCCTCGACCTCGATGAGGAATTCATCGCGGACCAGCCGCCGGACCTCGACGGCTGTGCTGGCTGGTGGCCGCCGCGGGTTCACGTACTGGTCGCGGACCTCGCGGACGGCGGGCAGCTGCGAGGCGTCCACGAGGTAGAAGTTGAGCTTGACCACCTGCTCGAAGCTGGCGCCGACCGCCTCCAGCGCCGTCCGCAGGTTGTCGAACACCTGCCGGGCCTGTGCGCCGACGTCGCCCGGTCCCACGAGCGTTCCCGTGTGGTCGAGAGCGACCTGCCCCGCGATGTACACGGTACGCCCGGCCGTGACCTCGACGACGTGGGTGTAGCCGGTGGGGCCGTGCAGTGCCTCGGGGTTGATGAAGTTGGCGGTGACTGGAAGATCCTCGGGGGATGGCAGCGTCATACGGCTGTTCCGATCTCCTCGGTGGCTGGCGGTCATGCAGTGTAGGCCCGCCGCCGCGGTCGCCGGGTGGGCAGGTAGGGCGGTGGGAGCCTCGCCGCGTTCGGGGCGCCCCCGCCCGAGGGGTCTCGCGGCGTCCGAGGGGCTGGCCGGCCCGGAGGCCCCGCAGTGGCGGTACTAGCCGATTGTGGTCATTGCCCCGCCCGGAATGCGGCTGAGATAGTCACAGTCCTCAATCGCGACAGTCAGGAGGAGGAGCGATGGCGGTTGGTCTGATCATGCGGTTCGCGGGCGTTGGGTCGGATAAGTACGAGGCCATCATGGAGGAATTGGAGCTCCCGTTCGACGACACGGGCGGCAACTGGCCGGAGGGCATTATCAGCCACGCCGCCGGCTCGACACCGGACGGCGGATGGACCGTCGTCGACGTGTGGGAATCGCAGGAGGCCTTCAACCAGTTCCTGGCCAGCCGTCTCGGGCCGGCGTTCGAGAAGGTTGGCGGCATGCCCCAGCCGGAAGTGACGCCGTTCCAGGTCCACAATACCTACCGCCACGGTTGAGAGCCTGACTGCGCGACCCCGTAGCGGCTCCAGGTAAGGGTCTGCACGGGAGCCCCTGTGGGCACAGGCGCGGCAACGTCCGCCATCGGGGCGCCAAGCACCTCGGTCCCTCACCGAGCACGCCGGGCACGATCCGCGCCGTCTCGGCCGCCGAGCGGATCGCGCCGCGCCGCGCCGCCTCCCGCAAGACTCCAGCAGCATCTCGCCGGCCAGGCTCAGCTCGCCGCCGACGATCACGCGCTCCGGGTTTACCAGGTTGCACAGGTTGGCGACGGCGATGCCGATGCAGCGGCCGGCGTCGGCGACCGCCCGCCGGCAGCCGGCGTCGCCGGCGACCGCCCGGCGCACCACCTCGCGCAACGTGATCCCGTGCCCGAGGTAGGGACGCAGCAGCCCGAGGATGGCCAGCCCCCTGACAGGATCGTCAGGCAGCCGCGATTGCCGCAGCGGCACACCGGCCCGGTCTCGCCGATGGTCGTGTGGCCGATCTCCCCCGCTTCCGCCAGAAGCTGATCGGGCGGACCAACGTCGACCACCGAAGAACGCGGCAGAGCGCCCTCATGGGGCCCTCCGCTACCTCGACACTATGGACGACCGCCAATGCCGCCCATCGTTGACAGGCCCGCGAAACCGGTCCAGACTCGGTCGGATTGTGACGAACAGGTAAATCACGATCTCGTACGCACAAATTCGTAAACGTCTACGGAAAGGCGACTACACCTCGAGACAGACCTGGATGGGGCCCTGAGGAACGGAGGTGCCATGTTCCACCTATGGCCACGGCGCCGTGGCGCCAGGATCGCAGCCACGGTACTGCTCGCCGCGTCGTGCGTCGCCGCCGTCGTCTCTGTGCCCGCCGTCGCGGGCCAGAGCGACAGCACGCCGGTCTACCAGAACCCGAAGGCCGCGATCGTGGCCAGAGTCAACGACCTGCTCCACCGCATGACCCTGGAGGAGAAGGTCGGCCAGATGGACCAGATCCTGGTGACCGAGCTGCGGGCGCCGAGCGCGCCGGCCGACGGCGACTGCAACGGTGGCGCCGACCAGCCGCTGCAGACGGTCTGCCTGCAGCGAGTGCTCATCGACAACCACACCGGCTCCATCCTCTCGGGAGGGACGGACAACCCCGCCGACAACACCGGCAAGGGCTGGGCCGAGCAGTACAACGCGATCCAGAAGTTCGCGATCGACAATTCCCGCCTGCACATTCCCATCATCTACGGTGTCGACGCCGTCCACGGGTTCGGCCACCCGTTCCAGGCGACGCTGTTCCCGCAGTCGATCGGCATGGGCGCCACCTGGGACACCCGGATGGCGGAGGCCGCAGGCGCCGCCACCCGCCAGCAGCTCCTGGCGACCGGCGGGAACTGGAACTTCGCGCCGGTCCAGGACCTGGCCCGCGACACCCGCTGGGGTCGCTACTACGAGACCTGGGCGGAGGCGCCCGTTCTGGCCGCGGAGCTCGGCGCCGCCAACGTGCGCGGGATGCAGGGCGGCGGCTTCGACGCGGCCAAGATCGCCGCCACGGTGAAGCACTTCGCCGGCTATTCGCAGGCGATCAACGGGCACGACCGCGCCGAGGCCCAGCTCCCCATCCGCTACCTGCAGGACACGATCTTCCCCGCCTACCAGGGCGGGATCGACGCGGGCGCGGCCACGGTGATGGTGAACTCGGGATCGGTGAACGGCATCCCGGCCACCGCATCGCGCTACCTGCTCACCGACGTCCTGCGCGGCAAGATGGGCTTCAAGGGCGTCGTCATCAGTGACTTCGGCGACGTCGGTGCACTGGTCAGCGCCTATCACGTCGCCGCCGACTTCGCCGGCGCCGTGGCGAAGGCGGTGAACGCGGGCGTCGACGTGTCGATGACGCCAAACGACTACACCGGCTGGCAGAGCGCCATGCTCCAGAACGTGCGCAGCGGGGCGATCTCCGAGGCGCGCGTCAACGACTCCGTGCGCAGGATCCTCACCCTCAAGTTCCAGCTCGGGCTGTTCGACCAGCCCTTCGTCGACGCGAGCAAGGCCAACGCGGCGGTCACCGCCAACCGGGACCTCGCCCGCAAGGCGGCAGGCGAGTCGATCACCCTGCTCCGCAACGAGCAGGGCGCGTCAGGCAACCCGACGCTGCCGCTCAGGACGGACCTGGGCAAGATCGTCGTGGCCGGACCGAGCGCGGGCTGCGCCGCCCCGGGTCCCGACTGCGCCGCCGCGGTCGCCAACCAGCTCGGTGGCTGGAGCGTGAGCTGGCAGGGGCCGTTCCAGCAACTGGACCCCGCCGACCACCGCAACTGCTGCATCGGCCGACCTGACCAGATCCCGGACGCCACCACGGTGTTCCAGGGCATCAAGGCGGCGGTGTCCGCGAGCACTAACGTGGTCCTGGCACGGGACCAGCAGACGGCGGTGAGCGAGGCGGCCACGGCCGACGCCGTGGTGGTCGCTGTCGGCGAGAAGCCCTACGCCGAGGGGCTCGGCGACTTCCCGGCCCCGGCGCTCGCCGCTGACCAGCAGGCGCTGATCGCCGCGCTGCAGGCGACGGGCAAGCCGGTCATCGTGGTGGTCATCGCCGGTCGGCCGCTCGCGCTCGGCCCGGGGGCGCGGACCAGCGCCCTGCTCATGGCCTACCTGCCGGGCACCGAAGGGGGATCGGCCGTGGCCGACGTGCTCTTCGGCAAGGTCAACCCCAGTGGGAAGCTGCCGGTGAGCTGGCCGTCGGAGTCCACGCAGAGCCCGCCGCTGTCGCAGTTCAACCCCGGCGCGCCCTCGCTGCCCGGTGACCAGCCCAAGTTCCTCGACCTGCTGCCTGGCACCAACTTCGGCCAGGGCTCTGGCTACAACCCGCTGTTCCCCTTCGGGGCGGGCCTCTCCTACACGACCTTCCAGAGCAGCGGCCTGTCGGCGTCGGCGACCGTCTCGGCCAAGGGCACGGTGGCCGTCACGTTCACGGTCACCAACACCGGCACGCGGGCCGGGACGAACGTGGTCCCCGTCTACGTCCACCGGCCGGTCAGCGACGTGGTGGCGCCCAACAGGCGGCTGGTCGCGTTCGCCAGGGTCAGCTTGAACGCAGGTGAGGCCACGACGGTGCGGCTCTCCTTCCCTGTCTCGCGGCTGGCCGTCACACCCGCCGACATCAACGGCGCCGGCACGCCCGCCGTCGAGCCGGGCGGCTACGAGGTACGGGTCGACAACTTGACAGCGGCGTTCACGGTCAGGCGTTAGCGGCCGGACGCTCGGCGACGAACAGGCTCTGCAGGCCGCGGGCCACCGGGCCCTCACGGTCGTGGATGACAGATTCCGCCAAACCCATGCCGGCGGGGTCGACGGTGGTCCGCGCCTGCAGGCAGATCCACGCTCCGACCGGCTGCCGGTGCAGGTGGACGGTGAGGTCGGTGTTGATGAACAGCCAGCGGCGCCAGTCGAGCACGGCGCTCACGCCGTTGCCGGAATCGGCCGCGATGAGCACCCGCTGCAGCGCGCTCGGCTCCTCTCCCGGTAGCAGCGGGTGGCGCATGCGCAGCCACACGGTGGCCGGGCCGGGCTCGAGGAACGAGCCCTCCACGAAGCGCCACTCCATGGCGGTGTGGTAGCCGACGTCCCAGGCCGTGGGGAAGAACGGCAGCGGCTCGCCGTGCTCCGGTCCAGGCGGCGCGGCGCTGGGGCGCGCCGGCGGCTCGCCATCCGGCAGATGGAGCGGGGTCATGCGGATCCGCACCGCGACCACGCGCATGACCTCGCTCCCCTGGGTGGTGAGCGAGGCGCCCACCAGCTCGACGTTGCGGCCGCCGCGCAGCAGCGTGGTGGTCAGCTCCAGCGGCGCGATCGGCACCGGCCGCAGGATCTCGAAGGTGGTACGCGCCACCCGCATCCCGGAGCGCTCGCCCCACCGCTCCACCGCCCGGCCGAGCAGGGCGGCCGGCGGACCGGCATGCTGCGCGCCGGGGTCCCAGGGCCCGCGGGTCAGCTCGGTGGGGACGACCCGATCGCCGTCTGGAACGTAGAAGGTCTCGACCATGCGTGCACAGACTACGCCGCTGAGCCGACGGGCAGCGCCCGGGGTACCGGGCGGCCGCCGCACCGCCACAGCAACCCGGGCGCGCTGTGGCTCCGGCCGCCCGCATGGGCGCGGGGAGGACCGGAGCTGTCCCCCTCAGGCATCGTCACAGATTGCCACAGATCGAAGCCAAGTTGCGCATGATATCGAGAACGCGCACTATTTATCCAGGTAGATTGCTGTATGCGTTAAACTGCCCTTTAGACGAGTCCGCGCCTCCTCCGCTGGACACCGCACAGTGCCGTCGAAAATGTCGATCCGCGTTGTGGCAAGGTGAACGCCGGTTATGGAACGATTCGGCACCGTCCCTGTCAGTACCGCGCTTTCGCGCGCAAAGCCGGCGTTCACTGGAGGCCAGCTCTGGACCCCGCGTCGCCACCGACCGGTCTCGCCGAGATGGCGAGGGAGGTCGTTCAGCTCGTGAGGCGGGCTGAGCGGCATGGGAGACGGCACCAGTGGGGTGACGCGCTGGAGGCGCTCAGTACCGCGCGGCGGCTCCTGGAGGAGTGCGAGGACCGGGTCGTCGAGGGCGCCCGTGCCGACAGCTGGACCTGGGAGGAGATCGGGCGCCACCTGGGCGTGACCGGCTCGGCCGTGGCGCAGCGCCAGACCAATCGCAAGCGCAGGTCACAGGACCCCGAGCAGGACCCGCGCTGAGTGAAATCCAGTGGTCGGCGGGAGCGCCCTCCGCGCCAATTCCGGCAGGGAAATACCGGCGCGGGGATCGCCCGGTCAGCGGAGGGCGGAGATGATCTGGTCGCAGGCGTCGAGGATCGTGTCCCGGCGCAGGGAGTAGAACTTCTGGTTGCCCTCGTGGCGGAGGTCGACCAGGCCAGCCGAGTGCAGGCGCGAGAGCCTGCGTGAGGTGGTGCTCTGCTGGACCTGGCCATGGGCCTGGTGCATCCGCCCGGCCATCCTCCTGCTCGACGAGCCCACGCTCGGCCTCGACGTGCAGGCGCGGCACGCGCTGTGGGCCCACATCCGCGCCTTCCGCGAGCGCGGCACGACGATTCTCATGACCACGCACTACCTCGAGAGGCCGACTCGCTCTGCGACCGGGTCGCGATCATCGACGGCGGCGCGATCCAGGCGCTCGGCTCTCCGGCCGAGCTCGAGGCCGCGCACGGACACGACGCGCTTGAGCTGGACGCGGGCGACCGCGTGGATGAGGTGCAGCGGATCGTCGCCGAGACCGTCTCCGGGGCGTGCGAGCTGGCCGGCGGTCGCGTCCGGATCTCCACCGACGACCTGGTCGCGACCGCCCGCGCGCTGCTGGTGGAATGCGAGCGCAGGGGCGTCCCGCTGCGCGGCCTCGAGACCCGGCAACCAAGCCTCGACGCGGTGTCCTGTCGGTCACCGGCCGCGTCATGCCAGGTGGATGAGGCGGATGACCTTCTGGCAGGAGAACCGGACGATGACCTCGCAGCAGGCGATCGGCAGCGTCGACTACCTGACGTTCGTGACCGCTGGAGCCGTGGTCATGACCGTCTTCAACGGCGCCATCGGCGGCGGCGTCGAGCTGCTGTTCGACCGCGAGACCGGCCTGCTCGCCAGGCTCCTGGCCGCCCCGGTCCAGCGGCTGTCGATCGTCACCAGTCGCTTCGCCTACGTCGTCGGCCTGAGCAGCGCGCAGAGCCTGCTGATCGTGGCGGCCGCCTACGCGTTCGGGGTCCGCTACCGCACCGGCCTGCTCGGCGTGGCGGCCAGCCTGCTGATCGGGGTCTTGTTCGGGGCGGGCATCACGACGCTGTCGATCACGCTGGCGCTGCGGCTGCGCAACCACGAGCAGTTCTTCACCATCACCAGCTTCGTCGGCCTTCCCGTCCTTTTCCTCAGCACCGCCCTGGTACCGCTGGAGGCGATGCCATGGTGGATGCGGCCCCTGGCGCGCTGGAACCCGATGAGCTACGCCACCGACGCGACGCGCAGCCTGGTCGTCGAGCACTGGCACCTGGGGCTCGTGGCCACGATGGCCGGTCTGCTGCTGCTCTTCGACCTCGTCACGCTCCTGATCGCCTCGGCGGCGCTGCGGCGAAGCCTCACCTGAGCCGCCCTCAGGTCTCCCGCCGCCGGCCGACGCCGAGGGCGGCGGGTCCCAGGCCGCGGATCGCGGCGTCCAGGACCTCGGCGACGTGGGCCATCGGCAACGTCTCGCCACGGGCCTCAAGGCTTGCGCGGAGCTGGAGCATGCAGCCCGGGTTGGAGGTGACCAGCACGTCCGCGCCGGTGGCCAGGACGCTCTCCGCCTTGCGGTCGCCGAGCTGGGCGGCCGGCTCGGGCTGGAGCAGGTTGTAGACGCCGGCGGAGCCGCAGCAGATCTCTGCGTTGGCGATCTCGCGCAGCTCCAGGCCGGGAACGGTGGCCAGGCTCTGCCGCGGCTGGGTGCGGATGCCCTGCGCGTGGGCGAGGTGGCAGGCGTCGTGGTAGGCGACCGACACCTCCAGCGGGTGGCGCTCCGCCACCGGGCCGAGCTCGGCGAGCAGCTCGGAGAGGTCGCGGACCTTGGCGGAGAAGGCGGCGGCCCGCTCGGCGTAGGCCGGGTCGTCGCGGAGCAGGTGGCCGTACTCCTTCATGGAGGAGCCGCAGCCGGCCACGTTGACGACCACTTCGTCGACGCCCGCGGCCTCGAAGGTGTCGATCATCGCGCGGGCGAAGGCCTGGGCCTCCGCCTCGCGCCCGGAGTGCATGCTGAGCGCGCCGCAGCAGCGCTGCCGCGACGGTGCGGCCACCTCGCAGCCCTCGGCGGCCAGCACGCGCGCGGTGGCCGCGTTGACCTGCGGGAAGAAGACCCGCTGGATGCAGCCGGTCAGCATGCCCACGCGGCGGCGGCGCGGGCCCTGCGCCGGGGTGACCTCCGGCAGGCGCTGCGCGCTGCCCGGGTGGGGGAGCAGCCGCTCCATCGCCCGCATGCCCGCCGGCATCCTGCGCAGCAGGCCGGAGCGGCGCAGCAGGCGCTGCAGCCCTGAGCGGCGGTACAGGCCGAGGGGGCCACGCAGCAGGCGCAGCCTCCCCGGATGCGGGAACAGGCTGAAGATCAGCGCCCGGAAGGCCCGCTCGCCGCGGGAGCGCGGATGGCGGCGCTCGACCTGCTGGCGCGTGGCCTCGATGAGCTTGTCGTACTGCACGCCCGAGGGGCACGAGGTGACGCAGGCCATGCAGCCGAGGCAGCGGTCGAAGTGGCTGGCCATGTCGTTGTCCAGTGGCTCGCCGTCGAGACCCACCTCCATGAGGTAGATCCGCCCCCTCGGCGAGTCCATCTCCTCGCCCCACAGCACATAGGTCGGGCACGTCGGCAGGCAGAATCCGCAGTGCACGCAGTCGTCGATGAGCCGCTGGTCAGGCGGGTGATGGGGGTCGAAGGCGCCCTGCTGTGCCCGCGCTGACATCTCAGATCCCTCCCACGAACCGGCCGGGGCTCATGGTCCCGGCGGGGTCGAACCGCTCCTTGACCCGCCGCATCAGCGCGAGCGCGTCGCCCGGCGGCCCCCACGCGTCGACCCTCCGCTTGACCTCCACCGGCGCCTGGAGCACCTGCAGGGTCCCGCCGCGCCGGCCGATCCGCCCGCGGGCCTCCTCCAGCGCCGCGGCCAGGGCGTCGACGCCGTCACCACGCAGCGCCGCGTAGGTCACCCCGGCCCCCGCGTGGGCCTTGACGGCAACGCCGAGCCCGTGTGCGCCGGCCGCGGCCCACAGGTCGCGGATCACCCCGGGCAGCTCGGTCGGGACGCAGGCGGCCTTGACCCCGACCGCCTCCCGCAGCCCTTGCCAGGGGCGGGAGCCGAGCTCGTCGGGCTCGTCGGGCGTGCCCAGGACGTCGGCGGCGAGCGGCTCGGCCCCGCCGTGGGGCCGCAGCAGCCGCACGGCCTCCTCGGCCTGCCGCAGGACGATCGGCGACCTCCCCTGGAGGACGGCGACGAGCCGGCCCGCCCCCTCCGGATCGGGCCAGGAAAGCTCCAGCGAGACCGGGTCGAGCTGAGCGTGGAGCAGCGCCTGGGCGGCGGCGCCGGCGGCGTCTGGATCGGCGACGTCGAGCGCGGCCCCCGCGACGGCGTCGGGCGCCGGGTGCAGGCGGAAGGTGACCTCGGCGATCAGGCCGAGGGTGCCGAGCGAGCCGGTGAACAGCTTGCCCAGGTCGTAGCCGGCGACGTTCTTGACCACCTTGCCGCCGGCGCGGGCCACCGTGCCGTCCGACAGCACCACCGTGATCCCGATCAGCAGGTCACGGGGGGTGCCATAGCGCAGCCGCCGGGGACCGGAGGCGCCGGTGGCGACGATCCCGCCGAGGGTGGCGCCATGCTCCGGCGGGTCGAGCGCCAGCACCTGGCCGGCCTTGGCCAGCGTCTCCTGCAGCGCGTCCAGGCGCACACCGGCCTCCGCGCGCACGATGAGGTCGCCCTCGGCGTGCTCGAGCACGCGGTCGAGCCGAGCGGTCGCCAGCATCACCTCCGCCCCGGCGGGCGGGTTGCCCCAGCCGAGCTTGGAGCCGCCCCCGCGGCAAACGACCCGCCTGCCCCGCGCGGTCGTCTCGCGCAGGGCCTCGCTCGCCTCGTCCAGGCTGGCGGGCTCGACCACCACGTCGGCCTGGACGCCGTCGACCGCGTCCGCTGCGCCCGCCGGGCGCGAGGCGGCGCGCACCTCACCACACCTCGGCCAGGCCCGCCTGCTCCACCGGGTGGGCGCGGCGCGGGCCGGGCGCCTCGCCGCACAGGCGCGGGGTGGGGAACACCTTGCCGGGGTTGCAGCGGTTGTCGGGGTCGAACGCGCAGCGCACGAGCTGCATGGTGTTGAGGTCGTCGTCGCTGAACTGCTCGGTCATGAACTGCTTCTTGTCGAAGCCGACACCGTGCTCGCCGGTGATCGAGCCGCCGTGCTCCAGGCAGACGCGCAGGATCTCGGCGGACAGCTCCTCGGCGCGCCGCTCCTGGCCCTCGACGTCGGCGTCGTAGAGCACCAGCGGGTGGAGGTTGCCGTCGCCGGCGTGGAAGACGTTGGCGACCCGCAGCCCCCGCTCGCCGGCCAGCGCGGCGATGCGGCGCAGCACCTCTGGCAGCGCCGTGCGCGGGATGACGCCGTCCTGGACGTAGTAGTCGGGACTGATCCGCCCCACCGCGGCGAAGGCGGACTTGCGCCCCTTCCAGAACAGCGCCCGCTCCTCGTCGCTCTGGGCGATGCGGGTCTCCGTCGCGCCCACCTTGCGGCAGATCCGCTCCACCTCCGCGAACTGGTGGTCGCACTCGGCCTCCGGGCCGTCCAGCTCGACGATCAGCACCGCGCCGGCGTCCGGGTAATTGGGGTGGACCGCCGCCTCGGCCGCCTCGATCGCCAGCGCGTCCATCATCTCGATGGCGGCGGGCACGATGCCGGCGCCGATCACCCCCGAGACCGCCTCACCCGCCTCGTCGGTCGAGGCGAAGGCGGCCAGCAGCGTGCGCACCGCCTCGGGCTTGCGCAGGATGCGCACCGTGACCTTGGTGGCGATGCCGAGCGTGCCCTCCGAGCCCACGAAGGCGCCGATCAGGTCATAGCCGGGCGCGTCGGGCGCCTTGCCGCCGAGATGGACCAGCTCGCCGTCGGGCAGGACCACCTCGAGCCCGGTGACGTGATTGGTGGTGAAGCCGTACTTGAGGCAGTGCGCGCCGCCGGAGTTCTCGGCGACGTTGCCGCCGATCGAGCAGACCTGCTGGCTGGACGGATCGGGCGCGTAGTAGTAGCCATACGGCGCGACCGCCTTGGTCACGTCCAGGTTGATCACGCCGGGCTCGACCACCATGCGCTGGTTGGGGATGTCCACCTCGACGATGCGGCGCATGCGCGACAGCACGATCAGCACGCCGTCGGCGACGGGCAGCGCCCCGCCCGACAGCCCCGTGCCCGAGCCGCGGGCCACGAAGGGCACGCCGAGGTCGTGGCACGCCATGACCGCGCCCCGCACCTGCTCAGCGGTCTCAGCCAGCACCACCAAGGCGGGGATCACCCGGAAGGCGGCCAGGCCGTCGCACTCGTAGGTCCGCAGCTGGTTGCGCTCGGAGACCACTCCGGACGGGCCGACAACCGTGGTCATCCGCCTGATGAGCTCCGCCCTGTCCACCACAGCCTCCTTCCACCGGGGGACCAACGCTCCGCGACCCGGGCCCGGCCCCCGGTCGCTACTCCAGGTAATCGTAGGCCGGGATGGTGAGGAACTCGATGAAGTCGTCGCCGAGGGCCACGCGCTCGAACAGCTCCTGGGCCTCCTTGGCCCGGCTGGAGGCGTAGACCTCGTCGCCCACCGCGCGGCGCAGCTTGTCCAGCTCCAAATCCTCGAAGCGCCGGACCAGCTCCGGCGTGACCGTGAGGCCCTCGGCCAGCTTCACGCCGTTGTGCACCCACTGCCACACCTGCGAGCGCGCGATCTCGGCGGTGGCGGCGTCCTCCATGAGGTTGAAGATGCCCACCGCGGCGGTGCCGCGCAGCCACGAGGACAGGTACTGGAGCGCGACGCTGATGTCGTTGCGCAGTCCCTCCTCGGTCACGTCGCCGGGGGTCGCCGCCACGTCGAGCAGGTCCTTGGCCGTGGTCTGGACGTCCTCGCGCTTGCGCTCGATCTGGTTGGGCCGGTCGCCGAGCACCGCGTCGAAGCACTCCCGGGCCACCGGGACCAGGTCGGGGTGCGCCACCCAGGTGCCGTCGAAGCCGTCGCCCGACTCGCGCTGCTTGTCCTCGCGCACCTTGGCGATGGCGACCTCGTTCACCTGGGGGTCGCGGCGGCTGGGGATGAAGGCGGCCATGCCGCCGATGGCGGGCGCCTCGCGCCGGTGGCAGGTCTTGACCAGCAGCTCCGTGTAGGCGCGCATGAACGGCACGGTCATGGTGACCTTGTTGCGGTCGGGCAGGGTGAACTCCGGCCGCGTGCGGAACTTCTTGATGATCGAGAACATGTAGTCCCAGCGGCCGGCGTTGAGTCCCGCCGAGTGCTCGCGCAGCTCGTAGAGGATCTCGTCCATCTCGAAGGCGGCGGTGATGGTCTCGATGAGCACGGTCGCCTTGATCGTGCCGGATGGAATGCCGAGCCGGTCCTGGGCGAGCTGGAAGGCGTCGTTCCACAGCCGCGCCTCGAGGTGGCTCTCGAGCTTGGGAAGGTAGAAGTACGGGCCGCTGCCGCGCTCGAGCAGCCGGCGGGCGTTGTGGAAGAAGTACAGGCCGAAGTCGACCAGGCTGCCCGAGGCGGGCTGGCCGTCGACGAGCACGTGCTTCTCGGGCAGGTGCCAGCCGCGCGGCCGCACGAGCAGGACGGCGACCTCGTCGTCGAGCCGGTAGCGCTTGCCGTCCGGGCTCTCGAAGCTGATGGTCCGCTCGATGGCCTCGATGAGGTTGGCCTGGCCGTCGAACAGGTTGTGCCAGGTGGGGCAGTTGGCGTCCTCGAAGTCGGCCATGAAGACCTTGGCCCCGGAGTTGAGGGCGTTGATCAGCATCTTGCGGTCGGTCGGGCCGGTGATCTCGACGCGGCGGTCGGCCAGGTCGGGCGGGAGCGGCGACACTCGCCAGTCACCGGAGCGGATGGCGGCGGTGCTCTCCAGGAAGTCGGGCAGGGCGCCGGCCTCGAACTCGGCCTGCCGCCGGTGCCGGTGCGCCAGCAGCTCGTCGCGGGTCTGGCCGAGCTCGCGCTGCAGGGCGGCGACGAAGTCGAGCGCCTCGGGGGTGAGGATGTGGCCGTAGGCCTCCCGCGCCGGTCCGTGGACCTCGACTCCCGCTGCGTCTGTCATCGCCTGACCTCCGTCGCTCGACCGCGCAGGTACGCACCTCATGATAGGGATGATTGGCATGGGTCAATAGATCACGGGCTGAGGCGCTCGAGCGCCCAGCGGGCGGGCCCTTCGCGGCGGTAGCGCAGGCGGTCGTGCAGGCGGTCCGGCCGGCCCTGCCAGAACTCGATCACCTCGGGCGCGACGCGGTAGCCGCCCCAGAAGGACGGCAGTGGGATCTCGCCGTCGCCGTAGCGGGCGGTGAGCTCCTCGAGCCGCTTCTCCAGGACGTCACGGCCAGGGATCACCTCGCTCTGGTTCGATGCCCAGGCACCGAGCTGGCTGCCGTGCGGACGCGTGCGGAAATAGGCCTCGGACTCCTCATGGCTCACCCGCTTCACCATGCCCTCGACGCGTACCTGGCGCTGCAGCGGCGGCGGCCACCAGAAGACCAGCGCGGCGGCGGGGTTGGCGGCCAGCTCGCGCGCCTTACGGCTGGAGTAGTTGGTGTAGAAGACGAACCCGCGCTGGTCGACGCCTTTCAACAGGACCATGCGCGCCGAGGGCCGGCCACCGGGTCCGGTCGTCGCGAGGGTCATGGCGTCGGGCTCGGCCAGCCCGGACGCCTGCGCGTCGTGGTACCAGCGGCCGAACTGCACGATGGGATCGGCATCGACGTCGGCCTCGTCCAGGGTGCCCAGCGTAGGCTCCTTTGAGATGAACGCCTGGTCAGGATTGCGGATACCGTACTCTCGCATATCCCGAGTCCGGGCTCTCGGGAAGCGAGGCCCTTACTCGGGAAGCGATTCGGAGAGCCGAGCGGTAGTTCCCCCTGGCTCGCTGCCCGTCGGGCGAGGATGGGTTCGGTTCGGGAGTCCGCGTCGAACCCGCGGCACGCTGAGCCGGTTGTCATCTCGGCGATGCCGCTCGTGTCAAACGAGGGACCGGATGGCCAATCGCATCTGCTTGCGGATCTGGCTGCGGTTCTGTTCTTCCTCAAGCATCCGCTGTCGCGTCACGCCCCCAACCTCCTCACCAAGCCACGTCACGCACTCGGCGGTCGCCTTTTCAGGGGGGATGTTCGCAGCAAGGCGCTCCTCGCACCATTCTTCGATGAGATCGGCCTCCTCGTACACCCCGCTAGTGGCCTTATTGTACGTCGAGGTCGGGATAACAACGCCTGTCCACTGCTCAGGCGAAAGGACTCGGTGGTTGCGAAGTTCAGCGACGAGGAGCTTCGGGACGAGGTCTACGCCGTTGGTGCGCATCGCACAAGGGTGCTGCACGATAATGATGTTCTTGCGCTTGGTGGAGCCATCTGGATTCTGGACCTCGACGTTCTCGAAGACGTCACCTGTAAAGTACGGACGGTGTGCTACGACCTCGTCGCTTCGCGCGCGATACAGCCGACTCCAATCGATGGAATCAGGAGCGCATGGAGCTTCAAGGTCGTGCATCATGCCTATTGCGCCTTGGGTCGGATTGAAAGCTCGCCGTCAGTGGCACGGAATACTTCGAAATCCGAGCGGTAGCGCTCTCGCCACTGAGGGTCAAAATCAGTTAGAATCTGCTCCGGATCGGCATGGCCGCTAGCGTAGTCGAAAACGAGATCTGCGCGCTCCCCGACGTACAGGTCGATCGGAGTTGTCGGCACCTCGCCAACAAGGGGCATCTCAAACCACGATGCGATCTCACGGACCTCGTAGTGCTCCGCAATTAGATCGCAAATAGCGAGTAGACTCGCGGCTCTCCGACGGCTCTCGCCAGCCGCTCGCTCTCCTCGGCGCCATTTCTGCACCGCAGGCACGCTTACGCCGATGAGGCGCGCAATATCGCGCCACGCAAAGCCAAGTTCCGCCAGCTCCACCAGCATCTCCGTCATGCCGGCCCTGCCACGGTCGGCAGTCAATGCTCGCCACTCAGCGAAAAGGCTTTGCTGATGGAGGTCATCAAACTCTTCATTGAGGACACGCGCACGCTTACGGCCGAAGCCGATGTCCTCGGTCAGAAGCTTTGCCGCGGTTCGTGTGGATGAGACTTCGTCCGGTGGGATGATCTCACTGCCGACCGTGCCGGCATCCACGATCTCGGAGAAAGCACCCCTGGTCGTGTCACTCGGCATGGCGCAGCACCTCCCTCCTCAGCCGTTCGGTGATCAAGCTCTCGAACAGTGTCCGCACCGGCTCATGCAGCTCGTCCCCGAGCGTCACTAGCTCCTTCGGGTCGAGCTCAGGAATGTCGTTTGTCGGCGTCCAGAAGCTGTCGATATCCAGCAAGAAGAACGGACCAGGAGCTGGCGTCGGACGCTTAAGGCTGCCCTGGGGATCAACAGCGTATCCTCCACGTGGGCCATATCGAAGCACGATCGCCTTTCCTTCATCCCGGTCCAACATCATGACACCCTGCAATCGGGCGGCATTGAAACCAAGGCGCTCAATAACGGAGGTCGGTCCCAGAAGGCTTCGGTTTACCCATGGCTCCCAGGATGTCAGCGTGTCTCCAACATCAGGCACTCGGATCTCATTGATGTAGCGAAGGCCAAGGCGCTCGATACCGGCGACCGGCTCTATAGCCTGGCGGGCCTCGACCGCCAACGCCACGACGTCACGGAAGCGCTCGTATCGAGCGTATCGGGTCGTCTCGACAATAATAGCCTCGCTGCGGAAGGTCACTGCCATCGTCCGATCGCGACTGACGTACTGCGGCGCCGTCTCGGTCGTCACCTCTGGCTGAACAGCTCCCAGCGTCGCTTGAATGTTCGTCGTCGTCGCGCGACGCGGGAGCGGCAACCGCTTGCCCAGTAGTTGCTTGATCTTCACCTGGGCAGCGCGAGAGAGAGGTTCTGCGGCGGGATGCCGCAGCTCCAGTGCCACCAGCACCACTGGGGCATTTGGGTACACCTCACGGTCAGCCATCAAGTCATACTACCTGTTCGACAACCAAAACGGCTACCAAAGATAAACTCAACTGTCGAATCTGTGGCCAACACGGCGGCGGCCCCGGGGTGCCGAGGCTCCCGGGGCCGCCTGCACCTCCCCCCGGAGGTACGGAGACCTTCCTACTCGGTGGTGATGGCGCGCAGCACGTCCACGCGGGCGGCGCGGCGTCCAGGCAGGATCGCGGCGAGGATGCCGGCCAGGCCCGCGAGCACCACGTAGAGGACGAGCTGCCCGCCCGGGACGGTGAACTCGCTGAAGCCCTGGCTCGCCAGCGCCCGCGACATCGCCCAGCCGAAGAAGATCCCGAGCGCCAGCCCGAGCACCGCGCCGAGCACCGCGATGATGACCGCCTCCCAGCGGATCATCGACCGCACCTGGCGCCTGGTCGCGCCGACCGCGCGCAGCAGGCCGAGCTCGCGCACCCGCTCGTAGACCGACAGCGCCAGCGTGTTCACGATGCCGAACAGCGCGATCACGATCGCGAAGAACAGCAGGCCACGCACCAGGTTCAGGAGCTGGTCGAGCTGCTTGCCGGTGTTCTCCTTGTACTCGGCCTGGTCCTGGACGCGAACGTTGGGGAAGTCGGCGGCGACCCGGTCGACGGCGGCACGCGCGGTGGCCACCGCGACGTCAGGCTTGGCCTTGGCGATCACCAGCGTGTCGATCTGGTCGGTGTAGCCCTTCTGGTAGTCGGGCAGCGACAGCAGGTACTGGCCGTTGAGCTGGTTGTCCTTGTAGATCGCCTTGATCGGCTCCTGCTGGACGCCGTTGCGCGGGAACTCCATCGGGATCACGGTCCCGACCTTCCAGCCGTGCTGCTTGGCGACGGTGTCCTGCACAGCCACCCCGCCGCCGGCCAGGGCGTCGATGCTCCCCGAGGTGGTGTCGGTGCGCACGAGCTGGCTGTAGGCGGTCGGGTCGACGGCCCCGAGGGACTGTGACTGCCCGTTGAGCTTCCAGGTGCCGCCACGGATCGCGGTGACCGCCTGCAGCTCGGGCAGCTCGGCCATGCGGTTGCCCAGCTCGGGGCTGAAGCCCTGGAAGCCCTCGGTGGTCAGGATGTAGTCGGCGGTCACCGTCCTGTCCAGGATGCTCGCGAAGGATGCCTTGGTCGAGGCGACGAAGACGCCGGCGAAGGTGACCAGCGCGACGCCGATCATCAGCGCCGCCGCGGTCGAGGCGGTGCGGCGCGGATTGCGCATGGCGTTCTCCCTGGCCAGATTGCCGGGCAGCCGGAAGGCACGCGCGAACGGCCAGCCGATCCACCCGGCCAGCGGCCGGGCGATCAACGGGCTCAGCACCGCCACCCCGAGGAACATCACCGCCACCCCGGCTCCCACGTTGGCCACGCGGTTGCCGGTGTCCCGGAACAGCCCGAGCAGCAGCAGCCCCACCCCTGCCAGGGTGACCAGCGAGCCGATGACGGAGCGGCGGCGGATGGAGCGCGCGGGCCTGGTCGCGGCGTCCTCGCGCATGGCGGCGACCGGTGGCACGCGGGTGGCCTTGAGCGCCGGCATGAACGACGACACCAGGGTGACGACGACGCCGACCAACAGCGCCACGACCACCGTGCGGGGCTCGAAGCGGGTGGAGGTGGTGGGCAGGTCGATGCCGAAGGCGTTGAGCATGGCGCGCAGGCCGATGGCCAGCACGACGCCGAGGCCCAGGCCGACCAGGGAGGCGACCAGGCCGACGATGCCGGATTCGAGCATGACGGAGCTGAGCACCTGGCGGCGGCTGGCGCCGAGGCAGCGCAGCAGGGCCAGCTCGCGGGTGCGCTGGGCGATGATGATGGAGAAGGTGTTGAAGATCAGGAACGCCCCGACGAACAGTGCGATCCCGGCGAAGGCCAGCAGCGCCGTCGTGAAGAAGCCGAGGGCCTGGTTGATCTCGTCGGCGGAGCGCTTGGCCTGGTCGGTGCCGGTGAGCGCCTCGTACCTGGCCGGCAGCGCCGCGGCGATGCGGTCGCGCAGCTCGCTCTGGCTGACGCCGGGCTGGGCGACGACGTCGATCTCGTCGAACTGACCCTTGCGGTTGAGCACCTGCTGCGCCGTCTGCAGGTCGAAGCCGGCCAGCGTCGCCCCGCCGAGGTTGTCCGCCTCGCCGAAGCCGACGATGCCGCTGACGGTGAAGGTCCGGGAGGGGCCCTGGAGAAGGACCTTGACCTGGTCCCCCACCCTGAAGCCCTGCTTGGACGCGGTTCGCGCGTCGACGACGACCTGGTTCGGCCCGCTCGGGAGCTGACCGGCGCGCACGGTCGTCGAGCTGTTCAGCTCGGGCGCGCGGCTGACCGAGACGCCGAGCGTTGGCGGGCCGCCGGTGGTCACGGGCTTGCCGTTCTTGCCGATGAACTGCGCGTACCCGTTCACGGAGCCCTCGGCCACCTTGACGCCGTCCACGCGCTGGACCTGGGCCAGCAGCGAGTCCGGCATCGGGTCGCGGACGTCACCCTGATCGCTGCTGAACGTCTCTCTGGTGTGCACGACCACGTCGGTGCCCTTGGTGACGTTCTGGAACAGATCAGTAAACGTCGCCTTCATCGTGTCGGTCAGCACATAGGTGCCCGACACGAAGCTCACACCCAGCACAATCGCCAGCGCCGTGAGCAGCAGGCGCAGCTTGTGGGACAGCAGCCCCTTGATCGTCGCGTTCCACATGTTCGGCTCAGCCCCCGAGCTTCTTCATCAGATCGAGGACCTTGTCGGCGGTTGGGTTGGGCATCTCATCCACCACGCGGCCGTCCTGGAGGAACACCACGTGATCGGCGTAGCTGGCCGCACCCGGATCATGCGTCACCATCACAATCGTCTGCCCGAACTCGTCCACCGATCGCCGCAGGAACCGCAGCAGCTCAGCGCTGGAGTTGGAGTCGAGGTTGCCGGTCGGCTCGTCGGCGAACACGATCGACGGCCGCGACGCCAGCGCCCGCGCCGCCGCCACCCGCTGCTGCTGGCCACCCGACAGCTCACTCGGCCGGTGGCTCAGGCGGTCCCGGAGGTTCAGCGAGTCGATCACCTTGTCGATCCAGCCGCGATCGGGCTTCTCACCCGCCAGCGCCAGCGGCAGCTCCACGTTCTCGGCCGCGTTCAAGGTCGGCAGCAGGTTGAACGACTGGAAGATGAACCCCACCCGCTCGCGCCGCAGCAGCGTCAGCTGCTTGTCCGACAGCGTGCTGAGCTCGGTGTCGCCGATGTAGACCTGCCCGCTGGTCGGCTTGTCCAGACCCGCCAGGCAGTGCATGAAGGTGGACTTGCCGGACCCCGACGGCCCCATGATCGCGGTGAACCGACCGGCCGGGAAATCCACCGACACCCCGTCGAGAGCGCGGACCGCTGTCGGCCCCTCGCCGTAAACCCTCGCCAGCTCCACAGCACGGGCGGCGAGCACAGTCCCATCAACAGTGGGCTCCGCGGTAGCAGACGCCATGGTCGTGTTACTCCTTCTCATCGCTTCTTCTCTCTCTTCCGCGTCTGTAGCTGTTCATCGTGCGCGCGCGTCCCAGCCCGAGGTCTCTGGGCAACGTACGGGACCAGATCAATCGCAGCATCGACCGGTGTGGTGATTTCATGATCCACCTTCAGGAGGATGCCGGCCCCGTCGCACCAGCCTCCGGGACGACTCATTGACGTGACCGAGCCGCCCACTCAAGTATCCCTCTATGCCGCGACATGTCGCCGGGATAGATCTCGGTGGGACCAAGATCCAGGGCGTGGTCCTGGACCACAGCGCCGAGCTGCTCGGCAGGGCGGTTGCCGGGACGCCGGCCGAGGGCGGCCCGCTGGCCGTCGCCGAGCGGGTCGCCGCGGTGGCGGTGGCCGCGGCCAGGAGCGCGGGAGCGACGGCCGAGGAGATCGCCGCCGTGGGGATCGGCTCCGCGGGGCAGGTGGACGTGGCCGCCGGGGTGGTCGTCCAGGCGGCCAACCTGCCCGGGTTCGACCGGCCGGTCCCGCTCGCCGAGCTGGTGGCCGGGGCGCTCGGCCTCGACCCCGGCGCGGTCGCGCTGGACAACGACGTGAACGTGGCCACCCTGGCGGAGCACCGGCTCGGCGCCGGCCGCGGCTTCGACGACCTGCTGGCGGTGTTCGTCGGCACTGGCGTGGGCGGTGCCGTGGTGCTGGACGGCCAACTGCGCCGCGGGCCCCGCGGCGTGGCCGGCGAGATCGGCCACATCGTGGTCGTGGACGGCGGCGACCCATGCCCGTGCGGGCGCCGCGGCTGCACCGAGGCGTACGCGGGCAGGGCGCCGATGGAGTGGGCGGTCCAGGCCGCGCTGGCCGGAGGGCGCCCGACCGAGCTGGTCGCGATCCAGCGGCGGCTCGGCAGGTCGCGGCTGACGACCGAGGTGCTGGTCGAGGGGCTCGCGGCCGGCGACGCGCTCGCCGGTGAGCTGGTCGATCGCGCGGCGCGGGCGCTCGGGGCGGCGATCGCCTCGGCCGCCAACCTGCTCGACGTGCAGGCCGTGCTGATCGGCGGCGGCCTCGCCGACGCGCTCGGCGACGCGTTCGCGCGCCGCGTCGAGGCGGCCGCGGCGCCTCACCTGCTCGCCGACGAGCCGCCGCTCCAGGTCCGCCAGACCGAGCTCGGCGACCTCGCCGGCGCCGTCGGCGCGGCCCTGCTGGTCCACGAGGCATCCTCCTTGTCCGAGGCACTCGATCCTGCGTCGAGCGCGCTACCGCCAAAGCCTCGCGTCCCGGGCGCACCGGCGCATCCGGGACTGTCCCTTCGCGATCCCTGACCCGGCCTGCGCCGTCTCAGGGACGTCCCTGAGCGCCGCCCGGCGGCGGGCCGGGCCGTGGCCGGGCCGGCTCAGGCGGGAAGGATGCGGTAGACCGGCCCGCCCTGCGACAGCGCGTACAGCTCGCCGTGCTGGTCGACGCCGAAGGAGGTCAGGTTCGGCACGTTGATGCCGAGGTCGCGGGATTCGCCGACGCCCGCGCCGCGCACCGGCGCCGCCCTGACCCAGCCCGCGCAGTAGTCCCCGTACAGGTAGCCACCGACCAGGTCAGGTATGGCCTTGCCGCGGTACACCGACCCACCGATCACCGTGCAGCCGCCTTCCTGGTGCGAGTACTCGATCACCGGCGGGACCGCGCCAGCCGGCCGCTCGCCCGCATAGGGATGCGACCCCTCCAGCGGGTTCCAGCCGTAGTTGCGCCCGCCGCGACCCGCCGGCTCATGGTCGATCTCCTCCCACTCGCCCTGCCCCACGTCGGCGATCCACAGGTCCCTGGTCGCCGGGTCGAACGAGAAGCGCCACGGGTTGCGCAGGCCGTAGTCCCAGATCTCGGGACGGGCATCGGAGCGGCCCGCGAACGGGTTACCCGGCGGGACGCCGTAGGGACGGCCGCCCGAGGGGCGCGGGGAGATCCTGAGGATCTTGCCGAGCAGGGCACGCAGCGACTGGCCGTTGCCATGGGGGTCACCGGCGCTGCCGCCGTCTCCGAGCGCGATGTACAGGTAGCCGTCCGGGCCGAAGGCGAGCTGGCCGCCGTTGTGGTTCGGATAGGGCTGGTCGACCGTGAGCAGGTTGCGCCGTGACCTCGGGTCAGCACGGCCCCCGCGCATGGTGAACTCGGCCACGTGGGTGTCGCCGCCGGTGTCGGTGTAGTCGAGGTAGAGATAGCGGCCGTCGGGGGAGAAGGCGATGCCGAGCAGGCCCCGCTCGCCTCCGCCTTCGGTCAGGCTGGAGATGTCCAGCACCGGGGTGGGGTCGAGCCTGCCGCCGCGCAGCGCCCGCACCCGGCCGCCCTGCTCGATCACGTAGATGGCTGAGTCGCCCTTGCGAATCGTCATGCCGACCGGCGAGGAGAGGCTCGCGACCTGGCTGAGGCGGACACGCGCATTGGAGAGGTCGCCGGCGCCGGCGGTCGGCGGGGGGCTCGCGCTGGACTCTGGCGCCGTGGTGGGGGTGGCCGCCGGCTCCGCGGAGGCGTCCGGCGAGCTGTCGCCGGAGCTCGAGCAGGCTGCGGCGCCGAGAGCGAGCAGGAGCGCGAAGGCGACTGTCGAAGATTTGATCTGCATGGTGACATTCTCACCCGAGCGCGCCGGTCGTGTGCTCGGCCCCGGTCGCGCGCGGCAGCGGCCTCGCCGGCGCTGTCGGGGAGCCGACAGCGCCAGTGGCTGCTGGGCTACAGCCATGCGGGATTCCGGTCGATGACCATGTCAGCGAACCGAGCGGCGTCCCCCGGCTGCCGAGTCGTCGATAGGCCGGGTGACAAAAACTGACCTGATCGACAGGCTAGGGAAGAGATTCGCAAATCGACACGGAACCAACTCCGCGTTCGCGGCGTGTTGGTTAGTAGTCGACCCACGCGGTGAGGGTGCACATGCCGAGGCAGCCCACACGGCCGAAGCTGGCTCCCGCGGGACCTGGTGCCGCGGTGGCGCACAGTGTGGCCGGTCCAGATGCCCTCGAGCGGTCAGAGGCTGGCCAGGCCGCTCGCCTGCGGCTCCTGCCAGGGGCCGGGGCCGAGCAGCCAGCCGGGGAGCGCCCGCGCCCCCTGGTGGTGTTCCTGGGCATTGGCGACGACCGGCGCAGTCGCCTCGCGGCCGCCCTGCTCGCGCACCGCGCCAGAGGGCGGGTTCAGGCCGTGTCGATGAGCCGGGTCAGCACCGGGCCCGACCCCGTGGTGGTGCGCGCGCTCGCCGACATCGGCGTCGACCTGCTCGGCTGGCGCTCGTGGCCGCCCTCGACCGAGGTGCTGGACCGCGCGGCGGTCGTGGTGGTGATGGGCTACGACGACCGCGCGCTCGACGGCTGCTCGGCTCGTGCCGAGGACTGGTTCATCGACGATCCCTGCGGCAAGGACGCCGAGACCGTGCGCTACCTCCGCGACGCGATCGACCGCCGCGTGCAGCGGCTCCTCCTGCGCCTGGGCGGCGCTGGCCCGTCCAGCCCGACCGCGGCTCGCCGCCCCTGAGCGCTACTCGGATGGCATCAGGAGTTGTCCCGACTCCATCGGCGCCCACAGGTACGGCAGAGGAACCCGGTCACCGCGGCCTTCGCGGCCGGGTCGTCCCCGGCGATCGGCAGGGCGCTGCGGTCGGCCGCGCCGGCCGGGCGGGCCAGCGAGGCGAGGTGCCAGAAGGTGATGTTGTTGAACACCTTGACCACGTGCGCGGTACCCAGGTGCCGCTGGAGCATCTCGCTGCTGGACAGCGAGCCGTCGTCCAGCCCCGGTATCGGCCCGTCGCGCTGCTGGGGCGGCCGGGTCTCGTGTGGGTTCAAATCACGTAAATCACTCGGCTGGCATCAAGACCCATAAAACGGGGTAAACTATCAGTTGACTGCCAGGGATGATGACCAGGATCAGGATGAACAAGATCCGGGCCATCCATGGGGAGACGCCGAAGCGGCGGCCGAGGCCCGCGCACACACCCCCAAGGATGCGACCCTCACGGGGACGGACCAGCCCTTGATTACGGAAGTACTCCATCGTTCCTCTCCTGGTACTTGGGCAGCTCGTTGAGATCACTGCTCCTCAACGACAGTAGTGAAACCCGCGATGGCGGGTATCGGGGAAGCCCCTGGAGTTCCCCTGAACTCGAGGGAATCAAGCTCAGGGACGAGCACGGACCATCGTCGCAGGTCGAAGCGCCGAGCCCATGAGAAGCCAGATCGGATTGACATCTCGATCAGGATCTGACTTCCGGGCAGGTATTCGGCCATGGGGGATCTCCCCAGACCTCACCTGGCCGTCTCAGGGATCGAGCAGGGTCATCCCCGATGGTGCGAGGACGCCGGCTTCGCCAGGCTGCGGGTGTGGGTCGTGCCGAGGATCCACGCGCCGACCGGGGGTGAGCGAGCATGAGCGGGCTGGTCGAGGGGTTGCTGTCGCTGCACGGGTGGCTCGCGCTGGCCCTGATCTTCCTGCTCCCCGCGCTGGAGGCTCCCGCGTTCCTCGGGATCGTCCTGCCCGGCGAGCTGGCGCTGGTGCTCGGGGGCGTGCTGGCGCACGAGGGGCGGGTCTCGCTGCCGGGGGCGATCGCGGTGGGGATCGCCGGCGCGGCCGCCGGCGACTCCGTCGCCTACTGGATGGGGCGGCGCTGGCGCAACCTGCTGCTGGCCTCGCCGGTCGCGCGCCGGATCAGGCCCGCGCAGCTCCGCCGCGCCGAGGCGATCCTCAACCGGCGCGGCGGGGTCGCCCTGTTCGTCGGCCGCCTCACGGCCGGCGCGCGCGTAGTCCTGCCAGGGCTGGCGGGTGCCGCCCGGGTCCGCTACCGCAAGTTCTTCGGGTGGAACGGGGCCGCCGGGGTGGCCTGGGCCACGGCCCACGTGATGCTCGGCTACGTCACCGGCGAAGGGTGGCGGCACGTGCACAGCCTGGCCGGCCGCATAGGCCGCGCGCCTCAGCCGCTGGGCTGCGACTCCAGGACCCGTCGGGCGATCTCGACCAGGGGGAGCTGGCGGTCCATGGCCGCCTTGCGCATGCGCGTGTAGGCCTGGTCCTCGGTCAGGCCGAACTGCTCCATCAGGCGGCCCTTGGCGCGCTCGATGACCTTGCGGTTGGCGAGCTTGGTCTCGAGGTCCTCGACCGTGTCCTGCAGCCTGCGGGTGTCCGCGGCGCGGGCGAGCGCGACCTCCACGGCGGCCAGGAGCTGCGCCGGCTGGAAGGGCTTGACCAGGTAGCCGATGGTGCCGGCGTCGGCGGCCTCCTCGACCAGCTCTTTGTCGGAGAAGGCGGTGAGCACCAGCACCGCCGGGCCGTCGTGGGAGATGTGCCGGGCCGCCACGATGCCGTCCATCTTGGGCATCTTGACGTCCATGACCACGAGATCCGGATTCAGCTCCCGCGCGAGCTTGACCGCCTGCTCACCGTCGCCGGCCTCGCCGACCACGGTGTGGCCACCCTCCTCCAGGGTCTCGACGACGTCCACGCGGATCAGGACCTCGTCCTCAGCCACCAGCACTCGGGCCATCTCGCTCCTCTCCCCCACGCACCGCGCTTCGCACGGTAGCAAGGATCGGCAACAATAGGCGCTCTGTCCAGCGAGAAGGCGAGCCGCCGGCGAGGTCGAGATCGCTGCCTTACGCGGTTCCCTCGTGGGCGCGCTCGATCGCCGCGACCTCGTCTCTCGGCGCCACCCGCCACAGCGAGCGCATGGCCTGCTCCCAGTCGGCGAGCACCTCGGCCGCCACCGCGGAGCCGGTCAGCTCCGCGTGCGCCACGATCAGCTCGCGCAGGTAGACCAGCTCGATGTCGTCAGGCGGGCGCGCGAGGACCAGCTCGTCGTTCAGGCGCTCCAGCGCGCTGCCGTCCCGGTCGTACAGGAACAGCTCGCCCCCGGTCATGCCGGCGCCGACGTTGCGCCCGACCGGGCCGAGCACCACCACCGTCCCTCCTGTCATGTACTCGCAGCAGTGGTCCCCGGTGCCCTCGATCACCGCGGTGGCGCCAGAGTTCCGCACGGCGAAGCGCTCGCCGGCCCAACCGGCGCAGAACAGCTCGCCCCGGGTGGCGCCGTACAGCACGGTGTTGCCGACCAGCACCGGAGCGCCCGCGTCGCCGTCCGGCGGGCGGATCACGATGCGGCCGCCGCCCATGCCCTTGCCGACGTAGTCGTTGGCCGACCCGACCAGGCGGAGCTCCACGCCCGGCGACAGGAACGCGCCGAAGCTCTGGCCCGCGACCCCCTCGAACTCGATCCGGGCCCGGCCGGCGGGCGGCCGCGAGCCGTACCTGGCGCCGATGGCGACGCCGAGGTTCGCGCCAACCGCCCGGTCGGTGTTGGCGATCGGGTAGTGCAGGTTGACCAGGTCGCCGGCCTCCAGCCCCGGCAGGGCGTCCGCGGCCACCCGGTCGCCGAGCTCGGAGCGGACCGCCTGGCTCGGGTCGGGCGTGGCGAAGCGCCTTGGCGAGCCCTCCGCCACCCCGGAGCCCAGCTCCAGCAGCGGGGACAGGTCCAGCTTGTCGGCGCGCGGGTTGCCGGTCGGCCGTTGCCGCAGCAGGTCGACCCGGCCGATGGCGTCGTCGAGGCCGCGCAGGCCGAGCGAGGCGAGCAGGCGGCGGACCTCCTCGGCGACGTACTCGAGATAGTTGACCAGCATCTCGGGCGTGCCGGTGAACTTTGCCCGCAGGTCCTCCCGCTGGGTGGCGATGCCCACCGGACAGTTGTCCTGGTGGCAGGTGCGCACCATCAGGCAGCCCTCGGCCAGCAGCGCCGCCGTGCCGAAGCCGTACTCGTCGGCGCCGAGCAGGGCCGCGAGCAGCACGTCACGGCCGGTCTTGAGGCCGCCGTCGACCCGCACCCGCACGCGCGCGCGCAGACCGTTGGCGCGCAGCGCCTGCTGGGTCTCTGCCAGACCCAGCTCCCAGGGCGCGCCGGCGTGCTTGATCGAGGAGAGCGGGCTCGCGCCGGTGCCGCCGTCCGCGCCGGAGATGGTCACCACGTCGGCGAGCGACTTGACGACGCCGGCGGCCACCGTGCCCACGCCCGCCTCGGCCACCAGCTTGACGGTGACGTCAGCGCCGGCGTTGGCCTGCTTCAGGTCGAAGACGAGCTGTGCCAGGTCCTCGATGGAGTAGATGTCGTGGTGCGGCGGCGGCGAGATCAGCGCCACCCCTGGCTGGGTGTGCCGCAGCCTGGCGATGTAGCGGCTGACCTTGTGGCCGGGGAGCTGGCCGCCCTCGCCGGGCTTGGAGCCCTGCGCGATCTTGATCTGCAGCTCGACCGCTGAGGCCAGGTACTCGGGGGTGACCCCGAAGCGCCCGGACGCGACCTGCTTGATGGCTGAGCTGCGCTCGCTGTTGAAGCGGGCCGGGTCCTCGCCGCCCTCGCCGGAGTTGGAGCGGCCGCCCACGCGGTTCAGGGCGATGGCGATGGCCTCGTGCGCCTCGGGGGAGAGCGAGCCGAGGCTCATGGCCGCCGTGGAGAAGCGGCGCAGGATCGCGGCGGCCGGCTCGACCTCGTCGAGCGGGACCGCGGGCCCGGCCGGCACCAGCTCGAGCAGGTCGCGCAGGGCCGCCGGCTCGCGCTCGTTGACCAGCTTGGCGAAGTGCTGGTAGCGCTCGAAGCCGCCGCCCTTGACCGCCTGCTGCAGCAGGTGCGCGCCGCGCTTGGATCCCTTCAGCTCGGCCTCGTCGCCGCGCACGGTGTAGTGCAGGGCCTGCATGACCTCTGGGTTGGTGGCGTGGTACTCCCCGCCTGGGCGGTGCTTGAACCACCCGGGGTTGTCGAGGCGCGCCCGCTGGTCGGCCGCGGCCAGCAGCCGCGCCAGCACGTCCTCGCCGAGCTCGTCGAAGCCGAGGCCGCCGAGCGGGGAAGCGGTGCCGTCGAAGCACGTCTCGACCACCTCTGCGTCGAGCCCCACCGCCTCGAAGATCTGCGCGCCGCGGTAGGAGTCCAGGGTTGAGATGCCCATCTTGGACATGACCTTGAACACGCCCTCCTCGACCGCGTGCAGGTAGCGGCTCTGGGCGGCGGCCGCGTCGCCGTCCTTGCCGAGGCCCGCGGCGGTGGCCAGCGACAGCCGCGGGCAGATGGCGCCGGCGCCGTACCCGAGCAGGCCGGCGGCGTGGTGGGCGTCGACCGGCTCGCCGGTGTCGGTGACCATGCTCAGCCGCGTGGCGAGACCGGCGCGGACCAGGCAGTGCTGCACCGCGCCGACGGCGAGCAGCGCGGGGACCGGCGCCAGAGCGGGATCGGCCTCCGCGGCCCGGTCGGAGATCACCAGCAGGCCCGCGCCCTGGTGGGCCGCCTCCTCGGCCTCGTCACCGAGCCGCCGGCAGGCGGCGCGCAGGCCGCCGGCGCCCTCGGCCGCCGGCCAGGTGGCGTCCAGTGTCCAGGCGCCGAGGAACGCGTCGCCGGAGAGCCGCTCCAGGCCATCGGGGGTGATCAGGAAGGTGGGCAGCTCGACCAGGCTGGCCGCCCCGGGCTCCTCGCTCAGCAACTGGGCGCGCGGGCCGAGCAGTGTGCGCTTGGAGAGGACGTGGCGCTCGCGCAGGTGGTCGATGGGCGGGTTGGTGACCTGGGCGAAGCGCTGGTGCAGGAAGTGGCTGACCGGCCGCCGGGTGCTGGCGAGCGGCGCGGGTGGGGTGTCGTCGCCCATGGAGGCTGTGGGCTCCTTGCCGCCGATGGCCATGGGCCGCAGCACCGAGGAGATCAGCTCGCGGGTGAAGCCGAAGGTGATCTGGGCGGCGACCGGGTCACCGTCCGGGGCCGGCAGCGGCTCGCCCCGCGGACCGGGGCGCAGGTGCTCGGCCAGCCACGTGCTCCACGGCCGCCTCGAGGCCAGCGTCTGCTTGATGTCCTGGTCGATCCGCAGGCCCCCGCCGCTGGGGTCGACGCAGAGCATCTGGCCCGGGCCGAGGCGGCCGCGCCGAACCGTGCCGTGACCGCTGGTGTCGACCGCGCCGACCTCTGAGGCGCACACCACCAGCCCGTCCTCGCACACCTCGTAGCGCAGCGGGCGCAGGCCGTTGCGGTCCAGGGTGGCGCCGACCAGGCGCCCGTCGGTGAACACCAGGCCGGCCGGACCGTCCCAGGGCTCGGTGAGGCAGGCGTGGTAGCGGTAGAAGTCGCGCAGCTCGCGGCTGGCCCGCGGGTCCTCCTCGACGGCGGCCGGCACCAGCATGGCGAGCGTGTGGAGGATGTCGCGGCCGCCACGGACCAGCAGCTCCACCGCGTTGTCGAGCATGGCGGAGTCGGAGCCGTCCGGGTAGAGGACGGGCCGCAGCAGCTCCTCAGGGTCGAGCCCGTCCTCGCCGGCGAGGTGGGCCGCGCCGAGGCTCCCCTCGCGCGCCCGCATCCAGGCGCGGTTGCCCTCCAGGGTGTTGATCTCGCCGTTGTGGCACAGGAAGCGGAACGGCTGCGCCCGCTCCCAGGAGGGCATGGTGTTGGTCGAATAGCGCTGGTGGAAGATGACGAACGGCGCCCGCAGGCGCTCGTCGGCCAGGTCGGCATAGAAGGCGGCGAGCTGGTCGGCGGCGCACAGCGCCTTGTAGGTCACCGTCCGCAGCGAGCACGAGGCCAGGTACAGCGGGGCGCCGCCGTCGCGGGCGTCCATTGCCGCCCGCCGGCCAGCGCGGAAGCAGCGCCGCTCCGCGGCCTCCTCGGCAGCCACGGCCGGGTCCGCCGAGGCTGTGCCGCCCCGCGGCTCCCGCGCCACGAAGACCGCCTGCTCGATCAGGGGCATGGTGCGGCGAGCCTGGTCGCCGAGCGCGTCGGGGCTCACCGGCACGGTGCGCCAGCGGAGCAGCTCCAGGCCCTCGGCCGCCAGCGCCCGCTCGACCGCGACGCGCGCGATCTTGGCCTGGACCTTGTCGGCCGGCAGGAACGCCATGGCGACACCGAGATGGCCGGGCGGGTCCTCTGGCTGGGCGAAGAACTCGCGGTGAAGCGGCAGCAGCAGGCCGGCGCCGTCGCCGGTGCGGGCGTCGGCCGCGACCGCGCCGCGATGGCGCAGGCATTCGAGGCCGTGCAGCGCGTGGTCCACCATGGCACGGCTCCAGCGGCCCTCCAGGTCGGCCACGAAGCCGATGCCGCACGCGTCGCGCTCGTCCCGGCGAGCGTCGTACAGCGGCTCACGCCAGAGAGATGGAGTGTCACGAGACGCAAGACGGTCGCCCATATGTCGCCTCCGATCGCAGAGACACTGCAGGCGGGACGCCGAAAGATCGGAGCTTGAGAGACGACGTTGTCTCGGACACGCGAAGAACGGCGCCCACGGGCGAGCGCCGTTGCTCTCAGGGCCAGGTTACGGAGACATGACGATCTCGTCAACAGACTGTCGACCAGTCGGCAATCCACCACTCTGGCGTGCTTGAGCTGGGCCTCAGCGGACGTAGTCTGGTGGCATGCACGACCTGACCGAACCCGCCCACCAGCCGGGGCTCGACGGGAAGGCGGAGGAGCACCTTCACCGTCTCATGGCCGCCTGGCAGCTCATTGCCGACCTGTCGTTCGCCGATCTGCTCCTGTTCGCCCCGGCCAGCGGCGAGAGCTTCCAGATCGTCGGCCAGATGCGCCCCTACACCGCCCGCACGCTCTACCCCGCTGACCTGGTCGGCGAGGTGGTCGAGGCGGGCTGGCACCCCTTCGTGGAGCGCGGGTGGCGGGAGGAGCGGCGCCTGCTCGCCCCGCAGCCGGTGTTCATCGACGCCGAGCCGGTGCGGGTCGAGGCCGTGCCCGTGCGCCGGCGCCGCAGGGTGATCGCGGTGCTGAGCGTCGAGGCGGCGGAGGTGCCCGCGCGGGCCACCGGCCGGCTCGAGGCCGCCTACCTGCAGGCCGCCGACGCCCTGCTGGAGATGGTGGCGAACGGGACCTTCCCCTTCAAGCCGGCCCACGACCTGACCGGCTCGCCGCGGGTCGGCGACGGCCTGATCGTGCTCGACGCCGGCGGCCGGGTGGAGTTCGCCAGCCCCAACGCGACCTCGGCCTTCCGGCGCATGGGGACCAACTCCCTGCCGCCGGGCCAGCCGCTGCCCAACCGGGTGGCGGCGCTGGTGGCGGAGGCGATGGCCGGCCGCCGCCCGATCGAGTCCGAGGTGGAGGAGGAGGGCGCGGTCACCGACGTGCGCATCGTCCCCCTGCTGCGCGGCCTGACCGAGCGGCGCGGCGCGCTGGTGCTGTGCCGCGACATGACCGAGCTGCGGCGGCGCGAGCGGGTCATCTCCCGGCGCGAGGCCACCATCCGCGAGGTCCACCACCGGGTGAAGAACAACCTGCAGACGGTCGCCTCGCTGCTGCGGCTGCAGGCGCGCCGCCTCACCGACCACCCCATGGCGGTGGAGGCCCTCGAGGAGTCGGTGCGCCGCATCGCCGCGATCGCCCTGGTGCACGAGACCCTGACCGAGGAGCCGACCGGCTCGGTCGACATGGGCGACGTGGCGCGAAGGGTGGTGCGCATGCTCGAGGGCTCGCTGGGCAGCGAGAACGTGCGGATCATGATCGACGCCGACTCGCTGCGGGTCGCCGCCAGCGTCGCCACGCCGCTGTCGGTGGTGCTGAACGAGCTGGTCCAGAACGCGATCGAGCACGGCATCGGCGACGGCGGCGGCACCGTGACGGTGCGGCTGCACGGTGAGCCGGACGGCGCCTTCGAGCTGGAGGTCGCCGATGACGGCGCGGGCCCGCCGGAGCTGCCGGACGCCGGGACGGGGACGGTCTCGCGCTCGGGCGGCCTCGGGCTGCAGCTCGTCCGCGCGCTGGTCGAGGAGGAGCTGCGCGGCCGCTTCACCCTGACCGGGGCCGGCGACCGCGGCAGCGTGGCGCGCGCGTCAATCCCGCCGGCAAAGCCCGAGCAGGCCGGCGCGTGAGCCGGGCCGCCAGGCCGGGCGTGGCCGTGCTGCTCGCCGTGCGCCTGGCTGACGAGCTCGCGCGCGGGATCGGGGCGGTGGACCCTCGCGTCGAGCTGCTGTTCGAGCCGGACCTGCTGCCGCCGCGCCGCTATCCCGGCGACCACCGCGGCGACCCTGCCTTCCGGCGCGACGAGGCGGGCGAGGCGCGCTGGCGCGAGCTGCTCGAGCGGGTGACGATCACCACCACCACCACCACCACCACCACCGCCGGCGGCGTGCACGCGCCGAACGTGCTGATCAGCCCTCACGCGGCCGCGCTGTCCCCGCACAAGGACGAGCGCCTCGTCGACCTGTTCCGCGACAACCTTCGCCGCTACCTGGCCGGCGAGCCGCTCCGCAACGTCGTGCGCCACCGGCGGGATGATCATCGCCGCGGCCGCCTTCGCGCTGCTCGAGCTCGAGCCCGCGGACTTCTCCTACCCGCTGTTCGCCCTGCTGCTGCTGGTCAACGGCATCGGCTCCGGCCTGTTCACCGCGCCGAACACGGCCGGGATCATGAACAGCGTCCCAGCCGGCCAGCGCGGCGTCGCCTCCGGCATGCGCGCGACCTTCCAGAACCCCGGCTTCGTGCTGTCGATCGGGCTGTTCTTCTCGCTGATGATCGCCGGGCTCGCCAGCTCGCTGCCCACCACGCTGCTGCGCGGGCTCACCGCCAACGGCGTGCCGGCCGAGGTGGCCACCCGCGTCGCCAACCTGCCCCCGGTCGGCAGCCTGTTCGCCGCCTTCCTCGGCTACAACCCGGTGCAGACGTTGCTGGGCCCGCAGGTGCTCGATTCGCTGCCGCCGGGCAGGGCGGCCTTCCTCACCGGGCAGACGTATTTCCCGCGGCTCATCTCCGACCCGTTCGCGCACGGCCTGCGTATCGTGTTCACGGCGGCGGCGCTGCTGTGCCTGGTCGCCGCCGTGGCCTCCTGGCTGCGCGGCGGGCGGTACGTGCATCAGGAGGGGGCGGAGCCGACGATTCCGACCGAGGCGGAGGAGTCGATGTCGGCATGACCGGGCAGCCCTCGCTCCGGATCGGGGAGGCGGCCGCACGGGTGGGCGTCTCCTGCCGGACGCTGCGCTACTACGAGGAGCTGGGCCTGCTCGCCCCGTCGGAGCGCACGCCGGGCGGGGCGCGCCGCTACACCGATGACGACATCGCCCGGCTGGCGCACATCCGCGAGCTGCAGGAGCTGATGGGCTTCAACCTGGAGGAGATCCTCGAGGTGATCCGCGCCGAGGACCAGCTCGCCACGCTGCGGGCCGAGTGGCTCGCGGGCAGGCCGCCGCTCCGGTGCGCCGAGATCCTGGCCGAGGCGCTCGAGCTGAACGCCCGCCTGCGCGAGCGCGTCCAGCGCAAGCGGCACCGCCTCGAGCAGGTGCTCGACGGGCTGGAGGCCAAGCGCCGACGCTACCGGGAGCTGCAACGGGACCTGGAGGCACCGGTCCCCGAACGCCACACGCCGTAACGATCCCGTATCGTCGAGCTGCCACCGCTCGCGGGCGACCAGCTCAGACGGCCGAGGACAAGACGGTGAACATGCAGGCTCGCGGCAGGACGACGCTTGCCTGGCTCGCGTTCCTGGCCACCTTCGGCTGCCTCGCCGCTGGCCTCGCGGTCGCCCTGGCGCTGGTCCGGCCGCTGACGTTCAGCGTGCTCGCCGCAGGCGCGGCCGCCGCGCTGGTGTATCTGAGCTTCGCCATCCTCGGGCTGGTGCTGAGCCTGCGCCAGCCGGCCAACCCGATCGGCTGGCTGTTCGCGGCCTCCGGGCTGGTCTGGTCCCTGAACGTCACCGGGGAGACCTGGGTCGACCACCTGATCCGCGGCGGCCGCCCGCTGCCCCTGGCCGCTCAGGTCAACGCCGCCGTCGGGGAACCGTTGTGGGCGCCCGCAATCGCGCTCGGCGTCACCCTGCCGCTGCTGCTGCTGCTGCCAGACGGGCTTCTGCGCTCTCGCCGCTGGCGGGTGGCGGTCGCGGCGAGCGTGGCCGGTGCAACGCTGTCGATGGCCGGCGTCCTGGCGCCGGGACAGCTCACCTCAACGCCCATCGCCAACCCGTTCGGGCTGGACGGCACGGCCGGCGTGGTCGCGAGCGGGCTCGAGGGCGTTGGCGGGGTATTGCACGTGGGTGGGCAGCCTGGCAGCGGCGCTGGTCTCGCTGGCGCTGCGGTTCCGGGCCTCCCGCGGGGTGGAGCACCAGCAGTTGCGCTGGGTCGCCGCCGGCGCCACCGCCGCCGTGGTCGGGCTGATCGCCGTGGTCGGGCTGCTTGCGCTCGAGGAGTCGTATGGGTTCGCGCGGGGCGCCTGGCTGGTCGCCCTTGCCCTGGCGCTGCCGAGCGTGCCGGTCACGGTGACGGTGGCCGTGCTGCGCTACCGGCTGTGGGACCTTGACCGGCTGATCAGCCGCACGGTGACCTACGCGCTGGTCACCGGCCTGCTCGTGCTGCCCTACCTGGGTATCGTCCCGGTCGCCGGGCGGCCGGCCGCCGGCGCCGGCAGTCTGGCCGTGGCGGCAGCCACTCTGGCCGTGGCGGCGTTGTTCTTCCCGTTGCGTCGCCGGGTGCAGGACGTGGTCGACCGGCGCTTCAATCGCCGGCGGTACGACGCCGCCCGCACCGTGGAGGCGTTCGCCGCCCGCCTCAGGGAGCAGATCGACCTCGACGCGCTCAGCGCCGAGCTGCTGGCGGTGGTCGACCACACGATGCAGCCGACCAGGGCGTCGCTGTGGCTGCGCCCGCCGGTCGACCCGCACCCCCGCGCTCAGTCCCCTCGATGAGGCCTCCCCGCCACGCTGCGGCGGCGGACGAGCCTCAGGTGTCCTGCTGCTGGTCGGTGAGGGGAGCGGACGGCTGGATGTGGTGACCGCCCTCGCAACCGCCGGCGAAGTGCGTCGGGATGCCGCTGGTGGCCTGGCCGGTGGGGGCCGCCGCCTTCGGGGCGCTAGACGCCACGCCGGGCACGGCCAGCGGCAGGATGGCGCCGGCCGCCAGGCACAGCAGGAACGATCGGATACGGCGGGACACTGGGCCTCCTCGTCTCGGGACGTCGGAGCGGGCACAGATGACCTCTTTAGAACCTTACTCCCTCCGCCCCGGTTCCCGTCAGTGGACGACCAGCAGGGGCCGCCATTCGCGGTGCAGCAGGCGGGTGGCGACCGAGCCGCGCAGCAGGCAGCGCAGCAGCCCGCCCCCGCGGGTGCCGACCACGATCAGATCGGCGTCAACGTCGGTGGCGACCTCGTCGAGCCGGCACACCGGGTCACCGCTGCCGATCCACAGCTGCCAGGTCAGGCCGAGCGGGTCCAGCAGGCGCGCCACCTCCATGCCGACCTCGAGCTCGAGGTCCTCGCGCCACTGCTCCAGCAGCCCACCCCAGCCGGTCATGAACATCCCCACCGCCGGCGCGCGAGGTCGCACGTGCACCACGGTCACGCGGGAGCCGCTGACCTGGGCGATCCGCGCCGCCATGCGGACGGCGTTCAGGCTCGGCGGCGAGCCGTCCACGCCGACCACGATGTGGCGCAGGCCACCGCCACCCCCGCTCAGGGACGCGACCAGGGGATCGGTCGGAACGGTCCGGGGTGGCGAGCGCCGCGCCATCGTGCCCGGCCTCCCTTCAAGCAGACGACTGACCGGCGGCCCCGGCGGCGCACCGTGCAAGCCCAATCCTGGCTCCTTACGACGAATGACGCAAGAACCTCGGAGACCTGCGCCCGCCGGGGCGGGCGCAGGTCTCCAGAAAATGTCGGTACCGTGGGCATAGCCGCGAACCACGAGCGTACCCGGCACACACGAGCGAGGCGAGCACATCAAGGGAACCGTTTTGGCACCGAGCGATATGAAGTGGGGGGTCCCGTCTTCGGGCGGGACCTCTTCCTATTGCGCAGTCGGCCAAACTTGCTTTGATATGCACGCAATGCGGGTTATTGCACTGTTGCGTTGCCAGCAGGATCGTCAGCTCTCGATCCTCATTCGGCCTGGAGGGGATCAGCGCGACGGCTTCAATGTGCGCGTCAATATCGTGCGTGTCATTCATCACTCTCGCGCAGTCCCTTCTCAGTCGCCCATTTACCGAGGCAGCGCCACGAGCAGAAGTATCCTACGAAGTCCCCGTCCGCATCCCGGTACTCGTCTTCAAAAACGAGGAGCCGGGCTTCACTGTTGGCGATTGTGCGTTGACATGCGTGGCATTGCTCTGGCTCCTGCTCTCGGTCTTCGTCGTACAGTCGCGTCAATATTTCTCTAGCCGCTCGGATTACTGCTGTGCCTTCCTCGCTTCGAGGAGGTCTGGCAAGGTTTTCCCGTTCTCGTATTTGGTCTGCGGCTTGCAAAGCTTTCCTATCTTCCTCGCTTAGACGCGCGAGGTAGTCCCCTCGATATTTCGTGTGGGCGCTGAGCGAGCTGGCGTCAGGTAGCAGGGGACCCTCCCGACCAGGGAGGATGCGACTGCTTCACGGTCTCATCCCCCAGCCAGGAGGGTCACCCTGCCGGTGCAGGCTACCAACACCCGCCCCCGATTCGAAGTCACCGCCGACGCCCACGGCATCTGCAGCCACGCCGGGGTGGTGCTGCTGGCCGAGCTGGCCGACCGGCTCGGCCTGACCTGTGAGCTTGGCCGCCGCGCCAACCTCGGCCTTACCCGCCCGGGCGGTGGCCATGCCCACGACCGCGGCGCGGTCCTGCGGGACCTGGTCGTCATGTTGGCCGACGGGGGCGACTGCGTGCGTGACCTGGCGGGGCTGCGGGAGCAGGCGGGGCTGTTTGGGCGGGTCTGCTCGACGCCGACCGCCTGGCGGGTGGTCGGGCAGGTCGCCGCCGACCCCCGCGGGGTGGCGGCGTTGTGGTCGGCGCTGGCGCGGGTCCGCGAGCGAGCGTGGGCGGCGGGCGCGACCCCGGCGGGGCCGCTGCGTCTGGACCTTGACGCGACCCTGCTGGACGCCCACGCCGACAAGCAGGGCGCGGCCGGCACGTTCAAGCACGGCTTCGGGTTCCACCCGCTGGCCGCCTGGCTGGACCGCGGGGACGGCACCGGGGAAGCGCTGGCGGGGATCCTGCGGCCGGGCAACGCCGGCTCCAACACCGCCCAAGACCATCTTGATGTGCTGGCGATGGCGCTGCTGGCGCTGCCCAAAAAGGTCCGAGACCAGCCGATCCTGGTCCGCGCCGACACCGCCGGCGCCACCCACGCCTTCGTCGCCGACATCGTCGGCCGCAAGCTGTGGTTTTCGATCGGGTTCCCGCTGGAGCCCGACGTGCAGGCCGCCATCCTGCAGGTCCCAGCCCCGACCGACGGCGGCGAGCACGGCGGCTGGGTGCCGGCCCTGGACCAGCATGGCCGCCAGCGCCCCGGCGCGTGGGTGTGCGAGCTTTCCACCCTCGACCTTGCCGGCCAGGGCTGGCCGGCCACGACCCGGGCGATCTGCCGCCGCGAGCGGCCCCACCCCGGCGCCCGCCACAAGATGTCCTTCACCGACCACACCGGCCACCGCTTCCAGGTGTTCATCACCAACCAGCCCGACCCCGACCCCACCACCCTCGACGCGCGCCACCACGCCAAGCGGCCCCACCCGGCGCCACCAGCAGGGCGGGCCAGCAGCGCCACCGCCGCCCTGGAGGTCGGCCATCGCGCGCACGCCCGCGTCGAGGACCGCATCCGCGCCGCCAAGGCCACCGGCCTGCGCAATCTGCCGTTCGCCGACTTCGACGCCAACGATGTCTGGCTGACCCTGGTCTTGGTGGCGCAGACGCTGGTGGCCTGGGCGCAGGCGCTGCTGCTGGACGGCGACCTCAAAGTCGCCGAGCCCAAGACGCTGCGCTATCGCCTGTGGCATACCGCCGCCAGGCTCGGCCTGATCCAGCTCGGCGCCAGCGGTGCGACCGGGGGTCTCGTCAGCAAATGGGAGCGCGGTGTGTGCCGACCCGCGCGGTTTCACCGGCGGCTTCTGTGCCGCTTCTTCGATTCCACCCTCGAACAGCTCGGCCTCGCCGGCGACACGTCGATTGCCCAGGTGCCGGAGGAGGTCATCCGCGCGACCCTGCTCGACCCGGCCCGCGACAGCATCAAGCTGTCGTGGCTGGTGTGGTACGGCACCGCCGACGCCACCGTGGTCGACCGCGTCGTCCACCTGATGGGCCAGCTCTCCGATGTCGTCGCCAACCACGAAGGGGCCTTGCGCCAGCCCGCGCTGCGGCTACTCGCCTGCGGGCATGAGATGCTCGGCAAGGTCGCCTTCGACCGGCTCGATTACGGGACGGCGTACGGCCATTTCCTCAAGCTGCAACAGCTCGGCGAGGAGCTGGACGAC